>Ga0209963_1000332_pt1 | contig 103515 bp, 100 predicted proteins | sample ThiBio_1000_biof_2_FD_183957 | JGI IMG/M metagenome (GOLD analysis project Ga0209963, IMG submission 183957) | Wastewater bioreactor microbial communities from Cape Town, South Africa - Thiocy_cont_1000_biof (SPAdes) | ecosystem: Engineered > Bioreactor > Thiocyanate-remediating >... | reverse complement strand
GCTCGAGGGTCTCTAGGCCCTCGAATCTGTCTCATGCGTCGAGGTCGAGCGGAAGCGCGTGTGTTTTCAGGCAAATGCCGCCGCAAAATCCGCCTGAGACAGGTTGACTGTTCAGATAAATCGCCGAGTTGGGAAGCTGCTTCCTCTGTGCCGATCTCGGCATCGCACCGGAGCTCGAGCCGCGGCCGGATCATGCCAGCTATCTCGATTCCTGGCTCAAGGTGCTGGCCGAGGACAAGCGGGCGATCTTCACGGCGGCCGCGCATGCGCAACGCGCCGTGGCCTTCCTGCATGGTCTGCAGCCGGCAGCTTCCGAGGATCGGGAGGCCGCCTGATGTTCCACGCTCCGAATGCTACGGGGGAGGGCGGCGAGCCCTCCCCGATCCGGTTGCGCGCGCTCTCGCTCGGGGCCGGGGTCCAATCCACCACGCTGGCCCTGCTCGCCGCCCATGGCGAGATCGGGCCGATGCCCGACTGCGCCATCTTCGCCAACACCGGCTGGGAGCCGAAGGCGGTCTACGAACATCTCGCCTGGCTGATGTCGCCGAACGTACTGCCGTTCCCGGTGCACATCGTCTCGGCCGGTAGTATCCGCGACCAGCTCGTGCAGGCTGGGGAGGGTAATCGTTGGGCCTCGATCCCGGCCTTCGCGAAGACGGTCACGCCAGCCGGCGCCGAGGTTCCGGTCCTGGACATGGACGATGTCGGCGAGCTGGTTGAGGTCGCGACGCGGCGCACGACGACCGAAACCGTGTCCATCGGTATGATCCGCCGCCAGTGTACGACCGACTTCAAGATCGTGCCGATTCGCCGCAAAATCCGCGAGCTCGCCGGCCTCACCCGCAAGCGCTCCCCATCTTTTCCGGTCGTCGAATCCTGGATCGGGATCTCGACGGACGAGGTCGTGCGCGCGAAGCCGAGCTTCGAGCCGTGGCAGATCAAGCGTTTTCCGCTGATCGAGAAGCGCTTCAGCCGAAGGGATTGCCTTGCCTGGCTGCGCCGGCTCGGCTATCCGGAGCCTCCGAAATCCGCCTGCATCGGCTGCCCATTCCACGACAGCGCACGCTGGCGGAATATGCGCGACTATGATGCGGAAGCCTGGGCTGACGCGGTCGAGGTCGATCGCGCGCTGCGCCATGGCCTGCGCGGGATTCGTGGTGAGGTTTTCCTGCATCGCTCCTGCGTGCCGCTTGACGAGGCCGATCTTTCGACGGCGGCGGACCGTGGTCAGCTCGATCTGTTCGGCAACGAGTGCGAGGGCATGTGCGGCGTGTAGGCGCGTTTTCCGAGCATTTGAGACCGCTACGCAAGAGCAGGCATGACCGCGCCGCCATCATACGCCTTTCCTGTTTGATACGCCCGACCCACCTGCGGGCTCGATGGGGCATGTCTGACCGGAGACCGGCTGCGCCTCGACCGTTATCCCGCAACGGCCGTCCTCGACTTTCTTCCCCTGGCGCTGCGCGCCATTCCTCGCGGTTCAAGAAAGCCGCTTCCGGCCGCCCTCCATTGCATTGCGGCCCCGGTGGGGTGCGGTCCGATCGTCTCCGGTCTTTGCGACAGCCATCGAGGCGCGGTGGGCGTGGCTCGAAACTCAAGGAAAGGCACATATCATGGCGACCATCGGCTCCTTCATCAGCACCAGTAACGGCTTCTCAGGCTCGATCCGCACTCTCACCTTGAACGTCAAGGCCAAGTTCGTCCGCATCGAAAATCCCTCCGACAGGGGCCCGCACTTCCGGATCGTCGCGGGCGGAAACGTGGAACTGGGCGCCGCCTGGCAGAAGCACTCCGAGCAGACCGACCGCGACTACCTCTCGGTCAAGCTCGACGACCCGAGCTTCCCCGCTCCGATCTACGCCACCCTGGTCGAGGTGGAAGGCGAGGAAGGCCTTCAGTTGATCTGGTCCCGGCCGAACCGGGACTGAAGCTCTCCCGTCCAAAACGGCCCTGCCAGACGGCAGGGCCGTTTTCGTTTTGCTGTCAGCTTTTGACCGTATCAAACGCAGCCCGTGTTCCACGGCTCTCGCCAGGTGCCTGCCGATAATCGGCGCGATTCACTGCGGGTTCCCCCCAACCATATCGACGCATCGCGCACCGCTTGGCCCAGGGACGGGGCGATTCATGAGGGTTCTCGTCGTCAGCGCTCGGGAGACTATGATGGCCTTCTTCGAAGAGTGTGGATAGCCTGGCCGCGTGGGCGCGCGGCCGCCCATCCGTTGACCCAGTGCTGGGTTGGGTTCGCGGTGAGAGCCGAGCGTCGACATCGGCGTCATCGATGTTATTTTCCGTCGTCGCTGTTGGGCTTGCGGGCTGGTCGCCTCGGAAGACTGCGTCCGCTGGCGTATTGTTCGAGAAACAGAGCGACTATGCGCCACGAGGCTCCCCGAAGGCGGTCCAATCCCGCTTTCATATGATGGCGTCCTGGTCCAACCCCGGATCTTCCACGATCAACCCTTAAAGGGTCTGCTACGCGAGCGTGCGGCCGCTGCGGCTGCGCCTGCGCGGTGATCGCGACCGGTGGCCGGACCTTTGAGGATCCATCAGCGGGAATTGGCCCGCTCCAGATGGAGCCCCAGAAAATGGCACACGATCTCTCCCTCGCCCAAAATCACGCCTTCAACCTCGCCCGCACCCTCATGATCCCCGTCGTCCTCTTCCAGACCGGCTCCGAATACGGCGTCATGCCCGCCGAAGAGCTCGAAGGCGACGAGGTCGTCATCCTCTTCGAATACGATCCCTACGAGGGCGCCCGGGCGGTTCACTGAACCTTCCGCGGTCGCCGCTCCGACCCCGCCCGCGGGCGGGGTCCGTCGCGTCAGGCCGATGAGGCCCGGACAGGCATCGAGCCCGCCCAGCCCTCACAATGCGAGACAGAGCCGGTAGCTGGGCGCTGCGTCCGTAGGCATGGTGGACGGAAGGCTTCGGGGGCGGGCGTTTAGCCTGCACCATTCGCCGAAATCGCTTCTCCTGCTCAAGCGGGTGGTCGCGCTCTATCCTGCCGTTCAGAGCCGGTTCGAAAGCGGATGGCGGATTGGCCTTGGTCTGTCCCTCAGATGATAGCCACGTTGCCGCTTCAGGCGCAGCAACGCCAAGAACATGGCGACGGCTTCTTCTTCGCGAGGGAAATTGTGCTCCATCGTTTGGCCCTGCGATCCGATACGACCCCAACGGCGCGTCAGGCATATGTCGCCGAACAGCGTGGGCGCGATAGACATGGCGTAGAACCTTGCCATGTTCTTTGATGCGTCCTTCCGTTCGATATAGAGCTGATAGGGCTGCGTGATCATATCCAAAGAGTCGCGCAGCTTCGGTTTTGCGTCCAACGACTGTTTTGAATCGGTTACAGCCGTTCGATTCATGGGATTGATGGATGTCGTTCGGGCGAGGCGCTCGGACGAGCGCACGGCTCTATTCGCTGCGCTCACCGAACCCGCAAAACGGTTTCGGCCCGTGCGGGTGACGATCCTCTCGCAGCAGACCGATGGCAGGTGGCATTTCCCGAGGGCTTATGGTCCGTCGCCACGACGGATTCGAAATTGGCAAGATTATATTATATATGATTTTTGCCCCAAAGGGACTAAAAACTAATGCGAAACGATCAATGAGGTTGACGCACTGACACCAACGTTATAGATTGCTTGATATTTGATTATGGCCCTCGAAGGGCAATGAAGCCATGGACGTCAATCTCCGTACGCTCGGCCCGGCCGAGGCCAGGGTTGTCCTGTCGTTCCAGGAACAGGGACGAACGATCGTGCGCGTAGGCGACGTGAGGGAGATTCTTGGTTCAGAAAGCACCACCCGCAAGGTCATCCGCAATCTCGTGCGCAAGGGATGGCTGTCCCGCATCATCGGCGGCAGGTACATGCTGTTGCCGTCGGAATACGGTCCTGAGAGCTTTGGTGAGAACAACGTGCTGGCGCTTGCCGCTGCCGCTGTCGATCCGTCCTATGTCGGTTGGTGGTCTGCGGCCTCCTGGCATGGCTTTACGACCCAGCGCCCGATGATGGTCCTCGTAGCCGTGACCAGGCAGGTTCCCGCCAAGGTGATAGACGGAACGGAAGTCCGCTTCGTTCAGCTTGCGGAGCGCAAATTCTTCGGCTTCGAAAGCTACGACATCTATGGGCGTCAGGTTGCACTCTCGACGCCCGCCAAGACGCTGGTCGACTGCCTTGACCGACCCGACCTATGCGGGGGCCCCTCGGAACTGACCCGCATTGCGTATGCCGCGCTGGGCGACGTCGACCCGAAAGACCTCATCGACACCGTGCTCGCCTTGAAATCCAAAGCCGTTTCGCAGCGGCTCGGTTTCATTGCCGACCTCGTGGGACGGCCGCTGCCCCAGGATCAGCGTCAGGCCCTGCGTAGGAATATTCCATCAAGCTACCGGTCGCATTTCGGGCGGCCCGAGCGCCGGGAGGGCGACGTCGGCTATGTCGCCGCCTGGGGTCTGTTCGTCAATGCGAGAAAGAGCGACCTGATGGCTGAAGTCCTTCGCTCCGGAGGGGAAGGCTGATGCTGTCGGCGAACGAGCTCAGAAAGATCGCTGCGCGTTCGGGCGCGCGCGATATCGGCAATGTCGAGATCGACGTCATCCTCACCTTCCTGCTGCAGTTGTTCGCGGAGAAGGGCATCATGGACCATGTCGCCTTCAAAGGTGGCACGATGCTGCGCAAGATGGTGTTCGGGCCTCGCGGCCGCCTGTCGACGGATCTCGACTTCACGCGCCATAGCGACATTCCGATCGACGACCTCATGCTGATGATGCTCGAGGCTCTTGGCCAGCCCTATCACGGCCTGTCGTTTCGCTTCGACAAGGATAAAGATTGGTATCTCACGGACGACGGCTGCGCGGCCAACCCGGTCTGCTTTCATGACGACAATCCGAAAGGCGTGAAGATCAAGTTGCAGGTCAGCACGCGCGAGGAGCCGGTTTTGCCTGTGATGCCGGTTGACCAGATCAAGCAGGACTATTTCGCGCAGCTGCCCTTTGTCCCGGCCGCCATTCCCTCCTTGGCGTTCGAAGAGGCTGTCGCGGAGAAGATCCGCGCGGCCAGCCAGCGCTCCAAGATCCGCGATCTTCATGATTTGTCCGAAATCGCGGGGCGACCCCTCAACCAGGAACTGGTCCGCGCTCTTGCGGTCGTGAAGCTCTGGAACAGCGGCGGTGACGGGCTCGAATATGAGCGCTTCGCGGATCGAGTGAAGGGAAGCGCCGACTATGATATCGCCGACCTGACGAGCCTGCTGCGCCGGGATCAGAAGCCCGATCTCAAAGGGATGATTGCGCGCGTGATCGAGGGCTACCGCTTTCTCGGTAACTTGACCGATGCCGAAAGGCTGCTCGCCGGAGATGGCGCGCGCAAGAACCGCAGCGCTGCTAAAGACCTCGTTGATATCCTTCGGAAGGGCGGGTGATCCCGGCGGCCAACTCCATTTGCCTCGGGGCGTGCGCGGGGCCGCTAACGAGCGTGCGGCAGAGGCGGAGCTTGATCTGGCTTCGGCTCCAACCGCCTCAATAGGTGGGACCCCGGTACTCTCTGGAGGCCTCCTCCGCTTGTTCCGAGACGTCTGATGCCGCGCTGCGGTGATTGTCCGCCGGCCGCTTGCCCCGGCAATCGCTAGACGGCAGACGAGGTCAGGCTCGGGCTGATATGATGCTCTGGCAGGCGGTCTGAACGTCGTTTGAGAGCTCGGGTGATGGCGGGGTCCATCCATCCCCGTGGAGATCGCGAAGCGCGGCCAAACCATCTCCTGTCCGTTGTCATGGTCGCCGACCCTTCCGCGGGCTCGATGGGGCATGTCTGACCGCAGAACGGCTTCGCCTCGATCGTTCTCCCGCAACGGCATCGATCGATTTTCTGACCCCTGGCGGTCCCTGCGGGCGCCGCCATTCCTCACGAACTAACAAAATCGATAGTTGCCGCCCTCCATTGCATTGCGGCCCCTACGGGGTGCGGTCCGATCGTCTCCGGTCTTGTCGACAGCCATCGAGGCCGCGAAGGGCGCGCCCCGAAAACAGCAAAGGACGAGTACCATGGCCACCATCGGCACCTTTACCTCCACCGCTACTGGCTTCAACGGTTCGATCAAGACCCTCACCCTCAACGTCAAGGCCCGCTTCGAGCGGATCGAGAACCCCTCCGAGAAGGGCCCGCACTTCCGCATCTTCTCCGGCGCCGTCGAGCTGGGCGCGGCCTGGCAGAAGCACTCCGAGCAAAGCGGCCGCGACTATCTTTCTGTCAAGCTGGACGATCCAAGCTTCCCGGCACCGATCTACGCCACCCTGGTCGAGGTTGAAGGCGAGGAAGGCCTCTCGCTCATCTGGTCCCGGCCGAACCGGGATTGAGGAGCCGCCCCAACCGGCCCCGCCACTCGGCGGGGCCGGTTGGACGAGCGAACGGCTCTATGCGCAATGCGCGGTCGAACCCGCGGCGCGGGTCGACCTGCCGTGACGACCCTCCCGCAAACTTTGATTGCGGTGACAATATCCGCAATCGAGGCGGGGCCGTACCGGTTCAATCCAACGCGCACCAGTCGCGCCGTGCTTCGTTCCAGCGCCGCGCCAGCCCCTCCGCGACGAGCATCTCGCCGATGGACTGTTCGCCCCGAGTGACGGTCCGCAGCTTGCGGCCATACCGATCCATATCACGCCAGACCGATGACAGACTGAACCCGCCGGCGTTGAGGAGAACCAGCAACTGGTCGCGGGCGAGCTCACCGGCATGCCGTTCGTCGCGACAGCGCGGAGAAGCGATCTCTGGGGCGTCGATGTCGGCGATCCTGATCTTGTCACCCTTGAACCAGAACGTATCGCCGTCAACCACGCAATTGACCCGGACCGGTCCGTCGCACAGCGAAAACCGCGCCTCGTGCATGTCGATCCGGGGGAGCTGACGCAGCCGCCCGGCTTCCGTGCGTAACTTGTCGGCGAGTCCTTGCGCCGGACCGGCGCGCTGGAGCGCGGCGATCAGCAATACGCCGAGCAATACCGCGCCCAGGATGAGCAGGAGTAGGCGCGGGGCGATCACGTCTTTTTCTCCGGTCGAAACCGAACCTGCCTAACGCACGCCTTCATGTCGTTACGCCGGAACCAGATGGCGCGGCCGCATCGCAGCGGCGCGTTGCCGGCGGTGAACACGATCTGCTCGTCGGCCCGCATGCGCAGCACCTCGTGCGGCTGGATGAGCGGGCGGGAGGCGAGCTGCTTCGAGCGCGTGCGCGAGGACCCGGAGGATTGCGAGGAGCGGCTGACCTGGTCGATCTCGACCGTCGTCATGCCGCAGCGCCTGGAGATGTAGTCGGCTGTCTCGGGATCGTTGACGGCGGCAAAGCTGATCCATGACGCCGACTCGAACCATTTGCTCGCCGCGTCCCGGCCGCCCCAGGTCTCGCGCATCTGGCCGATGGATTGGAACAGCAGTAGCAGCGTGATGCCGTATTTCCGACCGGCGTCGCGCGCGGTTTCGAGGATGCGCATGAAGCCGAGCCGGGCCACCTCGTCGAGCAGGAAGAGCGCGCGCCCGGTCACGTCGCCATTGCGGTTATAGATCGCGTTCATGAAGGCGCCGATGATCACGCGGGCGAGCCCCGCATGGGTCTCCAGCGTCTTCAGGTCGAGATTGATGAACACGTCGGTTCCGCCACCTGCCAAATCGTCAGTGACGAAGGATCGGCCCGACACCAGCGCAGCGTAGTTGGGATAGCTCAGCCAGTGCGTCTCCTTCACCGCGTTGGCGTAGACACCGGAGAACGTCTCCGGCGTCATGTTGACGAAGACGGCGACGTTCTCCTTCACGAACTGCGATTCCGAACCGTCATAGATCGCCTGCAGCCGCTCGCGCAGCTTCGGCTCCGGCTCGGACAGATTGCCGCGCACCTGGCGCAGGGTCTGGTCCTTTTTTTCCGTATGCCCGGACAGGCAGACATCGGCGATGAGCGCCGTCAGAAGCTGCAGGGCCGAGGCGCGAAAGAAGTCGTCGCGTACACCCCGCGAGCCGCCGCTGTCGCTCATGATCCATGAGGCGACGGCGGCGATATCCTCTTCCTTGGTGCCGCCAAAACGTCCGATCCAGTCGAGCGCGTTGAACCCCGTCGCCGGCTGCTTCGGATCGAGGACATGCACGGTGCGCCCCGCGCCTCGCCGATGCTCGATCACCATCGGCGCGACCTCGTTCGACGGATCGAGTGCGACGAGCGCGCCGCCCCATTTGAGCGCGGTCGGGATCGTCACCGACGTCGTCTTGTAGCCGCCGGACCCGGCGAAGACGATGCCGTGCGACGAGCCGAAGGAGGCGTCAAAGCAGAGTAGCGGCGAGCGGCCGCCTGAGCCCCAGCTCTGCCAGTCCATGGCGCGGAACGGCATGGTCGCGGCGCCGTCCTTGTCGACACGGTAGCGCTCGCCGACGACGATGCCACCAGCGTCGGGAAAGAGCCTCGTCGCTTCCGGCATCGTCATCCAGTCCGCATCGCCATGCAGCGCGCGTTTGCCATGCACGCGCTTCGGCATCGGCGCGGCAAAGGCGGCGTTGCCCTTCACCGCGACGCGCAGTGCGAAGCCGGCTGCGATCAGGGTCGCGCCGGCACCGATCATGTAGGCCGGATCGATCTGGGAAAGCGACGCTGATCGCGCTGTCGCGCGCAGCACCGCGATGACGATCGCCATCGCGCAACCCGCGATCACGCCGCACCCCGCCGTCCGAATGCTAGCGGCGCCGGCTGCGGCGAACAGGAAGATCACGCCGATCGCGGCTGCGGCGAGGAAGGGCATTGCGAGTCCGGCGCGGCCGAACATCAGGCGCTGCGCGTCCGTCTTTCCGAGTGCGGCAAGCGCCTGCTCGAATCCGGACACGCCGATCAGCGCCCCGATCATCAGCGCGATCGGCGCGATTGCGATCAGGAGCCTATTCGGCGTCATAGCCGAAGGCTTTCGCGCCGATCGCCGCAAGCCGTGCTCGCTCGGCATCATCGGATTTCAGCCGGTGATCGAGCTCGATCAGCGCCCCGAGCAGGACGGCACGTTTCTCATAGCGCAGGCCCGCCTTGGCAATCAGTCCACCCAGCTCGATCTTCTCGCGCGTGTCCTTCTTGCGGGCTTCCGAAGATGCTGCCTGGTTCATGCGCTCAGCCCTCGCCAGCGCCGCTCGCAGGCGCCCCAGTCTCGACCTTCGCGGGCGAAGCGCCGGGCTCGCCGGCTTCACCGCCCATTTTCTTTCCGGTCGCCTTACCGCCCTTCCCACGAAACCGGCCGGCGAGTTCCTCGAAAGCGGCCTGCAGATCGCTTTCCTCGATCTCGATCTCGCCGAGACCGGCCTTCAGGGCGATGCGCCCGATGCGCTCGGCCTCCCGCGTCTCGGCAGCCTTGAGCTGATCCTGGAGGCGAGCGATTTCCTCGCGGATTCTCGATGACGGCTTCTTCATTCCGGTTGGGTCTCCATGCGGTGTCCGGTTCGGCGGATTGCATGGAGAATCGTGGAAGTCGCCGAGGTGGGCGACTAATAAAATAGCTAGTCGGCAGAGCCGACGCCGCTTGAGATCATCCCGGCCGTTCCGAAGGAATGGTCCAAGGGCGCAGTAATACGTCGCTGTCGCGACGCCCTGCGTCACCCCGGCCCACGGCCTGCCGATCTGGCGGGGCCGTGGCCGCCGCTCCCGACGAACATGGTTGCCTCAAAGTTGTTCGGGAGCCCGCGCCGCCTTGGCCATCACGCATTTTACGCCCCAGCTCATCTCGCGCGGCTCCGGCCGCAGCGCCGTGCTGTCGGCCGCGTATCGCCATTGCGCCAGGATGGAGCACGAGGCCGAGGGTCGGACGGTCGACTATTCGGCCAAGCGCGGGCTCCGGCATGAGGAGTTCCTGCTGCCGGCCGCCGCGCCGGATTGGGCACGCGCGCTGATCGCTGACCGCTCGGTGGCGGGTGCCTCTGAGGTGTTCTGGAACGCAGTCGAGGCCTTCGAGAAGCGTTCCGATGCGCAGCTCGCCAAGGAGTTCATCATCGCGCTGCCGGTCGAGCTTACCGTCGACCAGAACATCGCCCTCGTGAGGGAGTTCATTGGGACACAGGTGTTGGCGCGCGGGCAGGTTGCCGACTGGGTGTTCCATGACGAGCCGGGCAACCCGCATATCCATTTGATGACCACCTTGCGGCCTCTGACCGAGGACGGGTTCGGATCGAAGAAGGTGGCGGTCGTCGGCGAGGACGGCCAGCCTCTCCGCAACGAGGCCGGCAAGATCGTCTATCGGCTCTGGTCCGGCGAGAAGGCCGAGTTCCTCGAGCAGCGCGAGGGCTGGCTCGGTCTCCAGAACAAACATCTGGCGCTGGCCGGTCTCGATATCCGCGTCGATGGCCGCTCCTACACCGAGCGCGGCATCGATCTCGTTCCAACGACCCATCTCGGCGTGGCGGCGAAGGCGATTGACCGGAAGAAGGAGACGGCCGGGTGGTCGCCGAAATTGGAGCGGGTCGAGCTCCATGAGGAGCGGCGTGCCGAGAACCGCGCGCGCATCCTGCGCCGACCGGAGATCGTGCTTGATCTCGTGACGCGGGAGATGAGCGTCTTCACCGAGCGCGACATCGCCAAGGTGCTGCATCGCTATGTCGACGATGCCGGAACGTTCCAGGCGCTCCTTGCGCGCATTCTTCAGAGCCCGGATGTGCTCAGGCTGGAGAAGGAGCGCATCGAGCTGGCGACCGGGGCGCGCGCGGCGGCGAAGTACACCACGCGCGAGCTGATCAAGCTCGAAGCCGAGATGGTCAATCGTGCCATGTGGCTCGCCGGCCGATCTTCGCATGGTGTCCAGGAGAATGTGCTGACGGCGACGTTCGAGCGCCATGCCCGGCTGTCGGAAGAGCAGCGCGTGGCCGTCGCCCATGCCGCTGGCGAGGGGCGGCTGGCGGCCGTGGTTGGGCGCGCCGGCGCCGGCAAGACCACCATGATGAAGGCGGCCCGCGAGGTCTGGGAAGCGACTGGCTACCGCGTCGTCGGTGCAGCGCTCGCCGGCAAGGCCGCCGAGGGCCTGGAGAAGGAGGCCGGCATCGCCTCCCGCACGCTCGCCTCATGGGAGCTCGCATGGTCGAAGGGCCGCGATCAGATCGACGACAGATGCGTGTTCGTGCTCGACGAAGCCGGCATGGTTTCGTCGCGGCAGATGGCGCTATTCGTTGAGACGGTGGTGAAGGCCGGTGCCAAGCTGGTGCTCGTCGGCGATCCCGACCAGTTGCAGCCGATCGAGGCCGGTGCCGCGTTCCGCGCCATTGTCGAGCGTACCGGCTATGCCGAGCTCGAAACGATCTATCGTCAGCGCGAGCAATGGATGCGCGACGCCTCGCTCGATCTGGCGCGTGGCAATGTCGCCGCGGCGCTGAAGGCCTATGAAGCGAACGGCAAGCTACAGCCGCGCAAGTTCAAGGCCGAGGCGGTCGAGGCACTCATCGAGGACTGGAACCGCGATTACGATCCGGCGAAGTCGACGCTGATCCTCGCCCATCTCCGCCGCGATGTCCGTGCCCTCAATGATATGGCGCGGGCGAAGCTGGTCGAGCGCGGCATCGTCGGTGAGGGCGATGCCTTCCGCACTGAAGACGGCGTCCGCCGTTTCGCCGCCGGCGATCAGATCGTGTTCCTGAAGAACGAGGGCTCGCTCGGGGTCAAGAATGGCGTGATCGGTCATGTCGTCGAGGCGCGCGAGGGCTGGCTTGCGGCGATGGTCGGCGAGGGCGAGCATCGTCGCCGCGTCGAGGTCGACCAACGCTTCTACGCCAATGTCGATCATGGCTATGCGACGACGATCCACAAATCGCAAGGCGCGACCGTCGACCGCGTCAAGGTCCTCGCCACGCTCTCGCTGGACCGGCACCTGTCCTATGTCGCGCTGACCCGTCATCGCGAGGATGTCGGCCTCTACTACGGCGCGATTTCGTTCCGGAAGGCGGGCGGCCTGACGCAGATCCTGTCGCAGCGCCGCGCCAAGGAAACCACGCTCGACTACCGGAACTCGTCGCTCTATCGCGCCGCGTTGCGCTTCGCGGATTCGCGCGGGCTTCATCTTGTCCGCGTCGCCCGCACGCTCGTCGGCGACAAGCTGCGCTGGACCGCCCGGCAGAAGCAAAAGCTCACCGATCTTGGCGCCCGGCTCGTCGCGCTCGGCAGCAGGCTCGGACTCGGCGCCTCTTCAAAACAGACCGCCCCGGAAACGCAGAAGGAGGCCAAGCCCATGGTCGCGGGCGTCACCACATTCGCTAAATCCATCGATCAGTCCGTCGAGGACAAGCTCGCCGCGGATCCCGCGCTCAAGAAGCAGTGGGAGGAGGTCTCGAGCCGCTTCCACTTCGTCTTCGCCAATCCAGAAGCCGCCTTCCGCAAGGTCGATGTCGACGCCATGATGACGAGCGCCGAAATCGCGACATCCACCCTCGCGACGCTCAAGGATAGGCCGGACAGCTTCGGCGCGCTGAAGGGCAAGACCGGCCTCCTGGCCAGCCGCGCAGACAAGGACGATCGCGAGCGGGCAAACCTCAATGCGCCGGCGCTCGCCCGTGATCTGGAGCGCTATCTGCGCCTGCGCGCCGAGGCCGAACACAAGCATGAGAGCGAGGAGCGCGCGGCGCGCATCAAGGTCGCGGTCGACATCCCGGCGCTGTCGCCCATCGCCAGGCAGACCTTGGAGAAAGTCCGCGACGCCATCGACCGAAACGATCTTCCGGCCGCCCTCGCATTCTCCCTTGAGGACAAGATGGTGAAGGCCGAGCTCGAAGGTTTCGCCCGGGCCGTCTCCGAGCGGTTCGGCGAGCGCTCCATGCTCGCCAATGCCGCGAAGACGCCGGACGGTCCGGCCTTCGAGAAGCTCGCCGCAGGTATGAACGCGGGCCAGCGTGAAGAGCTCAAAGCCGCATGGCCGGCAATGCGGACGGCACAGCAACTCTCCGCCCGGCAGCGCACGGCTGAGGCGCTGAAGCAGGCCGAGACGATGGGGCAGTCGCAGCGGCAGGGGTTGTCGCTGAAATGATGGTTGGTGTGCGAGCCGATGCTGATAAGGCGGCCGGAAGGAAAGACGAGACGCGCCGCCGCGCGCTGGCGATCCCGGCTGGTGGTGCGATCGGTATTGCCTTGATCGCCGGCCTGGGCTGGCTCGGCGGATTGCGGATCAACTTGACGCCGAGCGAGCCGCTCGGGCTCTGGCGGAGCGTCCCACTCGATCGGCCCGTCGCTGTCGGCGATCTCGTTTTCGTCTGCCCGCCGCCGGGACCGATCACCGATTTCGGCCTCGAGCGCGGATATTTCCGGTGGGGATCATGCCCGGCCGGCGTCGCGCCGCTCATCAAGACCGTCGTCGCGCTTGCAGGGGCTCGCATCGATGTAGGCGCCGAGGTCGCGATCGACGGCGTTGCGTTTTCCCGATCCCAGACCAGCGACCGAGACGGGGCCGGTCGGCCCCTTACGACCTGGCCTGGCGGCATCGTGCCGGCGGGTCAGATCTTCCTCCATTCTCCCTTCGCAGGTTCCTATGACTCCCGCTACTTCGGGCCGGTCCCGCTCACTGGCCTTCTTGGCCTTGCGCGGCCGCTTCTCACGATCGATCCCTGATCGCCGCCGCACTCTTTTCCTCGTGACCGGGGCTGCCGCAACCGGCTGGATCGGGTGGTCTGGTCATGTTCTGACCCTGCCGCTCACCATGCTGTTCCCGGCACTGTGGGCCTGGGCGCCAAACCGTGCCGCGGCCGCCGCAGTTGCAGTGGCCTATTTTTTGGCGGCGGCGCGCGGCCTGCCAGAAAGCGTCGCCACCTTCTTCGGCACCACGGTGTGGGCAGGTATCCTGCTATGGCTCGTGGCCTCGCTGTCTTTTGTCGTGGTGCATACCGCGTTCTGGACAGCGCGGCCGGGATGGACACGGGCGCTCCGCTATCTGGCGGCGGCCGGACTGATGGCGATCCCGCCCTTCGGCATCGTCGGCTGGGCGCATCCGGTGACGGCTGCCGGCGTTCTCTTTCCCGCTTGGGGATGGTGGGGACTGTTAGCGACGACAGTCAGCCTTGCCCTCGTGTCGACGAGGTTCTGGCTAGCCGCCACCATAGCCTTGGGAGGCTTCTGGATTTGGTCCGCCGCAAGCTGGACGGAGCCGATGCTACCGAAACGATGGAAGGGTGTCGACACGGAGCTGGGCGTGGCGCTCGGGCGCGACAATGCCCTGCAACGACATCGCCAGCTGGCCGGCATGGTGCGGACCCGGGCGCTGGAAGGAGCGCCGGTCGTCGTATTGCCCGAGAGCGCGCTCGGTCCGCTGACGCCGACTGTAGTGAGCTTCTGGGCCGACGCACTTGCCGACCTCGATGTCACCGTTGTCGCCGGCGCGGCGGTGATCGGCTCGGGAGGGTACGACAATGTCATGGTCGAGCTCCGTTCGGCGAGCGCGATGATCCGCTATCGCGCGCGCATGCCGGTTCCAGTTTCGATGTGGCAGCCGTGGCGGGCCTGGTTCGGGGACAGTGGCGGCGCGCGCGCCACCTTTTTTGCCGATCCCGTCGTGGAGATCGCCGGGCGCCGTGTCGCGCCGCTGATCTGCTACGAGCAGCTTCTGGTGTGGCCGATCCTGCAGTCGGCGCTGTATCGGCCCGATGCGATTGTCGCCATCGCGAATGCTTGGTGGGCCACCGGCACCTCCGTACCGGCGATCCAGACAGCCAGCGTTACCGCATGGTCGCGTCTGTTTGGAGCCTCTCTCGTCACATCCTTCAACCGCTGAGCAGGGAGCTCGCTTATGGCATTCGATGCAGATCTCCTCCGAACGTGCGCCGACCCTTCCCTTAAGCCGGCGATCGTCGAGCAATTCGTCAAGCAGGCGGGATCGCCCGATCCGCTCGCGGTGACCGTCCGAAGCGGCAGTCGCGTGATCCTCGTGCCACCTTTGAAAACGCCTGAGCAAGCTCTAGAGGTCGTCCGAGAGCATCTTGGAAAGTCCGTCGTTCGGGTCGGTATCACGCAGTATCCGGCCGGCGTTGGCATCCGCGATGTGTCTGAGCTTTCGCCGCAGCTGCTGCAACCTTGCGACAATATTCGTATGGGAACAGCACTGTTCGGAAAGGTCTGGCGGGTCGTGCTGAAATGGTACGGCAATCCGACGGCCGAAGACGTCATGACGCAGGTGCTCGACGACGCGCTCCATGCCTGGAAGACGGGGCAGTTCGAGGGGACGGCGGTTTTTACCGCGCCCGATCCGGGGGAGACCAAAGCCATCGCCCCGAAACTCGAAGACGCACCCCAATCTGCGCCTGTAGCGGAGCCACAGGAAACACCGGCGGACGATCCGAGCAAGTCAGGGATCCGCATCGACTTGTCGGGGATCGGAGGAAGGGCACCATAGCGAATCCGCCGACGAGCTAGGCTATTCGACGATGATGTCGCGCGTCAACAATTCGGTTTCTGAAAAACACAGGCTAGATAGATCGATCGAAACATAGATCTTCAGCCGGGCATGCGTGCGCGACGTCGTTTCTAGCTCCGTCGGGACAATGTCGTCATCCTTGTCGCGCAGTTCCTCTTGATCGAGGTAGCGCACTTTCGCATCGAGGACCGCGTTAGCTTGCAGAATCAGTCCGATTCGGTTGCCATCGAAAGCCGCCACGGCGTAGTCGTCGACGCTGATGATCTCTTCGAGCGCGGCTGACGGTACGCTGCCCTCGGTGAGCGACCCAAAATAGGTGAAGTCCACGAAATCAAGGTCGCTCTCAATCGCCAGGACGAGTTGCTCGTCAAAACCGGGGGCGGCCAATACCTCATCCGCAATCGTCTCGACATCTGTTCCGCTGCTCGCAGTTGCTGATGCGAGAACCTCGTCCAGAGCTTGCAACGGCAGGAGTGTGTCGTGACTCTCCGCGGCTTGGCGAAGCGCCACGTCCCCGCTGACCACATACATGGAGATATCATTGTTCTTGCAGTAGCGGGCGAGGCCTTCGATCACGAAGGCATCGGGAAACTCCTTGCTGCCTCTCTGCTCGAAGGGGGCCTGGCCTGCGAAATATCGCTCGAACACGATGCGGGCGGGGATCTCGAGCGCGGAGACCGAATGCCCGCGCAGGCGTTTGATCAATATCTCGACGAAGCCCGCCCACGCGGAGTCGGCCAGGGCCACGCCGTCGATGTCCTTCATCGCGTCGTTTGCCTGTCCGGCAATTTGCGAGATGCGGTTGAAATCGCGGGCTAGGCGCTTCGCATCGGCCGCTTTGGACAAGATCTCCTCGGTGAGCTGGCGCCGGATTTCGGACAGGGTGATGTCGGTGAAGTGCAGGACGATGCGGCCTGCTTCGATCTCCCCGCGGAGCAAGGCGAACTGCGTGTTGGAAATGTTGAAGCCGGCACGGCGATAGACCTCCGTGTCGAGGAAGACATGACGCGTCCGTAGCGGCTCCGTGGGTTTGCGTGTGGGCTTGGTCATGGCGTCTGAATGTCGGTCTGGTTGAAGTGATTCCCGCAAAACAGGAGGGGCTCGCCGGTGGCCTCGGCGAGGACATAGGCGAAGCAGTCGCCATAGTTCAGGCCCGCCTTGTGCCGCCCCTTGCCGAAATCGAGGAACGCCTGCCGGGCAAGCTCGCCATGCTCTTCCGTCACCGGCTTGATAGTGATGCCGGCGCGGCGGATGAAGGCTTCGGCCTGCCGCATGCCGTCGGGGCCGAGCTGTCTTTCGATCACCATCGACAGCTCGAAATAGTTCGCCACACTCATGCGGCTGATATCGGCGTCCTGAAGGTTTGCAAAGAACTCCGCTTCTTTTTCGCGGTATAGCACCGCGACCATGGCGGAAGTATCGATGATCACTTTGGCAGGCCGTCTTTACCATAGAGAGGATCGGCGTGGTCGGCACACGGACGCCTTACATGTGCCGCGGCGCGATCGGCGATCGTCAGCAATTCCTTCACGCTCGCTCTGCCCCTCCACGTTCGATCTGAGCATGGCGATCACGCAAGGCCTGGGTTACGATATGGGTCATGCTTTCGCCAGTTGATGGGGGCGATGCTCTGAGCCCATCGGTGGGCCTCCGGATCCTTGATGTTGAGGCCCATGGCCGCGATTGTTTCTATAAAAAACAACAGCCCTCTGCGACTCTATCAAGCGGCGTCGTAGTGGACAAGATCAGCCCCAAAGTGTGTGTGGCGCGACCCCCTTAGATTGGATGGCATAGACGCGATGAAAGGCCACCAAAATGCAAGTTCGTGCCGTCACTTGAGAGCAGCTTTTTAGTCAAAATGCACGCGTTGTGATCTGGCGCGAACGACCACTTGCTTCTATGAAAGTCGCAAGGTGGTACGCGCCGCCTCGGGGCTTAGAATCCCCTGATGAACGGTTGGTGCCGGCCGTAACGGCACCGAATCCTCTGACCTTGCGGCCGGGGGCTTGCGACGTATGTCCAGGCTTCCAGCTAAAGGTCGTAGGGCCGTTTCATCACGGATTCTAACCCCCGGCTTGGGGTCATGGGATGTTTGTTGGCGGGGGCGCACCGCGGACACCAAGCGCAGATGGTTGAAATGATCGGATCCGGAGAGTCAGAAACGCAAGTGCAAACGATCTTGAGGCCGATCGTCGGACTAACCCGCAATCTCCCGAAGGCGGTTCTTGAGCCAATCGTCATCGAGGCGATCCGCAAGCATCGGTTCCTTCGTGACCTCGCGGAAATGCGGCAAACCGAATCCAGCAAGTATGCGGAGCGCGAAGGTTCTGTCGGCCCCGCAGGGGCCGCCTATGTCAGAGCGATGATCGACGTGCACGCTCAGCAGACAGTGCTCTCGACGCTGCTCGATGTGCTCGGATATGTGCCGGAGGTTCCGGCCGACTGACGCGTCAGATCAGTTTCAGTTTTGTGGCGACAGCCGTCGCCTGAGCGAGGCTTGCAGCCTCGAGAGTCTCGCGAGCGTTGTTGAGATGAAAGTTGACGGTAGCGAAGGATAGGTTCTCGAGCACTGCGATATCCTTCATCGATTTGCCTTCCGCGGACCACTTCAAGCAAAGTGCCTGTCTGGCCGTGAGTTGCGGATGATGTTGTGCCGTTGGCCTTGCGTTCTTTGCTTGAAGCGCCGTATGGAGATACGCAACGGCCGTAACGGCCGCAACCTGGTCGATATCTTTATCCAGCGAAAGCGTTGGCTTGCTGGAAGCGAGCGTTAACATCGACATATGTCGGCCGGACGTTTGAACCGGAATGCTGATGCCGGATCTGATTCCGAAATCGCTCGCTTCGGAGTAGAAGCGTTTCAGCTCCTTCGTCTCACATTCTCTAAGAGCTGGGGCAGACCAGGAAAAGGCGCGCATCGTGGTGCTTGCCGTTCGAACTACAGGATCCACTTCTCTGTAGCCAACCGCGAAGTAGCGATCTTGCCATTCCTGCGCATAGTTCGAGACCGCATGCATGCGAACAGGTTCCACATAGAGGTATGCATAGCCGTCAAAACCCAGATCCTGAACCAATGCCGGGAGTGCACCCCTCAGCATCTCGTCTGTGGCGGCAACGGAAGCGACGTCTGTCAGCCTCTGGAACCATGTTCTCAATATCGTACCTCCTGCGATACAACTCCGGCTTTCATCGCGAGGCAGGTGCCCGACGGATTTCCCGTCGCCGTTGGTTTGATAGCTGGCAGTACCCCCAACCAGTGACATCGCCTCCAGAGCCCGGATCAATCGAATCGTCGCGAGAAGCGTGCTGCCACCGTCCAAATCAGTCTCGCCACTTAAAATTGATACCGAACGCTTGCGCGATGGGCAATATTCCAGCCATGTCAAGCTTGCTCAGTGAGCGACTGAGCAGGTTGGGCAGGGAAATAAACGATGCAGTGAGAAAATATTATCGATATATATTTAATATACGTTCGGGAGTGGAGAGATATATTCGAAATAATCAGTTTAAAGTCATTCTAATATTTATATGGCGTCGGGAACACGATATCTTGATCGACGAGGATGTTGAACCGGTAGCCGGGTCTGATCTCGAGGGTGGGCTGAACGTCAAGGTTTTTGTTGATAGTGCGCTCGGCGACGCGGCCGAATGTCTCGGCGAAATTGCGACGGGCGGCATCGGACGCTGTGTCCTGGGTCGCCAGCGTCGAGCTCTGCGGGATAGCCATGTCCATGCCGGTGCCGATGATAGCGAGCAGGATCGCGGAGCCGAATGTCTTGAAGTAGTGGTTGTCGACCTTGTCCTTGAAGCCTCCATAACCTTCTGCGTCAGTGCCGGCCATGCCGCCAATCTGGAGGGTCGAGCCGTTCGGGAAGATAATATCAGTCCAGATCACGAGCACCCTGCTCTGCCCGAACGATACCTTGCTGTCGTAGCGGCCCATTAACTTCGTACCTTGCGGAATGAGAAGGCGGTGCCCGGTCGCGCTGTCATAGACATTTTGGGACACCTGGGCGGTGATGCGGCCTGGAAGATCAGAATTGATACCGGTGATCAGCGTTGCGGGAATGACCGAGCCGCGCTTTAGCTCGTAGAGGGAACGCTGCGGTACGACCTGGTTAGGCAGGTAGCCGAGCTTGGCCAGATCGGCGTTGAAGAAATTTTCCTTCTTCGTTTGTCCGTTGGGGTCGAGGTTCTGGCCGTTGAGGCCGGCCTGCAAGGCGGTGCTGTAAAGATCGGACGCTGATGGCGTGGCCACCTGTGCCGGGTTTGCTGGATTGACGGGGCCGGCTGCGGTCGCGGCCGCCTTCAGCTTGTCGGTGGTGATGGCGAGCGGTGCATCATAGGCCACATCATTCGCCTGCAGGCGCGCCATGCGCTGGCGCTGACGCTCGCGCCACAACTGCTCTTGTCCCTCTCGCTCGAGGCGCGCCCGCCAGACCTCTTCCGGTTCGAGTTCGACCTGGCGGGGTTCCTCCGCCCGTTTTGGTGCGGCGACGAATGGATTGGCGGAGCCCTCCTTCCGGTCGACCTGAGGCGTGACCAGCACGGGCTGGGGTACGGGCTGGTCTCCGATGATACCGTCGGTGACGCCGCGCTTCAGTTGATCGGCAAAGGTAGTCGCCGGCGGACCGCCGGAAGTGGTGATGTCCGGTGCCCCCCGGAAGATGAGACCGCGCGAGGTCAGTCCGTAGAAAATTATACCGAGGAAAAGCACGAGAAGCACGATTGCGGTGATGATCGGTAGACGATTGAGGCGCCGAATGCCCTTCTTGTCCGTCGCGGCCGACGCGCCGCCAAGCTTGAGGGATTGCATCGCGGTCCCCTCCCCTCTCAGCTGCGCTTCATCACGGAGACCGGGCTTGCGGGAGCTGCGCCGGTCTGTGTCATGGTGTAGACGCGCCCAATTTCGATCGATCCGGTCGAAAGGCGGGCAAGCACCTGGCCGTCGACGGGGACGAGGACATACGCAAGGGGGATCGCCTTCGGGTCTTTGGAATTCTGCTCGGACGTGACGGCATAGCCCCAGGTGCGAAGTGAAGCTTCGAGAGCGGAACCAAATGTGGAGCTATCCGCCTTCAGAATGATGGTCGCCGTGCCTGGTCCGATCTGTTCTGCGAAGCGCGGCACGAGGTCGCCGGCGACGGCCGACGCCGCGGGCGCCGTCAGCTCCGTCGGCGCGCTGCTGGCGACAAGCCCGCTGCCGCCAAGAGTCTGGCAGCCGGAGAGAACGGCGGCGACGAACAGGAGCGCGGCCGGTCGGATGGTTGGAAGGAGCTTCCTGAGCATGGCGTCACCCTCCCCGCCGGATGGTGATCTTCTCCTGGCCCCAGAAGCCGACGCCGGAGACGAGAATGGCTTTGTCGACTGCGTAGTCGACGATCATCATGTTGCTGTTCATGCGGTAGTTGACGATGCGATTCTGGCCGCCGGAGACGACGAAAAGCACGGGCGCGTCCTGCGAGGCGACGGATGACGGGAACTGGATGTAGGTTTTGGCGCCGTCGGTGTAGACCCGTGTTGGCCGCCAGCTGGCGTTACCCGAAATCGAATACTGGAAATTGAGCTGCTCGGCCGGGACGCCGGCGCCGGGGATCGTGCTGGCCTCGAGGCGTGCATTGACGTCGGCGAGGCGCGTCGAGACGTCTTCCGGATAGTCGAAGCCGACACGGGCCATGTACTGGCTCCCGTGCGACTTCAGCTGGATGTGGTAGGTCCGCCGCGACGTCGTCACTACCATCGAGGTGACGAGGCCAGCCTCGGTCGGTTTGACGATCAGATGGATCGCCTGCCCGCCCGACGCGCCGGAGGTCGCGGGCTCGACCTTCCAGCGCACGGTGTCGCCGACGAGAACGTCGCGAACGATCTCTCCGGCCTGGAGTTCGATGTCGCAGACCTGAAGCGGCGAGCAGATGACGGAAGGTTGCACCTCGCCGTACAAGAAGATGACCTTGCCATCGGGGCCTCTGGTGACGAGCCCGGTGCGGCCGCGCCACTGGCCGGAGATGTCAATGCCTTTAATCTCCTTTCCCGTGAGGTTCTGGGCGTGGACGCCGCCGGCGACCGACGTCAACACGATGGTGGCCGCAATCAGGACGGCCGACCGGGATAGGGGTCTTGTATTTTGCATGAGGTCGGGCGCGCCTTTCAGATCTGTGCGGTCCAGTCAAAGTCCTTGAGGTAGAGGCCGATCGGATTGAGACGGATCACCGCCTCGTCCTGGGGCGGGATCAACACGACGGTGGCGACGCCGCGGAAGCGGCGCGTTGCGACCTCCTTGCCCTTCCGGTCGCGCTCATATTCCGTCCAGTCGATCTGGAAGGACTGGGTGGAGAGCGGCACGACATTGTTGACCTCGACCGAGACGGTCGCGGTCTTCGCCTTCTCGAAGGGCGAGGCGGAGCGGAACCAGCCATTGACCTTCTCGGTCGCGGGATCCGTTGTCCGGAGCATCGCATAGACGCGGTCGATATATTGCTTCTGGACCACGGCGTCGGGCGTCACCGAGCGGAAGTTGGTGACGAAGCCGGCGAGCACCGCGCGCACGACGCGCGGATCAGCATATTCGATCTGGGCGGGGAAGCCGGCATTCACCGCCGAGCCGAGCTTGTCGACCTCGACGATGTAGGGCACGAGCCGAACTTGCGTGCTCTGGTAGAGCGCGTAGCTCGTACTCACCAACGCCAGCGCAAGGCTGGTAACGCCGACGATGCGCCAGGCGCTCGCCGCCTTGACATAGGAGCCGTAGCGCTCGGTCCATTCCTGGCGTGCGGCGATGTAGGGATTGTCTGGGGTATCGGATCGCCTGGCCAAGACGCGTCTCCTTTATCGATCGTCTGGCTTGGGCGGCGGTGTCGGCCCGCTGCCGCCGCTGCCGCCACGACCGGATGCGTTGTCAAGCTTGGCGTTGGCGAGACCGAGCAGCGAGCCGGCATAGGCGCCGGGCGAACCGATCGCCTTGTCGCGGGCGGCCGAGGCGACGGCTCCTCCTGCTGACGCGGCGCCGCGAAGACCGGCGACGGCCGCGCTGCCGAAGGAGGCTCCGCCGGCGCGGGCAGCCGTATAGGCCGAAGCCCCTGCCTTCGCCCCGCCCCAAGCGAGCGCTGTGCCGCCCGCGGCAAAGCTCGCGGCCTGTGCCCCATGGCGGATCGATTCCATGCCGCCAGTCACGGATGCGCCCTGAATCACACCCTGGACAATGTTGGGCACATACATGGCGATGACGAAGATCACTACGGCGAGGCCGGCGATCGCGAGCGCCGTCTGGTACTGGTCGCCGACGCTCGCATTGTTGGCGAGGCCGATCAGCACATCCGAACCGATCTTGGCGATCATCACCAGCGACATGAGCTTCATGCCTACCGAGAAGGCATAGACGAGATAGCGGACGGCAAAATCCTTAGTGAAGGAGGAGCCGCCAAGACCGAGCATGATCATGCCGGCCATCAGCCCGACATACATCTCGATCAGCACCGAGACGAAGATCGCCGCGACGAGTGCAAAAGCGATGACGCTGATGATCATGGCGAGCGAGGCCGATAGGGCCAGCGCATTATCCTGGAACACGCCGAAGCTGATCTTCTCCGACATCTTCGAGGCGACGGTCAGCCCGGCATTGAAGACGTTGGCGGGCGAAGCCGCCCCGCCGCCGGCGCCGATCTGGTAGAGGCTGTCGACGATGGCCTTCCCGAGCGCGGGTCCGCGATCGAGCACGAAGGCGAAGAAGCCGATGAACATGATCCGGCGCACGAGCTCAGCGAACCAGGCATCGAGCGAGGCCGCGCCGATGGCGAGCCAGACCGCGGCGATGCCGATCTCGATGCCGGCGAGAATCCAGAACAGCGAACGGGCCGCGTTCATGATGGTGGTTTCCCAGCCCTTTGCGGCCGTCACCACCTGATTTTCGAGCGTGTTGAGCACGCTGCCGTCCTGTGCGAGCGCTGGTGCGGTTGCGTAGACCAGGACGAACAGGGCGAGAGCGAACATAAACGTCGACCGGAAGGAAGGATGTTGCGCTACCATCGCGGCTTCATCTCCTGGCCGTTCGTCGTGTCGTACTCCTTCGGGGCGGCGAAAAAGTCGCGCGCCCTCTTCCGACGCTCCTCCTCCGACAGAGTTCCGGCGCTGTCAGTCGGGGCGTCGCTCCATCCGGCCGGGCGCGTGACGATCCACAGTGCGACGCCTGCAGTGAAGCTGAGGCCGGCGGCGAGAGCGATCAGGATGATCTTCGTGCGGCTCACCATCTCGGCTTCATCTCCTGACCGCCGGTCGTGGAGGGTGCCGTCGATTTGAAGAATTCCTCGCGACGCGCCTGCGCAAGATCCTTCTCGGCCTGTTCGGATTGGTACCAGGTCGCCATCATCGTCATCTGTTGGGAGACGAGACCGCGCAGCTTCTGCATCTGCGCAACCTGTTGGGTCGCAATCTGGTGCCCGACCTGCAGCGCCTTCATCTGCCCGTCCGAGGTCTCCGACAGCGTGCGCAGCTGCGACATCGTCGTTTCCTCGGAGGAGAACTGATCGGCGGTGAGCCCCGCTGCCTTAAGTGTGCCGGCGATCGTGTCGCGATTGGTGGTCGACCAGGTCTGGTAGGTCGAGGAGAATGTCGCCTGGTTCGGCAGGTTGGATTTGAAGTCGGCGAAGGTCTTGAAGCGCTGCTTCAGCACGTCGTCTATGTTGCCCATCGAGAAGGCGATGCCTTGCCCTTGCACAACCACGCTTTGCAGCTTGTTAAGATCGTTCGCGACCTGTCCCCAGACTTGGGTTGGAAGCTGCGCCGTGTTCTGCAGAAGGTTCTTATAGATGTTGAGCTGATTCTGGATCTGCTCCGCGAGCTGCGTGATCTGCTTGATCTGGTTGTTCACCTGCTCGGCCGATTTGCCGACGAGGCTGATGAGCTCGCCGTTGTTGAGCATCTGCGTCCATTCGGTGGCGCCGCCCGTCAGGCCGCCGCCAGCCAGGGCATTGCTGGCCACAAACGGAAGCGTGATGGCAGCAGCAGCAGCGCCGCGCAGAAATTCAAGCCGGGTCATGTATGAGAAGCGCTTCAGCATGGCCGATCCCCCTTTCTTCCATCCAGCGCGCCGGCCATCCCTGACCGTGAGCAGCCTTCAGCTCTGTAATGCGTTTCAGATGATCGCGGCCCGAGGCGCCGGCGAAGGCGAGCGCGACCGGACCGAGTGCCATGTCGAATAGCCGTCGGCCGGCGGGTGAGGCGACGTAGTATTCGCGCTTCGGAATCGCGGTCGCGACGATCTCGATCTGCCGCTCGTTGAAGCCGAGCTTCTCGTAGAACTCGCGCGTTCCGGGCTCGCGCGCCGATCCGTTCGGGAGGCAGATCTTTGTCGGGCAGGATTCCTTCAGCACGTCGACGATGCCGGAGCGTTCGGCGTCAGAGATAGACTGGGTCGCGAGCACGACGGCGCAATTGGCCTTGCGCAGCACCTTCAGCCACTCCCGGATCTTGTCGCGGAAGACCGGATGACCGAGCATGAGCCAGGCCTCGTCGAGAAGGATCAGGCTTGGCGCTCCCGTGAGCCGCTTTTCGATCCGGCGGAACAGATAGGTGAGCACAGGCACGAGGCTGCGCTCGCCCATGTTCATCAGCTCCTCGATTTCGAACGTCTGAAAGGCACCGAGCGTCAGCCCGTCGGTCTCCGCATCGAGAAGATGCCCCATCGGCCCGTCGACAGTGTAGTGATGCAGCGCGTCCTTGATCTCACGCAGCTGCACGCCTGAAACGAAGTCCGATAGTGAGCGCCCCGGCGCATTGGCCATCAAGGCGACCTGGCGCGAGATCGCATTGCGGTGCTCCGGCGAAACCGTGACGCCCTGGAGGGTCACGAGCGTCTCTATCCACTCCGAGGCGAACGCGCGATCGCCGTCGCTGCCGAGTTCGGCAAGCGGGCAGAAGGTCAGTTGCGGCCCCTCCCCTTCCCCGTCGCTGCCGATCTCGTAATGGTCGCCACCGGCCGCGAGCGTTAGCGGCATTAGCGAGCGGCCCTTATCGAAGGCGAAGATTTGCGCGCCGGTATAGCGGCGGAACTGCGCCGCGATGAGCGCGAGCAGCGTCGACTTGCCCGAGCCGGTCGGTCCGAAGATCAGGCTATGGCCGACATCATCGACATGGAGGTTCAGCCGGAACGGAGTGGAGCCCGACGCGACCTGCATGAGCGGCGGTGAGCCTTCCGGATAGAACGGGCACGGCGCGGAGGGGCTCCCGGACCATACGGAGTTCAGCGGTAGAAGGTCGGAGAGGTTGCGGGTATTGATCAGCGGCTCGCGGAGATTGGCGTACCAGTTACCGGGGAGCGATCCGAGGAAGGCTTCGGTCGCGTTCAGTGTCTCGACGCGGGCGCCGAAGCCCTCGGCCTGCACCACGCGACGGATACCCTCGCATTTCTCCCGAAGCTGCTCGGCGTCGCTCTCGTGCAGCACGATGACAGGAGTGTAGTAGCCATAGGCGACGAGCTGCGATGCGGCTTCCGCGATCGCATCTTCGGTCTCCGTCACCATCGCCATGGCGTCTTGGTCGACCGATCGGCTTTGCGTCTGGAACAGTTGGTCGAAGAAGGGACGCACCTTCTGCTGCCACTTTTTTCGGGTGCGTTCGAGCTTGTCGCGGGCCTCGATCTCGTCGAGGAACATGAAGCGGCTCGACCAGCGATAGGTCAGCGGCAGCTGATCGAGCAGATTAAGGATGCCGGGCCAACTCTCGGCCGGCAGACCGTCGATCGCCACGACGCCGACATAACGCCCGTCGACCGTCGGCGTCAGGCCATGCTCGTATTCGGCAGTGACCAGCCAGTCGAGATACATCGGGATCTCGGGCAAGCGCACCGGATGGTTCTCGCCAGTGATGCAGAAGCGGACGAACTGGAAGCCCTCGTCGTAGCGGGCGATGCGCTCCCCTCCCCGCTCCGGAACCTCGCGTGTGCGCATGCGCTGGATCGACAGCGCGTTAGACAGATACTGCTCAACCTCGCGGATCGAGTTGCGGAAATTGCCGAGCGCCGTATCCGCGAAAGTGGCGGACCGGCTGTCGCGGTCGGAATAGACGTACTTTGCGACGCCGGACTTGCGTCGTTCCGGAGGGCGCCAGGTCAGGATGAGCGCGTGCCGGCTCTCAAAGTGCCCCCGCTCCCGCTCGAAATGTGCGCGTCGCTCGGCATCGATCGCTTGCGTCACCGCGTCCGGGAAAGCGCCGGCGGCTGGATAATCGGTTGTGGGGATGCGCAGCGCCTCGACCTGGATCATCCAGCCGGAGCCGAGGCGGGCAAGGATGGCGTTGATCTGGCGTGAGACCTCGTTGCGCTCGGCATCGGTCGAGCTCTCGCTGTCAGGCCCGGCGAAGTACCAGCCGGCCATCAGCGAGCCGTCCTTGAGCAGGACGATGCCATCGTCGACTAGCCCGGCATAGGGAACGAGATCGGCGAAGGAAGGGCCGGAATGGCGGAATGTGCGCAGCGCGACCACCGGATTCTCCTTCAGAAACGCCGCCAGGGCGTCGAGGTTGGCCGGTAGTGCTGGCGATAGCCGACATGACGCAGATAGACGCGGCGCATCATCGGGTCGGCCTTGGCCATCATCCGTAGCAGGCCGACGATCACCGTCCAGATTGCGATGCCGAACAGGGCCGCGTACCAGGTCAGCACCACGAAGATCAGGATGACGGCGGCAAGCCCCGTCAGCAGGACGAGCTCGCGGTCCGCGCCCATCAAGAGGTTCGGGCGCGACAGCGCCCGATGGATGCGGGAGCGCGCCAGTCTGGAGCCGGCTTCAGCCATGTCCACCCTCCCCTCCTCCGACGGCCGGAACCGGTGGCGCGGAGGGTTCGGAAGGGGCTGTCGTCGATGTCCCGATCGAAGCGCCGGTCGAGCCGAACAAGGCGACGATCTGCGTGGCTCCGAGCAGGATGCCAGCTACCAGTACGACGTACATCAGCCGACGAGCGAAATCGTTCAATTCGCCGCCGAAGATCAGCATGCCGCCGGCGATCGCCACCGCTGCAAGGGCGATGAACCCCGCTACGGGGCCGGTGATGGATTGCTGGATCTGCTGGAGCGGGGATTCCCATGGCAGGCTGCCGCCGCTCGAAGCTAGGGCTTGCGATCCGAGGTGCAGAACCAACAGCGCCGCTACGGCGCTTGCGGCGAGAAATGTTTTACGGTCATGCGACATGGACGTCCTCGTCGAGTTGGGCATAGGATTCGGTGTGGTAGCGGCCGCCTTCGAAGCGCTCGACATGAACGACGTCGCGCACCCGCCGGCCTCGCCCGGAGCGTTCGATCGAGACGATCAGGTCGACGGCCTCGCCGATCACTTCCTGCATCGGCTGCTGGCTGACTTCAGCGGTGAGCTGCTCGAGGCGGCGTAGCGCCGACATGGCGGTGTTGGAATGGATCGTGGTGACACCGCCGGGATGACCGGTATTCCACGCCTTGAGCAGTGTCAGCGCCGCGCCGTCGCGTACCTCGCCGACGACGATGCGGTCCGGCCTGAGGCGCATCGTGCTCTTGAGAAGACGTGCCATGTCGATCGTATCGCTGGTGTGCAACGCTACGAGGTTCTGGGCCGGGCATTGTATCTCGGCGGTGTCTTCGAGGATCAAGATGCGATCGTCGGGAGCAGTCTCGGCGATCTGCGCGATGACGGCATTGGCGAAGGTTGTCTTGCCGGAGCCGGTGCCACCCGAGATCACGATGTTGAGCCGCGAGGCTATCGCATTCCTAACGATCTCGGCCTGGCGACGTGTCATGACCTTGTCGTGCACATAGTCATCAAGCGGGATAAGTCGCGAGGCCCGACGACGGATGGTGAAGACTGGTGCCCTTACGACCGGGGGCAGCAGGCCTTCGAAGCGATGCCCTCCGATCGGCAGTTCACCCGAAATGATCGGGCGCTCGTCATCTGCCTCCGCGTGCAAAGCATGTGCGACGCTGCCGATCACGATTTCGGCTGTCGACGCTGCCATCTCGCCGGCGGGCGCAACCCCATGGCCGAGCCGCTCAATGAACAGCCGGCCATCCGGGTTCAGCATGATCTCCACAACCGAGGCATCGTCGAGGGCGACACACAGTTGATCGCCCAAAGCCTCCTGCAGCTTCCGGACCAGACGAGGGTGGGAACGCAGTTGCGTCATGCCGCAGCTTCCCTCAAGCCGCGCGCCGCAGTGGCGCGATGGAGGATACGTAGCCAGCCGGCCGGACCCGCTCGAAGCTGTCGGCATCTGTGGGAAGTAGACCGACGACGGCATTTGTGTTGCCGAGGCGCTTGGGCTCGCCGATTCGCGCCATCGTCCAGCCGGCCCGACGGAGGATACGCTCAATCCGGACGTCGGTGGCCGTAACGAGCTCGGTGTATCCATTCTCCATCGACCATTCGATGATCGCGGCGAACATAGTCCAGGTCGCATAGTGGAGCGCCTGCCCTTCCCGCCCAGTCTCGAACGATGTATCGACGCAGAAGCGAGAACTCTCGATCATAGTGGCGTGCGGACAAAACAGCCCACGCTCGCCGAGTTCCGGGAACAGCACAGACAGCAATGTCGGCCCTGTCGCCGGAAGTAGGCGGGCACATCCGACCACCTCGTTCCGCCCCGCCACGGTCAGAATGTAAGTCGGTTTGCAGTCGTCGAAGCCGTCCGCCTCGCGGCCATCCCTGACGTCGACATCCCAGTTCATACGATCGCGGAAGATGCGCGCTCGAAGTTGATGCATGTCACTTAGAAGATCAGTAAAGTCCTTGTAGGTATCCGGCGCGATAGCCATTGCCCGCATGTTCTGTTCTCCGACTCGATTGAGGTCGGATTACAAAAGCGCACCATCGGGAAGGAGCCGCGACTAGTGAATTTATGAGCGCGGTTCTCGACAGAGGGTACTGAGTCGGGGGGCAAGTGGCCGCAAATCGCTCCGGGGATGAAAGAAAAGCGGGCCAATATACCTGATGAATTTATTAGTCGGTATCAGAGCTCGATGTCGGACGCTGAAGTCCTATCTAATTGAAACGGTGGCATAAATGGTAACCGTGTGTCGCGAGTCGCGGCCATTGCCCGACATTCGTTAATACCTCGTTAACCTTAATCCCGTTGCCCGCCAGGGGGAATCGTGCCTATTGTCGGAGACGGAAAGAGCGCGTCTGACGCTCTAAAAGCGTTTTGCGACGAGGGCGACATTGAAGTCTGCGGCATCATCTCTGGAAATCGAGAGCACTTCGGCTCGAATTACGCGCCGCGCGGAGGCGCTGTCGCTTCGTCTTCGGGCTGTGGGTGAGCGGGCATTTCCCCCTACAGCCCAGAAATCTCTCCGTTCGTTCTCGTCAGGCGAAGTTGCCCAGATCGTTGGCGTGTCTGACGGGTATCTGAGGCAACTTTCTATCGACGGTTTGGGCCCGGCGCCGGACGTCAGCTCGAGTGGTCGTCGATCCTACACGCTCGAGCAGGTGAACGAACTGCGCGAATATCTGGCTACGGCGCGTCCGAAGGAGGCGTTGAGGTTCTGGCCTCGCCGTCGCGATGGCGACAAGTTGCAGGTCATTACCGTGGCCAACTTCAAAGGTGGTTCGGCAAAAACGACAACGTCGCTCTATCTCGCGCAGGGGTTGGCTCTACAGGGATATCGCGTCCTGGCGATCGATCTCGACCCTCAGGCTTCGCTGTCCGCGATGTTCGGCCTCCAGCCGGAGTTCGACATTGCTGAGAATGCGACTCTCTACGGAGCCATCCGCTATGATGAAGTGCGCGTGCCGATGAGGGAGGTAGTGCGTTCAACGTACTTTCCGGGCATCAGTATCGTGCCTGGCAATCTTGAACTCATGGAGTTCGAGCATCAGACGCCTCGACACATGATGGAAACGCGCGGTCGTCCAGAGGAGCTGTTTTTTCGGAGGGTGGCCCGAGCGATCGCCGAGGTTGACGATGACTACGATGTCGTTGTGATCGACTGCCCCCCGCAGCTTGGCTTTCTGACGATGGGTGCGCTCAACGCCGCAACGGGAATGATTGTGACAGTCCATCCCCAGATGGTGGATGTGGCGTCCATGAGCCAGTTCCTGCTTATGACCTCCGATTTGATAGCGGTGATTGAGGATGCAGGTGGCCGTCTCGACTATGATTTCTTGAGGTTTCTGGTGACGCGACATGATCCGAGGGACGTGCCGGAACAGGAGATCGTTGCGTTGATGAGAGACGTGTTTGATTCGGATGTACTGGCGGCCACGGCCTGGAAATCGACTGCAATAGCTAATGCAGGTCTGACCAAACAGTCCCTGTACGAGCTCTCGCGTGGTTCGGTAGGGCGCTCGGTGTACGATCGCGCGATGGAATCGATCGCCGGTGTGAATGAGGAAATTATTGCGTTGATCGGCGCGGTGTGGGGGAGAGGCAAATGATGCTCTCCTCGCCTTGCTGTTCGCGCACGGTGTTGTCTGCAGACAACGTGAAATCTTTCGCGGCGGCGTCAGCAGTGTTGCGCGCTGCTCACGTCCCTTCAATGTTGTCTGCAGACAACATGCTTAGCCGCGCAAGCTCCGCCAAGCGCAAGGCCTCGGGATGGGCTGAGGGGGCTCTCGGTAAGGAGTGGAGGGCCTGGCATTGAGCAAGCGGACCCAATCTATTCGATCGATGTTCGCGGCCAAACCCGAGGAGGCGTTGTCTACGGACAACAAACACCCCCCGGCAAGGGTGTCTTCCGGCGCGGTGCGGTCTTTGAAAGACACGTTTTCTGGCGTTGAAAAGGACTATCAGGAGCTCCGAGAGAAGCTCGCTGGCGGCACTGTAGCAATTGAAATCGACCCCGCGACTGTCGATCCATCTCCGCTTGCCGATCGCTTCAGTGATGGAGACCCCCAGTCGTTCGAGCTCCTGAAGCAGTCCATCGCGGAGCGTGGACAGGAAATCCCGATCCTGGTGAGGGAGCACCCGAGCGAACCTGGGCGATATCAAAGCGCCTATGGTCACCGTCGGGTACGAGTGTTGAGGGAGCTTGGCCGCCCGGTAAAGGCCTACGTGAAAATTTTGACGGACGAGGATCTCGTTGTTGCTCAAGGTATCGAGAACTCAGCCCGAGAGGATCTCAGTTTCATCGAGCGCGCGGTATTCGCCATGCGTTTGGAGGAGGGTGGGTTTAAAAGGGCCGTGGTGCAAGCGGCGTTGTCTATCGATAGAGCGGAGGCCTCCAAGCTCGTAGCCGTGGGAAAGAGTGTTCCGCCCGACATTGTCGAAGCGATTGGACGAGCCCCTAAGATTGGCCGCGGCCGCTGGCAGTCGCTCGTCGACAACCTGCAACAAGCGGGAGCAGCTCAACGCGCTCGAGCTGCGCTCAACTCGGATCGGGCGAAAGCCAAAGCCAGTGATGAGCGATTTGCATTGGCCTTGTCAGCAGCGACGAAAGCGGAACAGCCCGATGGAGGCGTTGGCGAAGCCATCGTTGCGCGAAGCAGCCGCGGAGACGAGATCGGCAGATTGACCCGTACCGCGAGGCATTGCCGTATCCAAATCGATCGGGAGAGAAATGACGCATTCGCTGAGTTCGTCATTCGCAAGCTTCCCGATCTCTACGCCGCATACTCGCAAGAGGAGAAAACGGACGAATGAGCAGGGCATAAAGCCTGAATAAGAACCAGCAAAGAAAAAAGGCCCCCGAAACGGATTCCGGAAGCCCTTTCTCGATCTTTGGCGAGTTTGAGAATCGCACTTCCCCGAATCACAGTCAAGCATCCTTTGCGGGATGAACGTCGGTCTCGGCGGCCGAATTTCTTTGCCTAGCGATAGGTGAAGGACAATGCAGACACATATTTCAACGACGCCCTTTGGGCGGCGGCCGATGACACTTGGCCAAATTTCAAGTCAGATGACGGCAAAGGCTAGGAAGCCTGAGGCCGCCGCCCACAAGTGGAAGGTGTTCCAGGACATTCGGGAGGCGCGGGATTTGCTTGGCGCGACAGATCGCTCGCTCGCGATCCTCAATGCCCTTCTCACCTTCCACCCCGAAACAGCGCTTACCGGTGACGCCGAGCTTATCGTCTGGCCGTCGAACGAGCAGCTTGCAGCCCGGGCGAACGGGATGCCGGCGACGACGCTGCGCCGGCATATCGCCGTGCTGGTCGACTGCGGGCTGGTCATCCGGCGCGACAGTCCGAATGGCAAGCGCTTCGCGCGAAAGGGCAGGGGCGGGGAGATCGAGCAGGCATACGGGTTCGACCTTGCTCCGATCGTCGCACGAGCTGAGGAGTTCCGGAATCTCGCTGAGGCCGTGGAGGCCGAGAGGAAAGCCTTCCGTGTTGCCAAGGAGCGTCTGACGCTGCTGCGTCGCGACGTCGTGAAGCTAGTCGAGACGGGAATCGAGGAGGGGGTTCCTGGCAACTGGGGCAGGGTACAGCAGACCTACCAGGCGATCGTCGACCGACTGCCTCGCTCTGCGCCCCGTCAACTGCTCGAGGATATCTGTGCCGACCTCCACGGTCTTTATGTCGAAATCCGCGAAGTGCTGGAATCCTTCACGAAAACACAGAATCCGGATGCCAATGAGTCCCATTCTGGTCGTCACATACAGAATTCAAAACCAGATCCTACATCTGAATCTGAATACGGCCTCCGAAAAGAGAAAGAAGCGAGTGGCACCGTCTCGGAAACCGACAACGTGCGGAGCCTGCCGAAACGGGAATTGCCCCTTGCGATCGTGCTGGACGCTTGCCCCGGAGTGCGGGAACTTGCCCAGAGCGGTGAAATCCGACATTGGCGGGACTTTCTTGCCGCGGCGGAGCTTTTGCGGCCCATGCTTGGGATTAGCCCCAGCGCTTGGCGTGAAGCGCGGGAAGCGCTGGGGGAACAGCACGCCGCGATCACGCTGGCTGGCATTTACCAGCGTGCTGATCAGATTGCGTCGCCCGGCGGCTATCTGCGCAGCCTGACCGATCGTGGCAAGGACGGGAAGTTCTCAACCTGGCCGATGATCATGGCGCTGCTGCGCGCCAAGCTCGATGGACAAAAGGCTTCCAACGCTGCAGCTGTGCCAGCAGCTTCTACTGGAGTGAGTGGCGGCAACCTTCGGGCGTCGGATAACCTGCTGAAAAGCCTCAATAAGCCGAAAGCTCGCTGATGGTCGATGGCGTTTCAGCTCCGCGTCGGCGCGACGTCGTCATCGGCGAGAAGGCCGGATCGACGGGCTCGGTCGATGAGGTTTTTCACCGAGGAGGGAGACCATTTGGTGCCACCGCGCGGGGTGCGCTCGTGAAGGCGCTCGAGCTGTCCGGCGACTTCGCGAAGCGTGAGGTTTGGGTTCACGGCTTGGATACCTGCGACCAGTGTCATCAGTCGATCCTCGGGCAGCCGGGGAGGGGACTTTTTGAGCAGCACTGCGTCGGCCATACGCTCGCTCACCATCCACTTCACGGCCCGGCGCAACCGCTCCGGCGTCCACTCGAGGCCGCGCTGCTTCAGCACGCGGGCGATGTCGTCCCAGGTGTGGTCCGGGCGCATGCGGCGAACCGTCGGAAGCCACTGGCTGGCCGTTGCCTGGACCCGATCGCCATAGGCCGCCTTCTGCGCCGCCGTCATCTTCGCCAAGGCTTCTGGCCGGCGTTCGCGGACACCTGGATTGCCCGGAAGCTTCCCCCGAGCTTTGGCGGCACGAATTCCGGCCTTCGTCCGCTCAGAGATCAGTGCGCGCTCCAACTGGGCGACGGCGCCGAGCACCTGCAGCGAGAACATGCCCTGTGGCGTCGAGGTGTCGATCGGATCGCGCAGCGAGCGGAAGTGAGCTCCTTTAGCGGCGAGATCCTCGATTACCTCGAGCAGATGGCTGACGGAGCGCGCCAGACGGTCTAGCCGAACAACGACCAGCGTCTCGCCGATGCCGATATCGCGGATGAGTTTGGCAAGGGCGGGGCGTGCTCGCGATGCACCGGAACCGTGTTCCTGGATGATGATATCGCAGCCGGCCGCGCGTAGCTCGATCTCCTGCGCTTCCGTCGCCTGCTCATCCGTGGACACACGCGCATAACCGATTAGCCGCCCCTGAGATCGACGGGAAGCGCGATTTTGTGTGTCAGCGGCCATTTGCAGCGCCTAAGAGAGCATTTAAAAGTGAGTTCCAAATGCAGAGGATACGCATAACCGTTCGTTTGTAAACGTCTCTTATGCCCCCCTTTGCTGAGGAGCTCAGCTGAAAATCCCATGAAATCAATGACCTAGGGGGGGTGAAGGCGGTGTCAGGGGACTGCTGTTCAATCGGGAGAGCCACGGCGCACCATACTGTACACGCGTCAGAAAAAGATATCCATGTGACGGAAGCGAATTGCGCTATAGCTTCTGTATGAAGATAAATGCGACGTATCTGCAATGACTTATGAAATCGATGTATTGCCCTTGCAGACCCTGCTTCCGGCCATCGCCCGGGCCGAGGACCAACTCGCGCGCCTCGACGAGATCGTGCGGCGCAGCGCGGTCGGCGAGGGCTTCACAGAGAGGGGGCATTTCTTCGACGCGGCTGCTAGCATGTGGGTGGCTGGCGAGCTCGTCCATATCGAGGATCTGGTTCTCCACGACGCTCGCATGGATATCCGGGCGCCGACGCATGAGCTGACCATCGCGCACGCCATTCTTCGATCACGCCGCCGGATCGCCGCAGGCGAGCCGGGGTGGGCTCTCAGCGAGTCTGGCGTCGCGTCGCTTGCTGGAACGACCGCTGTCAAGCCGGAACCCGATCCTGTTCCGGTCGAGCGGGAAGGGGAGAAGGCGCGGGATCCCGATGACCACGATGACGACCCACTCTTCCGCGAGTTCGCCCATATCGACGCCATCATCAATCGCTCGCAGCGAATTCTGGACGGAATAGCCGACGGCTCAATGCCGGGGCCGCTTGAACGACCGTCATTGTCCGTCGGCGATCTCGTCATCCGGGATCCGGACTGGGACGAGCGCGAGCGGATGGCGCAATGGCGGGCTGTGCTGAAGGAGACCGAAAGTCTGCCGCCCACGCTCTCCGCGGCGCTCCTGTTCGATGCGTGGGAGACCATTGAGCCTCTACAACGGCAGCATCCGCTCGGCGGTCAGCTCGTCGCGGCCCACTTGCGCGCGCGTGGAAAGGTTGCGTCGCACCTGCCTGGGTTTCATGTCGGGCTAAAGGCTATTCCGCGGGAGCGCCGACGCGCGCACGGGAGGACGACGCGGCTGTTTGCTTTCCTCGACGCGCTGTCGGCCGCGGCTGAGGCCGGTATGAAAGAGATCGTCCGACTCGGTCAGGCGCGAGAGCAGATGGAACGGAAGGTGAGAGGGCGGCGGTCCTCAAGTAGCTTGCCGGCTGTGATCGATCTGATTCTCGCGAGACCGATTGTCTCGGCGGCGACAGTCGCGCAGGCGGCGGACGTCACGCCCCGCGGCGCCCTGAACCTACTCGCGGAGCTCGGCGTCAGAGAATGCACCGGGCGGGGCCGTTATCGTGCTTGGGGTTTGCCCTAACGACCCATCGCCCGTCATGCGTCTATGGGTTCTTGGGAGAACGTCCTATGTAGAGGTAGCGTGAGGGCGGCAGTATACGATCGCCCGCGTTGGCCGTCGAAATCAAACTCGTAGAGGCAGATCCTGCCCAGGGCTGTCTGGCGCTGCCCGAAGAAAAAGGTGAAGGCGTTTGGCGCGGCCACGAAGAGATGTGTCAATCCGGCGCCGCCGGCCTTTGCGTCCCGTATCGCTCCGCTGGCCGCGTCCGCGAGTTCGAATGCATGCCGTCCGCATATCACCGATTGCGCGCCCGGTCCTGTGTCGGGCTTGAGAACGAGGAGACGGCCTGCCGTGGAGAGCGTGGTTTCGCAATAGCGCTGGACGTCGGCCGTGACGTCATGCGTGAGCCCGATGGCTACGGCGAGGTCTGACCCGTCCGGTCGCAATTCTATGAGCTCGGCCTTGAGGGTGGGCCATGTGGAATCCGAGGTCGCGTCGTCGGCCGACCAGATACGGCGACCAGTCCCTCGCTGCTCCAGCTCGACCTGGCGCCCCGACTTGATATTGATCACCGATCCTGCCGCGAAGGCCAGCGTAACGTGGGCATCGAGTGCAAGTCGGAGGCGCGGCTCATTCTTGGCTGCCGTGAGAAGGAAAGCTCTCAGTTCTGGATAGAGTTTTGCTTCCCAATCCGCATCACTGCGGATGTAACGCTCGTCAAAGGACGGGATCAGGTCGAGGACGAGGTGACAGCGTTCCTCCAGTTTATCGAAGGCATGCTCAAAGGACTTTACGCCGTAGACTTTGGGCCCGCCCTCAGCCGATCCCAGAATATCTTCCCGAGCGCAGACCGCGCGGAAGCTCGCCCGGTCAAATTCCAGTCGTCCCTGCGCCATCCATTGGAAAACGATATCGTCATATGGAAACGCGCTTCGGTTCGCGGGGATGCGTTTCAGGCCTACCAATCCGAAGAGGATGTCGAGCTGATCGCGCAGGCCATCCAGGGTGTCGGTCGCCTCGCCGAACGCCAGCGTCCGCGCCAGAATGCGCAGCTCCGCCTCGTCGATGCCGAGGTGCTCTCGCCACGCCTTGCGCACGGAGCCAGCCTTGCTGTTGTCGGTCACCGAACCATAGAGGCGATCGAGACGCATGGCGCCTGAACGCATCCCCACCATCTGACGCAAGGGATCGGCCCGGTCGAGGCGCCAGTTGGTCACCAGCTTGAACCGTACACCGCTTCCGGCTGGAGCATAGCTGAGCTGCGCCTCCCGGGCCCGCTGTAGCAAGGAGCGAGCATTTGCGTTGATGAACTCGGGATCGACGAGGTGGGAATAGCCATAATTGTCGGGCGTCACATGCCACTTGCACTGCATGTGCTCTCGCAGCAAGGGTTCGCCATACTGATCCGAGGCGCAGCGCACCGGATCATATTCGACCCAGATGTCGTCGAAGCTTTTCGGCCCGCTCTCGAATCCCACCTTTGTGACGGGACTTACCGGATCCAACAAGCGCGCGGCATGCCACCAGAAGAGCCGGGCCTGGAAGGTGTCGCCATCGCGACGAACGGTCACCGCCTGCGTCATGCGTTCACCTCAGATCGCAGTCTCGCCGTCCCGGAAGGGAGGCGTCGGAACCATCGCGCGAGCGATCTCCACCGCGCGGGCGCCATCGATTGGTTTCGACGGATAGGCGTCGAGCACGATAGCCGGGAGCAGTCTCTGGGTGAGGTCAGAAAAGGTGAAGCCATACTCGCGGCCGCCGCGTTGTGGCCCGGTCGCGGTGACCAGGGCGTCAATCTGCTGGCGGGCGAGACCAATCGGTTGCAGCCGGGCGGTGAGGACGAAGCGACGCTGCTCGTCGCCGGGACGTTCGAAACTCAGAATGTCGGCCGCCCTGCGGCGCACTGCGGGGTCGAGCGCGCTGATCCGGTTCGTGCACATCAAAACCGCCGCGGGAAGTTTCGCATTGGCGATACGGTCGATTCCCCGGATGAAAGCGTTCACGCCCGCCTTGTCTTCATGATGCATCTGGGCTGCCTCACGCGATTGGGCGAGGGCGTCTGCTTCATCGACGAGCAGGATGACGGCGCCGCGGGCCTTGCCCGACGGGGACTTGAGCTTGGTCGCCTCCGCCACGGTGTAGTCGAAGGCGGCGGAGATCAGCTGCGTCATCTCGCCGACGCGCCCTTGTCCCCGCGTCGAGAGGCTGAGGGGCAGGAGCGTGATGTCGATCTTCTCCTGCCGGGCCACCGCGTCGCCAATCGTCTCGGCGAGCTCTGTCTTGCCCGAGCCGACGTCGCCGGCGAGAACCACAAGCGGGGGGCGCCGCAACACAGTGTCGAGAAGCGAATCGGCATCGGGATGATGCTGGCGCGCCCAGGCCATAAGACCCGTCGGGTTGACGAGCAGACCGAGAATCTTTGCCAGCCGATTTTTTTGATCGTCGAGGCCAACCAGCCGCGCGAGCCTAGCCTGCGGATCGAAGTCGGGATATGTGATGCGCCGTTCGAAGAGTTCGTCCAGTGTCGGCTTCGTGCTCATCAGAAACTCCTCACAGTCGCGCGGTCGAGGGCCTTGCCGCCGGACGAATAGGTCCGGTCGCTGGCGAGATAGCCGGTGATGCCGGGTTCGGCCGCTCCGCCTCGGGAAATCGGGAGCGTCTTCTCGAAGGCGTCGCGCTCCGCCTGGGTCAACTGACTCCACGCGGCACTGTGGGTCAGGTAGCTTTTGAAGACCGCGCCGCTGACATTGGCGTTGTGGCGCACACGGCCGGGATCGTCGTCATTGGCGGATGACCCGGCGAGATCCTTTGCCGTATAGCGCAGTGTGGGCTCGATCCAGTTTCCGTCTTTTTGGAAGCCATAGGTGACGGTGCCCAGATAACCGGCCCGGATCAGTTCGGTCACTTCCGCCTCGAACTGTGCAATGCGCTCGTCGGACGGGCTGCCGTAGAAACGCTGCATGCGCTTGAGATCCGCCGCGACCTTGGCGGCCATGTGCCGCGCATGGGTGACCGTGAAGGTCGCGGTTTCCGTGTAGCTGTAGCTTGTGGACATGGCGACCTCATACCTGGAAGGAAGAGCCGAAGACCTTCTGCCAGTAGGCGACGGTCAATTGCTTGTTGGGAGCGGCGAGCGCTGCGTCGATGGCATCTCCAGCATCGAGAGCCGCCTCGACGATCGCATCTGCATTCGCGGCCGTGTAGAGCCGCGCGACGTTGTTGACGGCATTCACGGGGTCGATGATTTGTACCGGATCGGAAAACGTTCCAACCGAGGACCTGGGATAGTAGTCGTCGAAGATAATCTTCTCCCTGAAGTCGGTGCGGGCGATGTAGGTGAAGAAGTGCTGCAGCGCCTCCGGATAGTCAGAGAAGTCCAACCCGTCGTCGCACAGCTTGGCGAGGATCATCTCGATCATGAACGACTTGAAGCGGAATCCGTCTCGCTCCTGCTTCGTGCGCCTTGACCAGAATTTTGCGAGACGCACCACCTGCGCGAAGTGCTTCTCCTGGGCGCGCCTGCGCTTGCCCGCGAACTCCAGATGCAAGGGAATGCTTGTCTTCAGGAAGGAGCCGTCATCCTGGCTGACGAGATTTCCATACCATTGTGCGTCGCCCTCATAGAGGATCGGCACCACATCGACGTCTAGCCCGCTCCCACGGAAGGAGACCGTGACCGAATAGGTCTGGGGTTGGACCTGATCGGGGCTGAAGTTCGGAAATGCCTTGCGCAGCCTTTCCGCCAGATAATCGAGCAGCGCTTTGACATCCTTCGGGGCCGCCGCGCCACTGATGTAACAGGCGACATCGATATCGTTGAGCGAGCGAAGCGCCGTGCCCTTCGCGAGGCTGCCCGACAGCATCATTTTCCTGAGCGTGAAGTCAGGGTGCTCGGCGAGATAGCCCTCCAGCTTTTCGCGAAGCCGCCGGGCCTGGGCCCGATATTCATCCGCCTTGTCCTTCGGCAGGTTGACCTTGTCCTGCGCGAAGGCGGCGATCTCATTATGACCGACGTGCTGTCGCCCCATATCCCGCTCCTGTTCCCGGGCACTCTGGCCCAGCCTCTGACATGGATATAGTAGCTAAAAAATAGCTATTCAAGATGTGTATGCTAGCTATTTCACGTTGACAAAATCCTCTTGATTCTCTATATGCTGCATATAACGACGGAGGATGAGATGACGGCGAAGCGAACCATGACGCTGAACCTCACCGACGCCGAGATGCGTGTTCTGGACGATCTTTCGGCCCGGAAGGACATCACCAAAACCGCTGTGCTCCGGCAGGCCTTGCGCCTTTACCAGACGATCGATGCTCGGGTCGAAAGGGGTGAAAAGCTCCTGTTTGAGAATGACACGACCAAGGAAAAGGCGGAGCTGATGCTTCTATGACGGTCGAGGTCTCGAAGGTCTATCTTCTCGACGTCGCAACGGGTGAGGGCGTCGAGGCCGAGTTGCGCGATGCGATCGAGCAGGCGCAGATCGATGATTGGGCGAAACACTGGATTCCGGTGGTACTCGCAGCGATCCAGGATTTGGTCGCACGCCAGGTGCCGCGCGCAGACTGGCCTCAGAGCCTGCATTGGAACTGGCCAAAGAAGATCACACGCGTGCAGGGCATGCTGGCCTTCCCCGGGTTCAGCGTTGTCGCACAGGGGGTCACCCAGGGACTGGCGCAGCTCGATTTGACGAGAGGCTGCCAAGAACCTGGCCAGAAAGGTAAGCCTCTCGTCTACGTCGAGTATCTCGAGGTGGCGCCCTGGAATCGCTCCGAGCTTGGGGCGACCCCTCGGCTTCGTGGTGTCGGTACCGTGCTGCTCACGGCGGCCATCGCGCTGAGCTACGAAGAGGGATTCAAGGGGCGGATCGGCCTGCATTCCCTGCCGCAAGCCGACGCTTTCTACCGCAGGATCGGCATGACCGACCTTGGGCCGGATCCCGCCTGCCAGAATTTGCGATATTTCGAGATGACCGTCGAGCAGGCTCGCGCGTTCTTCGAAAAGGAGGAAGGACGATGAAATTTGAACGGAGCAAAGAGTGGTGGATGGCTCGGGCACGTCGTGAAGGCGACGCCGTCATCGGCGCCGGCTTGCTCGCGTTCGATCCGATACCCGAGGAGCGTCCAGCCAGCGCTCCCACGGCGGTCGTCGAAGAGACCCGTATTGCGTTTGGCCGTTTCGTGAATCTGATGCGCCGTCGTCGTGGGTTCTCGATGGAGCGGCTGGCTCAGGTCGCGGACCTCGATGCAAGCGAGCTTCTGGTGATCGAGGACGATCTTCATTACGTGCCGGAGCCGCGCACGGTGTTCAAGCTGGCGGAAACCTTCGAGGTTTCTCAGCAACGACTTATGCAGCTTGCAGGATTGGCTGCGGCAAACGATGCTGGCTTCCGTCAGGAAGCGGTGCGTTTTGCCGCGCGCTCTGAGGCCGTGCATAAGCTGACCCCTGAGGAAAGCTCGGCTCTGGAGGCGTTCGTCGCTGTGCTGAGTGAGCAGGAGCCCAAGCGAGTGAAGTGAAGAACGTCAGTCTCGGACATCGCACCGTCGCCGACATCAACGGACAGATTGCCAAGGTTCTGCGTGGCCTTGGCAATCCCGAGCCGCCCATAGACCTGCGCGTTGTTCGGGATCTCCTGAAACTTGATCGCGGCTACTACAGCACCACGGACGACAGTCTTTTGCGCGAAATGTTCTCCCGCATGAAGGTTGCTGGCCTGCAGGTCCTCAAGCGCCCGACAATCCTGCGGGAGGCCGTTCAAACACTGAGCCTGAAGGCGCTCTATCTTCCAGATCAGAAGCGTATTCTGCTCGACAAGGATCTCCCGCCGCTCAAGCACCGTTGGAATGAAGCTCACGAGATTGGTCACGACATCATTCCCTGGCACGCCGGAATGATGCTGGGCGATACTGAGCAGACCCTCACGCCTTCCTGCCACGCCATCATGGAAGCCGAAGCGAATTTCGCGGCCGGGCAACTTCTTTTTCTATCTGACCGCTTCGCCGCCGAGGCGGGCTCCTCCGCGCCCAGCCTCGGGCTTGTCAAGAGCCTCAGCAAGAGCTTCGGCAATACCATGACTTCCACGCTCTGGCGGTTCGTCGAACAGGCGCATGGTGGCCGGCCTATCGTCGCTCTCGTAACGGGGCATCCGCATCCCACCCGCAGAAAGGCCGATTTCGATGCGGCTAATCCCTGTCGATACTGCGTTGAATCGCCCCCGTTTCGTGAGCGTTTCGGTGCTTTGCGCGAGGTTGATCTGTTCACTGCGATCGTCGGCTATTGTGGGTCCCAGCGCGGAGGGTCTCTCGGCCGTAGCGAGGTCCTGCTGCAAGACCTCAATGGGGATCGGCACAGCTTCGAATTCGAGACGTTCTTCAACAGCCACGAAGCCTTGACGCTAGGATCCTGGCTTCGTCCCTACAATGCGCTGACGATCGTGCGGTCGTTTTAAACGATCGTCAGCTTCGGATCGATTTCGGTCAGTCGGGTTCAGACAACCTAAATGTGGCCTGTGGTAGGTTCTTCGCCCAGGAGAGCCGGTCATTGACACGCAAATATTCCAATCTTCAGATTGCTCTGCATTGGGCGGTTGTCCTGTTGATCGTCGCGCAATGGTGGACGGCGGATGCGATCCCGCGCACCCACAATCCCTTCCTCCGGCCGACAATGGCGGATTTGCTGCAACACAAGTTCCATAACTACAGCGGAATGACGATCGGTGTGTTGATCGCGTTGCGGGTTGCTTTGCGATTTCTTCGCAAACCCGGCAGACTTCAAATCACCAAGGGTTGGCGCGAACGCGCCGCTGAATGCGTTCATTGGGGGCTGTATGCCACGCTCGCGGCACAAGCGTTCACTGGTTTCGTCGCTTCCTACATGTGGGCGCCTGCCGCCGGGATACACAAGGCGATCTGGCTGGTGACCATGACGTTGATCTCGATCCACGTCTCGGCAGCTATTTGGCATATCGCCCGGCGCGACGCCGTCCTCGCCCGCATGCTGCCATGCAAGCGGGCGCCGTAACCGCCGGGCTGAGGCCTACTCTTCCAAAGGAATTCGTCAAGAAACGGCGACGGGAGAAGCTGTATATTGCTTTATCCCCTCCAGGGGGATAGCATTTTAGCATGACCCTAATCACTGCCGCACACGAATCTCATGGGCCCATCGTCAAGCGGCTCAGGCGCGCTGATGGGCACCTTCGCGGAATTATCGACATGATCGAGGCGGGGCGTCCTTGCCTCGACATCGCCCAGCAGCTCCACGCCGTCGAGAAAGCGATTGCCCAGGCCAAGAAGACGTTGATCCAGGATCACCTCGATCACTGCCTCGAGCACGTCATTGGGCCGCTTGCGAAAGAGCAGCGCCGGTCAATCGACGAGTTCAAGGAAATCACGAAGTATCTTTGAAGTGGTGACGCATGCTGCAGGTGCTTGCAAATCGTACGTATCGCCATCTGTTTCTGGCGCAGGTCATCGCGCTCGTAGGAACGGGACTGGCGACGGTGGCGCTCGGGCTTCTGGCCTACGACCTTGCCGGCGCTGATGCCGGCGCCGTCCTCGGCACGGCGCTCGCGATCAAGATGGTCGCCTATGTCGGCGTCGCGCCGGTGGCGGCCGCCTTCGCGGAAAAGTTGCCTCGCCGGACGATGCTGGTCTGTCTGGACCTCGTCAGGGCCGGCGTCGCGATCCTGCTGCCGTTAGTCACGGAAGTCTGGCAGGTCTATGTGCTGATCTTCGTGTTGCAGTCGGCCTCGGCCGGCTTCACACCGACCTTTCAGGCGACGATCCCCGATGTGTTGCCAGACGAAAAGGAATATACGCGGGCGCTTTCGCTCTCGCGGCTCGCTTACGACCTGGAAAGTGTCGTCAGTCCGATGCTGGCCGCTGCACTGTTGACGGTCATCAGCTTTCACGACCTGTTCGCCGGAACCGTTGTCGGCTTCCTGTGCTCGGCCGCGCTCGTGATTTCCGTCACGCTGCCGAGCCCGAAGGTGACCGAGCGCCGCGGCATCTATGATCGCACCACGCGAGGTTTGCGCATCTATCTCGCTACGCCGCGTCTGCGCGGTCTGCTCGCTCTGAATCTCGCCGTGGCGGCGGCGAGCGCCATGGTGATCGTCAATACAGTGGTGCTCGTACAGGCCGACTTCGGCCTTAGCCAGCGTGCCACGGCACTCGCATTGGCGGCCTTCGGAGCGGGCTCCATGACGGCCGCGCTGTTCCTGCCGCGCATGCTCGACAAGCTCCCCGACCGAACGGCGATGATTCTAGGCGCCGGCCTTCTCGTCGCAGGATTGTTCGCCGGCTCTACAGTCTTCAGCTATGGCGTTCTGCTGCCGCTTTGGTTCGTCCTCGGCCTCGGCTATTCTCTGGCACAGACGCCATCCGGGCGGCTGCTCCGACGTTCTGCTCACGCGGAAGACCGGCCCGCGCTTTTTGCGGCTCAATTCGCGCTGTCGCATGCATGCTGGCTGGTCACCTATCCGCTCGCCGGTTGGCTGGGGGCGGAAATGGGGCTGACGCCGACATTCATAGTGCTAGGCATCGTCGCCGCTGCCGCTGTCGGTGCCGCATCTCTCCTGTGGCCAGCGAGCGATCCGGATGAGATCGAACATGTCCACGACGATCTTGTCCCGAGCCATCCGCACCTTGTCGACGCGGTTGCGGTTACAAGAGGGTGGCGCCATCGTCATGCTTTCGTGATCGATAGCCATCACGCTACCTGGCCACGATGATGGGACCGTCGCGATAAGCCGGAGATCCGGGACGGCACGTTACTGGAGCCGGCTCGCGATCCGCTCCATTTGCTGGATCTCCGCGCGTTGCGCCTTGGTGATGGCTTCGCATAGCGTCTTGAGCTCGGCGTCGGCGAGTTTGGCTTCACGGCACATAAGGATCGCTCCCGAGTGATGCGGGATCATCGAGGCGATGAACTGCCGATCGCCGATCAAGGCCTGGGTGCGAGTGGCCCAGAAGGAGCCGGCGGTCAGGATTACGAGCGCGACGTAGAGCCCGATGTTGGCGCTCCGGTTCGGGAACATGCCAGGCATCGTCGCCAACATGAATATGCCCATCGGGGCCCACATGGTGACCGCCATGTAGAGCATGTTCAGATTGTTCCTGAAGTCGCCCCAACCGTCGATCATCGAGAACATCACGATGTACATGACGGCGAGCCCCAGGATCATGTTGATCCAGAACATCAGGTACGGTCGCCCGTGCCCGCCATGACCGGCTCTGTCGTGATCGTGTTTCATTGTATTGTCGCTCCGCATATCGTGCTCCTCTCTTCCCGCTTTAGTGCATGAGGCCCAAGGGCTTGACGATCATCCAGACCGCCATGGCGACCATCATCAGGTTCTCGGTCAGCGAGACGAAGCCGAGCGGTACATTGCTGTCGCCGCCGACGCAGGCGCACTTGAGTTCTCGCTTGTCGATGTAGACAGCCTTGAACACCGAGATCGCACCGATACCGCCGATGAAGAGAGCGACGGGGATCGACAGCCACATCAGAGCACCGGCCATCATCAGAACGCCTGCGAGCGCTTCGGCGAACGGGTAGATATAGGCATAGCGGACCCAGCGCTGCGCCAGCAGATCGTAGTTCAGGAACATGGTGGCGAAGCCCTCCACGTCCTTGAGCTTCTGGAGTGCCAGCAGACACATGGCGATGGCGACAAACCACTCCGCCGTCTGCACGGTCGCGAAGTTGCCGAAAGCTGCCCAGCTCGCCGCGACCGCCATCAGCGCGGCCATCGCGAACAGAGCGATGACGGGTTTGTAGGTGACGGCGTCCTTCTCCTTGACCTCGCCGCCGAAGAACTTGACGAGGTCGTCGTACCCGCCAATCCGCTTGCCGTCGATGAAGGTCTGAGGGGTCGTTTCGACCCCATATTTCTTCTTGAACGCGTCGGTTTCCTCGCGTGACGTCAGATGGTGATCGTCGACGAGGTAGCCTTCACGCTGGAGCAGGTCGAGTGCTTTCAGCCCATAGGGACAGGTGTGCTTCTCCATCACCATGCGATGGAGCTCGGCTGTTTTGGATCCAGATGCCATAGGGTGCCTTTCTGATCAGAGCTTCGCCTTGGCGAAGACCTCGACGAGTTCGTCGAACTTCCTTCGCTGAAGGATGGGATCGCCGGAGGCCATCGCCTCCTCGACACAACAGGCAGCGTGCGACCGCAGGACCCTATCCTCGACCTTTGAGAGGGCTGCCTTCACGGCATGAATCTGGTGGAGGATGTCGATGCAGTAGCGTTCATCCTCGACCATCTGCCCGACACCGCGAACCTGGCCAGCAATCCGGGCGAGCGAATCCGTAATCGCCTTCTTGTCTTTCGAGCACATTTTTCTACCCATACCCTGTCAGGGTATATAAGCCTTAACGGAGCCTTCGGTTCCCGAAGGATATTGGCTTTCTGACCAAGGAGGTTCGATCTGAGGAGCGAGATGACGGATCAATCAGGCGCGCGACGCAACATTGCCGTTTTGACTACCGCGCAGGCGCTCGGGGGATCGAGTGCGCCAATCGTCATGTCGCTCGGTGGGCTGGTCGGCCAACAACTCTCAGGCAATCCCGCTTGGGTGACGCTACCCGTCAGCCTTTTCGGGGTGGGACTTGCCCTCGGCACGCTACCCGCCGCTCTCCTTATGCGCGCCTGGGGGCGGCGCAACGCTTACGTCTTCGCCGCGGCGGTCGGCGTTGCGGCGGGCCTGATCGCCGCTTTCGGCATCTTCCTGACGTCGTTCGCGATCTTCTGCATCGGTAGTTTCACAGCGGGGCTCTACGGGTCCTACATCCAGAGCTACCGTTTTGCGGCGGCCGACGCAGCAGAGGGCGCCTTGAAGGCGCGCGCGATTTCCTGGGTGATGGTCGGTGGCCTGATCGCAGCCGTTGTCGGGCCGCAATTGGTGATCTGGACACGCGATGCCGTCACTCAGACACCCTATGCCGGAAGTTTCCTCAGTCAGGCCGCGCTGGCACTGTTGTCGGTCCCGGTACTGCTCATGCTGCGCGCCTCCGCATCTGGCGGAGAGGCCGCGTCCGAGAACTCAGGCAGGTCACTGCTCCAGATCCTGGCGATGCCCAGATATCTCCTCGCGGTCGCGACCGGCGTCGCATCCTACGGCTTGATGGCTTTCGTCATGACCGCCGCTCCGATCGCAATGGTCGGACACGGCCTTTCCGTGGATGATGCCGCGCTCGGCATCCAGTGGCATCTCCTGGCGATGTTCGGCCCAAGCTTCGTCACCGGTCGGCTGATCGCGAGGTTCGGCAAGGAGCGCGTATCGGCCGCGGGACTGGTGCTGATCGCGCTCTCGGGAATCGTCGCGCTTGCCGGACCAGGCCTTCTCAGTTTCTGGTTCTCGCTCGCTCTCCTGGGGATAGGCTGGAACTTCAGCTTCATCGGCGCGACCGCGATGGTCACCGAATGTCATACGTCAGGCGAGCGCGCGAAAGCCCAAGGGTTCAACGATTTCATGGTATTCGGCGTCACGGCGGTCGTCTCGTTTCTGGCAGGAAGCGTGCTTCACAGCTGGGGCTGGGAGACAATCAACTGGTTGTTGTTTCCGGCAGTCGCCGTGATCCTCGTTCCGTTACTTCTGCAGGCAGGGCGCGGGGGCGCGAGGTAGATATGGATATGGGCGGTGACGCGACTTCTCGGGATATGAATGCAGATTGTGTCTGCCTCACGCTGGACCGGGCCGCTCTGGAACAGGCATTCGAGCGGGAAACCGGCAAGGTGCTGCAGGAGCGGCCTTTGTCGGAACTGCGGCCTACGCTGGTCTCCAACCAGACGGTGTTCATAGCGCCCGAGCATATGGAAACAATGGCGCGCCTCATCGTGACGATTGACGCCGTCGCAAAATGCGAAGGTTACCGCAAGGCCGTACTCGAAGCGGCTCCTCAGATCGCCCGGTTCGAGCCTGGGCCGATCGGGATTTTCATGAGCTATGATTTTCATCTCGGGCCGGGCGGCCCCAAGCTCATCGAGATCAACACCAATGCAGGAGGGGGGCTCGTGAATGCGCTCGTGGCTCGCGCCCAGAAAGCGTGCTGCGACGCCATCGACCGCATTTTTCCAGAATCCTCCGTTACGGGAGAGATCGAGGAGGTGTTCCTTGCCGGTTTTCGCAGCGAATGGCGGAGGCAAAAGCTGGACAGGGATCTATCGACGATCGCCATCGTGGACGCCGAACCGCAGGCCCAATACCTTTATCCCGAATTCGTGCTGTTCCGGAGTCTGTTCGAGCGCCACGGCATCACGGCCGTCATCACCGCACCGGAATCGCTTGATTATCGCGACGGTCGGCTGTGGAGCGGCACGGTGCCGATCGACCTGGTCTACAATCGGCTGACGGACTTCGCTTTCGACGAACCCGCAAGCGCGGCGCTTCGCTCAGCCTATCTCGCAGGCGATGTCGTGGTGACGCCGAACCCGTGGGCTCATGCCGTGTTCGCCGACAAGAGGAACCTGGTCCGTCTCACCGACGCCCCAACGCTTCGGGACTGGGGTGTGGATGTGGAGCGGAGCGCGCTTCTTCGCGAGGGTATTGCAGCAACCGAGTTCGTTTCGCTGGAGAAGGCGGACGATCTTTGGGCGCGCCGCGACAAGCTGTTCTTCAAGCCGGTCGCGGGTTTCGGCGGGAGAGCCACCTATCGTGGCGACAAGGTCACGCGCCGCGTCTGGCAAAGCATTCTGGAAGGCGACTACATTGCCCAGGAACTGGTCCCGCCGAGCAACCGGACCGTGGTCGTCGACGGTCGCCGCGAAATCATGAAGGTCGATTTCCGCAACTATGCCTATGACGGGGCCGTACAACTCGTGGCGGCCAGACTCTATCAGGGGCAGACGACGAACTTCCGCACGCCCGGCGGCGGCTTTGCCCCTGTCGCGTGGGCCAAGCCGGAGAGCTTTGGCACCCTTCATGACTGCCTGCCGGACGGTAGCAGTTGCGCCTGAATCTTGGCGGTTGGACACGCTACTCTTTTCCCGGGCGTCATCTGCGTTATTGAACGACCCGGGCGATTGCTCCGCTGCGGGGCTGGATCGAGAGATCTTCGCCCTCCTGATCGCTTTCGAGGCGCTGCAAGATCGGGCAATGCGGGCGGTGATCGCCCTGGCAGGAATTGACGAGCATGGTCAGCGTTTTGGCCATGTCCTGAAGACCTTTGATCTTGCTCTCCAACTCCGCGATGTGGCCCTGAGCCAGCCGCTTGACCTCGGCGCTTTGGCGGGTTTCGTCGCGCCAGAGGCCCAGCAGGTCGCTGATCTCTGCGACGGAAAAGCCGAGATCTCGCGACCGGCGGATGAAGCGCAGCATGTGGACATCCGTGTCGGAATAGTCGCGATAGCCGGAATCCTTCCGATCGGCCTTGGGGATCAGGCCCGTCTGCTCGTAGTAGCGGATCATCTTGGCCGAGACGCCAGAGGCTTTCGACGCTTGTCCGATATTCATCTGCGTTTCTCCCTATGTTGAAACAGCCGGTCCTCACAGGACCGGCTGTCTGTTGGTGTCAGTTGGCGACCTTGAACCGGCGCAGCCGCAAGGCGTTGCCGAGGACGAAGACGCTGGACAGCGCCATCGCGCCTGCCGCGAAGACCGGCGAGAGCAGGATGCCGTAGGCCGGGTAGAGCAGGCCTGCTGCAACCGGGATCAGAGCCGTGTTATAGGCGAAGGCCCAGAACAGGTTCTGCCGGATGTTGCCGATCGTCGCCTTCGACAGCGCGATCGCATTCGGCACGCCCTGCAGGCTGCCCGACATCAGCACCACGTCCGCCGCCTCGATGGCGATGTCCGTGCCAGTGCCGATGGCGAGGCCGACATCAGCTTCGGCCAGCGCCGGGGCGTCGTTGATGCCGTCGCCGACGAAGGCAACCTTGCCGTACTGGCCCTTGAGCCGGCGAACCGCCTCGACCTTGCCGTCCGGCAGGACTTCGGCCACCACTTCGTCGATCCCCAGCTTCGCCGCGATGGCCTTGGCCGTGCGGGCATTGTCGCCGGTGATCATCGCCACCTTCAGACCGAGATCATGCATGGCCTTGATCGCGGCCGGCGTCGTCGCCTTGATCGGGTCGGCTACGGCGATGATCGCTGCCAGCTTGCCGTCGATCGCGGCATAGAGCGGCGACTTGCCCTCGTTGCCCAACCGTTCGGCGACCTTGGCGAAGCCTCCCACATCATAGCCGAGTTGAACCATGTAGCGGTCGGCGCCGATCTCGACGCGCTTGCCGTCTACAGTAGCCTTCACGCCGAGCCCGGTGACCGACTCGAAGTCCGAGACGGCCGGCATTGCGGTGTCTTCAGCGATCGCGGCATCGACGATGGCGCGGGCGATCGGATGTTCCGACTTGGCCTCGACGGCGGCCACCAGCGCCAGAACCTGCGACCGGTCGAAGCCGATGGCCAGCTCGAGATCGGTCAGCGCGGGCTTGCCTTCCGTCAGCGTGCCCGTCTTGTCGACGGCGACGACCTTGGCGTCCTTCAGGAGCTGGAGCGCCTCGCCCTTGCGGAAGAGCACACCCAGTTCCGCGCCCCGCCCGGTTCCGACCATGATCGAGGTCGGCGTGGCCAGACCCATGGCGCAGGGGCAGGCGATGATCAGCACGGCAACCGCATTCACCAGCGCGAAGGTCAGCGCCGGCGACGGGCCGAAATAGAGCCATGCCGCGAAGGTGAGGGCCGCCACAGCGAAGACCGTCGGGACGAACCACATGGTCACCTTGTCGACCAGGGCCTGGATCGGCAGCTTCGAACCCTGCGCTTCCTCGACCATGCGAATGATCTGCGACAGCACGGTGTTGCCGCCGACCGCCGTCGCCCGGAACGCGAAGGCGCCCTTCTGATTGACCGTACCGCCGACGACCTCGCTGCCGTCCTTCTTCGACACAGGGATCGGCTCGCCGGTGATCATCGACTCGTCGACATAGCTCTCGCCCTCGACGACTTCACCATCGACCGGGACGCGTTCGCCGGGGCGGACCTCGACGATGTCGCCCGAAACGACCGCTGCGATCGGCAGATCGACGGTTCCGCCGTCTCGGCGAACACGGGCGGTCTTGGCCTGGAGACCCACGAGGCGCTTGATCGCCTCGGAGGTCCGGCCCTTGGCGCGCGCCTCGAGCAGGCGGCCGAGCAGGATCAGCGTCACGATGACGGCCGCCGCCTCGAAATAGACGTTGACCGTGCCAGCGGGCAGGAAACCAGGCGCAAAGGTCGCGACCAGCGAGAAGCCGTACGCTGCGAGCGAGCCGACAGCGACTAGCGAGTTCATGTCCGGCGCCAGGCGCCAGAGCGCCGGCAATCCTTTATCATAGAAGCGGATGCCGGGGACGAACAGGACGAGCGTCGTCAGCGCGAACTGGACGTACCAGCTGTTCTGCATGCCAATCGTGGACTCGATCATGGCGTGCACGCCGGGAATGAGGTGTGAGCCCATCTCCAGCAGGAAGACCGGAGCAGTCAGAACCGCGGCAAGCGTGAAGGCGCGGGTGAGCTCGCGGCGCTCGGCCTCCTTCTTCTCGGTGCGATCGTCCGTCACGGCCTGATTGGCCATCGACCCGGCATCGGACAGAAGCTTCGCTTCGTAGCCAGCATTTGCGATCGCCGCGATCAGCGCCGCACTTTCCGCACTCCCGCGGATCGTCGCTTTCTCGGTCGCGAGGTTGACGATGGCCTGGGTCACGCCGGGCACTTCCTTCAGCGCGCGCTCGACACGGCCGACGCAGGACGCGCAGGTCATGCCTTCGATCGCCAGGTCGACGGAACGCTCCGCGATGGGGGAATTGATCAGCTTCGCCTCATAGCCCGACGCCTCGATCGCCGCGACCAGCGCAGCGCTGTCCGCCGAGCCCTTGATCGTGGCCTTCTCGGTCGCGAGGTTGACGGTCGCTTCGGTCACTCCGGCAACAGCCTTCAGCGCACGCTCGACACGGCCCACGCAGGAGGCACAGGTCATACCCTCGATGGCGATCTCGACCGGGCGGGAGGCGGGGGTGGTGGTCGCCGGCGCAGCCAGGAAGCTCGCTGGAACCTCATAGCCCGCCTTCTCCACAGCCTTGACGAGCGCGGCGCGGTCCACGGACGCATCCGCGGTGATGCGCGCCTTCTCGGTCGCGAGATTAACGACGGCGTCGCTCACGCCGGGAATGGCTTTCAGGGCCTTTTCAACGCGCCCAACGCAGGACGCGCAGGTCATCCCCTCGATGGGAAGGGATATCGATGTAGACAGATCAATTGTACGAACGGGGGCATTCATGGCCGCCTCCTTTCTCGTTTCGAATTCGAGTTCGCGAGGAAGATGGGGCTTCCAACCATGGGAAGGTCAATAGCTGATTTTTCGAAAGATGTCCCTTGACCTTACCATGGTTGGAAGCCCCACGTTCGGTTCCACGAGAGCAAACCAAAGGAGATCAGTTGTGGAACTGAAAATCGAAAACATGACCTGCGGCGGCTGCGCCAAATCGGTGACGAAGGCGATTCAGTCGCTCGACGCCACCGCCAAGATCGAAACCAACCCGGCCGCTCGTACCGTCAAGGTCGAGACCAGCGCCTCGCAGGCTGCCCTGCGACAGGTTCTCGAAGAGGCGGGCTATCCGGCGGCGAGCAACTGATCGGGAGCGGAATGATGAACAAACTCACCCCAATCTTCATCGCCGGCGCCATCGCCGTCAGCGCAGGCCTTGCCTTGGCACAGAGCCAGATGAACAAGAACGATCCGATGGCCGGTCACAATATGCCCGGCATGAGCATGTCGAGCTCCGACAGTCCTTCGACCAAGGCGTATATGGCTGCCATGGACTCGATGATGAAAGGCATGACGGTCGAATACACCGGCGATGCGGATGTCGATTTCATGCGCGGCATGATCCCGCACCATCAGGGCGCGATCGACATGGCCAAGGTCGCGCTCCAGTACGGCAAGGACCCCGAGGTCAAGAAGCTCGCGGAAGAGGTGATCAAGGCCCAGGAGGGTGAGATCGCCATGATGAAGAAGTGGCTCGCCGCGCGCGGCAAGTAGGAACGGATGGGTGGAGGGGCCGATCCTCTTCACCCTTTCGACGAGCCGTCCATTCCGCCCTGGTATCCGCGATGCCGGCGGCTCGCGGAATTCAACCATCGGAAACGACAGCTCCAAGGAGATAGCCATGATTTCCATTTCACGACGCAGCTTTCTTGCCGCGGGCAGCGCCGCCCTGACGGCCGCCGCACTTCCGCGTATTGCCTTCGCGCAGAGCGCCACGCCGCTTCGGGCGGCGACGCGCGTGATCGACGTCGACGGGCGCGCCGCCACTGTTTTCGGCCTCGAGGGGCCGAAGGGACAGGGTCTCGTTCTCGATCCCGGCCAGCGCTTTCGTGTCGATCTGACGAATGGGCTAGATGTCCCGACCCTGATCCACTGGCACGGGCAAATCCCCCCGAACGACCAGGACGGCGTCCCCGATCTTCCCAGGCCGATGCTCAAACCCGGCGAACAGCGGAGCTACGACTTCGAGCCTGCGCCGGGCACCTATTGGATGCACGCCCACATCCCCTTGCAGGAGATGCGGCAGCTCGCGGCGCCTCTGATCGTGCGTAGCCCCGGCGATCTCAAGGCCGACCGGCAGGAGGTCGTGATGTTCCTGCACGACTTCTCGTTCAAGTCGCCCGAAGAGGTCATGGCCGCGATCACCGGCGGCCATGGCGGCGGACACGACATGAGCAAGATGGGAGCGGCGCCAGCTCCGTCCATGGATCACTCCGGCATGAAGATGGGCGGGTCGTCCATGGGCGGAATGAAGATGGACATGTCCTCGATGCAGGGCATGGCCATGGATCTTAACGACTATGATTGGGACGCCTACCTGACCAATGACCGCACGCTTTCCGATCCGGACGTCGTTCGCGTGGAAAAGGGCGGCCGCGTGCTCCTGCGGGTGATCAACGCCGCGTCGGCGACCGTGTTCTGGGTCGACACGGGAACCCTTCCGGGAAAGCTGGTCGCGGTTGACGGCCACGCCGTGCAGGATCTCGACGGCAGTCGTTTTGGCATCGCCATGGGCCAGCGGCTCGACATCGAGCTCTCGCTCCCCGGCGAAGGCGCTTGGCCCGTGCTTGCCCTGCGTGAAGGCGCAAAGGAGCGCACGGGTCTTGTCATCGCAACGGCGGGGGGGAAAGTCGAGAAGATCCCGGCGCTCGGCGAGGCCGATGCTCCGGCCTTCGACGTCGATTTGTCCCAGGAGGCGAAGCTGCGTGCGGCCGCCAGCATTCCAGCGCGCGACGTCCAGCGAAGCCACATGGTTATGCTGGGCGGATCGATGCAGCCCTATCTCTGGACCATCGACGGCAAGATCTGGGGTGACCACAAGCCTGTCGTCGCCAAGAGTGGTGAGCGCGTCGAGATCATGTTCCACAACATGTCTATGATGGGCCATCCAATGCACCTGCACGGCCATGTCTTTCAGGTCGTCGAGGTCAACGGCAAGCGGATCGATGGCGCACGGCGCGACACCGTCTACGTGCCGCCGATGGGGATGGTCACTGTCGCCCTCGATGCAGGGGAGGCGGCGCGCTGGATGCTTCACTGCCACCACATGCCGCATCTGCAGACGGGCATGATGACGGAGTTCCGTGTCTCGGCCTGAGCGATAGCGACAACGCCCAAACACGGCGTTGTCGCCGCTCTTCCCACAAGGGACGAAAACCTACGATGAATATCGAGATCGAGCGCAAGTTTCTCCTTGCGGATGACACCTGGCGCGCCCTCGTATCGCGTTCCGTCCGCATCAGGGACGGTATCCTCGCCTTCTACGACGGTCGAAAGATCAGAATCCGCTTCTATGGGCAGAAGGCGACCTTGACCGTCAAAGGGCCTCGCAAAGGCCTGGCGCGCGACGAGTTCGAGTACGACATCCCGCAATCGGACGGGCTGATTCTGCTGGAAAAGCACTGCAAGGGCGAGGTCGTCGAGAAGACGCGCCACCATCTCCAGGTCGCGGAGCTGGAGTGGACCATTGACGAATATCACGGCCTGCTGGATGGCGTGATCCTCGCGGAGGTGGAACTCCCCCACGAGGATACGAGACTGATCCTGCCGTCATGGGTGGCGAGAGAGGTCACTGGCGTCGAAAAGTACCGCAAAATAAACCTGGTCAAAGCCCGGAAGAAGAAACACGCCGATGCGGCGCGTTGGGCGAGAAAGCGGAACTCAGACAAGTAGCGCCAACATATGGGTGCCCGCCGCGCGTCTGCCAGAACGCTTGACATGCCTCTCCGGACTACGGTCACAAGGCATCGGCGGGTGCGGCGGTAAAGAACACGTCGGCATGCATGTCCATCTGGCGTAAGCCCCGAGCGAAGGTCGCTTCCATCGCGGCATCGACCATGGCCGGCGGCCCGGCGACATAGGCTTTCCAGCCATCGAAGTCCGAAAAATCCTCGATCACGGCCTGCATCACCAGGCCGGAGCGATACCGCTCGGCGGATTGCTCCGACAGGACCGGCGTGAACGTCAGATTCGGATGCCGTCTTGCAAGGCCCTCGAAATGCTCGACCAGGTAAAGGTCGCGCTCGGCCCGCGCGCCGACATAGAGGTGGACGGGCTGCTTCATGCCGTGCGCCAGCGCAGTTTCGACGATCGACTTGATCGGCGCCAATCCTGAACCGCCGGCGACGCACAGAAGCGGTCCGACGTGGTGCTGCCGCAGATAGGACGATCCGAGCGGAAACTGGATCGTCACGCTGTCGCCAACCTGGAGGGCCGTGTGGACATGGCCGGAGGTCGCCCCACCGGGCACGCGGCGGATATGGAATTCGAGTTCGGTGTCGCCGTGTCGGTTGGCCATCGAGTAGCTGCGCGCCGGGGCGCCATCAAAACCGACCTGCGCATATTGTCCGGCCGTGAACAGCAGCGGCGCGCCGTCAAACGGCGCGATCCGCACCAGCTTGATGTCGTGGGTAAGGTCATCGAGATGTGTGACGGTGGCGTCCAGGCTCCGGGCTGGCGGCAGCGCATCGTCATCATCGCTGCCGAGCCACGCGACGGTCGCATCTGTCCGCGGAACCGCCCGGCATGCCAGGATCAGGCCGGCGGACTTCTCGTCCTCGCTCAAGGCAAAGCGCGAATGCTGGAGGAGGTCGACTTCGCCTTCGATCAGCCGGGACTTGCAGGAGCCGCAACGTCCGGACTTACAACCATGCGGATAGGGGATACCGGCCAGCAATGCGGCGTCGAGGATGGTCTGCCCCTCCTCGACTGCCATGCTGATACGCCGTTGACGGATTTCGACGAGCTTGTTCGCCATGGTCGGCCTCATCATCCGTTCGAGAGGCCAAGCGCCCTGACCAGGCCCGGCTTCTGGCTTTGGAAGGTGCCGTAGAAGATGTCGGAACCGATAATGCTGATGGGGGCCACGCGAACTCCGGTCCGCGCCTTCGCTTCGTCGGCGATCTCCGGGCGCGTCAAGTCCCGTTCTTCGAATGCGATCTCCTGTTCGCCAAGCCAGCGCTTGAGTGCATGGCAATCAGGGCAGGTCGGGGTGGTGTATATGAGGACGCGGGGCGTGCCGGCTTGGGTCACGGTCTTCTCCATTCTTGCTTTGTCGAGCGTCGAAGAGGCCGATTCAGCCTCCCGATCAGGCGGAGCACGCGTGCGGGCTCCTCTCGGAACGGGAAGATGGGGTTTCCAACGGTTGGAGGGTCAAGGGGGAATGCAGAACACGCACACTGCGGCGACGACAGCGCAAAACGCCGCCTCCGCATTGTGATTGTGGGTTCTTTCGGTAGATTGCAGGCAGATATCAGGGGGCTTCGCGCAAAGTCGTCCCAGATGACGAATGCGCATGCCCGAACAGGCCAGTTACGAAATGAATTCACGCACGACCAAAGAAAACGCCGTCACAGAACAGCATCATGCCGACCATGTGCATGGTGCGGCGCCCGTTGATCAATCTTCATTGTCGCAGAACGAGATCACCATCCTGGCGGAGACCTTCCGCTTGCTGGGGGATCCGTCGCGTCTCAAGATCCTCTTGAGCTGCACGCCGGGCCCGATTTCCGTCGGTGACATCGCGGAACGGTTGGATCTGTCGCTCTCTCTGGTCAGCCACCATTTGCGGCTCTTGCGCGGAGCTCGACTCGTCAAGGGCGTGCGCCACGCCAAGCAGATCTTCTACGAAATCGCCGATCAGCATGTGAGCCAGGTTCTGCAGGACATGGCGATCCATATCTCGGAGGATCAAGGCGAGGAATAGCTCGATTTCACGGCGGCGAAGCCGCGAAACGGAGAGACGCCTTCAGTCACAACTAACACTTGAATAGCTGTTCAAGTGTGTTATTGATCCTTTCAACGCCATGCAAGGCACCAAGGGCGAGCGTGCCCGCCGCGCCGGTTGAAAGGACCACTCAATGACAACAGCACTAATCGGTTCAGCCGCCGGCGAACGGCTCGGATTTCGGGTCGACGGCATGGATTGCGCCAGCTGCGTCGGCAAGATCGAGACCGCACTCGGCCGGCTGGGCGGCATTTCGGATGTCAGCGTCAACTTCACCACCGAGACACTGACGCTCGCGCGCGATGCCTCGAGCAAGACGACAGCCAAGGACATTGCGAAGAAGATTCGCTCGCTCGGTTTCGACGTGACGGAGCTGCCCGCTGGCGCTCTCCCTTCCGAGCCGCTCCCGCGAGCAGCCGCTCATGACCAGCACGGTCATCATGGAGGATGCTCAGGCGATCACCATCACGACCATCAGCATGATGACCATGGCGGCAGCGGTCACGCCCATTCGCATGACCACGGCGCCCATGACGATCACGGGCACGGCGCCTCCTGCGGCGGCCACCACGGGCATGACCATAGTCATGCGCAAGCGGGCCACGATCATGGCCATGATCACGGAAGTTGCGACGGCCACGACCATGCGGCTCCCGTCGCAGTGCGCCGGGCGGCGCCTTCGGCGCCGCCCAACGTTGCCATGCGGGTCGAGGGGATGGATTGCGCCAGCTGTGTCGGCAAGATCGAGACCGCTCTTGCCCGCACGCCCGGCGTTTCCGACGTGCGCGTCAACTTCACGACCGAGACCCTCGAGCTCAATCTGGCTTCGGGGTCGAGCACCCAGCTTCGCGACATCGAGAAGACAATCAAGAGTCTCGGCTTCGGCGTGTCGGACGTGCGCCAGCCCTCTGAGGCGATCGGCGCGCCGGTCGAGCCGCCGGTCGCGCCAGCCATTCGCAACCAGCGTTGGTGGCAGACCCGCAAGGGCAGGCACGTCGTCGGCCTTGGTCTGCTGATGGGATCGGCCTATGGCGTCGCTCAGTTCTTCCCGCTCTATGCCGAATGGATCTTCGCCGCAGCTGTCGTCGCCGGCGTGATCCCGTTCGCTCGCAAGGCTTTCGCCCTGGCGATGTCGGGATCGCCGTTCTCGATCGAGACGCTGATGGTCGTCGCGGCCCTTGGTGCGCTCGTGATCGGCGAGGCGGAAGAGGCGGCGGCTGTCGTCTTCCTGTTCGCAGTCGGCGAGCTGCTCGAAAGCGTGGCCGCTGGCCGGGCAAGGGCCGGCATTAGGGCGCTCGCTTCCCTCGTCCCCAAGACGGCTGTGCTGCTCGATCCAAACGGCGGGCAGCGCGAGGTGCAGGCCGCGGCGCTGCGCGTCAACGACCTTGTCCTGATTCGTCCCGGCGACCGAGTGCCGGCGGACGGCGAGATCGTGCTTGGCACCTCCAGCCTCGACGAATCCCCGGTCACCGGCGAATCCGTGCCGCGGCCGAAGTCGAAGGGCGAGAATGTGTTCGCCGGTTCGATCAATGTCGACGGCGTGCTGCAGGTTCGCGTCGAGAAGGCAGCGGCTGACAACACGATTTCGCGCATCATCCAGCTCGTGGAGCAGGCCCAGTCCTCGAAAGCGCCGACTGCCCGCTTCATCGAGAAATTCAGCCGCTACTACACCCCTGCCGTCATGCTGATCGCCGCCCTGATCATCACGGTCCCGCCGCTGGCGATGGGCGCCGAGTGGGGCATTTGGCTCTACCGCGGCCTCGCGCTGCTGCTGATCGCCTGCCCGTGCGCGCTGGTCCTGTCCACGCCCGCGGCTATCGCGTCGGGCCTGGCCGTCGGCACTCGCCGAGGGCTGCTCATCAAGGGCGGCAACGCGCTTGAGACGATCGGCAAGGTGCGGGCCATCGCCTTCGACAAGACCGGCACGCTGACCGAAGGCAAGCCGCGGGTTACCGAGGTCCTGGCCATCGGCGCGAAGAGCGAGCAGGAAGTCATTTCGCTCGCCGCCGCTGTCGAAGCAGGCTCGAACCATCCGCTTGCCAAGGCAATCGTCAGTCGCGCCGAGGATACCGGCATCGCCATCCCGGCAGCGCTCGACGCTTCGGCCACCCCCGGCAAGGCCGTGCACGCGACGGTCGACGGCCGTCGGCTCGCGGTCGGCTCTCCGGCTCATACTGCCCAGGTCGCCTCGCTCGGCGGACTGGAGCGCAAGGCGATCGAGAAGCTCGAGAGCCTCGGCAACACGGTTGCGGTCCTTTTCGACGAGCAGTCGAAGCAGGTCCTCGGATTGCTTGCGCTGCGCGACGAGCCGCGTCGCGATGCCCGTGAAGGCGTCGCGCAGCTCAAGGCAATGGGCGTGCGGTCGGTGATGCTCACCGGCGACAACCAGCGTACCGCCCAGGCGATTGCCAATGGCCTTGGCATCGAGTGGCGCGCCGAACTGCTGCCGCAGGACAAGCTGGCTCTCGTCAACGAGATGAAGGCGAAGACCAGAGTCGCCATGATCGGCGATGGCATCAACGACGCGCCGGCGCTGGCGGCGGCCGATGTCGGCATCGCCATGGGCGGTGGCACGGATGTGGCGATCGAAACCGCGGATGCCGCCCTCCTCAAGAGCCGTGTCACCGATGTCGCCCACCTGGTCGCCTTGTCTCGCGCCACCATGGCCAACATCCACCAGAACGTCATCTTCGCGCTTTCGCTCAAGGGGCTGTTCCTCGTCACCAGCGTGCTCGGTATCACCGGCCTCTGGGTGGCGGTATTGGCCGACACCGGCGCGACCGCCATCGTCACATTGAATGCGTTGCGCCTGCTGCGCTTCAAAGGCGCGAAAGCCGCGGATAGCGATCGCGATGAAGGTCTGCCCTCACGTCCAGTACCGGCTCTGCAAGGAAGGTGAGGCATGCCCCTGGAGCCGCCAAGCAATCGGTGGCTCCAGGGCATCTTATCCGACCCGCACCGCAGCGATGGGTCAGACAAGAGTGCAATGAACTTAAGTAAATCGACGAAGTAAATCACGCGTCGATCGCAACAATATTGGCGGTCGTCCGTAAAAGGCTTGCCTCGGAAATAATCGTCCTCGAGGCCTTGACCCTCCCATCGTTGGAAGCCCCACCTTCGTCACGACGAATTGCCGCTGCCTCCCGATGGCTTGGGGCGCGCCCGAATGAAGGTGAACGAGAATGGGAAAGAAGTCCTCCAGATTAATCCTTGCCGGTGTCGCTATGGCCGGTGCCACCCTGGCTTTCATCCATCGGGATGATGTCGAACTTCATGCTGGCCGTCTGCTTGCCTTGCTGTCATCGACCGCCGCTTCGCAAGCCGTAGCCGCTCAACCCGGCGGCATGCCGGCTCCGCAGGTGCCGGTTGCGGAGGTGGTGACGCGCCAGATCGCGCCGTCGGCGGAATTCACGGGGCACTTCGAAGCGATCAGCACGGTCGAGCTGCGCTCGCGTGTCGGCGGAACCATCGATGCGGTCAGCGTTCCGGAAGGCGGCCTCGTCCGCAAGGGTCAACTTCTCTTCCAGATCGACCCCAGGCCCTATCAGGTCGCGCTCGATGTGACGAAGGCTCAGCTGCAGCAGGCGACGGCCCTTCTCGAGCAGGCCGACGTCGACTTCAAGCGCGCGGAGACGCTTGCCCCAAACGGGACGGTCTCGCGCAAGACCTACGATGACGCCCGCGCCATGCAGCGTCAGCGCCAGGCGCAGCTCGAAGCGGCCAAGGCCGCCGTCGCCTCCGCCGAGCTCGACCTGTCCTTCACACGGATCGCCGCGCCGATCGCAGGCCGCGTCGATCGCGTCCTGGTCACGGAAGGAAACCTTGTCGCCGGCGGCAATGCCGGCGCGGCGACGCTTCTGACGACGATCGTGTCGACCGATCCCCTCTATGTCTATTTCGACATAGACGAGGGGACCTATCTCGACTTCATCGCCCATGCCCGGCCGGATGCGAGCGGCAGCGCGACGCAAAAGCTCCCCGTTCAGGTCGGCCTGATGAGCGAAAGCGGCTTTCCTCATGCCGGTGTCCTCGATTTCATCGGTAATCGCGTCGATCGTTCGACCGGAACGATCCGGGCTCGAGCCGTCGTCGAAAATCCCGATGGTCGTCTCGCGCCGGGCCTCTTCGCACGGGTGAAGCTTGTGACGGCCGAACCTGCGCAGGCCGTGCTCATCGATGATCAGGCCGTTGGCATCGACCAGGGTCGTCGTTACGTCCTGACCCTCGGCTCGCAGAACGAGGCCGAGTATCGCCCGATCGAACTTGGACCAATCGTTGACGGGTTGCGCGTCGTGTCAGGCGGCCTCAAACCCGGCGACAGGATCATCGTCAAGGGGCTCGTGCGGCCGGGCATGCAGGTGGTGCCTCAGGTGATATCGATGATCGCCGGCGCAACGCCGGCCGCCATCGCGCAGGAGGCGGGTCGATGAATATTCCGCGCTTTTTCGTCGACCGCCCCATCTTCGCGGTCGTCCTGTCCGTGCTCATGCTGATCGCGGGCGGCCTGACACTGCTCAAGCTGCCGCTGAGCGAATATCCGCAGGTTACGCCTCCAACGGTGCAGGTGACGGCGAGCTATCCCGGCGCCAACCCGCAGGTCATTGCCGAGACTGTGGCTGCGCCGCTGGAGCAGGCGATCAACGGTGTCGAGAACATGCTCTACATGGGCTCGCAGGCCGCGACCGACGGCCGGATGACGCTGACCATCGCCTTCAAGCAAGGCACCGATCCGGATATGGCGCAGATCCAGGTTCAGAACCGGGTCTCACGCGCGCTGCCGCGGCTTCCCCAGGAGGTTCAACGCATCGGCGTTGTCACGCAGAAGACATCGCCCGACGTGCTGATGGTCGTGCATCTGGTCTCGCCCGACAAGCGCTACGACCCGCTCTACCTGTCCAATTTCGCCATCCTGCAGGTCCGCGACCAGTTGGCGCGTCTCCCCGGCGTCGGCGACGTCATCCTTGGCGGTGAAGGCGAGTATTCGATGCGGATCTGGCTCGACCCGGCGAAGGTTGCCGCCCGCGGTCTCACGGCAAGCGATGTCGTCGCGGCGATCCAGGAGCAGAACGTTCAGGTTGCCGCCGGATCGGTCGGACAGCAGCCTGATGCCTCCTCCTCGTTTCAGGTCACCGTCAACACGCTCGGCCGACTGGTCGGCGAGGATCAGTTCGGAGAGATTGTCGTCAAGACCGGCGCCGACGGCCAGGTGACACGCCTGCGCGACGTCGCGCGCGTCAAGCTCGGGGCGGATTCTTACGCGCTGCGCAGCCTTTTGAACGGCGAGCCGGCGCTGGCCATGCAGATCATCCAGAGCCCGGGCGCCAACGCGCTCGACGTGTCCAAGGCCGTGCGCGGCACCATGGACGAATTGCAGAAAGGCTTCCCGCAGGGCATCGAATACCGCATCGCCTACGACCCGACCGTGTTCGTGAAGGCCTCGCTCGAGGCCGTGGTGATGACGCTGCTCGAGGCGATCGTGCTCGTCGTCTTCGTCGTCGTGCTTTTTCTGCAGACATGGCGGGCTTCCATCATTCCGCTGGTCGCGGTGCCCGTCTCTTTGGTCGGCACCTTTGCGGTGATGTATCTACTGGGCTTCTCGCTGAATACCCTTTCGCTGTTCGGTCTCGTGCTGTCGATCGGCATCGTCGTCGACGACGCCATCGTCGTGGTCGAGAACGTCGAGCGGCACATCGCGCTCGGCGAGCCGCCAAAGGAGGCCGCCCGCAAGGCGATGGACGAGGTGACGGGGCCGATCGTCGCGATTACGTCGGTCCTTGCCGCCGTCTTCATTCCCTCGGCCTTCCTCTCGGGACTGCAGGGCGAGTTCTATCGCCAGTTCGCGCTCACCATCGCGATCTCGACCATGCTGTCGGCGATCAACTCGCTGACGCTCTCCCCTGCGCTGGCCGGCGTACTGCTCAGGCCGCACCATGGCGGCGCGAAGCGGGATCGGCTGACCCGCGTGATCGACGCGCTGTTCGGCTGGTTCTTCCGCCTGTTCAACCGCTTCTTCGACAGCGCCTCGAACGCCTATGTCTGGTCGGTTCGCCGTGCGGTGCGGCTGGGAGCGATCGTTCTGATCGCCTATGGCGGCCTCGTCGGCCTGACCTGGGTCGGCTTCCAGACGGTGCCGGGCGGCTTCGTGCCGCCGCAGGACAAGTACTTCCTCGTCGGCATCGCCCAGCTTCCGACGGGAGCCTCGCTCGACCGGACCGAGGGGGTTGTCAAGGAGGTCTCCCGGATCGCACTCGAGGATCCAGGCGTCGAGAGCATTGTTGCGTTTCCCGGCCTGTCCATCAACGGCATGGTCAACATTCCGAACGCGGCCGTGATGTTCACCATGCTCAAGCCCTTCGATCAGCGCCGCGACCCGTCGCTGTCGGCGGGGGCGATAGCCGGCCGCTTGATGGGCCGGTTCAGCCAGATCCCGGACGGCTTTATCGGCATGTTCCCGCCGCCGCCGGTGCCGGGTCTGGGCGCGATGGGCGGCTTCAAGCTGCAGATCGAGGACCGCGGCGGTCTCGGCTTCGAGGCACTCGCCCAGGCGCAGGGCGCCGTCATGGCCAAGGCGATGCAGACGCCGGAACTTGCGGGCATGCTCGCCAGCTTCCAGGTCAACGCGCCTCAGGCGCAGGTCGATATCGACCGTGTGAAGGCGAAGTCGCAGGGCGTGCCGCTGTCGACGATCTTCGAGACGTTGCAGATCAATCTCGGATCGCTGTATGTGAACGACTTCAATCGCTTCGGCCGGACCTATCGCGTCATGGTGCAGGCGGATGCGCCGTTCCGCATGCAGGCAGAGGATATCGGCCGCCTCAAGGTGCGAAACGCCGCCGGCGACATGATCCCGCTCTCGGCGTTGCTGAAGGTCTCGCGAAGCGCGGGCCCTGATCGCGTGATGCACTACAACGGCTACCCCTCCGCGGACATCAGCGGCGGGCCGGCGCCCGGTTATTCCTCCGGGCAGGCGACCGCGGCGATCGAGAAGATCGTCAAGGAAACGCTGCCTCCGGGAATGGCCTTCGAATGGACCGATCTTGCGTTCCAGGAGAAGCAGGCCGGCAACACGGCATTGTTCGTCTTCCCGCTATCGGTCCTGCTAGCCTTCCTGATCCTGGCCGCGCAGTACAATAGCTGGTCGCTTCCCTTCGCCGTGCTGCTGATCGCTCCGATGGCCCTACTCTCCGCGATCACGGGCGTGTGGCTGTCCGGCGGCGACAACAACATCTTCACGCAGATCGGCTTCGTCGTGCTCGTCGGCCTTGCGGCCAAGAACGCGATCCTGATCGTGGAGTTCGCTCGCGCCAAGGAAGAGGAGGGGACCGATCCTCTCGCGGCCGTACTTGAAGCCGCCAGGCTTCGGCTGCGCCCGATCCTGATGACCTCGCTCGCCTTCATCGCCGGCGTCGTGCCGCTCGTCATCGCGACGGGAGCAGGCGCCGAGATGCGCCACGCCATGGGCATCGCGGTCTTCGCCGGCATGCTCGGCGTGACGCTTTTCGGCTTGATCCTGACCCCGGTTTTCTACGTGGTGGTGCGTCGCATGGCGATCAGGCGGGAAGCTAGGAAGGAAGCGCTCCCGGTGCGGGAGTCGCTCGCCTGAGCGGGGTGACATCGCCGGGGCGGCCGTCTGCCGCTCCGGAGGTTTCAGATCGACCGCGAGCCGAAAACGCCCGTCAGAGAAAGGAACCCATGTGACCATGAGTATCGGAGAGACGTCTGTCGCGAGCGGCGTGAAGATCCCGACCATTCGCTACTACGAACAGATCGGGCTCCTGCCCGAGGGCAAGAGGGACAGGGGAAACCGCCGACGCTACGACCATGCGGCCGTGCACCGCTTGCAGTTCATCCGTACCGCCCGCGAACTCGGGTTCGAGGTTGAGGCGATCAGGGAGTTCCTGCGCATCATGGCCACGCCGGAGCTGCAAACGCCGGATACGGCCCGCATCGCGCAGGCGCAGCTTCTCTCTGTCCGCAGCAAGATCGCCCGGCTGGAAAGGCTGCGTGCTGTTCTGTCGGACGCCGCCGATGGATCGCAATGCGCAAATGTGACGGCCCGGCTCCTTCTGCAGTTGCCTCTTGAGAGCGGCACCATCGCTCCGGCGGCCTGATCACATGTGGTTGGTGCGCGTAGAACACCCGATGAAACGAGCCTCGAAGGGAGGCGGCAGATGACACATCGGTATTCCTCTCTTGAACCGAGCCAGACCTGCATCGTGGTTGGGGCGGGGCCTGCCGGGCTGATGCTCGGCTATTTACTGGCGCGTGCCGGCGTCGAGATTACCGTCTTGGAGAAGCACACCGACTTCCTGCGCGATTTTCGCGGCGACACCATTCACCCCTCCACCATGGAGGCCTTGCACGAACTTGGCCTTCTCGACGAGTTCCTGAGCCTGCCGCACCAGAAGGCCTATCGGCTCCAGGCCGAGATCAGGGGGCGCATGGCGACCATCGCCGACTTCTCCCGCCTGCCGACCCGCGCCAAATTCATCGCGTTCATGCCGCAGTGGGACTTTCTGGATTTCCTGGCTCGCAAGGCGGCAGCGTTCCCGCCGTTTCGATTGCTGATGGCCACCGAAGTCACGTCGTTGGTCTGGGACGGGGAGACCGTAGCTGGCGTGAGAGCCAGCCGGGAAGGGCGGGACATCGAGTTGCGGGCGGATCTTGTGATCGGAACCGATGGTCGCAACTCAGTCGTTCGACAGGCGGCAGGGCTCGACGTCGAGGATCTAGGCGCCGGCACCGACGTTCTCTGGATGAGGATTTCGAAGCGTTCCGACGACCCCGGTCAGGCCATGGGGCATGCCGGCCCGCGCCAGGGGCTCGTCCTGATCGACCGCGGTGACTACTGGCAATGCGGATACGTGATCACGAAGGGAACATTCGCAGCCGTGAAGGAACAGGGCCTCGATGCGCTGCGCGCTCGGATCGCGAAAGCCGCTCCTCTGCCTCGAGAACGCTTCGACGAGCTCGATTCATGGAACGATATTCACCTGCTTAGCGTGCGGGTCGACCGCCTGAAGACCTGGTGGCAGGCGGGTGTGCTCTGCATCGGCGATGCAGCGCATGCGATGTCGCCGATTGGCGGCGTCGGCGTCAATCTGGCCGTCCAGGATGCAATCGCCACCGCCAATATCCTGGCCGACGCCTTGCGCGAAGGACGCTTCGAGACCTGCCTTCTCGAAGCCGTGCAGGACCGGCGCAGCTTTCCGACGCGCGCGACACAGGCGCTGCAGTTGATGATGCGCAGCCGCAAGCGGCCTGACGCAACGCCGACGCCGCAACATCGAAAGCCGCCATTGTTCATTCGGCTGATCGCTGGCTCCTCACTACTGCCCCGGTTAACCGGACGGCTCATCGGACTTGGCTTTCGCCCCGAACATGTGCGGTCACGGCATGTCGACTGGTCCTGCTCATTGCGGCCAAGCCGCGAAGGGCGCGAGCCGATTGGTGATTCCGGTGAGGTCGTTGTGAAGGAGAGCGCGAGGTGAAGACGGTAGAGGTGGGCTCCATCGCATTTTCCAATAGCCGACCGCTGGTCCTGATCGGCGGAATCAATGTCCTCGAAAGCCGCGATCTCGCCATGCGTGTCGCCGAGGCGATGAAGCGGGAGACAGAGCGCCGCAGCCTCCCCTATGTCTTCAAGGCGTCTTTCGACAAAGCCAACCGGTCATCGAATCGGTCCTACCGCGGCCCCGGCCTCGATGAAGGGTTGCAGATCCTTCGCGAGGTTCGCGACAGCTTCGAGGTGCCGGTCCTGACCGACATCCATCTGCCCGAGCAGGCGGCGGTCGTCGCCGAGGTGTGCGATATCCTGCAGCTACCGGCATTTCTGGCGAGGCAGACCGATCTGATCGAGGCGATCGCCCGGACCGGCAAGGTCGTCAACGTGAAGAAGCCGCAGTTCATGAGTCCCGGGCAGATCGGACATGTCACGCGGAAGTTCGAAGACTTCGGCAACGATCGCGTGCTGATCTGCGAGCGCGGCACCATGCTCGGCTATGACAACCTCGTTGTCGATATGCTGGGTTTCGGGGTCATGAAGACAGCGACTGGAGGAGCGCCGATCATCTTCGATGTGACCCATTCGCTACAGATGCGGGAGGCGGGAGCGAGCAGCTCCGGCGGCCGAGGCGAGCAGACACTCGAACTCGCACGCTCGGCGGTGGCGGTCGGCGTGGCGGGATTGTTCCTGGAGGCCCATCCGGATCCCGATCATGCGCTTTGCGACGGGCCGAGCGCGCTGCCTCTCGACCGGCTTCCGCTTCTGCTTGGTCAGGTCAGAGCCATCGACGACGTGGTAAAGACTCTCGGCGGCGACCCTATAGTCGTCACAAGATAATGCAAAGGAAGTTGCCGGTGCAGCTTTGCGTACGAAACGCCGCATCGCATGTCTCGTAAGAACAAAGGATAGTGCGGTGAGAAAAGGTTCCGATCTACTGGTCGAGGCGCTTGAGAACGAGGGCGTTGACCGCGTCTTCGGCGTTCCCGGCGAGGAAAATCTCGACGTCGTCGAATCCCTGCGCAAATCGAAGATCGAGCTCGTTCTGACGCGGCACGAGCAGGCCGCCGCCTTCATGGCCGCGACGCATGGGCGTCTCACCGGCCGCCCCGGCGTCTGCATCGCGACGCTCGGCCCCGGCGCGCTCAACTTCTCGACCGGCGCGGCCTATGCCCATCTCGGCGCGATGCCGATGATCCTCATCACCGGGCAGAAGGCGATCATGACCGCCAAGCAGGCGCGCTTCCAGATCGTCGACGTTGTCGCCTCGATGCGCCCGCTGACCAAGATGACCCGCCAGATCGTCAGTCCCGCCAGCATCCCTTCCGTGGTGCGCGACGCCTTCCGCGTCGCGATGGAGGAGCGGCCCGGCCCGGTCCATCTCGAACTGCCCGAGGACGTCGCCGCCGAGGAGATCGAGGACATCCGGCTGATCCCGGTCCACTCGCTCGACCGGCCGGTCGCGCCCCCGGCCCCGCTCGACCGTGCGGCGGAGATGATCCTCGCCGCGAAGCGCCCGCTGGTGATGATCGGCGCCGCCGGCAACCGGCCGCGCCTGGTCGAGCCGCTCTCGGCCGCCGTGCGCCGCATCGGCCTGCCCTTCTTCAACACGCAGATGGGCAAGGGTGCCGTCACCGGCGGCTCGAACCTCTATCTCGGCACCGCCGCGCTCTCAGAAGGCGATTATGTCCATGAGGCCGTTGCGGCGGCCGACCTGATCATCGCCGTCGGCCATGACACGATCGAGAAGCCGCCCTTCCTGATGCGCCAAGACGGCGGGCCGAAGGTGATCCATCTCGGCTTCCAGTCGGCCAATGTCGAGCAGGTCTATCATCCCGATGCCGAGGTGATCGGCGATATCGGCGTCACGATGACCGGGCTCGCCAACCGGCTCGAAGGCAAGCTGCCCGAGCAGAAGCAGACGCTGGAACTGCGCCAGAAGATCCTGGCGAAGATCAATGCCCGCGCCGAGGAGGATCGCTTCCCGGTGACGCCACAACGGCTGGTCCATGACGTGCGCGCGGTGATGCCGGAGGACGGCATGGTCTGCCTCGACAACGGCATGTACAAGATCTGGTTCGCGCGGAACTACCGCACCCATGTCGCCAACACGCTCCTGCTCGACAATGCGCTGGCGACGATGGGCGCAGGCCTGCCCTCGGCGATGATGGCGGCGATGCTTCATCCCGACCGGCGCGTCATGGCCGTCTGCGGCGATGGCGGCTTCATGATGAACTCGCAGGAAATGGAGACCGCGGTCCGGCTCGGGCTCAACCTCGTCGTGCTCGTCCTCAATGACGGCGCCTATGGCATGATCCGCTGGAAGCAGGCTGTCGACCAGTTCCCGGATTACGGCATGACCTTCGGCAATCCCGATTTCGTCGCCTATGCCAAGGCCTATGGCGCCAAGGGCTCGCGCGTGACCTCGGCCGAGGCGCTGGTGCCGACGCTGGAAGCGGCCTTCAAGGGCGGCGGTGTCCATCTCGTCGATTGCCCGATCGACTATTCCGAGAACACCCGCGTCCTCGTCGAGGAACTCAGGAACAAGGTGCCGGACGTCGATCTCGCCTGATCTCCGGCACACCCAGCGAATTCAAGGAGACGACCATGCTCCAGGTTGTTCAGGCGTATGACCGCGCCACGATCACCGAGATCGAGACCGATGATGACGCCGCGCTTGAACGCAAGCTGCAGGCGGCGCGGGCTGTCTTCAAGGACCGCGACAACTGGCTGAAGCCGCATCAGCGCATCGCCATCCTGCGCAAGCTCGCAGGCCTCCTCGAAGCCCGACGTGACCATTTCGCGATGCAGATCGCGCGCGAGGGCGGCAAGCCGCTGCCAGATGCGATCGTCGAGGCGAACCGGGCGGTCGACGGCGTCTACAATGCGGCCGAGGAACTCAGGAACTTCGCCGGGCGCGAGATACCGATGGGGCTTTCGGCTGCGGCCGTCGACCGCTGGGCCTTCACCACCAAGGAGCCGATCGGCATCGTCGCGGCGATCTCGGCCTTCAATCACCCGCTCAACCTGATCGTGCATCAGGTCGCGCCGGCGATCGCGGTCGGCTGCCCGGTCATCGTCAAGCCGGCCGGCACGACGCCGCTCTCCTGCATCGATTTCGTCAAGCTGGTGCATGAGGCCGGGCTGCCGGAAGCATGGTGCCAGACATTCGTTCCGCTGGAGACGGCCCTGGCGGAGAAATTCGCGACCGATCCGCGCATCGCCTTCCTCAGCTTTATCGGCTCAGCCAAGGTCGGCTGGTGCCTGCACTCGAAGCTCGCCCATGGCGCCCGCTCGGCGCTGGAGCACGGCGGCGTCGCGCCTGCGATCGTCGACAGGAGCGCCGATCTCGACGCGATCATCGAGCCGATCGTGAAGGGCGGCTACTACCATGCCGGCCAGGTCTGCGTGTCGACGCAGCGGATCTATGTCCATGACGCGATCATCAACGATTTCACCGAGCGGCTCGTCGCCCGCGTGAAAAAGCTGCGCACTGGCGACCCCACCTTGAAGGACACCGAGGTCGGGCCGCTGATCATTCCGAAGGAAGCTGATCGCGTCGCCTCCTGGATCGACGAAGCGGTGAAGGGCGGCGCCACGCTCGCCAGCGGCGGCAAGCGCCTGTCCGAGACGACGCTGGAGCCGACCGTACTGATCGATCCCGATCCGGAAGCGCGCATCTCCAGCGAGGAGGTCTTCGGCCCGGTCGTCGCGATCTACCGCTACAGCAAACTCGACGACGCGATCGCGCGGGCGAATTCGCTGCCCGTCGCCTTCCAGGCCAGCATCTTCGCACAGGATATCGACGTCGCGATGCGGGCGGCGAACCGGCTCGATGCCTCGGCCGTGATGGTCAACGATCCCACGACCTTTCGCACCGACTGGATGCCCTTCGCCGGCCGCCGCGTCTCCGGCTACGGCACCGGCGGCATCCCCTCTACCATGCACGACATGACGCAGGAGAAGATGATCCTGCTGCACCGGCCCTGAAGGCAATGAGGTCGCCTCAGGCCGGCGTTGCGCCGCGAAATCGCATATAGGGCGACTGACCGGCAGGCCCGAACGCCACGACATCGTAGGTTTCATTCTGGGTCTGCGATTGCGCTTCCATGCCCGGCGAGCCGATCGGCATGCCGGCGACGGCAAGCCCGGCTATCATTGGGCGTTCATCCAGGAGGCGCCTGATCGCTTCGGGAGGCACATGGCCCTCCAGGACATATTTGTCGATAGAGGCGGTGTGACACGAATAGAGGCCCGAGGGCACGCCGAGGCGGTTCTTGACCGCAGCCATGTCGTCGCTGTCTGTCACCGAAATAGCTAGACCCAGCCCGCCCAGTCGCTCGATCCAGGCCGAGCAACAGCTGCAATAGCGATCCTTCCAGACCGCCATGGTGGTGTTCGGAGCAGCTTCGGCCGGTGTACGGCCGATGAGCGCTGCGCCGGCGATAGCGGCGATGCCCGCCAGCAACTGGCGCCTTTTTAAACCCGCAGTGATCGATATCGACTTCATAGGTCGGCATTCTCCGTTTTTTTGTCGGTGGCCGGCGCGATCGCGTAGGCCGCGCCGGCCTTTCTTTCAGATCTTGGCGCTTCTCAAACGCAGGGAATTGGTGATGACGCTGACCGATGACAAACCCATCGCGGCCGCGGCGATGATCGGAGACAGCAGAATTCCGAACGAAGGATAAAGAATGCCCGCAGCGACCGGCACGCCGAGCGCGTTATAGACGAAGGCGAAGAACAGGTTCTGGCGGATGTTGCGCATCGTCGCGCGGCTGAGCTGCCGGGCGCGTTCGATCCCTTGCAGATCACCCTTGAGCAGAGTGACGCCGGCGCTCTCTATGGCGACGTCGGTGCCCGTGCCCATCGCGATGCCAACGTCGGCGGCCGCCAGCGCCGGGGCGTCGTTGACGCCGTCGCCGGCCATTGCAACGATGCGTCCTTCACCGCGCAGCCGCGCGACGATCGCTCCCTTGTCCTCCGGCAGGACCTCGGCCTCGACATCGGTGATACCGAGCTTTCGGGCGACGGCCTGCGCTGTCGTTCTGTTGTCCCCCGTCAGCATCACCACCCGTACGCCCTCGGCGATCAACGCCTTTACAGCCGTCGACGTCGTTGCCTTGATCGGATCGGCGATGGCGAAGATCGCGGCGAGCGCGCCGTCTGCCGCCATGAAAACGACGGTCGCTCCGTCATTGCGAAGCTGGTCGGCCCGCTCCGTCATGGCCGACGCGTCGATGCCCGCCTCGGTCATGATCCGCTGGTTGCCGATGACCAGCTTCTGGCCTTCGACGGTCCCGGTGACACCCTTTCCCGTCGGGCTGTCGAAGTCCTGCACGTCGAAGAGACGAAGACCGCGTTCCTGCGCCGCGTTGACGATCGCGTCGCCGAGTGGATGCTGGCTGGCCCGTTCCAGGGATGCGGCGAGGCGCAGCAACTCGTCTTCCGGGCGCCCGGCTCCCGTCACGATCGCCGTAACCTTCGGCCGTCCCTCGGTCAGCGTGCCGGTCTTGTCGACCACGAGCGTATCGACCTTCTCGAAGCGCTCCAGCGCCTCGGCATTCTTGATGAGCACGCCGAGCCCGGCGCCACGTCCAACGCCGACCATGATCGACATCGGGGTTGCAAGGCCCAGCGCGCAGGGGCATGCGATGATGAGAACGGCGACCGCCGCCACGAGAGCATGGGCGAAGCGTGGCTCGGGCCCGAGCATGAACCAGGCGAAGAAGGCAATGATCGCCACGACGATAACGGCCGGAACGAACCAGCCGGAGACGTCGTCGGCGAGCCGCTGGATTGGTGCGCGGGAGCGCTGCGCGTCGGCCACCATGCGCACGATCTGCGACAGCATGGTGTCGCGTCCGACCTTGCCGGCTTCCATCACGAAGCCGCCCGTCTGGTTCATCGTTCCGCCGATGAGCTTGGACCCGACTGCCTTGGAGGCCGGCATGGATTCGCCGGTGATCATGGATTCGTCGACGGAGCTCTTGCCCTCGACCAGCGTGCCGTCGACCGGGACCTTCTCGCCGGGGCGTACGCGCAGGCGATCGCCAACATGGACCGCCTCGAGGCCGATATCCTCCTCCGAGCCATCCGCGTTCACGCGGCGCGCGGTCTTCGGCGCAAGGTCGAGCAGCGCGCGGATGGCGCCGCCGGTCTGCTCGCGGGCGCGCAGTTCGAGCACCTGACCCAGGAGAACCAGAACCGTGATGACGGCCGCCGCTTCGAAATAAATCGCGACGGCGCCGCCCATCGACTGGAATGTTTCGGGGAAGATGCCCGGAGCGACCGTTCCTACGACGCTGTAGACCCAGGCGACGCCGGTACCCATGGCGATGAGGGTGAACATGTTTAGGTGGCGGGTGACGAGCGACTGCCATCCCCGCTGGAAGAACGGTAGCCCGGCCCAAAGCACGACCGGCGTCGCGAGCACGAGCTGGATCCAGTTCGACGTTTGCGGAGCGACGAGCATATGCAGCGCCGGGAAGAGATGCCCGCCCATTTCCAGAAGGAAGACGGGGATGGTCAGCACGAGGCCGATCCAGAACCGGCGGCGCATGTCGAGATATTCCTCGCTCGGGCCGGTTTCGAGCGTCGGCATCTCCGGCTCGAGCGCCATGCCGCAGATCGGGCAGTTGCCCGGACCCGGCTGGCGGATCTGCGGATGCATGGGGCAGGTGTAGATCGTTCCCTCAGGGGCGGGCGCACTCGCCTTGGCAGTAGCATGTCCGCCATCGCTCGGCACATAGGAAGCGGGCGACGCCTCGAACTTGCCTTTGCATTTGGCCGAGCAGAAGTGGAACGTCTCGTCCTTGTATCGGGCGTGATGCTCCGTCTTCGCAGGATCGACATCCATCCCGCAGACAGGATCCTTCACCGTGTTGCCCGGAGCCGAGGCATGATCGTGATGAGCACCCCCATGGCCTCCCGGATGTTTGTGTCCATGGTGATGGTCGGACATTTGGGCTTTCCTCTTCTTGTGCGTTGACGCCTGGTCTCGCCTTGACCTTCCCGGAACGTCAGTGTGCAGGTTCCAACGCTGGTAAGGTCAAGGGCGCAGCTCAAAAATTCTCCGATTGACCTTGCCAGCGTTGGAAGGCCCACTTTCCTGAAAGCCAAACCAAGGAGGCTTTCATGTATCAGTTCAATATCCCCAACATGACATGCGGCGGTTGCGCCAAGTCGGTCACCAAGGCGCTGCAGAGCGTCGATGCCGGCGCCCGGATCGAGACCGATCCCGCGAAGCGCGAGGTTCGTGTCGAAACTTCCGCAACCGAGGCCGACTTGCGCGAGGTTCTGGCCGAAGCCGGCTATCCGGCCGAACAGAAGGCTGCCGCCTGATCGTCGGGTAACCATGCCGGCGCCGGCCGGCCCTCGGCGCCCGGATCCTCTTGGCGCCAGAACAAAGGGCAGCCCAGTGCTGCCCTTTGCAATTTCTGGCTGGCCCGGGCCGTTCCCAGGCTCTGGCAGGGGAGCGTGGGAGGAATTGAGAAGCGGTAGAGAAAATTCCTGGCGCTGGCGTTGACACACCAACATATGAACATGTATTCAACTGTTGAAATCAACGAACCAGACCGGACCCATCCAATGGCAAACGCACCGCACGCCGCTCACGGCGATCACCAGGGACATGATCACTCCAAAGGGCATGATCATGCCGATCACGGCCATGGTCATGATCATGATCATGACCACTCCCATGTTCCGACCGTGACAAAGGACAACGAGCGCAAGATCCTCACCGCCTTCCTGATTATCGTCTCCTACATGGTCGTCGAGGCGGTCGGCGGCATCGTTTCTGGCTCGCTGGCGCTTCTGGCAGATGCCGGACACATGATGACCGACGCGATCGCGCTCGGCCTTGCCTATGTCGCCTTCCGCCTTGGCCGTCGCCGCGCCGACGGGCAGCGCACCTTCGGCTATGCCCGCTTCGAGGTGATCGCCGGCCTCGTCAATGCGCTCACCTTGTTCGGCATTGTCGGGTGGATTCTCTACGAGGCGTTCGAGCGCTTCAACGATCCGCAGCCGGTGCTCGCTGGCTCGATGTTCGTCGTCGCCCTCATCGGCCTGCTCGTGAACGTGTTCGTTCTCTGGTACCTGACGCGCGGTGATACCGAGCATGTCAACGTCAAGGGCGCCGTGCTGCACGTCATGGGCGATCTGCTGGGATCGGTCGGCGCTATCGTTGCCGCCGTGGTGATCTGGTACACCGGTTGGACGCCGATCGATCCGATCCTGTCGGTGTTCGTCTCGCTGCTGGTCCTGCGCAGCGCCTGGAGCCTACTCAAGAATGCCCTCCACATCCTGCTCGAGGGCGCTCCGGCCAACGCCGACGCCGGCAAGATCTCCGAGCACCTCAAGAAGACCGTGCCTGGTATCGAGAAGGTCAGCCATATCCACGTCTGGTCCCTGACTTCGGGCCGCGCGCTGGCGACGCTTCAGGTCCAGCCGATGGAGGGGGTGGATATCCGCACGGTCGTCGGTCAGGTCGAACATGAGCTGAAGACCAAGTTCAGCATCGAACATCCGACCGTGGGCATCGACTGGGACGGAACGGCATCTTGCAGCGTGGAAGAAGCTCCCAAGCTGAATGCGTCCCATGTCGGTCATTCCCACTAGCGGCGCTGTCTCTGCGCCGCCGGGCTCCAAACGCAGAAGGGCCAGTGCAATGATCGGGATCGAACCGCTGTCGCATCACGAACTGGTCAACCTGCCCGAGACCTTTCGCCTGCTGGGTGACCCCAGCAGGCTTCGGATTCTGCTCCACTGCACCGACGCTCCCAAATCCGTCACGCAAATCGCGGATGATCTCGATCTGTCGCAATCGCTCGTCAGCCATCATCTTCGGCTGCTCCGTGGCGCCAGACTTGTCAGAGGGGTGCGGCAATCGAGGCATATTTTCTACAGGATATCGGATCAGCACGTGAACGCCTTCCTTATCGACATGATCGCGCACATCAGGGAAGAGCATTGTTACAGCTGAGGATCGGAGGGCGAGGAACATGAGCAGACCGCTCAACGATCAACCGGAGTTGACCTTCGAGGAACTGCTTGCGGACCCCATGATCCGCTTGGTCATGCGAGTGGACGGCGTTGAGGAAGACGAGCTCCGGGGAATCCTGCAGCGTCTGGTTGAGCAGGAACGAATCCGCGGAGATCACCCGAGAGGCGTTGAAGGGGCCATCCTGAAGGGCAAATCCCGAGAAGAGTAGCTCGACTTCAGCTCAGTATCTTCGCGCGAAGACCCTGGAAGACCAGAGCACGCCGCTGAGGAAGCGTCTGGCCGAGCAGACGATAGACACTCGGTTCAGATCGACCGTCGCCTGAGACAGATACCGCCTTGCCCGCGCAAGCCAGAGACTATCGCGATGGCATCATGATTGTGTGCTCCATGCAGACGCGCTCGACGGCCGTTCCGGCTTTTGCCCGGCTGAGATCCGCTGGAGTTCCGCCTCGACCGGCTCGCCAAAGATGTGCTCATAGAGATCGGCGCCAAAGCTCGTCGACAGGGGCGGCCCTTCGATGAGCCTGAAACTACGGTTGCCGGACGAGCCGCGCTCGGCTCGCAGGAAAAGAAAACGCCGGTCCTGTTCCTGCTGGAGGCTGTCGGCCAGTTCGAACATATGCGTCACGAAGAACACCTTGACGCGGTCGTCAAGCAACGCCCGGATGACGTCTGTCGCGATCTGCGAGCCCTCTCGCTCATTGGTGGAGGCGAAGGATTCATTGAAGAGAACAAGCGCGTCGGGCCGGATCAGATCGACCATGGCGGACATGCGCGCCAGTTCCTCGTCGAACTTGCCGCTGCGCAGGGTGCTGTCCTCCTCCCGCTTGTAGTGGGTGAAGACGCCGCTGACGATCTCAGCCGAGAGAGCTGTCGCAGGGACGAACATCCCGGCCTGCATCATGAGCTGCGCGAGACCGACGCTGCGCAGGAAGGTGGACTTGCCGCCCTGATTAGCACCGGTGATCAGGATGAGCTGTCGTCCGTCCCCTCCGATGTCGTTGCCGACAATGCCACGCTTCAGACCAAGCGCGAGACAGACGTCATAGAGGCCGGCACATGCAAAGTCGCGACTGTCCGCCTCGTCCGGGACGGGCAGGCTCACCAGAGCGCCATAGCCCGAAAGCGTATGATTCAGATTGAGGCAGCCCACATAGAAGGCCAGTTCCGCACGGAGCATGCGCAGGAAGCCCAGCATGTGCTCGACCGCCTCCGCGATCGCGGCCGCCGCGATTGCCAGCCCGCGATCGCGCAGTTCCGAGAAGGCGCGCGCTCCAGCCTCATCCCGTGGATGAAGCTGCAGGACGTAGCATTCTCGACGGGGCTCGAACAGTCGGGACCACAAGCTCTTCGCTGGAGCCTGTCGGCGCAGAATGTAGTTGCTGCCTTTGCTTCCGGCCCCGAGCTCGGCGCTCATGAGAATGCCGCGGCGGAATCGAAGCACCTCGATATGATCGACGAGGCGGGACAGATACGCATCGTCCAGCTCTCGCTGTAGTGTCGAGAACAGCGCCGTGAAGCCTTCCGAGTGAAAGGCCGCCGCATGCGCATCGACAAGCCCGCGCAAGCGGCGCAGCAGATCGACTAGCATAGCCAGCACCTCGACCGCCCGCCCGACGACCGACTGGGGCGAGTCTGCGAACAGGCCAAGATGATGGATCTTCTTTTCCCGTTCCTGTGCCTCAACGGCTACCGCATAGATGGCCCGAACGAGACCGGGCTCAGCAAGGCAGTCGCTGAGGATGTCCTGGCGGTAGCGGATCGCGGCGACCGAAGCCGGTACGGCCGAAAGCACCACCTTGCGTGCAACGTCGAACAGGAAGCGGTCCTCGCCGGCCATCGCTGCGAACAGCGTGTTCAGCTCGAGGTCCTGAATGAGCGCCGCTTCCTGTGCACATGATGGCGCATCGAAATCGAAATCCCGATCGCGGTGGAGAAGGAAGGCTTTCATGCTCCGAGCCTCCGTTTGATGTCTGCATAGGTGAGACGGTGTTTCCGGGCGACGGCGATCGCATAGGCGCGCCCGTCTGCGAGCTTGCGCACGATCTTGTAGGTACGCGAGGACGGATCGTCCGGGATGACGGTGCTGGCAGCGCTGACGATCGTCTCTCCCAGCGTTGCGAGCTCGTCGATGAAGGGTGACGCAGACGCACAGCGCGTCGAGAGCGATTACCTTTTCGAGCACCTTGCGGCCGAGGATGATAGCGTCGCTGAGCGCAGTCGAGGTGAAGATTTCGTTCATGATGATGACGCTCCGAGGCGTCGCGGCCTTAAGGATGTCGTGCATGCGCACGAGGTCGTCCTGCAGCTTGCCGCGCAGGTCGTGGATGTTCTCCGCCCGCTCGAAATGCGTGAAGATGCGATCCGGCAGATAAAGCCGCGCCGCCGAACCCGGCACGGGAAGGCCGAGGCTTCCTAGAAAATGCAGCTGGCCGAAAGTGCGCGCGAAGGTGGTCTTGCCGCCCTGGTTGGGGCCGGAGACGACAAAGATGCGTTCCGCGCCGGCGAGGTGGAAATCGTTTTGCACCACCGGCTGCTGCTCCTGCAGGAGCTTGACGGCCAGCGCCAGGTCGAAGGTCTCCTCGCACGATACCGATTTGCAGGTGGCCGACACCTCCGGATAGCAGAATGGCAGTCCCGCCGCATCCAGCGGTGCGATGAGATCGGCGGCGGCGAGATAAAACTGGATCTCGCGATCGAACGCCATCACGCGCTCGTCTGTGAACGCGGCATGCCGATCCGCATAGGCGGCGAGTTCCCCGAAGATGTCAGGGTAGACCAGTGCCACGCGGTCGAGCACGCCGGCCTCGATGTGGTTCATCTCGGCATAGTCGGGCAGCTTGAACTGTTTCGGCGCGACATTCCCGACGCGAAATCGCCGGAACGTCTCCTCGACGTCGGCCGTATAGTCCGCCTCCTCGCCCCGGCGGCGCACGATGATCGTTCCATCTCCGATCAGCAGGTCGTAGCGGACGCCGGCGAGGCCTTTCTTCAGGTGCCGGGTCTGCTCGACACGAGCCTGGAAGGACGCCGATGTGGTGAGACCCTGCAGATAGCCGAGAAAGGCGCGCAGACCCTCGGAGACGGGTCCGGCGGCGGAAAGTTCCGCGCGGAGGCGCAATACCGCCTCGCAATAGATATCGACGGCATCGGCGAGCCATCGCATCTGCTGGAAGCGGTAATGCAGTTTTTGCGAAAACGCCGCGGTATCCCGCATCCTGTTCATCTCAGCCGCGAAGGTGCGAACCGCAGCGCTGACTGGCTCGCTGCGGACGTCGCGCATCACATTCTGCCGATAGCCGACCCTGTCGGCGTCATGAAGCGGTGTGTGAAAGAATGGCCTGAGATCATAGGCCTCGTGCCCCGCCGTCAGCGCAGCGACGACCTGGTCGAGGTTCAGGTCACTGAGGCAATCCGGCTGCTGGGCATTGTAATGTGGCGCAGCTTCGCGCGACCCGGGATGGAGGATACTGGAGAAATCCGTAGGGCCGACAGCGACTGGGATAGGGGAATTCTGCAAAATAACCTCCTTCACGCCGTGGAACATCACGTGGAAGGAGTCATCAGCCCAACGGGGCGGTTAAAGGCGAACTCCATCGCCTAAATCGAATATGGGACGGAACGCGTCCTCTTTCAACGATCGCGGCGTTTCACAGAACGGCGAGGGTGGGCGCGGATGGCCATTCGCTTCTTCTAGACATGTCGCCATGCGAGCATGGCGACATCATCTTTCGCTCTCCCGGCCCATTGTAAAACGTCAGCATTGTCTCAGGCCGCTCCATTCAGCGTGCCGAAGGTCGACGAAAACAGCGCACTCGCGCCGAGGCGTCGCTCGATCCACAGCAGGCGGTTGTATTTCGCGATGCGTTCGCTGCGGCTGAGCGAGCCGGTCTTGATCTGCCCGGTCCCGAGCGCGACCGCGAAATCCGCGATGAACGTATCTTCCGTCTCGCCGGAGCGATGCGAGACCACCGAACGCCAGCCGGCGGAACGCGCGAGCTCGATTGCCGTGACCGTCTCTGTCACGGTGCCGATCTGGTTGAGCTTGATCAGGACGGCGTTGGTCGCCTTGCGGGCGATGCCCTCGGCGATGAAGGCCGGATTGGTGACATAATTGTCGTCGCCGACGATCTGGATGCGGTCGCCCATGGCCGCGGTCTGCGCCACATAGCCGTCCCAGTCGGTTTCGGCAAAGCCGTCCTCGATCGAGACGATTGGATAGGCTTCCACCCAGCGGGCGTAGAGATCGAGAAGGGCGGCGCGCTCCAGGTGGCTGCCGTCCGCTAGATGATAAAGACCATCCGCGAAGAAGGACGAGGCGGCGGGATCGAGCGCGATCGCCACATCCTTGCCCGGCGTTAAGCCGGCCTGCTCGATTGCCGCAACGATCAGCTGGCAGGCCTCCTCGTCGCTGTCGAGGTCGGGGGCGAAACCACCTTCGTCGCCGACGGATGTCGGCAAGCCGCGACGTTCGAGCTGCTTTTCGAGCGCCTTGAATGTTTCGGCGCCATAGCGCAGCGCTTCGCCGAAGCTCGGCGCGCCGTGCGGGACGATCATGAACTCCTGGAAGGCCAACCGGTTGCCAGCGTGCTTGCCACCGTTGATCACGTTCATCATCGGGACCGGAAGGCGCCGCGCCGTGGGGCCGCCAAGCCAAGTATAGAGCGGCAGGCCTAGCGACGCCGCAGCGGCGCGAGCGACTGCCATGGAGATCCCCAGGATGGCATTGGCGCCGAGTTTCGATTTGCCCGGCGTACCGTCCGCCTCGATCAGCCGAGCATCGATATCCGCTTGCCGGGTGGCGTCCTGCCCCGACACCGCGTTCGCAAGCGCGGTGCGGACATTCTCGACCGCCTGGCGCACCCCGCGCCCACCGAACCGGGCCGGGTCGCCATCGCGCAGTTCGGCAGCCTCATGCTGACCCGTCGAAGCGCCGGATGGGACGCAGGCGATCCCGATGCTGCCGTCCTCCAGCGCTACCTCGACCTGAACGGTCGGGTTACCGCGCGAGTCCAGGATCTCCAGGGCGTCGACGGACAGGATGTGATGGCCAGACATGTTGCTATCTCCAGTTGATGAACCAAGCGTCACCGGCCGTTCGGAGTAGACGGGTGGAAGCGGTCATCACGGAGTGCGGAGGTCATCTCCGGGCATGGCCCTACCGTCGCGCCCAACGGTAGGAGTCATCAGCCGGCCGGCTCGCGAAGGGGGACCCCATCCCCTTGCGGCAATTGTGCGCGAGCCGCCTGCATAGGTCAATATAGGTCGATGGCCGGTATTGACCGGCTCTGTACCAGTAACTACAAAGAAGGGGCTTTCGCGTTCCCTCGCGATAGTGGGGAATGGAGTCTCCCGAAACCGCCATCCGGCTGATGACCCCTGCCAACCGCCCATTGTGGGCAAAACGGGCGAGCGTGCCCGGCGGCAGGAGGCACGGTGCGTTTCGACACCCATCAAGATCCAGATGTTCGATCATTGGTGCGTGCCCGTCGCGGCGCGAACAAGGTCATGCGTCGCGTCGCCTGTAGTGGCCGCGCCGACATCGGCCACGACCTCCAAACCACTGGCGCCGACGCGGCTTTGCCACGTGTCAGGGTCTGCGGGCTCGTCCCGTCCTTCCCACGCGAACGATCAAGGATACTCATCCCATGACCCTTCTTGTCCTGACCCGCCACGGCCATGTCGAGGGCATTTCCCCACCGCGCTTCCGTGGGCGTCACGATCTGCCGCTGACCCCGGCAGGGCGCAATCAAGCCCGACAGCTCGGTGCTTTTCTTGCGACCCGCCCGCCGATCGACGCGGTCTATACGAGCCCGCTCTCGCGCTGCATTGACACGGGCGCGGCGATCGCAGCAGCCACCGATGTGGGTGCGACGGCCATCCCTGAGCTTGAGGATATCGACTATGGCGCCTGGACCGGGAAGACCCATGAGGAGGTAGAGCGCAGTGATCCGGAGCGCTACGCTCTGTGGTGGCACGCCCCCCAGCTGGTGCGCCCGCCGAAAGGCGATTCCCTGCAGGACCTCGTCGCCCGTACCGCCGAAGCGGTGCGGCAGATCATCGATCGCCACCCGCAGGGCCGCGTCGTCCTCGTCGGCCACGACAGCTCTAATCGCGCGCTGCTGCTGACGCTGCTCGATCTGCCGCTTTCGGCTTTCTGGCGTTTCGAGCAATCACCGTGCAACCTCACCGAGATCGAGGTGTCGCCGAAGGGCGTTCGCGTCCACAGCATCAATGAAACCCTGCACCTGCAGGAACGACCGCTCCATCAAGGGAGCGGGCAGCCAGCTTCTAAGGAGCAGGCCTCATGATCCAGACGACCTTCTGGGTTGCCATCGGTGGAGCGATTGGCACCGTTGCACGCTACTGGATCGCCCTTTTGATGTCGCCCGTCAGCCGCGACCTGCCCTGGGGCACCTTGTTGATCAACGTCGTCGGCTCCTTCGCCATCTCATTCTTCGGGACGATGACAATCGAGCAGGGTCGGTATCCCGCTCCAGAGCTATGGCGCACGGCCTTCATGGTCGGCATATGCGGTGGCTTCACAACCTTCTCGTCATTCAGCCTCCAGACGCTTGAGTTGATCCGGGCCGGAGCACCCGGACGGGCGCTTCTCAATATCGGCCTGTCGGTCGTGCTGTGCCTGATTGCCGTCGCGCTCGGTTATGTGGTTGCTGAACACCTGAACGGCGGCGTCCAGCAGATCGCCGAGGCGCAGATCGAGGAGGATGCGGGATGACGAGCGATGTCGAGCTGAACGTCAACACGATCTTGGCCATTCTCGCCGAACGTGCCGGCGCCCGCCCGTGCCTCGATGCGGCCGGCATTGCGGCGTTGGCACTCGATCACCCTACCGTGACCGGACTTCACATCCGCGTCGATCCTCGCCGGGACATCCTGGCGACCGAAGAAATGCTACTCCCCGAGCAGGAAAGGGCGATGGAGATCGAGGCGATGGCCGAGGGGCGCGCCTTGCGTAATGTCTTTTCCGCCTGGACCGCCGGGCTCGACCGGCATGTCCACACGAGCTGGTCGATATCACCGACGGCATCGACGACGAGATCACGGCGCTCGGCAAGCAGGCTGCCCTCAACGTGGTGGCGAATCTCACGCCGGAGAGCCGGGGCCATGCGCGGGCCGCGTTCCACGCCTGCCTGTTCAAAACGCATCGGCCCTTGCTGGTCGTTCCCCATGGCTACACGCCGCGCCCTCTACGGCGCGCCCTAATCGGTTGGAAGGATACGCCAACGGGCCGGCGCGCGCTCGACGCGTCGCTTCCTTGGTTGCGACGCATGGAAGAAATCCGCCTCGTTTGTATCGGCCGCCCCGACCGGCTCGAGCTTGATTGGGCCCGGGAATTCCTCGCCGACAAGGAGGTCAAGGTCGCGATCGTCGATGTCGAGCGCGAGGGGAACATGTCCGTGGGGACGCAGATCCTTGAAGAAGCACGACGATTCGATGCCGATTGGCTCATCACGGGGGCCTATTGGCACAGCGAATTGGCCGAGTGGATCCTGGGTGGCGTAACCGATGCGTTGCTGCGTCAGGCGACGGTGCCGCTGTTCATGTGCCACTGACGCGGAGAACTCCGTCCTCCCGTCCCCGACGCGAGAGCTGATTGTTGCGATCCTGGCAACGTCGAAGGTTTAGCGGCCGGTAGCCCGGGCAGCGGTCCGAAGGTTGCGGCGGCGAGTCGGTAAGGTCGGGCAAGACGGTTCATCCGAAGAAGCACAGGCCAACGGGAGCAGACCAAGCCCGCTCTGCGATGTCTCCTGGTCCGGTTCCGGGTCTTCCACGATCAACCCGCTGCGGGGTCGGCTACGTGAACGTGCCGCCGCTCTCGCCTTTGCCTTCGCAGTGATCGCGACCGGGCCTGGCCCTTCTGGGGAGCCATCGAGCGGGAATTGGCCCGCTCCCGATGGAGCCTCACAATGTCGAATGACCTTTCACTCGCCCAGAACGCCCCTTCCAGCTCGCCCGCACCCTGATGGCCCCGGTTTCGCTCTTCGAGGTCGATGGGGCCTATGGCGTCTTGGCGGCCGACGAACTCGACGGCGGCGATGTCACGGTGCTCTTTGAGTATGATCCCTTGCGGGTGCCGCTTGCGAGCCGGCGCCCGCAAGGGAAGCTACGCCGCGGGCCGGGTCGGTCACGATGGGGCTCATCAATTCGCCAGTTGCAGCCCGCGCCCTTGCAGGCTTGGCTCTTCGCGGTCGGTTGGAGCGGTCCCGCGAGATGCGGGAAGAAGCCAGAACAGGAAAGGCCGGGCGGAAAATCGTCCAGGAAGAATGAGATGGAGACGAGCGAGGTCGAGTATCTGAAGGAGCGGGTCTCCTGTGCGGCGGTGCTGGAGAAATCCGGCTTCGCGGTCGACGTGAAGGAAAGCACGCGCCGGGCGGTGAAACACCGGCGCGGCGATGACATCGTCATCGTGATCCATGACGGCAAGGGTTGGTTCGATCCGATGTCGGACGCCAAGGGCGACGTGTTCTCGCTGATCCGCCATCTCGACGGGGGCAATTTTGCTGAGGTGCTCGCCACAGCCGCCGAGCTCGTCGACTTCACTCCGGCGGAACCGGCCTGGACACGAGAGCCCCGAGAGCAGGAACCGGCTGCCCCTCTTTCCGAACGCTGGCGCAACCGTCGCGCACCATGGTCCGGCTCGGCGACCTGGCGCTATCTGGGCGACGGGCGCGCGCTGCCCGAAACGATCATCCGCGCCGCCATCCGGCAGGACTGGCTGCGCGAAGGCCCACGCGGCAGCGTGTGGGCGGCACATGTCGACGATGCCGGCACCGTAACCGGCTGGGAGGAGCGCGGTCCGGAATGGCGCGGCTTCTCGACCGGAGGGTCGAAGGTGCTTTTTCGTCTCGGAGCACTGGACGGTCTGCGCCTCTGCGTGACCGAAGCGGCGATCGATGCGATGAGCCTCGCTGCCCTCGAGGGGCTGCGGGAGGGCAGCCTCTATCTCAGCACCGGCGGCGGCTGGTCGCCGGTAACGGAGGCTGCGGTGCGGGTGCTCGCGGCACGCCCCGGTGCGCAGCTCGTTGCTGCGACCGACGCCAACGCGCAGGGCGAGACCTTCGCTGCCCGCCTTCGGACCATCTCTGAGGAAGCAGGATGCGACTGGCTGCGCCTGACTCCAGCGGCCGAGGACTGGAACGACGCGCTACGCGCGAAGATACAGGAGGAAAAGGAATGGAGGGAGGAAAGACGGGGCCTGCCGCATGCCCGCCGGCCGCGTCAAGGGTGAAGCTTCGCCCGGCTACGCCGGCCCTTGACCCGCCCGGACGGAGAGGCGGCGGCGGGGGATGGGTCACGAAGGGCTGAAGAGAAGATGGTGATCCCGTGAGGGGAGCCGCGCTCCGGCCTGGAGGAGGCCTTGAAGGAGCCCACCATGAATCTCTCCGACCATCCCATCCGCAAAGTGTATCAGGGCGTCGCCGATCGCCGGCAGATGTTCCGTCTGTTCGACCGTCATGCCCGGCGCCCGAACCGCTTCGAGGGCGACAACAGTGATCTCTTCCGCGGCGAGTGGTTCGAGATCGGCCAGGTCGAGCACGACTACATGTTCGAGATCCTGCCGCCGCTCTGGATGCGCGGAGACATGTTCGCCATGCGCGAGTTCCTCACCGGTTCGATCACCGGCGTCTTCTTCGCGCTGACCATCGACGGACGCCTCCGGCACTTCCACGGCTATTGTGATCTCGCCGACAGGGGCACGCCCGAGCGCATGCGCGCAGCCATCGTCGAGCGGGAATCCCGCCCCGTGAGGGCGATGACACGCGAGGAGCGACTTGAGCACATCTGGAGCGCCACCGAAGACGGCTATCGCGGCTATGAAGACGAGAGTGCCTTTGGCCGCCAGCATGATCCACGAATGGTGATGATGTGTGCCTCCTGGGGGACGCGGGCGTTCAAGCGCCTCGACGAGCTAAGCGACGTAGACATCTCGGCAAAGCTGCCGGTGCAGCTGCGCTACCTTCCTGACGCGATCGCGGCGTGAGGGGGACGAGCATGTTCACCTTTCCGCTGGTCGATGTCCGCGCCGCGCTGGAGCGCGGGCGATCCGACGCTGCCATCAACGGTGGTTTTCGCAATCCCTACTACGGCTTGCGACCCGGCGAGGGCGAGAAGCCCGGCGTCTGGCTGGTCGGGGACGACGGGGTCTACATCCTCTCGAACGGCAAGCTGGCCGAAGGACAACGTCCCTTCGTCGTCTACGCCGAGGAGTGCGACCCGAAGACCAATCCGGATTGTTGGCACTACAAACGCCAGCATTTCGGGGGCGATGACGGCATCGAATTCCTAGACGCCGAGATGCTCGTCAAGATGATCGCCGCCTCACCGGTTGCCACGCATCTGCAGATCGTCATGACCGACAACAGTCTGTCGATCACGCTGATCCGCTGCTGACCCACCGGGTCTGAAGGCCCGCTTTTCTCAATCCGCTCGCGATCCTCGCACCTGCCCGGCACCGCCCGGTGGGGTCGATGGCGCGCGCCTTCACGACAGGAGACGCTACCATGGCGCATGACGATCCCTTCACCATCGATCTCTTCGGCAATACCGCCTTGTCCTCCGGGCTCGGCCTCGGCGTCACGGCTTTCGCCGGCGTCGCCGCGGACAACGATCCGGACGATGATCCCGATCCCACGCCTGGCGCGCCAGCTCAGCCGGCGTTCGTTCCGGCGCGGTGGGTTGCGAGGCAGCGCGAGCAGGGCGCGAACTTCGTCCTCGACAGCGAGCGTGGGCTCGCCTCGGGCTGGAAGGCACGGGCCCGCGACAACATCGCCGCGATCCGGCTCGCCGCCGCGATCGAGGCTGAGCAGCGGCCAGCGACGGCGGACGAACAGGCGCGTCTGATCCGCTTCACCGGTTTCGGCGCGTCCGATCTCGCCAATGGCGTCTTTCGCAGGCCGGGCGAGACGGAGTTTCGCTCGGGCTGGAAGGAGATCGGGGCGGAACTTCAAGACGCCGTCGACGATGCGGGATATGCCTCGCTCACTCGCTGCACGCAGTACGCCCACTTCACACCGGAGTTCATCATCCGGGCGATCTGGACTGGCCTGCAGCGCCTCGGCTGGCGCGGGGGCAGGGTCCTCGAACCCGGCATCGGCACGGGGCTGTTTCCGGGGCTGATGCCGGCAGAACTGCGCGATCTTGTGCATGTGACGGGCGTCGAGCTCGACCCGGTCACGGCGCGCATCGCCCGGCTGCTGCAGCCGCGGTCGCGGATCGTGACGGGAGATTTCGCGCACACCGACCTGCCGGCGGTCTTCGATCTCGCCATCGGCAATCCGCCGTTCTCCGATCGCACAGTCCGCTCCGATCGCGCCTATCGCTCGCTCGGTCTGCGGCTGCATGATTACTTCATCGCCCGCTCCATCGATTTGCTGAAGCCGGGTGCGCTGGCGGCTTTCGTCACCTCGCACGGCACGATGGACAAGGCTGATACGACCGCTCGCGAACATATCGCGAAGGTAGCCCACCTGATCGCCGCGATCCGGCTGCCCGAAGGCAGCTTCCGCGCGGATGCCGGCACGGATGTGGTCGTCGACATCCTCTTCTTCCGCAAGAGGATGGTCGGGGATCCCGAGGGCGATCAGACCTGGTTCGATCTTGATGGGATTCGCGCCGCTTCGAATGACGAGGGTGCGATCCAGGTGAACCGCTGGTTCGCAGGGCATCCCGACTTCGTGCTCGGCACGCACACCCTCACCTCCGGCCCGTTCGGCGAGGCCTACACCTGCCTGCCACGTGAGGGGGTCGAACTCGGTTCAGCACTGGACGCCGCGATCTCTCTCCTTCCAGAAGGCCTGTATGACGGCGAGCCGACAGAGATCGATGTCGACGATGACGGTCACGACGACCATGTCGATGCGGTGTCGCCTGCTGGCCGGCATGTCCGCGAGGGCAGCTACTTCTTCGACGCCAGTCACGGACTGAAGCAGATCGTTGACGGCACGGCGGTCGCGATCAGGGCGCGGAAGGGCCGGTCCGGCGACGGCATCCCCGAGAAGCACATCCGCATCATCCGCAAGCTGATCCCGATCCGCGACGCGGTGCGCGAGGTGTTGAAATGCCAGGAACAGGACCGGCCCTGGAAAGATACACAGGTTCGGCTGCGGATCGCCTGGTCGAGCTTCGTGCGCGATTTCGGTCCGATCAACCACACGACGGTATCGATCTCTGATGATGCCGAGACCGGTGAAATCCGCGAGACGCATCGCCGGCCGAATCTTCAGCCGTTTCTCGACGATCCCGATTGCTGGCTGGTCGCTTCGATCGAGAACTACGACCTCGACACCGATACGGCGAAGCCCGGGCCGATCTTCACGGAGCGTGTCATCGCGCCGCCGGCCCCGCCCGTCATCACCTCGGCGGCCGACGCGCTGGTCGTCGTGCTGAACGAGTGCGGCCGTGTTGATCTCGCGCACATCGCCGAACTGGTCCATCAAGACGTGCCTGCCGTCATCGAGGACCTCGGCGAGGCGATTTTCCAGGATCCAACCGACGGCTCATGGCAGACCGCCGACGCCTATCTGTCGGGCGCGGTTCGCGACAAGCTCAAGGCGGCGGAGACCGCAGCAGCGCTCGATCCCGTCTTCGAGCGCAATGTTCGCGCGCTTGCTGAGGTGCAGCCGGCCGATCTCGGTCCCTCCGACATCACGGCACGTCTCGGTGCCCCTTGGATACCCGCGGCCGACGTCGTCGCCTTCGTCAAGGAGACCATGGGCGCGGAGATTCGCATCCATCATATGCCGGAGCTTGCCTCCTGGACCGTCGAGGCCCGCCAGCTCGGCTGGCTAGCGGCCGGCACCTCGGAATGGGGCACGGAACGCCGCCATGCCGGCGAGCTGCTGGCCGATGCGCTGAACAGCCGGGTGCCACAGATCTTCGATACCTTCGAGGAAGACGGGAAGGAGCGGCGCGTCCTCAATGTCGTCGACACCGAGGCCGCGAAGGAGAAGCTCGCGAAGATCAAGACCGCCTTCCAGAACTGGGTCTGGTCCGATGCCGATCGCACCGACCGGCTGGCGCGGGTCTACAACGACCGCTTCAACAACATCGCACCCCGCGCCTTCAACGGCGATCATCTGAAGCTGCCGGGCGCCAGCAGCGCCTTCACTCTCTACGCGCATCAGAAGCGTGGAATCTGGCGGATCATCGCGGCGGGCTCGACCTATCTCGCCCATGCCGTCGGCGCCGGCAAGACCATGACCATCGCCGCCGCCATCATGGAACAGCGCAGGCTCGGCCTGATCGCCAAGGCGATGCTGGTCGTGCCCGGCCATTGCCTGGCGCAGGCCGCGCGCGAGTTCCTGGCGCTCTATCCATCCGGCCGCATTCTCGTCGCCGACGAGACCAACTTCTCGAAGGACAAGCGCGCCCGGTTCCTGTCGCGTGCTGCGACCGCAACCTGGGACGCGATCATCATCACGCATTCGTCGTTTCGGTTCATCGGCGTGCCGTCCTCCTTCGAGCAGCAGATGATCCAGGATGAGCTCGAGCTCTATGAGACGCTGCTGGCCAAGGTGGAGAGTGACGACCGGGTCTCGCGCAAGCGGCTCGAGCGCCTGAAGGAAGGGCTCCAGGAGCGGTTGGAATCTCTCTCCACCCGCAAGGACGATCTGCTGACTATCGCGGAGATCGGCGTCGACCAGATCATCGTCGACGAGGCGCAGGAGTTCAGGAAGCTCAGTTTCGCCACCAACATGTCGACGCTGAAGGGTGTCGATCCGAACGGCTCGCAGAGGGCCTGGGATCTCTATGTCAAATCCCGCTTCATCGAGACGAAGAATCCGGGAAGGGCGCTCGTGCTCGCCTCCGGCACGCCGATCACCAACACGCTCGGCGAGATGTTCTCGGTGCAGCGTCTGATGGATCATGCCGCCCTGATGCAGCGCGGGCTGCATGAGTTCGACGCCTGGGCCTCGACCTTCGGCGACACCACGACCGAACTCGAGCTTCAGCCGTCGGGGAAGTACAAGCCGGTCTCCCGCTTCGCCAGCTTTGTCAACGTGCCGGAGCTGATCGCGATGTTCCGTTCCTTCGCGGACGTCGTGATGCCGGAGGACCTCAGGCGCTACGTGAAGGTGCCGGCGATCTCGACCGGCCGGCGCCAGATCGTCACCGCGAAGCCGACCGCCGCCTTCAAGCGCTACCAGACCGCGCTCGACGCCCGCATCAAGGCGATCGAGGAACGCGACCGGCCGCCGGAGCCCGGCGATGATATCCTGCTCTCCGTCATCACCGACGGACGCCACGCCGCGATCGACCTGCGTCTGGTCGATCCCGACAACGACAATGAGCCGGAGAACAAGCTCAACCTCCTCGTCGACAACGCTCTCCGCATCTGGAGAGACACCGCTGATCGGACCTATCTGCCGCCCGACGGCAAGGTCTATGACCTGCCCGGTGCCGCTCAGATGATATTTTCCGATCTCGGCACGATCAGCGTCGAGAAATCCCGTGGGTTCTCGGCCTATCGCTGGATCCGCGATGAACTCGTCCGTATGGGCGTCCCGGCGGCCGAGATCGCCTTCATGCAGGACTACAAGAAATCCGAGGCGAAGCAGCGGCTGTTCGGCGATGTCCGCGCCGGCAAGGTCCGCTTCCTGATCGGAAGCTCCGAGACGATGGGCACCGGCGTCAACGCGCAGCTGCGCCTGAAGGCGCTGCATCATCTCGACGTGCCATGGCTCCCCTCGCAGATCGAGCAGCGGGAAGGGCGCATCGTGCGGCAGGGCAATCAGCACGACGAGGTCGATATCTTCGCCTACGCGACCGAGGGCTCGCTCGACGCCACCATGTGGCAGAACAACGAGCGCAAGGCCCGCTTCATCGCGGCCGCGCTCTCGGGCGACACTTCGATCCGGAGACTGGAAGAAATCGGCGAGGGGCAGGCCAACCAGTTCGCGATGGCCAAGGCGATTGCCTCAGGAGACCAGCGGCTGATGCAGAAAGCCGGTCTCGAAGCCGACATTGCCCGATTGGAGCGGCTGCGCGTCGCGCATCAGGACGACCAGTTCGCCATTCGCCGACAAATCCGCGATGCCGAGCGCGACGTCGAGCATTCCACCCGACGCATCGGAGAGATCGGTCTGGACATTAAACGGTTGGTTCCGACCAGTGGCGATGCCTTCGCCATGATGGTGACCGGCACCTCCTTTTCCGAACGAAAGGCCGCCGGTCGCGCGTTGATGAAGGAGATCCTAACCCTGGTGCAGCTCCAGCACGATGGCGATACAGTCATTGCATCCCTTGGCGGGTTCGAGCTGGAATATTCCGGAGAGCGCTTTGGTGAGGACGGTTTTCGTTATGCCACAGTCCTGCTCTGTGCGGGCGCAGATCACGAGATCGAGCTGCCCGTGACCGTGACGCCGCTCGGGGCGATCTCACGCCTTGAGCATGCGCTCGATGGATTTGATGCGGATCAGGAACGCTACCGCCGGCGGCTCGTCGATGCTGAGCGGCGGTTGGCATCCTATCGCTCGCGCGAGGGCAGCGTGTTCAGTTTCGCGGCGGAACTCGCCGACAAGCGCCGGCAACTGACCGAGGTGGAGAACGCTTTGGCTTCGGATGTTGAGGCTATCCGCACCGAACGCGCCGGCCAGGCAGCGTAGTGCGGAGACTTTCGCTGCAATAGGATGAAGCGCGGCAGCGGAGACAGACAGGATCCAAAGCTAGAAATTCTCCAGCGAACGGCTCCCCAGTCTGAGATCGATCCCTAAGAGTTTACGCAAAATTCAGGTTAATTGGAGCTTTCAATGCAGCCACATTCCACGGTTAAAATAGGTCGATAAATTGCGAGGCAATCATCTTGAACGAACGTCAAGGAGCCGCGCGAGAGTATGTCCGCCATCAGTACAGTCGCAAACGCAGGGGGGCTTCCCAGCTATTCTCAGGCCAGCATAGTGGCGACGGGGTCGAGGATGATCGGTCCCGACATTCTGAGATCGCTGGCCATCCTTCTCGTCATGCTCGTTCACCTGCCGCTGAACGCCACCCCTGATGCGTTGGTCGCCATTCGAGAATATGGCTGGCTCGGTGTCGATATATTTTTCGTGCTCAGCGGGTATCTAATCGGGACGCAGCTGTTCAAGGAGATGGCTCGGACTGGCGGTGTCGATTTCAGGTCGTTCTATATCCGACGCGCCTTCCGGATATTCCCGGCCTTCTTTGTAGTATTGGCATTGTACGCGCTCGTGCCCATGGTGCGCGATACGCCCACCATGCAGCCGATTTGGAAGTTTGCGACCTTCACCGTCAATCTCGGGTTCGATCCGAGAGAAGGCAACGCCTTTTCACAGGCATGGACTCTTGCGGTCGAGGAGCAGTTCTACCTGGTCCTGCCTCTGTTAGTGCTTCTCCTCTATAAGCGCGTCAGCGCGGGATGGGTGCTGGTCCTTGCGGGAATGCTGACGCTCGGCGGGATCGCGCTGCGATATTCGATATGGGATGTGCAGGTGGGGGGCCTTGTCGCAGAAGGTCAATTCCGCCCCGCATTCGCGACGTACCTCCGCGATGTCTACTATCCGACCTACACGCGTCTCGATGGCTTGCTCTTCGGCGTGGTGCTTGCGGCTGTGCGCTTCTTCAAGCCCGAACTTTGCAAACGGTATCTGTCGCCCAAGGTGACGTTGCCTCTCGGGCTGTTTTTCGTGATCGGGGCGCTGATCTGCTTCGTCATCAGGGGGCCACTCGCAGGGCAGGGCATTTTTCCGGTGTTTCAGGCCCAGCTCGGCGCCGTCGCCGGTTTTCCGTTGGTCTCTATCGGGATCGCACTTTTGTTCTGTGCCATGCTCGATCTTGAAGGCGTTTTGAAACGCTGGCCCGTGCCGGGGGCGGCACTCGTAGCAACACTGTCCTACAGCCTCTACCTCACGCACAAATCCGCATTTCATCTCATGCGCCTGCTCGTCGGAGAAGAAAACCTGCAAGGTAGCGTCGGCTTTGTCGCCTATCTGATTGCTAGCTTCGCCGTTGCAGCTGTCCTCTGGTTCTTGGTGGAGCAGACTTTCCTGCGTCTCCGCGATAGACTGTTGTCGCCATCCAAATGATGTCGGCCCGTCATTGCAGATATCGAGCTTTCCAAGGCAATGAGCGGATCTCGTGTTCTGCTGGAGCCGCGGAAGTTTACGGTAGAAGCGCTGCCGGTTGCATGCAGCGCGCGATAATATCTAAAAGATGAGGACGGCTCTGCCATAGTGGAGGAGGCTTTTGCTGATTTTGAGAGGTCACTCCATGCACCTGATTGCGCTTATAATCTTCTCCCTGTTCTTGGGGGTTCTTCCAGGGGAAGCGCAGGCGCAGCCTTGGCAACGCGCCGATCCTGCATCAGCCGGCTGGTCCGTCGAGGAGCTGAAGGTGGCGCAGGACTATGCCGCCACCCTGAGCCCAACGGCGGTCATGGTCGTGCAGGACGGCAAGGTGATCGCCAGTTGGGGCGACGTGTCCCGCAAAGTGAATGTTGCCTCCGTCCGCAAAAGTCTGCTCAGCGCTCTATACGGGATCGCTGTTTCCGAAAGCCGCATCGATCTCGGCAGCACGCTTGCCGATCTCGCCATTGACGACAAACCTCCGGCACTGACTGGAGCGGAAAAACGGGCCACGTTGCGCGATCTGCTCATGGCGCGGTCGGGCATATACCACCAGGCCGCCTATGAAACCGGCGACATGCGGCGAAACAGGCCGGGGCGGGGGAGCCATGCCCCCGGCACGTTCTGGTTCTACAACAATTGGGATTTCAACGCGCTCGGCACGATTTATCGTGAGCAGACCGGCGAGGACATTTTCCGGAGCTTTGCCCAGCGGATCGCCCAACCGATCGGCATGCAGGATTTCTCAGCGCGGGACGGCAGCTATTCGCTCGAAAACTTGTCCATCCATCCGGCTTATCCGTTTCGCCTCAGCGCCAGAGACGCGGCCCGTTTCGGTCAGCTCTATCTTGACGCAGGGCGCTGGAGCGGCCGGCAGGTCATTCCGGCGTCGTGGGTGAAGGCATCCACCACGGCCTATTCCGCCACCGATCGCGGCAGCATGGGATACGGCTATCTCTGGTGGACGTTGAACCCCGACGTATTTGGCCCCGGTGCTGCCCTTGCATCTGGCTATGGCGGTCAGGCCATTGCCATTGTTCCGTTAAAACACTTGGTGGTCGTGCAAACCGTGGACCCGGCCCAAAACACGAAGGGCATCAGGACGAGCCATTTCGTCAAGCTGTTGCAGCAAATCGCGGTGGCGGCTCCAAAACGCCCGTAGATCCTGACGAAGGTTCCGGGATTTTCGCGACAATAGTTACGTTGAAAGCTGGATATGAAAACAATAGGGATCCTTGGCGGCATGTCCGCCGCCTCGACGCAGATTTACTATCGCGAGCTTTGCAATCGAACGCGGGAGCGCATAGGTGGGCTTCACTCGCCTGAATTGCTTATTCGGTCCCTTGATTTCGCTAAGATCGAAGCCTTGCAGATGGCCGGGAAATGGGAGCAGGCCGGGGAGGTCTTGAATCGGCAAGCTAAGGCACTCGAACGTGGGGGAGCGGATTTCATCATTCTCGCAACGAATACGATGCACAAGCTTGCGGAACAGATGATGCAGGGCGTTTCCGTCCCCTTGTTGCACATTGCCGATGCGACCGCCGAACGCATTCAGCAGAGCGGATTGCGTTCGCCGGGCCTCATGGCGACCGCTTTCACCATGGAGCAATCTTTCTATACCGAGCGGCTGGCGGCGACCGGCCTCACGCCGATCATCCCGGAGGCACAAGACCGGGCCGAAACGCACCGCATTATCTACCAGGAACTCTGCCGCGATCTTGTCACCAAGGAGAGCGAGGTGGCCTATATTGCCATCGCTCAACGACTTGTCGATCACGGCGCGGATTGCCTTATCCTCGGCTGCACGGAAGTCGGAATGCTGCTCAATCAGGGCAACGTGTCGGTGCCGGTATTCGACACGACCTTGGTGCATTGCGACGCGGCACTGACTATGGCGCTGGACGAATAGGGTCTGGCTGCAATTGTTCTCTGTCGCGCATAACCTGACTTCTGAGGCGCCGCAAAAGTCTCAGATTCATGCGATTCGAAACTCGGGAATTTTGCGAAAGACACGCCCCAATCGCCGGAGGCTTCGCGGATGGGCGCGGGCCGGCCGTGGTCGTCTCGGTCGGCGCGGGCCTGGTGGTGCTCGCCTTCGTCATCTTCGGACTTTGGCAAGACTCTATCGTCGGCCTGGTGGTCGGCATCCTGATAATGGACCTTGCGGTGCAATCCTCTCAGGTTGCCAACCAGGCGCGCGTCTATGCGCTCGATCCGACCGCCCGCAGCCGGCTCAACACCGTGTTCATGGCGACCATGCTCGCCGGCGGCGCGGTCGGGGCTGGCATCGGCGGCGCTGCCTATGCGTCATGGAGCTGGACCGGCACATGCGCTTTCGGCGCGATCTCGGCCGTCCTCGCTCTGCTGTTGTCGCGGAAGTCCTGATTTTGCAGCGATGCAAAAGTCCGGCTAACAGATCGGGCGAAATTCGGGATTTGCGCGACAGATCAGGTTCGGCTTGTAAGCAACTTGATCCCTGCAAAGGTGAAGAACACTCCCAATCCTGCGTCGATCCACCTACGAGCGCGATCGTAAGCCGTAACGACGCGCTTGGTAGAGAAGGCGACGGCATAGGCGATATGACCGACAACCGAGAGGATCGTGGTTCCGACTACGATAACGAGTGCGGTTGAGGCTGGGGCGGAATGCGCGAGGCCGAGCGACATGATTGCGATCCACGTCAACGCAGCCTTCGGGTTGGTCATCTGGACTGTCAGGCCACGCAGAAAATACGTGCGCAGGCTGCTTGCCGCTAATCCGGCCGGGTCTATGATCGGCCTTGTCGAAGCGGCCGAGCGAAAGGCTTTGAAGGCCAGCCAGAACAGATAAAGCCCGCCGACGATCTTGATGGCCGTCAGCACTGAAGCATAGGCCGCAATCAATGCCGTCAGCCCGATCGCGGTCATAGAGGCCCAGAGCAATGACCCTGCCGAAATACCGAGTGCCAGTGCAACGCCCGCTTTGCGGCTGATAGCCATCGACGTGCCGACGACAGAGAGAATATTCGGACCGGGGCTGAACATTCCAAGCGCAAAGGCACCGAAAGCCAACCCTATCTCCGGCAAATGCTCCATATAACTTACCTCCGGTCTGATGCGTAAATCCCGAGTATTGCACGAATTGAATCGCGGGTTTTTGTAGCGTACCAAACCCGGGATTTGTGCGACGGTTAGCGTCGTAGCGAAGGCCGCTGTAAGGAAGGTTGGAGGGATCGCCTTCTGCGCGGCTCAAGCGCCTGCGCGCAACTCCTCGATCAGCTCGGGATGGTGGTCGAGAAGCCAAAGCAACTGGCTGGTCGGACCGCTGGGCTCCACCAGGCCCCGTTCGTATTTGTCGAAAGCGTTCTCTCCGACCTTCAGCAGACCGCCGGCCTCGCGTTGCGAGAGCTTCAGCTTCTCGCGAACCCGCCGGATCGTCGCCGGAGAGGGAATGCCTTCGACTTCTTCCTTTAGCGCGCGCAGCGCGGCATCGGTCACCGCCATGTCGTCGCCGACATGGACGCCTTCGTCGCCGCTTTCCGGGTAGTAGCCCGGCAGTTGAACCGTGATACTTTTCCCCTTGTAGGTCACGAGCGACGGGCGAACGCCACGACGCAGGGTTTCCCCGGTCTCCGGCGAAACGATCGTCTCCGGCAGCTTCTGTTTCGATACCGCCATGGTCATTTCTCCTTGAACGACATGACCGTGAACTCGGTGATGACGTCGGCCGGGAACTTCACGTAGAGCGTCAGATCCCGCGCCGGGACATGGTAGACGTCCTGCCAGAGCCGGTGATCAGCGAAGGTCGTCATCGACTTGTAGAACATTAGAACATGCGCCCCTCTATTCCGGCGATGGTTTCGACCACGCCCGACCGGTCGAAACCGACACTATTGGCATCGCGAAGCGCGGATGACGTCATCGCCAGCGTGCTGACCGATCCCAACGCGATCTTGATCGCCTCGAGATCATAGGTCGGGCGCTTTTTTTCCCATCGCTCAATCTGCCACCTTAATGGTGGCAAATAAAGAGAGATGAGAGAGGGGGAGGAGAAAGAAGACCTTGCTCGCGGATCGGCCGAGCCGGTGTCGCTGACGCTCAACCGCGTCCTGCGCGATCCCAGCCCGTCGTCCCGCGCAGGGCTGCTAGCCCCGCTTGTCCAGCCGGGCAGGGGTGCTCGGGCGCAGTTGCACCGCCCCGTCCGCTCCGCGGGCCGGAGGGGGTCTTCGGGAAGAAGACGGAGAGGGACCGGAGTGAGGCTCCGCGTCCGCAACCCCTGGAAGGAGCATTCCCATGCATCTGATGAAGGTCGATCCGCGCGCGCTAAAGGACAATCCCGACCGCACGCGTCAGACGAAGTCTACCCCGCAGGCCGACGCCCTGCTGCTGGCCACCATCAAGGCCGTCGGTCTCGTGCAGCCCCCGATGATCGCGCCGGAGAGCGGCGGCGGCAATGGCTACATCATCGACTCCGGCCATCGCCGCGTGAAGCAGGCGATCAAGGCCGGCCTCGAGGAGATCGAGGTTCTGGTGGTCGACGCCGCCAATGACAATGGCGCCATGCGCTCCATGGTCGAGAACATCGCCCGCGAACCGCTCAACCCGGTCGACCAGTGGCGCGCCATCGAGCGGCTCGTCGCACTCGGCTGGACCGAGGAGGCGATCGCCGTCGCGCTGGCCCTGCCGGTGCGCCAGATCCGCAAGCTCCGGCTGCTGGCCAACATCCTGGCTGCCATGCTGGACCAGATGGCGAAGGGCGACATGCCGAACGAGCAGCAACTCCGCACCATCGCGGCTGCCTCGCTCGACGAGCAGAAGGAGGTCTGGAAGGCGCACAAGCCGAAGAAGGGCGATCCTCAGGTGTCGTGGTGGAGCGTCGCCAACGCGCTCACGAAGAAGCGGATGTATGCGCGCGACGCCAGCTTCGGCGATGACCTGGCACAGGCCTATGGCATCCAGTGGGTCGAGGACCTGTTTGCGCAGGCCGATGAGGACTCGCGCTACACGACGGATGTCGAGGCCTTCCTCGGCGCGCAGCAGGAATGGATGACGAGCCACCTTCCGAAGAAGGGGATCGTCACCGAGGCTAATAACTGGGGTCAGCCCGAACTGCCGAAGAAGGCGGAGCGTCTCTACGGCAAGCCGGGCAAGGGCGACTGCACGGCGATGTATCTCGACCGCGAGGGCAAGGTGCAGACCGTGCACTACCGCATGCCCGAGGAGAAGAAGGCCAAGGGCAAGGCCGACGCGGCTGTCGACGATGTCGGTACGCTGGCGAAGCCCCGTCCGGACGTCACCCGCAAGGGCATCGAGATGATCGGCGATTTGCGCACCGACGCGCTGCACGAGGCGCTGTCGCGGGCGCCGATCGAGGACGACATGCTGATGGCGCTGCTGGTGCTCGCCTTCGCCGGTCAGAACGTCCGCGTCGATTCCGGCGCCGGCGGCGAGTTCCGGTGGGGCAGCCGCTTCGGGCGCCATGCGGCGGAACTGTTCGACCAGGAGGGTAAGCTCGCCTTCGACATGGACACGCTGCGCATCGCCATCCGGAGCGTGCTGATCGACGTGCTGTCGTGCCGGGAAAATGCGACGAAGTCGGGCATCCTCGCCCTCGTCGCCGGTGATGCGATTGGCGCGGACGGGTTCTTGCCAAACATGGGCAGCGACGACTTCCTGTCCTGCCTCTCGCGTCCGGCACTGGAGGCGTCGTGCAAGGATACGCCTGTCATGCCGCGCCAGCGCGTCAAGGACACGCGTGCCGCGCTGGTCGAGCATTTCAAGGAGGGGCACTTCGTCCACGGCTCAGCGCTGTTCGCGCCGGGCACCGCGACGCTGAGCAAGTGGCTCACGGAGCACAGCGCCAGCGCGGACGATGACGACGGCACGCCCGCCGATCAGGACGAGCTCGATGGCAACGAGGCGATCGAGCCTGCGCACGATTTCGACGCGGACGAGGACCGTTTCGACGAGGCCGACATCCCCGAGAGCTTCCGCGAAGCCGCCGAATAGGCCGCTCCCTCTTCTTCCGAATGCACTTCACCGCCGCCGGTCACTCCGGCGGCGGCTTCGTTTCAACGCCTCGCGCAATCACGGAGGACACCATGTCCGCACATCTCATCTATGACCACGCACCCATAGGTTCGCTCATTGCCTGGTCCGACGGCGCGCCACGCCCGCCGGAGCGTCATCGCAAAAAGCTCGCCGCCTGGCGGAGCACCAACAGCCGGGGGCGGCTGATCGCCAGGCGCGGGGACCGCGCGATCGGGAATCTCTCCCTTTCGGCTACCTTCACCGTGCACGAGGCCGATTACGGCGCCGGTGGCGTCGTCGCCATCCGCGTGCATCGCACCTTCTCGCTGGAATCGGCGCTCAGCTTCACCATCGTGGAACGTCCCGCCATCGGCTCGGTGCGCGTGTTCGACCGTGCTGGCGAAGGCGCCGAGCTCGTCCATCTCGCCACGCATCGCGCCGCGGCCGAGGAATGGCTGTCTCGGCACGGCTATCCCCGCGCCGTTCTCGAGGAGGTCACGGAAGACGAGGTCGGCGCCGACATCATTGAAGGGAGAGCGGCATGACCAGCCCCCTTCCTGCCGGAAGCCCTTCTTCCTCGAACGTCACCCTTCCGGAGGTGGCGTTTGGCATCAGCGCGGACGGCTACGCCGTCGGGCGCGTCGGCGACAATGCCTTTGCCATGCTGCCGGGTCGCGACGGGCGGCATTATCTCGCCAGCGGCTGGAGGATATCCCGTCCGCTGGCCGAATGGCGCCGAGACGATTTCTATGGCCATTCGGGCGAGATCGCCGATGAGGCGGCGTTCCGGCTCCGCGTGCAGGAAAACGCCGAGCATCAGCGTGAGTGTCATGTGCTCGGCCGTCGCAAGATCGCGTCGCGTCTTCCTACGCCGTGGGGCACATCGCAGGGCGCGACGGTCTATGCCGAGGGCGTCGAGTGTCATTCGACTGCCGGCCACGGCGGCTTCAAGCTTTCGGCCGAGCGCAATCGCAAGGTCCATACCCTGCTGCGGGTTGCGGGCGGCTTCTACGAGGAGGACGAGGCCTGGGCGATCGTGGCGATCACCTTCCCGCATCTGTTCACCAGCTTTGAGCGGCGCTGCGCCGAGCGGATCATGAAGGATAGCTGGCCGGATGCGTGGGAGACGATCTTCGGGACGATCCTAGCTCCGGGTGAATCGCGCGAGAAGGACCGTCGGGCATTCGAGGCGGCCCATGCCGGCAACTGGATTGTGATCTCGGCGATCACCTCCGATCAGCAGAGGGGCTTCGTCGAGTGTGTCGCGACACCGGGCGGGCGACTAGGGCCGGGGACCGAGGAACGGCGTTTTCTTGTCCCTTCGGATGAGTATTCGGTCCGGCGTTTCGGGTTCGTGATCGATGCCGATCGACATGCCGTCTATGGCGGACCGTCGAGCTTCATCGGCTGGCAGGGGAGGGGTTCATGACTCCCGACGCCGAGGCCCGTGCCCGGCTGTTCCGCATGGAGGAGGCGCGCCGGCAGATCCAGCGCCAGCTCGACCAGATCGAGCGGCAGATCACGCGGCGCATGACCGCGCTGATCCCGCAGCTCCAACCGAAGCGCACCGGCTACCGGCACGGGAAGCCGACTGATCCAAAGGCATTCCTCGAACGCTATCGCGCGCATCTGTCCGCGTTCACGGCCGAGCGCCAGCCCGAGATCGACGCGCTGTCCCGCAAGCTAGCCCGGCAGGACCAGGCCATCGCGGCGCTTCGGGCGCGGGGCGATCTCGACCTGCGTCGCGCTGCCTGACCGGCGGCGGATTCCGCAACATGGATATGGAGGGCGCTATGCCTGTCTACGTCATTGAAACCACCTATCACCTGCCGGTCTATCGGCAGCGGCTCTACGAGGCCGAAACCCTCGACGAAGCCTGTCGCCTCGCCATTGAGGACGAGGGCTGGGACGACGAGCGGTCCGACGTCGACACATCGGGCGAGACCTATGTCACCGGTATCTGGCAAGGCGCGGAACGGGCCTACCAGGGGACCGCTCTTCCTATCCCGGCCTCGTTCCACGAGACGGTCCAGTACGAGGCCGAGCTCTTCAACGAGCTTCGGGCGCTTGTTCGGGAGCCGGTGCGGCCAATGGGCCTGTCCCGGGAGGAATTCGAGCGCTGGCTCCCCAAGGCCCTCGCGACGATCGAAAAGGCCGATGCGATACAGAATGGCAGGTGAACGACCTCGGTACTTCTGCCATATTACTTGAATACAGGGAGCGCCGCGATGGACGAGACGACAAGAGCAGCTTTCGAACGGCTTCTGCACATCGCCCGCGGCGATACACATCAGTCGCGCCGTGTCGCGAACTTCGTCCTCGCATGGTGGAACGCCGACAGCCTCGGCGGGTTCGATCTCGCCGACCTGTTCGCGGTCGATGCGGCCATCGCCCAGGATATGGCGCAGGTCTTCGGCCATGTCGCCAGTCTCTCCGCCGCGGAGTACCCTAGTGAACATCGGGCCGAGATCGAGGCTGTCATCGCGCAATGGCGTCCGGACGTGTGGACGCGCTCGCTGGAGACAGCCTGAGCACAATCCGGCGTAGCTCATGTCGCGATAGGCACTGAGGCAGCAGCGGCATCATCTCTCCTGTCACCAACCTTCGAAACCGTCATCCCGGTGTTGTGATCACGCGCTCGGTTTGATACCGGCCAGATCATGTGGCGGGCGGCATGCTCGCGAAGAGCGCGCCCTGTCAGCGAGGCAGGAGTCGGACTCTCGGAAACACCCCACAGCGGAAAGCGGCGGAAGGGCAGGGAGGTGGCGGCGGGGAGCTGTTGTCTCCTTTCCGGTTGCCTCGGTTCACCTGAAACGCGCTCACCGGCATCTCCTCGGGTTTGCTGCGGTCTGAACCGTCTGCCGGGCACTTCAAGGCCGCGTGCCGCGCCGCGTGGCGGCCGGCCTGTACCGATCTCGGCAGACCGGGCCCGCGTCCTGCGCGAGGGCTTGCGCCCTGCTGGTCCGCAGACCAGGTCCGCTCGCCTGGCAAAGGCCGGACCCTGAAGCGCCCGGCGGCCGCCGGTTCCATTCGACCGCACCCGAGGGGACGCCGGCGAGCGCTGGCCAGGCCTCGGATCGAAACCGGAAAGGAACCCATCATGGCCAAGGCCGCCCAAACTTCCCGCTCATCCTCCCGTGTCGTCCAGCTCCGCAAGGGCACCACCGTTGAGATGGTCCGGCTTGCCTGCCCCGACGCCCACCAGGCCGCCCTTATCTCCGAGAGCTTCGGCCTCCCGGTCCTCGATAGCGACGGCATCCGCGAGCAGCACGAGCGCCTGATCGTCGAGAGCGCCGACGGCCTCAAGGAGGGGCTCGGCGAACGAGCGATGCAGATTCATCTGCAGCGCATCGTCGGCGCCTATGTCGGCTCCGCCCACGGAGCCGGCCAGTTCTACAGCCGGGCCGTTACGGAAGCGCGTGATGCCACCGCCAAATCGGCGAACGACATACGCGACGAGGACCTCGACGGTCCGGTCGGCTTCGACAGCGGCGCCCAGCGCAAACGCGAGTTCGCGGCCGACATGGGCCTTCAGGCCCACGCCCTTCGGATGGCGGCCGAGGGCGCCGTCGCCGCCTACGAACAGGTTGTCGGCGAACGCTGGAAGCCCTTCGAGCGGCCGGTCGACAATCCCGGCCACAGCGTCGATCGCAAGGCGGCCGAACTCCAGATGGCAGCTCTCGGCTGAGCCGCCTCGGGCGGGGCCTCAGTCCCGCCCTTCTCTCTCAATCGGCTGGCGTCGCTCCCGCGGCGCCAGCCTTTTTTCATATCGCTGCGCTCGGAGGAAGAAAAAGAGGGGGGATAGCGGCGCGCGTTCGCACCCCATCCCGACTCGTGGTCCTGCCGGGCCCGGCGGCTCGCGCAACGGCTTCGCCGTCCTCCACTCCGTTGCGGTCCCTGCGGGATGCGCAACCCTCCTGATCGACCCGGCCTCCGGACCGTCGTGACGGGGTCGCGATCGGCGCGACCTCCAAGACGGAGGTGTGAAAATGAGCAGGAAAGAAGAGAAGCCGCGCGTCGACGTCTATACGCGCATCACCGACAGGATCGTCGCGGATCTGGAAAAGGGCGTGCGGCCCTGGATGCAGCCCTGGCGTTCGAGGAACGCCATCGGCCGCGTAACTCGGCCATTGCGTCACAACGGCTTGCCGTATTCCGGCATGAACGTGTTGCTGCTGTGGTCCGAGGCCATGGCGCGGGGCTATGTCTCGCCGGTCTGGATGACCTTCAAGCAGGCGATCGAGCTCGGCGGCGCGGTACGCAAAGGCGAGACCGGTTCGACGGTCGTGTTCGCTAGCCGCTTCACCAAGGCCGAGGCCGACGGCCACGGTGGCGAAGTCGAGCGGGAAATGCCCTTCTTGAAGGCGTACACCGCGTTCAACGTGGCGCAGATCGACGGGCTGCCGGATGGCTATTATGCGAAGGCAGAGCCCGTCCGCGATCCGATCGAGCAGATTGAGGAGGCCGACCGCTTCTTCGCCAATACTGGCGCGGTGATCCGCCATGGCGGCGATCGCGCCTTCTATTCTCCCGGCAGCGATCACATCCAGATGCCGCCGTTCCAGACCTTCCGGGATGCAGCGAGCTACGTCGCCGTCCTCAGCCATGAGGTCACCCACTGGACGGCGGCGCCGCATCGCGTGAACCGCGATCTCAGCCGCTACGGCAAGGACCGGAGCGAGCGCGCCCGCGAGGAACTCATCGCCTTATCCTGACTCTGTGATCCTGTCTCAGAATCAGGCATGGGGAGGCATCATCGGCGGCCCGGTGAGGCTCTTCAGACGTCCGGGTCAAGCGTTCCCGCAGCGTAAGCGAGGACAACGCTTGACGCGG
>Ga0209963_1000331_pt1 | contig 103552 bp, 94 predicted proteins | sample ThiBio_1000_biof_2_FD_183957 | JGI IMG/M metagenome (GOLD analysis project Ga0209963, IMG submission 183957) | Wastewater bioreactor microbial communities from Cape Town, South Africa - Thiocy_cont_1000_biof (SPAdes) | ecosystem: Engineered > Bioreactor > Thiocyanate-remediating >... | reverse complement strand
GGCGAGCGAAGCGACGCCGTTCTTCGAACGGCTATGGGCGAGCGAAGCGACGCCGTTCTTCGAACGGCTATGGGCGAGCGAAGCGACGCCGTTCTTCGAACGGCTATGGGCGAGCGAAGCGACGCCGGTCTTCCCCCCGGACATGACGGACAAGCCAAGCTCACGCCTTCGCCTTCGGCTCGACAGTCTCGATGGCTTCCCCCGCATCGCGCCAGGCTTTGTAACCGCCGCCGAGATGCGCAACTGGCTTCAAACCCATGTCCTGCGCGCTCTTCGCCGCCAAGGCCGAGCGCCAGCCCGAGGCGCAGTGAAAGATGAACTTCTTGTTCTCCTGGAAGATCGGTTTCGCATAGGGGCTTTCAGGATCGATCCAGAATTCGAGCATGCCGCGGGGACAGAAGAACGAGCCGGGAATCCTGCCTTCGCGCTCGAGTTCGCGCGGATCGCGGAGGTCGACGAGAACGGCATCGCCGCGCTCAACAGCCGCCTTGGCGTCCGCCACGCTCATGGTCTCGATTTCCCGGTTCGCTTCCTCAAGCAGCGATTTGATGCCGCGCGTGATCGTCTGGGCCATTTTTGCCTCCTGCTGGCTGGCTGTCTGATCCCGCATTTTGCCGGTGCAATTCCGGACGCAAAACAGGTTGCGAGCTTTTGCCGGAATTACTCAGGCAAGCGACGACCCTTCACAGCATTCCCAGTGCCTGCATGTAAGTTTCCAGGATGGTTTCCTGTTCCTGACGCTCGTTGGCATCCTGCTTGCGCATCCGCACGATCGTCCGCAGCGCCTTGACGTCGTATCCGTTGCCCTTGGCTTCGGCATAGACGTCGCGAATATCATCAGAGATGGTCTTCTTCTCTTCCTCGAGCCGCTCGATGCGCTCGATGATGGCCTTGAGCTGGTCCTTGGCGAAACTGGTCGCGGGCTCTTCCTTGGCGGCGACGGCGATGGCCATCCTGCTACTCCTGAGATCAATCGATGATGACGATGAAAATGTGAGCCTGGACGCGCTGGCCGCCCACCACACGTGAAGACCGACACTCCCGAGCGGCGTGCCCGGCGTCAAGGCGCCATCGCGCTCATCCACAGCGACGCACAGGCTTGCCAAGGCAACAGTGCGCCCAGAAGCGGTCAGTGCCCGTTTTGGCTTTTCTTCATCGCCGCGAGCTGTTCCGGCGTCGCCGCACCCTGATGCATCGTCTTCCAGGTCTCGTAGGGCATGCCATATACCGCCTCGCGACTTTCGTCCTTGGTCATGGCGGCCCCTTTTTCGTCAGCTGCCTCCTTGAGCCAGTTCGACAGGCAGTTGCGGCAGAAGCCAGCGAGATTCATCAGGTCGATATTCTGCACGTCGCTCCGGGAGCGCAGATGCGCCACCAGCCGCCGGAACACCGCGGCTTCCAGTTCCGTTTTTGTGTTGTCGTCAATGGTCATGAGCCGATCTCGTCGTCGCCCGTCGGGACGGAGGTTTGGTTGGACTAGCCATGGATTCTACCATATCGCAGCGCAAATAGGAGTTTGCAGGTTGGAAAATGCGCACCTTGGCGTGAAAAGCAGGTTCCAGCCGTTGACAGGCCATAACGGGTCACGCGAAATCACGCAAAACGATTTGCCCCGCTAAATGACGAAATCAGATCCTTTCCCTTCTCCATCGGTCTCGCTGCCCACGAGCACCGCGGGCCTGTTGCCCGCGCTCGGCATCCTGATCGTCTGCCTGTGGTCGGCGCCCGCGGCAGCCGACTTCCGGCTTTGCAACAACACCTCAAGCCGCGTCGGCATCGCCCTTGGCTACAAGGACGCCGAGGGCTGGACCACCGAAGGGTGGTGGAATGTCTCATCGCGTGCCTGCGAAACGCTGCTGCGCGGGACGCTCATCGCACGTTACTACTATATTTATGCTCTAGATTACGACCATGGCGGCGAATGGTCGGGACAGGCTTTTATGTGCTCGCGCGACAAGGAATTCACGATCAGAGGCACCGACAATTGTCTGGCACGCGGCTTCGACCGCACCGGCTTTTTCGAGATCGATACCGGAGACCAGCGTGCCTGGACCGTTCAATTGACGGAATCCGGCGAACACGGGCCGCAGATGCCCGGGATGCCTTCCCAGGGTTCATTTCCGGGTCTGCCCGATCCAGCGGGCGGCTCCCCTCCGGGCGCGTCCGGACTGACGCCAGACGCCTTGCCCGGACGTAAGCCATGAGACGTCTTCGCCGCATCAAGATACTCGCCACGCTCGGGCCGGCCTCCTCCGACAGCGCCATGGTTCGCCGTCTGTTCGAGGCGGGCGCCGACGTCTTCCGCATCAACATGAGCCACACCTCGCATGACAAGATGCGCGAACTGGTGGCGACGATCCGCAATGTCGAGGGCAGCTACGGCCGCCCGATCGGCATCCTGGTCGACCTGCAGGGACCCAAGCTGCGGCTCGGCGCGTTCGCCGACGGCCCGATCCAGTTGAACAACGGCGACACGTTCGTGCTGGATTCCGACAAAACCCCGGGGGACAAGACCCGCGTCCACCTCCCGCATCCGGAAATCCTGGCGGCGCTGCGCCCCGGCCACACGCTGCTGCTCGACGACGGCAAGGTGCGCCTGATCGCCGAGGAGACCTCATCGGAGCGCGCGGTAACGCGCGTTGTCGTCGGCGGCAAGATGTCCGACCGCAAGGGGGTCAGCCTGCCCGATACCGATTTGCCGATGTCGGCGATGACGCAGAAGGACCGCTCCGATCTCGACGCGGCGCTGGAGGCCGGGGTCGACTGGATCGCGCTATCGTTCGTGCAGCGCGCGGACGACGTGGCCGAGGCCAAGAAGATGATCCGGGGCCGCGCCTCGGTGATGGCCAAGATCGAAAAACCACAGGCCATCGACCGCCTGCCCGAAATCCTCGAAATGGCCGACGCGCTGATGGTCGCGCGCGGCGATCTCGGCGTCGAACTGCCGCTCGAACAGGTGCCCAGCCTTCAGAAGCAGATGACACGTATGGCGCGGCGCGCCGGCAAGCCGGTGGTGATCGCAACGCAGATGCTGGAATCGATGATCCAGTCGCCGGTGCCGACCCGCGCTGAAGTCTCCGACGTCGCCACCGCCGTTTATGAAGGCGCCGACGCCATCATGCTCTCCGCCGAATCCGCAGCCGGAAAATATCCGGTCGAAGCCATCTCCACCATGAACCGCATCGGCGAAGAGGTGGAACGCGATCCCATCTATCGCGGCGTGCTCAATGCGCAGCGCGCCGAGCCCGAGCCCACCGTCGGCGACGCCATCGCCGATGCCGCGCGCCAGATCGCCGAAACGCTCGACCTCTCCGCGATCATTTGCTGGACCAGCTCCGGATCAACGGCGCTGCGTATGGCGCGCGAACGGCCGAAACTCCCGGTGGTCGCCATCACGCCGAATCTCGCGACCGGCCGCAAGCTCGCCGTGGCGTGGGGCGTGCATTGCGTGGTCGCGGAAGACGCCCACGACCAGGACGATATGGTCGATCGCGCCGGCAGCATTGCGTTCCGCGACGGTTTCGCCAAGGCGGGCCAGCGCATCATCATCGTGGCCGGCGTGCCGCTCGGCACCCCCGGCGCGACCAATATGGTCCGGATCGCCTTCGTCGGTCCGGACGGCGACGCCGGCGTTTAGAGCATGATCCCGAAGAGCGGAAACCGGTTTTCGGAAAAAGATCATGCTCAATCAAAAAGATAGGCGAGGAGTCTAATTCAACGCAGTTGAAACAGCCTCTAAGAGCGATTTTCCTGCCTGGGCGCCAGCCGGTTATCCACGTAATCCACAGGAGCACCCAATCGACTCGCAAACTTTATTCACGTTCTCGGTGAAAAGTGAGGCGTATCGAACCGGAGTACATGAGATGAGTTTTGAAGCAGGCGAGGCTTTGATCGACGAGATCGTGGCATCATGCGATGGTGACATTCGCGGGGCGCTGATGGCACTGCTGATGGTCAACGAACAGCTGGAAGTTGAACTGCAGCGGCTTTACGCGGCGGCGCGCGAAAGCAGCACGTTGCATTAGGGCATGATCCCGAAAGTGGAAACCGGTTTTCGGAAAAAGATCCTGCTCAACAAAAGGATAAGCGACGAGTCTGAGTCAGCACAGTTGAAACAGACTCTAGGGCAGTAGAACCTGTTCGCTTCTGATGAATCAGAAGCTGGCTCTACGGTGTTTTCATAGTGTTTTGGAGCGAAGCATATCCCGGGCCTGCTCCGGAGATGCATGTCGATCTCGCGTCCGTCGACGTTGCTTTTTCAGCCTGCTTGCGAACATCAGATGTCTCGCCCTTCGACCTTTTCAGTCAACGTCCTGACCCGCTCACGCACGTTTTCGAGGTGCGGATTGACGGCGAGCGCCTTGCGGAAGGCATCGAGCGCGCGCCTGTCGTCGCCGAGTCCCTGCATGATCATGCCAAGACCTGCGAGCGCGCCGAAATGGCGCGGCTCGCGGACCAGCACCTGCTCGATGTCCTCGAGCGAACGCTGGTAGTCGTTCTGCACATAATACAGCGTCGCGCGCTGGCTCCATCCCTCGATGTAATCGGGATGCAATTTCAAAACCGCGTCCAGCAGCTTGAGCGCGATGTCGAACTGTTGGCCATGCATCGCGACCTTCGCCCGCTGCATCAAAAGCGCCGTGGTGTCGCTCGACGTCCGGCTCCAGAGCGCCAGGATCTGGGCTTCGACATGCTTGGCGCTCTCCTCGTCCGGCGCAGCCTTGAGGGCCCCGAACAGGAAATCGAGCCCATGGGCCTGATCTCCTGGAATTCGCGGCCGCTTCGAGGACAACCGCGGCAAGTCCGTGGGGTCAGTGGTGTCAGGCGGGGCACCGTGCGGGGAGTGGCGCGGCGGAGCCTGCGCGGAAGCGGCCGCAGGGAGAACTCCGGCTGCGGCGACTAGAATTGCGAGGCACATGCACCCTCTCGCTGAGAGTTTCCGTTGCATTCGCGAGGTCCGGATCAGGCGAACTTCCGGCCGCCACTATAGCGTTTTCGGGCGGCGCGGGCACCGGTTCACGTAGAGAAAACGCGTCACATCGAAAAATCATGGGCGCACGCTTCTGGTTCCGGCAGAAGCGGAAGAACTTTAAGCATGACCCAACGCACGCAGGCGCAGGCGTGTCAGCGGACTGTGATGACGAAGTTTAAGGCGGCGTTTAAGGCTGCGGCGCCAATCAGCCCTGACGGGCCTTGAAGCGGCGCTGGGTCTTGTTGATCACATAGACCCGACCCTTGCGGCGGACCAGGCGATTGTCCCGATGACGCGAGCGCAGCGATTTCAGCGAGTTACGGACCTTCATGGGAACGTTCCTGAATTTTCCAAAGGCCGTATGCGACGGGCCGACAGCAACATGACTTTCCCGGCTCGCGGCCAAGCCGCCCGGGTTGCGCGGTTTCTAGGCCATGGCGCCCCGGACTGTCAATCCAAATTGCTTCGACGCAACACCTCGCAAAGAGTCCATCAGAAGCAGAAGCGATAAAGGCTCCCACCGCTCAGCCGGCCTTGCCAAACGCCTTGCGCAGTTCGTCCTTGGCGGCTTCGAGCGTGCGACGGCGAGAAGCGGAGAGGTTCTTGCCGCCGCGATTGATATAGAACACCAGCATCGACATCGCCGAGCGGTAGGGATCGCTCTTGCGCCGATGGCTTTGCTCGGCCGAGCGCTTCAGAGATCGGGCGATGGCGGCGGCGCTACGCTGTTTGAACACACCTTGCTTCAGATCGAGCGCATCACTCGTCGCCGTGACCCTGCCCGACCATTTGCGGACCGGTTTCTTCCGGCGCACTGAGGATTTCGCCCCGCTTTCCGTTTTCGCGCGACGAGCCGGCTTGCGCGGCGATGTCGATGATGTCCTTGTCATGTGGCCTCCTGCGGGAACCGGTGGTGGCAGAGTGCATCATGGCAACGACGCGAGCCCCCAACCGGTTCGCATTTTTTGCGAACGCCGGGATGCCCTCGTTGAATCCGAACTGGAGGCAGGCCCGGTGGCGACCTACTGCCGGCCGGGGGGGCCGACAGCGCTTCCGGTTGCTTTCGCTGCCACGGCGTCGTCGTCGGTCGCCTCGGCATTGGACTCGAACACCGCGCGGCAGGGCGCACCGAGCTGCATCTGGTTCTGCCGCAGGCAGGCGACGATACGGCCGACGTCGGGAATCTCGCTACCGCATAATCTGAAGACGTCCGGAGTGCAGGCCATCCGCTGAGCGAACGTACCGCGATAGTCTTCCGCGATGGAGGCATGCGTGACGCCCGCGATGCCGGCGGCCAGACTCCCGGAAAACAGGACCACCCTGTAGCTGCGCATGTGTCACCTCTTGCGAATGCTTCACATACCGACAGCTCCTCAAACCATTGAGGCGGCAGAAAGGTTCGTTTCAGGCAATATGATGGGGCTAACGGATCGCGGAAACGCTCACAGGCGCTTCCGGATGCCGTGGTCAAGACCCTGCCGGTCGTGTATCAGACCATCTGGAACTCAACCCATTGACGGAACGCGCCTTGGCACAGGATTCGAACACCAAACCCTTTCTCGCGGTGCTTTCGGGCCATCGCCAGGCCGTGCCGCCGATCTGGATGATGCGGCAGGCGGGCCGCTATCTGCCCGAATATCGCGAGTTGCGCGCCAAAGCCGGCGGCTTTCTCGATCTCTGCTTCACGCCGGAATTCGCCGCCGAGGTGACGTTGCAGCCGATCCGCCGCTTCGCCTTCGACGCTGCGATCATCTTCTCCGACATCCTCGTCATTCCCTACGCGCTCGGGCGCTCGGTGCGCTTCGAGGCCGGAGAAGGCCCACGGCTCGATCCGCTCGATACGCCGGACAAGGTCGCGACGCTTTCACGCGACGCCGATATGACGAAACTCGAACCCGTGTTCGAGGCGCTGCGCCGCGTCAAGCGCGAACTCGATTCAAAGACCGCCCTGATCGGCTTCTGCGGCGCGCCGTGGACGGTCGCGACCTATATGGTCGCCGGACAGGGCACACCCGATCAGGCGCCGGCGCGAATGATGGCCTATCGTCACCCGGACGCCTTCGCGAAAATCATCGATGCCATCGTCGACAATTCGATCCGTTATCTGCTCGGCCAGCTCCAGGCAGGCGCGGATGCGCTGCAGATTTTCGATACGTGGGCAGGCGTCCTGCCGCCGCGCGAATTCGCGCGCTGGTCGATCGAACCCACCAAACGCATCGTCGCAGGCGTGCGCAGCCAGGTGCCGGATGCGAAGATCATCGGATTTCCCCGGGGCGCCGGCGCGTTGCTGCCATCCTATATCGAGGCGACCGGCGTCGACGCCGTCAGCATCGACTGGACAACCGAGCCGTCATTGATTCGGGACAAGGTTCAAAACCGGGTCGCCGTTCAGGGCAATCTCGATCCATTGGCGCTGATCGCGGGCGGCGACGCGCTCGATCGCGCGGTCGATGACGTGCTGACGAATTTTGCCGGAGGCCGGTTGATCTTCAATCTCGGCCACGGCATCCAGCCGGAAACGCCGATCCCGCACGTCGAACAGATGATCCGCCGGGTGCGCGGGAACGGCGCGCGCCCCTAGAAAGCGCGCCAGTAGAATCTGTCCAATGTTCATGGGGGAGATGACCGTCCCGGCCATCCTCTATCGGCTGACGAAGCCTTGCAAACGAAGCCTTGCAGACGGGTCACTTGACGTAGGGACACCAGGACCGCAGCGAGAAACGGGCGTCCAGCGGCACCGGACCTCCGCCTTTTTTGATCAAAAAAACGATCCGCCGCTCCGCGCGTTCGGTGATTTCCACGGAATCGCCGGTCTCCCGGACCAGGTTCGGAATATCGATCACCGAGAGCGGATCGGTGCAATGCACCTCCAGCAGGTCGCCGGGCGTCAGCGATTTCAACGCCTTGCGGGTCTGGAGCGCCGGCATCGGGCACTTCAACCCGGTCAGATCGAGTTTCGTTATCAGCATGCTGTAAACATGGCGAATCCAGATCGGACCGTCAACCGGCGGACCGTCACGTCTATCTTACATTGGCTCCAAGCAGCTCCGTCGAGAGATTTCACCGCCCTCACCGGCCTTCACGAGCCATCGCCTGGCCGGCTTCCCGCCGGCGCGGCAGTTTCCAGTTTGGCCGGACGAAGTGGCAGGTGTAGCCGCCCGGATAGCGTTCCAGGTAATCCTGATGCTCAGGCTCGGCCTCCCAGAACGGTCCGGCCGGCGCAAGCTCGGTGACGGCCTTCCCCGGCCAAAGACCTGACGCGTCAACGTCAGCGATGGTGTCTTCGGCGATCCGCTTCTGCTCGTCGCTGGTGTGGAAGATCGCGGACCGATAGCTCGGGCCGCGGTCGTTGCCCTGCCGGTTGGGCGTAGTGGGATCGTGAATCTGGAAGAAGAATTCCAGCAGTTGCCGGTAGCTCAACATGGTCGGATCGAAGACGATTTCGATGGCCTCGGCATGGTTGCCATGATTGCGATAGGTCGCGTTCGGCACCTCGCCGCCGGTGTAGCCGACCCGGGTCGAGATCACGCCGGGATGCCGGCGAAAGAGGTCCTGCATGCCCCAGAAGCACCCGCCGGCGAGGACCGCGCGTTCCGTTGAAGCCGTCATGTCCACCCCTCTCCCGTTTGCCTGCCGGCGGGCATGGTCAGCCGCCGCCGTTACGTCTCCATCTGGCTATCGGGCGGCTGGCGATCAAGCCGTCGCGCGGGGCAGCGAGTTGTCCCGGATCGGCTTTTCGGGCTTTTCTCTGAGGGTATCCGGCCAGCGCCGTCAGAAACGATGACGTGCAGAGCCAGACGTCGGCCCATTGCATATCCGGCCAGTCGTCGCAACCCGGATTCCCCAGTTGCATCGCAGCCCCCTGCCGAGCTATTCGGAGAGCCGGTCGAGGACGAGTGTCCAGGCTTTCGAATCAAATGGGGACTGGAATGCCTTTCAAGGTAGACGACACGAAATTTGCGCTGGACGATCACGCCCCTTTCGGAAAGCTCTGGGGCAGGCTTTTGATCGACGTGGTGGATAGCGATACAGATACGCGGCGGACAATCCAGCTCGAAGTCCTTTTGGAGAAGAGCGACCGGTATCCCTTCTTTCATTATGAAAAGCTGGCGCGGGCGGAAGCCAAGAAATTGCTGGGCGCGGTCGCGGAGCAACTGTAGTTTTCTCGCCGTCCGCCGAACTCCGTGGCCTCCGCCTCAGCAGATTCGGACGGCGCCTCTCCCGGTCGGCCTGAACGAAACGTCCAGTCTTGCGCTGTCCGGCGCTCGCCGCCTTGAACCAGGCGGCAGCGTCGCGCAAAGCGCGGCCGCGGATCAGTTGCGACTGAATCTCTCCGCGCCTGCCGTTTCGCGCGGGCGCCACGGCCTGTCGAGGTCAGTTTGGTGAGGACGCTGATAATCGACAACTACGATTCATTTACCTGCAACCTTGTGCACTTGATCGCGGATATCAATCAGGAAGAACCCCTCCTCCTCCGCAACGATGCAGCGACCTGGGACGAACTCTCCGGACAGCGTTTCGATAACATCGTCATCTCGCCGGGACCGGGGCGGCCCGACCGGGCGGCGGATTTCGGCCTGTGCAGGGCTGCTATCGAAGCGGCCACGGTGCCCCTGCTCGGCGTGTGTCTCGGCCATCAGGGCATCGCCATTGCGTCGGGCGCGTCACTGGAACGGACTCCGTCTCTGGTCCACGGCCGGTCGTCCAGAATCGTGCATGAAGGACTTGGCCTCTTCGCGGGCATGCAGCCGTTGTTCAACGCGGCGCGCTACCATTCCTTTGTCGTCAGGCGGCCCCTTCCCTCCGCTCTGGAGGAAATTGCCCGCACCGAAGACGGCCTCATCATGGCCATCGCCCATCGAACGCGGCCGCAATGGGGCGTTCAATTTCACCCCGAGTCGATCCTGACGGAAGACGGCCGCACTCTGCTGCAAAATTTCCGCGATCTCTCGTTTCGCGCCTCGGGAAGAAGGTCAACGCCGCCCCCGGCGCGTGCGGGCAAGCAGCGCGCAGCCGCGCCGGCCGCGGCGAGCCGCAAGGCATTCTGGCTCGAGATTCCGCGTGCGATCGACACCGAGGCGGTGTTCTGTTCGCTGTTCGCCGACCAGCCCTTCGCCTTCTGGCTCGACAGCAACCTCGCCGGATCGGCGCTGTCGCAATGGTCCTACATCGGGGACGCATCGGGACCACATGCCGCGACCATCCAGTATCGCAGCAGCGAGCGGACCATCGCGATCGACGATGCTCATGGCCACCGAATCGAAGCCATCGGCATATTCGAGTATCTCCAAAGGCAGCATCCATCCCGCCCGCAATCGGCGCCGCCATGCCCTTTCGTCGGCGGGCATGTGGGCTGGTTCGGTTACGAGCTGCGACATGATTGCGGTTCGCCGACCGGACGGCGCGCGGCAACGCCCGACGCATTGTTCATCCACGCGGACAGATTCATCGCCGTGAATCATCTGGACGGAAAAACCTATGTGTGCGCCATCGACAGGCCGGATGAGGCCGGCCGCGCGCAGCAGTGGATCCAATCGACACTGAAGCAAATCGAATCGGCGCGGAACCCGCCTTTGGAATCACCCCACGCAGTCGACGGGGAGCCGCTTGATTTCCTCATGAGGGATGGAAAAGCGAGTTACCTCTCTAAGGTCGCGCGCTGTCTCGACCTGATCGCGCAAGGCGAGACGTATCAGGTCTGCCTGACCAACGAGCTTTCCTGCGCCGCGCGCGTCGAGCCGCTGCAGGTCTATCGTACCATGCGGCGCGTCAATCCGGCTCCGCTCGCGGCTTTCCTCAAATGGCCAAACGGGGCCGTCCTCAGCGCATCGCCTGAGCGATTTCTCGCCGTCGATGCCGACGGCAATATCGAAGCAAAGCCGATCAAGGGAACGGTCCGGCGCGATGCCGATCCCCTGGAAGACAACAGGCTGATCGAAACGCTACGGCACAGCCGAAAAAACCGGGCGGAGAACGGCATGATCGTCGATCTCCTGCGCCACGATCTGTCGCGCTGCTGCGAGACCGGAACTGTATCCGCGCCAAATCTTTTTGACGTCGAAACCTATCAGACCGTCCACCAACTGGTGAGCACCATACGCGGCGTTTTGAAGCCGGAGCACACGCTCATCGACGTGCTGCGCAACGGCGCGTTTCCGGGAGGGTCGATGACCGGCGCGCCGAAATTCCGCACCCTCGAGCATATCGACCAGTTGGAGCAGCGCGCCCGTGGCATCTATTCCGGCGCGCTTGGCTGGCTGGGTGACGATGGCGCCGCCGACCTGAGCATCGTGATCCGCTCCATCGTCTCGGCTGACGGAAGGTTCTCGATCGGCGTGGGCGGCGGAGTCGTTGCGGACTCGACACCCGAGGGGGAATACGAGGAAATGCTCCTGAAGGCGGAGGCGTCGATCCGCGCGATCGTGGTCGCCGCATTCGGACGCTTCGACGACGATTGCTTTCATCTCAGGGAAGCAGGCGACGGCACGGCTTTTCGAAGCTGAGGCCATCCCAGGCAAAGTCGGAAGCGGCAATGCCGAGAGCGATCGAAACGATGCGCAATTTTCAAAACCACGCTTTCAGTTGATGGCAACGATGACGTGCGCCGCGTCGAAAAGGGCGAATGCAGATTTTCCCCGCGACAAGCCAAGCGACTTGGCGCTGTGCGAGGTGATGCTTGACGTAAGCGTCTTGCCGCCGCCGATGTCGAGGACGACCTCCGCGCTTACATCGGACGTCTCGCATCGGTTGACGGTTCCCCGGACGCAATTGCGCGCGGACGTCTTCGGCGCTGTCTTGCCGGTCGCGATAGCAACGAACGGCGCCTTGATCAGCAAAGTCACCGATCGCCCCGGGCATAATCCCAGTTCTTCCATGCTGGCGTGGGTGACGAGCGAATAGATCGTCGTTTCCGGTGAAATCAGAATTTCGACCTCGGCGCTCAGCGCGTCGGAGACGATCTTGACGATACTGCCGCGGATCGCGTTGCGTGCGCTGGTCTTCATGAGAAATCCGGAGACAAGATCCAGGGGTGAAACGCCGGCCTCGGCAAGTTCGGGCTCGACCGTCCGCAGGACGCGGACCATTTCCGCTTCCATTCTTCTGAACGCCTCGATGACGGTGTGACCCGCCGGCGTCAGCGTCGCGCCGCCCCCGGCGCGCCCGCCCGCGCGGCTGACCAGCAACGGTTTGCCGAAAAGGTTGGCCATCGCGTCGAGGCCATCCCACGCCGCCTTGTAGGTGATGCCGATCGCCCTTGCGCCGGCGGAAATGCTGCCCTCGCGCGCGACCGCCTCGAGCAGTTTCAACCGCTCGCGCCCGACGGCCGGAACGTTCTCGCTTTTCAGGGTGACCAGCGCTTCAATCGCCATCCAAGCCCGCCCGTACGCTATATAGATATAATATATAGCGTACGTTATATAGCGCAGGTTACACCGTAACGAAAGCGCCATTGCAGGCCGGCGTTCGTCTCAGATAACTCTCGGAAAAGTCACGGAGTTGGGCCGGGCTGCGGCATTCGGCGGCTGACAAGCGCCACAGGCATCCGAAAAGCACTCCGGTGATCCCGGCAGCTTGCTTCGAAATCGACGGCCTATTGATTGATCCAAACAGGAAACGGGCCGGAACGATTGTTCCGCCCCGTTCTGCGGCATCAGATCGCTACGCGGAACTAACTCAGACCTGACGCGCGCCGGTGTGGATGATCGTGCCGACGTGCTCGCCGCGCAGCGCCGCGGTGAGCCGACCCGGTACGAGCCCGTTCACGACCTGCACGTGCTCGATGTGGCGCGCGGTCGCGATCACATCGACGAACGCCCTGTCGACCGGCAGCGTGCCCTTGATTTTTGTGAGGTCGGCGACGCTCGTCTCGCGAAGCAGTTGCGCCTTCTTTCCGTCGGGACCGTTGGGGTCGGCGGTATACACGCCATCGACGTCCTCCACGATCGTGAGGCCGGCCGCTCCGAGCGCGTCGGCGAGCAGGAACGCGCCGGTGTCCGCCCGGTGAGGCGGAATCCGAGAGCCCGGAAATTCGTGGTGGTGATAGGGAGGAAAGGCGCTTCCCACGACCGCGCGGGCCGCGGAAAGGTGGATCGCCAACTGGTTGGCGATGGTCGGGTGCTCGACATAGGAGACGCTTTCCGGGGCGAGCAGCGACGCCAGAATGTGACCGTTCTGTCCGGCCTCCGTCGCGGCGAGCGGGGCGAGCGACCCGACCGGCAGGCCGAGATCGAGGCCCACGCCATAGACATGGCGGGCGCGGATGCCGGCGCCGGTCAGGATCAGCAGACGGTGCTCCGGCAACAGTTTCCGGATTTCGTCCACGATCGGGAGGATCGCGTCCCGGCCGCGATCCATGATGGAGCGGCCGCCGATCTTCACCACCTGAAGCCAGGGCAGGAGCCGGATCGGTCGCTTGCCGGCGACGGGATCGGTGAGTTCGCTGTCGAGCAGGGTCTGGCGCGCGAGCGGCGAAGCGACGTGTTTGATATTGTTGGTCGTGTTGGCCATGACGATCCCTCTTAGCTCGCGGTGATGATGGTGCCGACGTGCTCACCGGCAAGCGCACGGGTCAGATTGCCGGGCACGAGGCCGTTCACAACCTGCACCTGCCGGACATGGCGTGCGGATTCGAGCAGGTCGAGCATCCGGAATTCAAGGATCGAGTCGTGAAGTCCCTTGGCCTTCATTTCGGCCACGGAGATCTTCGGGATCAGGGTGGCGTCCTTCGAGGTCTTCGGGTTGGCCGTGTAGAGGCCGTCCTCATCCTTCACGAAGATCATCGCCTTGCAGCCGAACTGTTCGGCGACAAGGAAGCACCCGGCGTCGGTCCGGTAGGGAGGGATGACACCCTCGGCGGCAGGCCGCATCCAGAGACCGTAAGGCGGCATGCCACTGAAGACGACGCCGTTTACCTCGGCGAGGTAGAGCGGCACGGCCGAAAGGCCGGCGCCGTCGACCGCCGATATTCCGTACTTCGCAAGAAGCTGCCCCAGCATCACGGCGTTCTGATTGGCGACCGCGGCTCCAAGTTGCGACAGCACGCCCGCCGGCAAGCCGAGCCCGGCCGCGACCGAGTAAAGATGGCGGGCGCGGGTCCCCGCGCCGGTCCCGATCAGCAGTTTGTGGTTCTTGCGGGCGGCGACGATCTCGTCCACGAGCGGATAAACCGCCGCGCGGCCGCGGTCGATGACGCTTTGTCCGCCGATCTTGAGAACCGTGGCGTCAGGCAGGATCCGAAAGTCCGCCGAAGCCTCCACCGCAGCCAGAAGCTGCGGATCGGTCAGCGAACGCTGTGTGAGGAGCGCTTCGAGCTCCGCGGTTGTGTTGGCCATTGGGACCTTCCTTTCGTCGTCTCGTTCGTTCTGTTCGACAGCAACCTATCAATGCCGCTCGTTTCGAGTGCTCGCGTGGAACGGGCTTTTGCTCAGCGGATCGATAACAGACGCAAATCCAGCGGATCGCCTGGCGGCGTTCCGTCCTGTCGGCAAACATTGGTATGTGCACCGCAGCATGTCAACCCGGACAAACAGATAAATTCCTTTATTTTCAAAGCGTTATGTAGGTCGTGGTGATAGCGTCGCGGGCTGAAGGTCCGGAATCAGCGGCAATGCCGGTCTGTTCACGCGGACCGCTCGTCGTCACGCAGGATGCGTCCGATGGTCTTGCGCAAGCAGCGGCGACACGCTCATCCGGCGGCGCGAGCCGTGTCGTTCAGGCCGGAAATAAAGGCGCGGATCGCCTGTTCGACCTCTTGCGGGACCTCGGCGTTGTAGGGTCCCTTGAGCTGAATGAGCTTGTAAAGCGGTCCCTTGCTGGAGGGCAATTGAAGAAACTCGCCAGAGGCCAGCAAAAAGCCCGACTTGCCGATCTCGAAGGTCGCGACCCGCCGTCCGTCCTTGCGCACCGAGAAAATCCGGCTGAACCCTCGGATGACATTTCCCGCGTAGCTCGCGACGCAATGATGCATATCCGCGCCCTCGGCGTGAAGCGCCGCGCCGGTCTGCAGCGCGACCATTTCGTAGCCTTCGATCGTCGCGCTGCCCGGCAGATCGCCGTAGTCGATCACCTCGTCCCACTCCATTTTGTGGGTGAGGAAATACGCCTTCTCGCTGCTCGCTCGCGCGAGTTCGTCGTGCCATTCGAGCGCGGCCCGGAAAGCACGTTGATAGCTCCACCGCCGATTGAAGGTGTCGATATGGATCGCCGCGTAATCTGCAACGGCAGAGGCCTGATCCAGCGTGCCGCCGGCCTCCACATGATGGCCCATCGCGCATACCGCCCAGTCAAAAAGAGCCCTGGCGCTCTGCTCGCGGCGATCCATGGTCTCGGACCATTCATCGAGCGCGCGCAGCCAGGTGTGCTGCTGGCGGATCGATGTTGGGATCGCCTGCGCCAGCGGTGACGGTGGAACGTCGCACAAATTCTGAACAACCTGATATTCGGCCGGGCCGGCCCGGAACGCTTCTCCCCGGAGCGCCCGTAACGGCCGGACGAGTCCGTAGCATTTCAAGAGATCGCGCAGTTTCGGACGATCATGGATGGCCGCCTGCCAATTCCGCAGCACGAATTCCCGTTCCATTGGCCGGAAGCATTCCATGCCCTGCGCCGCCGCCACGACAAGGACGGGCGCCTGTCTCAAATAGTCGATCGCGAAAGGTTCAACCGCGACCATCATCAAGGCCGCGATCGCCAGTGGCTTGACCGGGAACATCTCCTCGACCTGACGCGCGCTGAGTGGGACCCACGGTTCGTTCAGCAGGACACCCTTCGCCGCAAGCTCCGGAGCCAGCCATTGCAGCAGGCTTTTCTGTCCATCATCCTTCATGCAAGGACCTGAGTGTTGCGATCGGGCGGTTTCATGGCGATGCCCGTCGCAACCTCCCAGCATACCCGACCCACCGCAGCCACGCTAATGCCTATCTTCGACCGCGGCGCGGGGACCACCGCGACTCCGCAGGCGTTCAGGACCGGAGATGCACACACTCCATTTAAAAATATTTTCGTGCACCGAAAAGTACTTATATACTCGATAGCCCGATCAACTGCGCCCCGTCCCGGCCGAATCTCCTGGCGAGCGCCAGGACGCGGCGTCGACCAGAAGCGCGTCGCGGGAGCGGAAAAACGTCCAACGATTGCAACTGTGAAAAACCGCAGCGTCCGCAACTGCCCGGCGGGAATCAGCAGCACTGAGAAGCGGTGATGGCGATGTCCGCGCTCCCGGACGATACGCCGGCATGGCCGACGAACGCGCGGCCATGCTCGAAACCGGCCACCACATCCGCTCAGGTTTTTCCAGCCGGCCGGCGCTGAGAGGGCCGGAATGGCGAGCATTCGGACGCGAAATCGGCAGAGCCTGGATGGACAGTCACCTCAGCGACAGATTTTCCGCGCTCACCTTGCCGCGCGTCTTGTCCGTCCTGGCTTCGAATGAGACCTTCTGGCCTTCTCCGAGACTGCTGAGCCCGGCGCGCTGAACGGCGCTGATGTGGACGAACACGTCATTGCCGCCGCCATCGGGCTGAATAAATCCAAACCCTTTTGGCTGTTGAACCACTTCACTGTGCCTGTCGACATTCTCTTCTCCGGATCGTCGCAAACAAGAACCCGCGCCCGAGGCGCATCCTCGTCGTATTCATTTGCATATATCGAAACGTAAAGCGGGCATAGCTAAATTTTCATGTCGTCGACCCGCCCGGCCCCCGCAACGGAGAGGGAAGGAGATATGACGCCAATCCGGATTTGCCTCAATTCACCAGCACCGCGCCGTCGCAGCGAATGCCGGAGATCCAGACATCGGCCTGCCCGATGCCGATGCCAAGCGTCGCGAGCACAGAGGCCAGCACCTGATCGATCGACGCCGTGGCACCGCCGATGATTCCGGTCACGGCCGGCCCGAGGCCGGGTATCGGCAGGCCGAGCGGCCCGACATTGACCTTGAGCGAGAGATCGCCGAGCAGGCTTGCGGTCAGCGACGAGGTGAAATCGGTGGTGGTCACGGTCTTCTTCGTCTGGGCGGCGATGTCGGCATAGCTGAAAGACACCGGCGTCGGCGCGGTGTTGCCCATGCCGGCATGAGCGCGGCCGGTCACGGTGACCGCGCCGAGATTGACCAGCGTCGCGTGACCCGGATCGGGCTTGCTGGTGAAGTTGGTCATCTCAGCCGCCGACACGTTACCGATCCAGGCATCGACCACGCCGGGCGTAACGCCAAGGGTGACGGTCGACGACGTCACGTCGGGGCGGCCGCAACTCACGCCATCGAGTGTTGCAGTCCCGGACGCGACCTCGACATAAAGCGGCAGATTGACCGCCGGCACCGCTCCGCTGCCGAGCAGCTTGATCGTCACCAGAACCCGCGTCTGCGCGGTATGCACGCTTGCGCCTTCGGTCCCCACCGTCATCCAGCTTTTGCCTTGCGGATGCTCGCCGATGGTCGCCGTCACCGAGACGGCGGCGATGCCGGGCAGGCCGAGATTGACGGACGCCGCGATCTGGTTGGCGCCGTTGGCGATCGCGCCCGTCGCTGACAGCAGGTCGAACACCGAGACGCTGGCGCCGGTTTTCGGCTGTGAGCCGACCGTCATCGCCGAATAGAGACCGACGTCGATCAGCGACCCCGGTGCGATGGTGGTGGTCAGCCCGGCAAGCGCCTGCGAGATGTTCGACAGCGCCGCGGTCGCCGCGTTCAGGCCGTTCGCCGCCTGCTGCGCGCTCAACATCGCCGCCGCGATGTCTGCGACCTTCACGTTGCCCGACAGCACGGAGTCGTAGGTGCCGCCGGTCAGGTCGAGCCGCGTCGCCAGCGCGTTCAGGAAATCGAAGGCGTCGATATGGGCATCGATCAGCGCCTGATAGTCCATCACCGACAAAGACAGCGTCGTTCCCAGCATGCGGCCGAGCACGGCGTTAAGCAGGCCGCCGTCCAGCGCGAGCAGGCGCGAGCCGATCGCGAACGACGCCATCGCGGTGCTTGCCGCGGTGGCGCGGGTGGTGACGTCGAAGTCGTTGGTCCCGGTGAACACGCGCGCGAAGTAAAGCGGGGTCTGCGTGCGCAGCGTCACCCGTGCCGCGTTGGCGACCCCGGTCGCGGGAGTCGCAAAGCGCGCCTGCGGCGCGAGCGCGGCGTTGGGGGTATAGTTGCCGAGTTCGACCGAGACCAGCGCGCTCGTCGGATAACCGTTGGCCGCCACCGTGGCGGCCGCGGCGCTGGCGGCCTTGGAGATGTTGCCGGCCGCGACGATGGCCGCGAGGTCGGCCGCGCTCTGCGACTTGCGGCGATCGGCATAGATCGAGCCGATATCGACGCCGAGCGCGGCGCAGCCCAGCACCAGCACCATGCATCCGGCGCCCATGATCGCGAAGTTGCCGCGCGTATCCGAGACAAAGCGCCGAAGCAGGTTTGGCATCGCACGTCTCCTCAAAAGCCGCCGAAGGGGATCGCCGCCGAGCGGACGATGGTGGTCGGCGGCGACGGCACGAAGGGCAGCGCCAGAAGGAAGTTTCCGGAGGCGTCGTAGTTGACGGTGACCACGAAAACGTCGCTGCCTGACGTTGCCGCGCTTACCGACAGACGGGCCGGCTGCAAAAGCGGATACGAGCCGGCATTCGCGGTGATGTAGCTTTCGGCGAGACTCGCCCGCTCCGCCTCGCTCAGGCCGGCGACCGAGCAGCGCGCCGCTTCCGCGGCGAGCTGCTGCACGCCGTGCACCATCGTGAAGTAGGAGCCGAACACGACGATGCCGAACACCAGCACCAGGAACAGCGGCAGCAACATCGCGAACTCGACCGCCGACGCGCCGCGTGCGCAGCGCGCGAGCCGGCGCAATCTGGATAAAACGGAGAGTTTGCCGAGGAGCATCATGCAATAGACTAAGCCATACAACCATTAAGTGTGTATGAATGAACTTATATACTAAAGGTAGTATATGTCTGCGCGGACGTCCGCCTGCCCCGGAGCCGCCATGGCCGAACGCGTGCCGCCGGCGAGCTTCCGACACAATTCACGCAACGTCCGGGCGCACATGGGCTCGATGCGGCAAACCGCATTTCGCAGCCTTGCGAAAAGGGGGTAGGCTGCCGCTGAACATGCCGAGACGAAAAGAAGAGGCCTCCGATGCTAGACAAGAGCCCTGCCCCGCCCGCGCCGAACGATCTGGCTGCGTTCTGGATGCCGTTCACCGCCAACCGCGCCTTCAAGGCGGCGCCCAGGCTGATCGCCGGCGCCAAGGGCATGCACTATTTCTCAACCGACGGCCGCAAGATCATCGACGGCGCCGCGGGCATGTGGTGCTGCAATGCGGGTCACGGCCGCGCGGAAATCGCGTCGGCGATCGGCAAGCAGGCCGAAGCGCTGGACTTCGCGCCGCCGTTCCAGTTCGGCATTCCGCAGGCGTTCGAGCTTGCCAACCGCATCGCCGCGCTCGCGCCGAACGGGCTCGATCACGTGTTCTTCTGCAATTCGGGATCGGAGGCCGCGGACACCGCGCTGAAGGTTGCGCTGGCCTATCACCAGATCAACGGCCAGGGCAGCCGCATCCGCCTGATCGGCCGCGAGCGCGGCTATCACGGCGTCGGCTTCGGCGGCACCTCGGTCGGCGGTATCGTCAGCAACCGCAAGATGTTCGGCACACTGCTCACCGGCGTCGACCATCTGCAATCCACCTACGATCGCGAGAAGCAGGCCTTCAGCAAGGGCGAGCCTGATTACGGCGCGCATTTCGCCGACGAACTGGAGCGCCTCGTCAGCCTGCACGGCGCCAACACCATCGCCGCCGTGATCGTCGAGCCGATGGCGGGATCGACCGGTGTGCTGCCGGCGCCCAAGGGCTATCTCAAGCGGCTGCGCGAGATCACCGAAAGGCACGGCATCCTGCTGATCTTCGACGAGGTCATCACCGGCTTCGGCCGGCTCGGCTACGCATTCGCCGCTGAACGCTACGGCGTGCTGCCGGACATGATCACCTTCGCCAAGGGGATCACCAACGGCGCGGCTCCGATGGGCGGCGTGCTGGTGCGCGACACCATCCACGACGCCTTCATGTCCGGCCCGCCCAACGCGGTGGAACTGTTCCACGGCTATACCTATTCGGCGCACCCGCTGGCCTGCGCCGCCGGCCTCGCCACCCTCGACATCTATCGCGACGAAAAGCTGTTCGAGCGCGCCAGGGCACTCGAGCCGACATTCGCCGACGCGGTGATGAGCCTGCGCAGCGAGCCCAACGTGGTCGATATCCGCACCGTCGGAATCACGGCAGGCATCGATCTTGCCCCCAACGGCAACGGCCCGGGCGACCGCGGCTTCGCGGCGCTGAGAAGCGGCTTCCATGACCACGACGTGATGATGCGGATCGCCGGCGACACGCTGGCGCTGACCCCGCCGCTGATCGCCAGCGACGACCAGATCGGCGAGATCATCGACAAGGTCGCCAGGGTGATTCGCGCGGTCGCCTGAGCGTCTGGTCCGATTCCGGCGGAAACGGTAGAAGACTGCTCGCCGAATCACCGATAATGATAGTGTGACGGTCCGAAAGCGCCGGGAATCGTCCGGCGGCGGGAGCTTTTTCGCGCCAGATGATCCGCATGTCCACGATTTTCGTCGCCATCTGCATGGTGCTGGTCTCCGGCTCGCTCGGCGTCGCGCTCTATTCGCTGACCAGCCTGCGCCCGTCGGAAGCCGCCGTCGTGGCGCTGGCGGCCCTGACCTTCCTCATTCTCTACAACGCTGTCGCCATGCGGATGCGCGACCGCAGCGACGTCGACGGCCAGATCGCCGATCTGTCGCACGGCATCGCCGACCTCGCCCGCCAGGTCACTGAATTCGGACGCCGCCTCGCAGCCGCCGAGAGCAAGGTGGCTTCGGCCAGTTCCGCCTCGCACGACCGCGTTCAATCGGGGCTTCAATCCGCGCTCGGGGAAATCAGCGAGCTTGGCGGGCTGGTCAGGCAGCTCGCCGCCTCGGTCGCCGCTCATGAGGACATCCTGGTGTCGCTGCCGGCAGCCGGCCCGCCTCCGATGCCCGAGCCCCCACCCCCGGTTCGGGTTGCGGCGCCCGCGCCTGCTCCCGTCCGGCCGGCCGCGGCGAGCCCTGCACCGAACCGCAATGACGCGCCGATACTGACCACGATCAGGAGCGCCATCGAGGGCAACAATGTCGATATCTTCCTGCAGCCCATCGTCACGCTTCCGCAGCGCAAGACGCGCTATTACGAAGCGGTGACGCGGCTGCGCGATGCCCACGGCACATTCGTGGCGGCCAGCGATTTCATCCCCGCCGCCGAAGCGGCCGGCCTGATGGGACGCATCGATAACATGGTGGTGGTGCGCTGCATGGAGGTGTTGCGCCGGCTGCAAATGCGCAACAAGGACGCCAGCCTGTTCTGCAACCTCGCCGCGGCGACGCTCGGCAACCGCGCCGCATTCGGGCAGTGTCTCGATTTTCTCGAAGCCAATCGCGCGCTGGCGCCTTCGCTGATCCTCGAATTCAGGCACAGCACGCTGCGCAACCTCGGCCTCACCGAAAGCGAGCACCTCGCCGCGCTGGCGCAGCGCGGCTACAGGTTCTCCATCGACCATGTGACCGACCTGCGCATCGAGCCGCGCGAACTGGCCGACCGCGGCGTCCGCTTCATCAAGGTGCCGGCATCGCTCCTCCTCGACCCGCATCAGACATCGGCCTCCGACATCCATCCGGCCGACATCTCCGATCTGCTCGGACGATTCGGCATCGACCTGATCGCGGAGAGGATCGAGGACGAGCGCGCGGTGGTCGACCTGCTCGACTACGACATCCGCTTCGGTCAGGGTGTTCTGTTCGCCGCGCCGCGACCACTGCGCCCGGACGCAGCCACAGACACGGCCGACAAGCCGAGGATCGGCGCCATCAAGCCCGACCATCCGACCCGCCTGACCGGCGCCGCCGCACTGGCGCGCCGCGCCGGCAGCGTGGCCTAAAGAGTATCCAAGCGCAATGACGGCCCTTCGTTTCGTCGACCATCTGCGGGACCTCGCGACCGGCAGGGATGTCGTGCTGAGCGACATCTGGGGCGTCGTCCACAACGGCCTCGTGTCCTTTCCCGAAGCCTGCGCGGCGCTGAAAACCTTCCGCGACAAGGGCGGCACCGTCATTCTCATCACCAACGCGCCGCGTCCCGCCGAGGCGGTGCAGCGGCAGTTGCGCAAATTCGGCGTCCCCGACAATAGCTATGACGCCATCACGTCATCCGGCGATCTGGCGCGTTGCTACGTCGCCGAGCATCCTGACAAGGCTGTCTACTGGCTCGGTCCGGAGCGCGACAGTTCCATCCACAGCGGCCTCGATCCCGTATTCGCCCCGATCGAGCGCGCTAACTACATCATCTGCACCGGTCCGTTCGATGACGAGACCGAAACGGCGGAGGACTATCGCGCCTTGATGATGCAGGCGCGCGAACGCAGGCTGCCGCTGATCTGCGCCAACCCCGATATCGTCGTCGAAAGCGGAGACCGTCTGCTTTATTGCGCCGGCGCGATTGCCGAACTCTATCGCGAACTCGGCGGCGAGGTAATTTTTTACGGCAAGCCGCACCGGCCGATCTACGAACGCGCCATGGCGCTGGCGCGGGAACGGCGCGGCGAGGACACGCCACTGAACCGGGTGCTCGCCATCGGCGATTCCGTGCGCACGGACCTGATGGGCGCCCACGCCTTCGGCATCGACCTACTGTTCCTGACGCGCGGCATCCATTCCGAGGAATTCGCCGGCGTCGAACAACTCGATCCGGCCTCGGTCAAGGAATTGTTCGGCCATCCGCCGCTGGCGCTGATGCGCGAACTGAAGTGGTGAGGCTCACGTCTGACAGTGAGCGCTGCCCCCTCACCCGGCACTGCGTGCCGACCTCTCCCCATCGGGGACAGGTAAAGAAGATCGACATTCCGATTCCATCAGGCCGTGAACGACTCTAAGACGTGGATGCCCGTGACAAGCACGGGCATGACTGAAGACATCTCGTCAGCAGACATCGAAACGACGTCAGCTCGAAGAGCGTCAGCGATTACGCCGGAACGCTGTCGGGAAACACCGCTTCGATCTTGTTCTTCAGCGTCGCCGCGTTGAACGGCTTGACGATGTAGTTGTTCACGCCGGCCTTCTTGGCTGCGATCACGTTCTCGGTCTTCGACTCCGCCGTGATCATGATGAACGGCGTCATCGCGAGATTAGCGTCGGCGCGGACTTCCTTGAGCAGGTCGTAGCCGGTCATCGGCTCCATGTTCCAGTCGGAGATCACGAGGCCGTATTTCTTGGTGCGCATCTTGTTCAGCGCCGCCGAACCGTCGCTGGCGTCGTCGATGTTCTCGAACCCAAGCTGCTTGAGAAGATTCCGGATGATGCGGATCATGGTGTTGTAATCGTCCACCACAAGTACCGACATCGACAAGTCTACTGCCATTTTGAACCCCCTGCACGCCACATTCTATGTGTGCCGAAATCGTCAAAGGCCCGCCTGTGCGGGCCATCCTGGGAGCATGCCGGAATTCGCCGGTCCTGCCCCCGCGGGTCGGCTCGCCTTCCTACTCCCCAGCCCTTAAACAGCGCGTTAATCCGGGAAGGGATGCCGGGCCCGTACTCCGAAAAGGCTGGCCGGCGCGCTTGACTTCAACCGCCTCCCCACCCATCAACGAAACGGTAATGACCTCCCGATTTGCCATCATCCGCGACACCACGCCTGCCGCCGCTGCGATTCCCAAGGGTTCGGTGGTGGCGATGGGCAATTTCGACGGCGTGCATCTCGGCCACCGCGCGGTGATCGCGGCGGCACTCCGAATGTCGCGCGCCCGTGGGAAGCCGGCTTTTGCCGTCACCTTCGAGCCGCACCCGCGAAAGTTTTTCAGCCCCAACACCCCGCAATTCCGCCTGACCGACGAGACCAACAAGCTGCGGCTGCTGGCGGGAACGGGCCTCGCCGGGGCCGTGGTCATGACTTTCGACGCCGCACGAGCCGGCACCACGGCGCAGGATTTCATTCACCATGATCTGATCGACCGCCTCGGCATCAGCGGCATCGCCGTCGGTTACGATTTCCATTTCGGCAAAGGCCGGGTCGGTTCGCCCAGCCTTTTGGCGAGCGAGGCGACGCGCTTCGGCATCGAGGTCGACGTGCAGCCCCATATCGACATCGATGAGCGGCCCGTGTCATCCAGCGCGATCCGCATGGCGCTGGCGGAAGGCCAGATCGCGGATGCTACCGCCATGCTCGGCGGACCGTGGTTCGTGACCGGCGAGGTGATCCACGGCGACAAGCGCGGCGCGGGGCTCGGTTATCCCACCGCCAATATCCGCCTCGACAAGGATTGCGGGCTCAGGCACGGCGTCTATGCCGTGAGGGTGGGACGCGGCCAGGGAAAGGATCAGCGGCGCTTCGACGGCGTGGCGAGTTTCGGCCGCCGACCGACCTTCGACAACGGCGCGCCGCTGCTTGAAGTGTTCCTGTTCGACTTCAAGGGCGACCTCTACGGCACCACGCTGGACGTGGCCTTCATCGGTTTCATTCGCGAGGAATTGAAATTCGACAGCGTCGAGACGCTGGTTCGCCGGATGGACAGCGATGCCGACATCGCACGGGCCATACTCGCGGCCGCGCCCGACGCGTTCCCGAAGCTGGGAGAGATCGGATGAGTCGCGCTTCCTCCCTCTCCCCTTGCGGGAGAGGGTGCTGAGCGGCGGAGCCGCGAAGCGGGTGAGGGGGCAGATGCTGGGTCGGATAAACAACCCCTCACCCGGCTCAGTTTCGCTACGCTCACCTCGCCACCCTCTCCCGCAAGGGGAGAGGGAAGAAAGAGCTGCCAAACCGGGTTTCCCCTTCCCGCCAAAACACGCTATTCACCCGCCATGACCGAAAAGCTGAAAAAGTCCAACGCCCCTGACTATTCCAAAACCCTCTACCTGCCGCAGACGGAATTTCCGATGCGCGCCGGACTGCCGCAGCGCGAGCCGGAGACCCTCAAACGCTGGAACGAGATCGATCTTTACGGGCAGCTCCGCGAGCGCGCGAAGGGGCGGCCGAAATTCGTGCTGCATGACGGCCCGCCTTACGCCAACGGGCATATCCATATCGGCCATGCGCTGAACAAGATCCTCAAGGACGTCGTGACCAAAAGCCAGCAGATGCTGGGGCACGATTCCAATTACGTGCCGGGCTGGGACTGCCACGGCCTACCGATCGAATGGAAGATCGAGGAGGAGAACTACCGCTCCAAGGGCAAGGCGAAGCCGAACTTCAAGGAGCCGGCCGCGATGGTCGCGTTCCGCAAGGAATGCCGCGCCTACGCCGAGCACTGGCTGAACGTCCAACGCGAGGAGTTCAAGCGGCTCGGCATCATCGGCGACTGGGACCATCCCTACGCCACCATGACCTATCCTGCCGAGGCGCAGATCGCGCGCGAACTGATGAAGTTCGCCGCCAACGGCACGCTCTATCGCGGCTCCAAGCCGGTGATGTGGAGCGTGGTCGAGAAGACCGCGCTCGCGGAGGCCGAGGTCGAGTACGAGGACCACACCTCGGATACCGTCTGGGTGAAATTTCCGGTGACCTCGCCGGCGCACGGCGTGCTGGCGCAGGCGAGCGTTGTGATCTGGACCACGACGCCGTGGACGCTGCCGGGCAATCGCGCCATCAGCTTCTCGAACAAGATCGCCTACGGCCTTTACAAGGTCACCGATGCACCTGCCGACAACTGGGCCAAGACCGGCGATCTTCTGATCCTGGCTGACAATCTCGCCGCCGACGTCTTCAAGCAGGCGCGCGTCACGGCCTACGAGAAGATCCGCGACATTCCCGCCGATACGCTGGATGCGGTGGAGTGCGCGCACCCGTTGAACGGCCTGTCCGGCGGCTACGACTTCACCGTGCCGCTGCTGGCAGGCGATCACGTCACCGACGATACCGGCACCGGCTTCGTCCACACCGCGCCGGGACACGGCCGCGAGGACTTCGACATCTGGACGGCGAATGCGCGCGAGCTCGAGGCGCGCGGCATCACGACCGCGATTCCCTACACCGTCGACGAGAACGGCGCGCTCACCGCGCAGGCTCCGGGCTTTACGGGCAAGCGCGTGCTCACCGACAAGGGCGAGAAGGGCGACGCCAACGACGCCGTCATCAAGGCGCTGGTCGAGCGCAACATGCTGCTGGCGCGCGGGCGTTTGAAACACCAGTACCCGCATTCGTGGCGCTCGAAGAAGCCGGTGATCTTCCGCAATACGCCGCAGTGGTTCATCGCGATGGACAGGGATATTCTGAACGCTCCGGCCAAAGCCGGAGCTACGGATATCGCGGACCACGGCAAGGCAAAGCCCGGCGACACCTTGCGCGCCCGCGCGCTGCAAGCGATCAGCGTGACGCAATGGGTGCCGCCGCAAGGACAGAACCGCATCACCGGCATGATCGCCAACCGGCCGGACTGGGTGATCTCGCGCCAGCGCGCCTGGGGCGTGCCGATCGCGGTATTCGTGCGCGAAAAGGGCGACGGCTCCGCCGAAATCCTGATCGACGAGGCCGTCAACAAGCGCATCACCGACGCCTTCGAGAAGGAAGGCGCCGATGCCTGGTACACCGAGGGTGCGCGCGAACGCTTCCTCGGCTCACGTGCCAATGAGGACTGGCAGAAAGTCGACGACATCCTCGACGTCTGGTTCGACTCCGGCTCCACCCACGCCTTCGTGCTGGAAGATCCCGTGCATTTCCCCGGCCTCGCCGGCATCAAGCGCAAGGTCGATGGCGGTCGCGATACCGTGATGTATCTGGAAGGCAGCGACCAGCATCGCGGCTGGTTTCACTCCTCGCTCCTGGAAAGCTGCGGCACGCGGGGCCGCGCGCCTTACGACGTGGTGCTGACGCACGGCTTCACGCTCGACGAGAACGGCCGCAAGATGTCGAAGTCGCTCGGCAATACGGTCGATCCGCAGAAGGTCATCAAGGAGTCCGGCGCCGACATCCTGCGGCTGTGGGTCTGCGCCACGGACTACGCCGACGACCAGCGCATCGGCGCGGAAATCCTCAAGAACACCATTGAGACCTACCGCAAGCTGCGCAACACCATCCGCTGGATGCTCGGCACGCTGCATCACTTCGAGCGCGGCGACGCGGTCGCGTTCGCCGACATGCCCGAACTGGAACGCCTGATGCTGCACCAGTTGGCGGCGCAGAGCGAAGTGGTGCGCAAGGCCTACGCGGATTTCGATTACAAGGTCGTGATCGCCAGTCTCGCGGCCTTCATGAACACCGAACTCTCGGCGTTCTATTTCGATATCCGCAAAGACACGCTGTATTGCGATCCGCCGTCATCGGCGGCGCGCAAGGCGGCGCTCACCGTGATCGATACGCTTTGCGACGCGATCCTGAAATGGCTGGCGCCGGTGCTGTCGTTCACGACAGAGGAAGCGTGGCGGCTGTATCGCCCGGACGCGGAGCCGTCGGTGCACCTGACGACGTTTCCCGAGAGTTTCGACAATTTCCGCGACGACGCCCTGGCCGCGAAGTGGGAGACCATCCGCGCCGTGCGCAGCGTCGTCACCGGCGCACTGGAACTTGAACGCGCCGCCAAGCGGATCGGCTCCTCGCTGGAAGCCTCGCCGATCGTCTATGTCGCCGACCGCGCCATGCTGGCGACATTGTTCGACGTCGACCTCGCCGAGGTCTGCATCACCTCGAACTATGAGGTGCGGGAGGGCGACGCGCCGGCTGACGCGTTCCGTCTGCCGAGCGTGCAGGGCGTCGCCGTGGTGGTCGAGAAAGCCGAGGGCATCAAGTGCGCCCGGTCGTGGAAGATCCTGCCGACCGTCGGCGACGACAAGGAGTATCCCGACGTGTCACCGCGGGACGCGCAGGCGCTTCGCGAATGGAAGGCGCTGGGGGTGACTGCGTAATCTATTTCGTCGTCATTCTGTCTTTGTCGTCCGTGTTCAATTAAACGGCAACGCGTCTACAAGCACTTTCGTCGCCTCTGCGAACGCAGGGACCCATAACCCCAGGCATCAAATAAAATTGACCAACGCAGTCAAATCGCAACCACTCGGCATATGGGGCCCGGCCTTGGCGGGAACGACGCGGCATGTGGAGGCAGGCGCAGCCCCTCCTCCTTCGTCTTCGTTTCGCGAACGCACCTTCTCCCAAGCGGGGAGAAGGACAAGAGCGGCCGGCGCATGACCCCTCCTCTCCGTTCAGGCATCATCGCAGCCGCCCTCGCGCTGATCCTCGATCAGGCCTCGAAGCTGTGGCTGCTTTACGTGTTCGATATCGGTCATCGCGGCGCAGTCAACGTTACGCCGTTCTTCGACCTGGTGCTGGCCTGGAATACTGGCATCAGCTACGGCTGGTTCCAGACCGACAGTCCGGTGGGCGCGGCGATCCTGCTCGCGGTCAAGGCGGTTGCGGTGGTGCTGCTGGCGATCTGGATGGCGCGCTCAAACACCCGCACGGCGACAATTGGTCTCGGCCTCATCATCGGCGGCGCCATCGGCAACGCCATCGACCGCTTCGCCTATGGTGCAGTGGTGGATTTCGCGCTGTTTCACGTTCAGTTCGCGGGAAAAACCTATGGCTGGTACGTATTCAACATCGCCGACGTGGCGATCGTTGCCGGGGTGATAGCCCTGTTGTATGATTCCTTCTTCGGAACACCCGCCGCAAAAGCGCCCTGATCCCGGACGATAGGGATGGCCCGGAGCGCAGGCGGTCTCCGGCCCGCGGTCCTTCGAAAATACTGAACAGGATGAACGCGATGCGCAAAACCGGACGGAATGATCGTGATGTGCCCGAGGCTCGGGGGACGTGGCTGCGCGGCGTTCGTTTCGCCGTCGCCGCCGCAAGCATCGCCATCGTGTTGTCCTCCGGCATGGCCCGCGCCCAGGACGACGATGACGACGCCACTTTCGAGGAGAAAATCATCCACAACCTGATGAGCGGCATCGGCGGGACCAACATGGACAACAAGGGCATCGACTATCGCGAGCGGTCGCCGCTGGTGATTCCGCCCAAGATCGATCTGCCCCCGCCAGGCTCCGCCGCGACCGAAATCAGAGACCCGAACTGGCCGAAGGATCCCGACGTCGAGCGCCACAAGGAGTTGGTTGCCGCTCGCAAGCAACGCAAGCCCACCTCCGAGGAAGGCGGTCGCTCGATCCTGCCCAGCAAGCTCGCAACGCACGGTTCCGGCACCACACAGCGGGCTGACACCGATCAGCCAGGCAAGCCGCAGAACGACAACCCGTCGCTCAGCCCCTCTCAACTCGGTTTTTCGGGCAAGTTCCTCAGCTTCTTCGGCGGCAACAAGCCGCAGACCGCAACGTTCACGGGCGAACCGGAACGGGAACAGCTGACGCAGCCTCCGGCCGGATATCAGACCCCATCGCCGAACTACGCTTACGGCACCGGACCGAAGGAAGTGCTCGGCAATACGTATATGGATATCAACACCGGCAAGGAACGCAAAAACTGACGGGGGCGACCGGCAGCACGAACGAACCGGGCTGAGGTTTCCTGCCCGGATCGCTTGGCACGATACGGATCGGCATACGGATCTGCTGCGGCAGTCATCAAGACCTGACGGCGCCGCGACCCAATGATTGGCTCCAGCACAAGGACTGACGGCAATCCGTGACGCTCCCATAGCTTGCCGCCGGTGCAAACCATGACAGCATTACCCCGACTGACAGCCCGCGTTTCCACGGCGCTGGCCCTGTGCCTTGCATTCCTGTTTGCCTTCGGGGCATCCCAGGCGCAGACCGTCACCGCGCAGCCTCCGGCCACCTTCACCCTGCCGAACGGACTCGCGGTCGTCATCATTCCCGATCACCGGACGCCCGTGGTCACGCAGATGATCTGGTACAAGGTCGGCTCGGCGGACGAAACGCCGGGCAAATCGGGGCTCGCGCATTTCCTTGAGCACCTGATGTTCAAGGGCACCGCCAAACATCCGGCCGGCGAGTTCTCCCAGACAGTGCTGCGCGTTGGCGGCGAGGAGAACGCCTTCACCTACTTCGACTACACCGGCTACTACCAGCGCGTGCCGCGCGACCAACTCGCGACGATGATGGCGTTCGAGGCCGACCGCATGACCGGCCTGGTGCTGAAGGACGAAAACGTGCTGCCCGAGCGCGACGTGGTGCTCGAGGAATACAACATGCGCGTGGCCAACAATCCCGATGCGCGGCTGACGGAACAGATCATGGCGGCGCTGTACCTCAATCATCCCTATGGGCGCCCGGTGATCGGCTGGCGCCACGAGATCGAGAAGCTCACCCGCAAGGACGCGCTTGCCTTCTACAAACGGTTCTATGCGCCGAACAACGCGACGCTGGTGATTGCCGGCGACGTGGACGCGCAGAAAATCCGGCCAGAGATCGAAAAGACATTCGGTCAGGTGCCCCCGCAGCCCGCGATTCCGCCGGTTCGCATCCGTCCGCAGGAACCGCTGCCGGTGGCGTCGCGGACGGTCACGCTCGCGGATCCTCGCGTCGAACAGCCGATGCTGCGGCGTTATTATCTCGTGCCGGCCGCGACCACCGCCGCAACCGGTGAAAGTCCGGCGCTGGATGTGCTTGCGCGACTGATGGGCGAAGGCAGCAACGCGTATCTTTATCGCGCGCTGGTGGTCGACAAGCCGCTCGCCGTCAACACCAACGCATCCTATCAGGGCACCATGGTCGATCCGACCCAGTTCACGATCGCGGTCGCGCCAAAGCCGGGCGTCAGTTTCGCCGCCGTCGAGCAGGCCATCGACGGCGTGATCGCACATCTCGCCGCCAACCCCGTTCCGGCTGAAGACCTCGAGCGCGTGAAGACGCAGTTAATCGCGCAGGCGGTCTATGCCCAGGACAGTCAGACGACGCTGGCGCGCTGGTACGGCGCGGGCATGACCGTGGGATTGAGCGTCGACGAAATCAGAACCTGGCCCGACCGTATCCGCGCGGTCACTGCCGCGCAGGTTCGCGAGGCCGCGCAAAGGTGGCTGGTCAAGACGCGCTCGGTGACGGGCTATCTGATCAAGGACACCACGCCGGCGCACGAGGAGAAGCGGTCGTGAGACGCACCCGGATCGGCGCGGCGCGCCGCCTGCTCGCCGCCATATGCTTCGCGGTGACGTCCCTCATGACCGTTCCCGCTTTCGCGACGACGAAAATCCAGCATCTGGTGACGCCAGGAGGCATTGAGGCCTGGTTCGTTCAGGATGCGACCGTTCCGCTGGTCGCGATGGAATATGCATTCGCGGGCGGCGCGGCGCAGGATCCGGCCGACAAGCCGGGCGTCGGCTACATGGTCGCAAGCCTGCTCGACGAAGGCGCCGCCGATCTCGACTCCAAGACCTTCCGTGAAAGGCTCGACCGCCACGCCATCGAACTGAGTTTCAGCATCGAACGCGACCGCTTCCGCGGCTCGTTGCGGATGCTCAAGGAGCACAGCGGCGAGGCATTCGACCTGCTGCATCTCGCCCTCACCTCCCCGCGCTTCGACGCTGACGACGTCGAGCGCATCCGATCGCAGATCATATCGGAGCTGCGCCGCAACTCCACCAACCCCAACGCACTTGCCGGCCGCAATTTCCTCAAGCTCGCATTCGACGATCACCCTTACGGCCGGCCGTCGCACGGCACCCTCGAAAGCATTCCACCGATCACGACCGACGACCTCAGGATCTACGTGCGCCACGTGCTGGCGAGGGACGGGCTGAAGATCGCAGTCGTCGGCGACATCGAGCCGGCCGCTCTCGCAAAGCTGCTGGATCAGACCTTCGGAGGACTGCCGGCGAAAGGCGACCTCACGCCTGTTGCCGACGTCGTCGCCACCAAGCCGCCGCAACGTACATTCGTTCCGCTCGACGTGCCGCAGACCGTGGTCATGTTCGGCGGCCCCGGCGTCAAGCGTCACGATCCGGATTTCATGGCCGCCTACATCGACAACCATATTCTCGGCGGCGGTTCGCTGTCGTCCCGTCTCTACCGCGAGGTTCGCGAAAAGCGCGGCCTCGCTTATTCCGTCTCGCAATCGCTGTTGTGGATGGATCACTCGGCGCTGTTCGCCGGCACAACGGGCACCCGCGCCGACCGCGCCGGCGAGAGCATCGATGCGATCAACAACGTCATCCAGCGCTTCGCCGAAGATGGGCCAACCCAGAAGGAGCTGGACGAGGCCAAATCCTACCTGAAGGGATCGCAGATGCTGGAGCTTGATACCTCCTCGAAGCTCGCCACCGGCCTGCTGCAATACCAGACGGACAATTTGCCGATCGACTACATCGAGAAGCGCAATTCCATCGTCGAGGCCGTCACCCTCGATCAGGCGAAAGCGGTTGCAAAGCGGCTGTGGGGGCACGGGCTCCTGACCGTGGTCGTGGGACGCGCGCAGGCGGCGACGCAACCGGCGGCAGCCCAGCCGGGGGCGACCGCCCGACCAGGGGCGGCCCAGCCCGCGCCGCACCCGGCCGCACACTGACGCACGCACATCGGTTAAGGTGCTCGGTCTGATTCCCCCCGCGAGGGGGAACAAAACAGTGAGTGCCACAGTGCGGATCACCCGCGATATCGCGATCGACGACGACGACATCGAGATCAGTTTCGTCCGCGCCTCAGGTCCGGGTGGCCAGAACGTCAATAAGCTCGCCACCGCCGCTCAATTGCGCTTCGACACCCGCCGCCTGACGCTCGCCCCGGACGTGGCGACGCGGCTCGCGAGTCTCGCCGGGCAGCGGATGACGAGGGACGGCGTAATCGTGATCCATGCCCAGCGCTTCCGCACCCAGGAACGCAACCGCACCGACGCCATCGATCGCCTGATCGATTTGCTGCGCAAAGCCGCGATCCGCCCCACGCTGCGCCGACCCACGAAACCAACGCTCGGCTCGAAACAGCGCCGCCTCGACAGCAAGAAACGCCGGAGCAACGTCAAGGCGAAGCGCGGTGCGGCACGTTACGACGATTGAGGCGGGACTCCGTCCCGTGAACAGCGGGGAGAGCGTTCGGCCGCCCTCCCCTGAATCGGCAAAACCGCCTAGATTGCCGGACCAATCGCGAGTCGCCTGCCATATGCCCGTCCGCCAGCTTCCCGAAACCGTCGTCAACCGGATCGCGGCCGGCGAGGTGGTCGAACGCCCGGCAAGCGTGGTGAAGGAACTGGTCGAGAACGCCATCGATGCCGGCGCGGGTCGCATCGACATCTTCACCGATGGCGGCGGGCGGCGGCGGATCGGCATCACCGACGACGGCGGCGGAATGACGCGCGGCGACCTCGCGCTGGCGGTGGACCGCCACGCCACCTCGAAGCTCGACGACGAGGACCTGCTGCGCATCCGGACGCTGGGCTTTCGCGGCGAAGCGCTGCCCTCGATCGGTGCGGTCGCGAAGCTTGCCATCACCACGCGCCACGCCGGCGAGCCGCATGCATGGTCGCTCAGCGTCGAGGGTGGACGGAAATCCGCGATCGCACCGGCGGCGCTGACGCAAGGCACGCGCGTCGAGGTCGGCGACCTGTTTTTTGCGACGCCCGCGCGGCTGAAATTCCTCAAGACCGACCGTACTGAGGCTGAGGCGATCCGCGAGGTGGTGCGACGGCTGGCAATGGCGCGCCCCGATATCGCTTTCACGCTCGCCGGCGAAGGGCGTGCGCCGGTGACGTGGACGGCGGCGCTGCCGGGTGCGGCCGGACAATTGACGCGGCTCGGCGACATTCTCGGCGCGGACTTCCGCGGCTGCGCCATCGCGGTGCGCGCCGAACGCGACGGCGTGATCGTGGATGGCTTCGCCGCCGCGCCGTCGCTGACGCGCGCCAACGCGCTCGGCCAGTATCTGTTCGTCAACGGTCGCCCGGTCCGCGACAAGCTGATCCTGGGCGCGGTGCGAGCGGCCTATTCCGATTACCTGCCGCGCGACCGCCATCCGGTGGTGGCGCTGTTCGTCACGACCGAGCCGCAGGAGGTCGACGCCAATGTCCACCCCGCCAAGACGGAGGTGCGCTTCCGCAATGCCGGGCTGGTGCGGGCTTTGATCGTGCATGCGCTGAAGGACGCACTCGCGCGCGAGGGCCGCCGCACGGCGGCGAACAGCGACGGCGCGGTGCTCACTGCATTTCGTCCCGCGGCGGCTGCCCGCCCGGCCAACTGGGACTGGCGGCAATCGCCCGCCTCGCCTCCCGGTCCGCGGCCATGGTCCGGCGGCACGGCCGCGACCGCTTTGGCCGAGCGCGGACAGGCCGCGTTCGACGTCGGCGCGCCCAGTGCGGACGTGCGATTCAACGCCCCTCCCGCGGTTGACCTGCTCGACCGGCCGCTCGGCGCGGCGCGCACGCAGATTCACGAAACCTATATCGTGTCGCAGACCCGTGACGGTCTTATCGTGGTGGACCAGCATGCCGCGCATGAGCGCATCGTCTATGAAAAGTTGAAGGCGGCGCTGGAGCGCGACGGCGTGCAGCGGCAGATTCTTCTGATTCCCGACATCGTCGAACTGGACGAGGCGACCGTCGAAAAGCTGCTCGATCGCGCGCGCGAACTGGAAAAATTCGGTCTCGCCATCGAATCCTTCGGACCCGGCGCGGTCGCCGTGCGCGAGACGCCGTCGCTGCTCGGCAAGACGGATGCAGCGGCGCTGTTGCGCGATCTCGCCGAGCACATGGCCGAGTGGGACGAGGCGCTGCCGCTGGAACGGCGGCTGATGCATGTCGCGGCAACGATGGCGTGTCACGGCTCGGTGCGCGCCGGACGAATCCTCAAGCCTGAGGAAATGAACGCGCTGCTGCGCGACATGGAAGCGACGCCCAATTCAGGCCAGTGCAATCACGGCCGTCCGACCTATGTTGAACTAAAGCTGGCCGACATCGAGAAGCTGTTCGGTCGGCGATGAGCGGTCTCATGGCAGCGGCAATAGCGCCCCGAAGAACGGCACCGCTTCCGCTCGCCTGTAACCTTTCGAAGGACAGCTTCGCTGTCGCTCTCTGGTCGTACGAACACCAACCGTGGAAGCTCAAAACAGCTTGACGACATCCACGGTGGACGTCCGGCGCAGCAGAGGCCGGACATTCTGATTCAACCAGTCTCGTCATGATTCAATTTGTATTGAGATGAAAACGCAGCCGGGTCGGTCCGGCGAACGAGATTTCATCGCCCTGCCGCTCCCAGGTGCCCGCAGCGGAGAGCGCCGCGACCAGATCGTCATCGGCTTTGGCTGTCTCCGGCGAACAGGAACGGTCTTCCAGCGGACCGGCCGCGAAGATCACGGTGTTGCCGGCAACCGAAAACTGACCCTTGCCGCCCTTGCACCACAGCTCAAACCGGGCCTCGCCGCTGTCGCCGATCTCCAGCGACGGCACCCGCTTCGAGCCGGGCTGGGGCGGCGCATCGAGCGTCATCTCAAGGCCGAAGGGAAACCCGTCCTGCGCCGACGCCGGCCATGCACCCATGCTTCCGATCGCGGCCGCAGCCGCGATGACACCGGACCGGAAGCCGAACCTTGCAGCCATCTGCCCTCGTTGAATAGTGATCGCGATTATCGCATCTGCGCCGTTCTACCGCGTGGATCAGCCGAGGTGAAGCCTGCTGTGGGACTCAAATTCCACCCGCGGCATTATGATCGCTTCGGCGACCCATCGCCCCTCGGGGAAAGAGCGCTCACTATTTCACGCCGGCCATCGCGGTCAGGTCAGCCGACAACTTGGCGATGAAAGCCGCGCCGCACCAGTTGGAACCCCCACCTCCCGGATTGATGCTCGTAAAGCTACTATTGAGCGGCGCAGCGAAGTCCGACGTGAATGCGTTGCAGTCTCCCTTCGACAGGTCGCTGCCGGAGTAGCGCAGATCCAGCGTAAACACCTTGTAGGTGAGGCCCACGCCGATGTTCCAGGCGTTGTAATCGGCATACTTGATGCCATTCGGAAACGGACCTGCGTAACCGGCCGCGGCAATGCCGGTGCCGTAAAATGAATCCGACGTTCCGAGCCATTGGCGGCCAAACTCGCCCGACACGTACATGCCGACGCCGCTCGCTCCGAACACGGCGGCGGGCGCGGTATACCTGGCGGTGATCGAGGCGTAGTTGCCCCACGCGCCGGTGTTGAGGAAATTTGGGGAATAGTATTCGTTCAGGCCGACCGCCCAGTTGTCGCTGACGGTGTAGGTCACCTTGGCGAAGCCTTCGAAGAAGCTCACGTCCTTCTTCATGACGTTGCCGTTGGGAAGGACGTTGGCCGCGCATTCCGCACTGAGAGAACGGCCTGCCGTATCGGTCGGAGCGCCGTAGTAGCAGGTGCCGCCCGGATAGAGATAACCCCAGACGCCGAAGTCGAAGGCAAAGGCGCCGAAAGTCGGTCGGATGCCGCCGTAAATATCGACCTCCGCCGCCGCGCGGTTGGCGAAGGAAATGCTCTCGACCGCAGAGCCGACGTAAAGCTGCAGGTCCTTGCCGAGGTTATAGCGAGGCTCGAAATAAGCGGTGACTGACGGCTTGTGGTTGGACTGCGTCACGCCGCGGAACACGTAGTCGCTCACCACGCCGGCGCCGAAGGCGATGTCCCATGGATCGAACGCGACCGGAGGCGGTGCCTTATAGGCTTTCACCGCCATGTCCGCCGCCGGCGCCGAACCTGCCGTCACCGCCAGCGCCGCTGCCGCCAGAATCATTGTCTTCATGACGAACCCCATCCGCCGGAAAGCTGCCCCAAGTTTCGAAGGCACAAGGCAAGCGATGCCTGCCGCAAACGATCCCGTTGGCTGGAGCCTGTTCGCTCCTGACGGAATCAGAAGCGAGGCTCCACGATTTTGTTTCGACGCGTTTTCTTCACGCGAACCGGTATCCATCCTCGGATCGATTCCGAGGTCCGAGGACGTGCTTCGCTCGAAGGCGCTATATAGTCTGGGACCTGGACCAGAGACCGGGAAGCCGAAATAGCAAGCAATTTGCTGCCTATTTGTGCGTTCCCGCCTGTTTGCAGCGCGTTTGTTCGCAGGCGTCCCTTGTCTCGCCGCAAGAGATTACAAGGGGGTGCTGCGCGAGCGGAGACGCCTCAGCTTTCCGCCGAGCACGTCATGCCGCCACTGACGCCCGCTCCGCCGGGCGACGGGCGAATTCCGAAAACAGGACTTTTACATACAGAAAGGGCCGCAGCGGCGACGCTGCGACCCGGCTCAAATCAGGTTCGCCAGTATTCCCCCTGGATTCCGAAGTTCGCACCAAAGGTCGCCACACGACATGCGAACATCGGAATCGGGACGCTCAGCTTTTCGAGCGAAGCATGTCCTCGGCCTGGTCCCCGCCTGACGGAATCAGAACGAGGCTCTAGTTACCCTCCCCCGTCGAACCCGCCCCATAGGAATGATCCGTCGAGGACGAGGACGAAACCGTGGGCTCGGGCATGGCCCAGCTCGAGGTGAGCGTGGACGCTGTGGACGCAGGCCGCGCGGCGCGTTTGGCTGCGGCTTTTTTCGTCGAAGCCCTGCGCTTGGCCGCCGGCTTTCTTGCGGATGTCGCCGCCGACTTCCTGGCGGTTTTCCTCGGAGACTTCTTTGCGGACTTCCTGGCGGCTTTCTTCACAGCCTTCTTGGCGGTTTTCTTGGCCGATTTTTTAGCCGATTTTTTGGTCGATTTCTTCTTCGCCGCCTTCTTTCCCGAAGCCGTCCGCGCCGACTTCTTCACGGCTTTCTTGGCGGACTTCTTCGCCGATTTTGTCTTCGCCGCTACGGCCTTCTTCTTGCCCTTCTTGGCCTTAACGCTCTTCGCCTTCCTGGATTTCTTAGCCATCGTGGTCCTCCTGTTGCCGGCGATCAATTCAATCCTGGCCGGGGGCCGCCTGTCGCCCAATCGAGAAGTTCAATCGTGTGAACAACAGGGACCGACGTTCCACCGGCAATCTGGACCATGCACCCGATATTGCCCGTAGCGATCATGTCCGGCTTGACGCTTGCGATATTGGCGACCTTCCGGTCGCGCAAGCTGTTCGCAATGTCAGGCTGGAGAATGTTGTATGTCCCCGCCGAACCGCAACACAAATGACTCTCCGGTATATCTTTCACCACGAATCCATTCTTGGAAAGCAAATCTTTCGGAAGCTGCGTGATTTTCTGCCCGTGCTGAAGCGAACAGGCGGAATGATAGGCGATGACGAGATCGCTACGTTGCTGCGACGGCGGCAGGTCGAGGCTCGCGATGTACTCGGTGATATCCTTGGCGAGGCCCGAGACCCTCGCGGCCGGGACGGCGTAATCGCGATCCTCCCGCAGCAGATAACCGTAGTCCTTGATGACCGTGCCGCAGCCCGACGCCGTCACCACGATGGCGTCGAGGCCACCGCGTTCCGCCTCACGGAGCCAGGCCGTGATGTTGGCCCGCGCCCGCGCCAGCGCATCAAGGTCATCGCCCATGTGATGCGTCAGCGCGCCGCAACACTGCTCGTCCGCAACCAGCACCACCTCGACGCCGTGACGGGTCAGCAGACGGATGGCGGCCTCGTTGATGCGCGGCGCCAGCACCTGCTGGGCGCAGCCTTGCAGCAGCGCGACGCGGCCGCGCCTCAAACCCTTCGCCGGGAACACGCTGCCGGCGACCGCTCCGGGAGAGGGCAGCGAGGCCGGTGCGAGCGCCAGCATCGCCTTGATCCTGCGCAGGAACGTCGGCGTTGTCGCGCCGGCTTTCGAGCCCGGCAGCAGCGCCGCGAAAGGCCGGCCGAAGCGCGCCAGGATCATGCTGGCCCGAAACAGTTTCGGCCGCGGCAGCACATAGGCCAGAACCGTTCGAAGCAGCCGTTCGGGAAGCGGTCGTTCGTACTCCTTCGCGATCTTGACCCGCGCCTGGTCGACCAGATGCATGTAGTTGACCCCCGAGGGACAGGTCGTCATGCAGGCGAGGCACGACAGGCAACGGTCGATGTGCTTCACGACCTCGGCGGTCGGCGGCTCGTTCTTTTCGAGCATCTGCTTGATCAGGTAAATCCGGCCGCGCGGGCTGTCGAGTTCGTCGCCAAGCAGCACATAGGTCGGGCACGTCGCCGTGCAGAACCCGCAATGCACGCACTTGCGCAGGATCTTGTCGGCCTCAACGATATCCGGATCGGCCAGTTGAGCGGGCGTGAATTCGGTTTTCATGAGATCGGCGTCCGGGCCAGCCTGCCGCGATTGAGAATGCTTTTCGGATCGAAGCTCTGCCGCACCCGCTCGGACAATGCGGCGACACCCTTCGCCTGCGGATGAAACACATCAACCGCGCGCCGCGTTCCCTCGTCGGCCCGCAGCAGCGTCGCATGGCCGCCGATTGCGGCGAGCCGCCGGCGCAGCGGCGCGGCATGGGCATCAGCCGAAGGCGGCAGCGCCGCCCAGACCAGCCCGCCGCCCCAGTCGTAGATCACCTCGCCGCCGGTCTCGCGCGCCATCGCCTGACCGAACGCGCCGCCTCGCGCCGGCGGGCAGACGATCCGCCACACCGGATACGCGCCGAACGCGCCACCGGCCGCGAACGGAATGACGTCGCGGATATCGCGCCACAGGGCAGCCGACTGCGCCTCCTCGACGAGTTCGGCCGTTCCGAACGAGGCAAGGTCCGCTGCAAGCGCCGAGGCGCGGTGAGCGACCGAAGCGGCGATGCCTTCCAGCCGCAACAGCGTTATGGCCTTTCCTGCCGTTGTGAGGCCGGAAAGCGCGCCTTGCGCGGCCCCGAGAGCCGTGCCCGGCACATGCGCCGCTCCCGAGACGTCGTACGGCGAGCCCAGCGCCGCCGTCATCGCTCGGTTGGCGGCGACGTCATCGAGCCCGCGCAGCACCAGCGTGCGTTCTGTTTCTGCCTTCGGCATCACCTTGAGCGTCACCTCGGTCATGACCGCGAGCGTGCCCCACGATCCCGCCAGCAGCTTGCAGAGATCGTATCCGGTGACGTTCTTCACCACCCGGCCGCCGGCCTTGAAACTGTCACCGAAGCCGGAGACCGCGTGAACGCCGAGCAGATGATCGCGCGCGCCGCCGGCCTTGATGCGGCGCGGGCCGGCGAGCCCGGCCCCGATCATGCCGCCGATGGTGCCGCGGCCGGAGAAAGCATCGAGCAGCGCGGCGGTGTCCATCGGCTCGAACGCAAACTGCTGATTGCTTGAATCAAGCAGCGACAGCACCTCATCCAGTGCAGCGCCGGCCTGCACCGTGATGATCAGTTCGCTCGGCTCATAGGACGTCACCGCATTCAGCGCCGAGACGTCGAGCACCGCATTGGTCGCCATTGCATGGCCGATCGGCCGCTTCGAGCCGTGACCGATGATCTCGAGCGGCTGCTCGCCGGCGATCGCGGCGCGCACGGCGGCTTCGACATCGGCGGCGTCGCGGATGCGCAGCACGGTCACGGCGCCACCCCTCGTCGTCCCCGCGAACGCAGGGACCGATACGCCGTGCACTCTCGACAGGATCGCTGTCTCTCCGGTTTTCTCTTTCCACCACCACGGTGGTTATGGGTTGCTGCGTTCGCGGGGCCGACGCAGCACATCTGGTGCAGCACAACCACCCTCAAAACCTCGGCAGGTCCGGAAACGCCAGCTTGCCGCCGTGCACATGGACGCGGCCGAGTTCGGCGCAGCGGTGCAGCGTGGGAAACACCTTGCCCGGATTGAGCAGCCCTTGCGGGTCGAACGCGCATTTCAGCCGCTGCTGCTGGTCGAGATCGACCTCGCTGAACATATGCGGCATCAGGTCGCGCTTCTCGATGCCGACGCCGTGCTCGCCGGTCAGGACGCCGCCAAGCTCGACGCAGCAGCGCAGAATCTCCGCGCCGAACGCCTCCGCCTTCTCCATCTCCCCCGGCTTGTTGGCATCGTACAGGATGAGTGGATGAAGATTGCCGTCGCCGGCATGGAATACGTTGGCGACGCCGAGACCGTATTTCTCGCTGAACTCGCGGATACGCGTCAGCGCCCGCGGCAGCGCGCCGCGCGGGATGGTGCCGTCCATGCAAAGATAGTCCGGCGAGATGCGGCCGACCGCCGGAAACGCCGCCTTGCGCCCAGCCCAGAACAGGTCGCGCTCGGCTTCCGAACCGGAAATCCGGCAGGTGGTCGATCCGCAACCCAGCGCGATGGCCTCGACCCGCTTGATGAGTTCGTCGACCTCGATTGAAGAACCGTCAAGCTCGATAATCAGCAACGCCTCGACGTCGAGCGGATAGCCGGCATGAACGAAAGCCTCCGCCGCGTGGATCGCGGGCTTGTCCATCATCTCCATGCCGCCGGGAATGATGCCGGCGCCGATGATCCGCGCCACACACTCCCCGGCCGCCTCGACTTGCGCGAAACCGACCATCAATGCTCGCGCGGTTTCCGGCTTTCTCAGGATACGAACCGTGACTTCGGTGACAACGCCGAGCAACCCTTCGGAGCCGGTGATGATGCCCATGAGGTCGTAGCCTGCGTTCTCCGGCGTCTTGCCGCCGATGCGCAGGACTTCGCCCGACATCAGCACAAGCTCGCAGCCGAGCACGTTGTTGGTGGTCATGCCGTATTTCAGGCAGTGAACGCCACCGGAATTCTCCGCGATGTTGCCGCCGATCGAGCAGGCGATCTGCGACGAGGGATCGGGCGCATAATAGAAGCCCGCATGGGCCACCGCCTGACTGATGGCGAGGTTGGTGACGCCGGGCTCGGTGACGACGACGCGGTTGTCGAAATCGATCTCGCGGATGCGCTTGAACTTGCCAAGACCCAACAGCACCGCATCCTCCAGCGGCAATGCTCCTCCCGACAGCGAGGTGCCGGAGCCACGCGGCACCACCTTGATGCCGTTGTCGAAGCAATATTTCAGAACGCGCGACACCTGCTCCGTTGTTTCCGGCAGCACCACGACCATCGGCGGCTGGCGATAGGCGGTCAGGGCATCCGATTCATACGGCAGCATTTCCGCGGCGCTGGAGATCACGCCCTCGCCGGGCACGATCGCGCGCAAATCGGCAACGATGGCCTCGCGGCGTTCGAGAACCATCCGATCCGATGCGGGCATCATGATGGTCATGAACAGGTGCTCCGACTCGCGACCGCACCGCAGCGACCGCTAAAAGGCGTTCTGGATCAAACATATTTTGCATGTCTTGTGTAGGCATCGCCTGTTCTAATTAAACAGGATTGATCGGGTTTCAGTCGAATGCTACGCTTGTATGAGGCGGTTGTGCTCCAGGCACGATCGCCCCAAAAAAGAACCGGCTGCCGCTTGCCCGGCAAGCCCGTCGAGCGGCCTTTTTTGCGCCTCAATCACACTCGAATCATTCTAAGATCAGTGGTATCCTTCGATTCTGCGGTTCGCATCCAAGGTTGTCGCACGACCTGCGCGCTTCAGATATCGAGACACCCGACCTTTCCTGTCTGGAGAGGTAAATTCCCAACCGCTTCAACCTGAAGCCACCTAGAAACTCAGAGGTCTCCATGAAAACGTTCGCCATCTCCGCACTGACCGTCCTCGGTTTCGCGCTTGCTAGCGTAGGCAGCTCGTCCGCGGCGGACGTAGAGGCCGGAAAATCAGCCTTCAACAAGTGCATGGCCTGTCATACCATCGGCCCGGGCGCTGCGAACAAGGTCGGACCAGAACTGAACGGTCTGGACGGACGCAAGGCGGGTAGCCTGCCGGGCTATGCTTTTTCTGACGCCATGAAGAATTCCGGCATCACCTGGAATCAGGCGGAGTTCGAGTCATACATCAAGAACCCCAAGGCCAAGATTCCGGGCATCAAAATGGTGTTCGCCGGCATCACCAAGCAGAGCGAACTCGACAATCTCTGGGCCTACGTCTCGCAGTTCGATAAGGACGGCAAGATCGCGGCGAAGTAACCGCCATAGAGCGTGATCCGATCAAGTCGAAGCGGAGCATGCTCTCGAAAGCGTTGTCTGGTCGCATTGCTTGCGACGAAACGATAGCCACTTCGCCGGGAACAATGCTCTAGAGCGTTTTCGAGCGAAGTGGAGACCGGTTCACGTGAAGGAAACGCGTCCAATCAAAATCATACCCGCTTCTGATTCCATCAGAAGCGGAAAGGCTCTAGCAATCCCCTGCCGGCATCATGGCCGGCAGGGCAGCCTGCACCACAAGACCACGCGCACGCGCATCGGTCACGCCGACCGCGCGCAGCGCCAGCAGGGTTGCGGTCTGCACGGCGTCGCGGAGCTTCGCCGCATCATCGAGGTTGTCCGGCGCCAGCGGACCGACAAGAGATTCATGCAGCGCGCCAAGCAGCGCGGTCGCGGCCAGCGACGTATCCTGCGCCGGCAGATGCCCGGCACGTTGCGCCGCGGCGATGCGGGCTTCAATCTCCCCGGCGATTTCGCGGCGACTTTCCAGCCGCGTCGCTGCCACATCGACATCGACCGGTTCGGCCAGAATGCCCCAGGCCAGTTTCCGGTGCGACACAACATGCACCGCGACGGTGGCGAGGGCGGCAGCGAGCGCTGAAGACGGCCCCGGCGCTGCGTCGGCTGCGGCGCGTATCGCGGTCAGTTCGTCGCGCGAGACTTCCTTGATCAGTTCGGAAATCAGATCCGCCTTCGAGGGGAAATAACGATAAACCGTACCGGCGGCGACATCGGCGCGAACCGCGACCGGCGCGATCTGCACCGCCGCCATGCCGCCGCTAATGGCCCTATCACGCGCTGCCGCCAGGATGGCGCGCCGCCGCGCCGCAAGGCGCTTCATGACCTGATGGGTGCGCCGATAGACCATGCGCTTATGTCCCTACAGCGTTTTCAAGCGAAGCACGTCCTCGGGCGCGACCGAGGAACAGATACCGGTTCGCGTGAAGAAAACGCGCCAAATCAAAATCCTAGAGCCGGTTTCTGAGCTCTGGAGGTCTCGATTCAACTTGCGTTGAACCAGCCTCTCATCCGGCCTCCTGACCGGGCATGATCTTTCCTGAAACCAGTCTCGACCCTGGATCGAATCCCGGGCAGGCTTTTTCGGATCATGTCCCGGCGGACACAGCCGGCTCTGGCAGCGGAAGGACTGAATACCTGTTCAGGCCGGAAGGCAAGCAGCATTCGAACCGCCCGCCATGATCGTCATCGCGGCAGCGTAACCTGTGATCGGATGCGCAATCCCGCCTGCGCCTCGTGTCGGAATGCGTCGGTGCGCTCCGCTACGGCGCGCGAGCCGACATCGCAGACATCAGAGGTGAAGCATCTTCAACACGCCAAGCCCCTGGAGGCCGACGAAGATGAGATAGATGGCAATGACGAAATTGAGGAAGCGCGGCATCAGCAGGATCAGGATGCCTGCGATCAATGCCACGATGGGCTGGATATGCGCTGCCGTGATGACCATTGAGAATATCTCCCCTGAAGCGATTTTGCGAATCGCGAAAAACTTTATCCGCCGCACCCGCTTCGTGATAGCGGCCGCAGACGATGCCGCCGGTTCCGCCTCACTTATGGCGTTGCCGAAAATTGCCGCAGAAATGCCGAACCGCGTCGGGGAACGTTGGCAGGCCGGATGAATTGGCATGACGACCCGACTGCGCGCTAAAGGCGCGCGTTCGGCACTGCGAAGTGTTCGACACCACAAAGGAGGTCAACCAATGCGCCATACGGCCCTGGCTGTTGCTACATTTGTGACTGCACTCGGCACCACCTTCGCCGCTCACGCGCAAGGCGCCACCGTCGGCGTCGCGCCGTCGACCGATATGCCCGTCACCCAGCAGGTCGAAGTCGACGCCCACGGCGGGATTGTCGACGATCAGCGTCCGGCGTTTCGCGACTACGTCGTGACCGAGCGCATTCCCTCTTACACTGTTTCACAGCGCATCGTTGTCGGCGCGGTCCTGGCCGATGAAGGCGTGACCCTCTACGACGTGCCGCAGCGTTTCGGCGCGACGCCGTATCGCTACACCGTCGTGAATGGTGAAACCGTGCTGATCGAGCCGCGCACGCGCCGCATCATGCAGGTGATCGACTGATGCTTCCGCGCCGGGCCCCGCATCGCTTCGATGCCGCGCATTCGGCATTTTCCCTTCAAGCGATTCGTGTGACGACAACGGCACGATCGGAGCCGCCGCCACGCGGGTAGAAGGAGCCCCGTCCCGCCACCTCCAGGGACGGGGTTTCCGGTTTACCGCGAGGGGCGCCGGCACCGTTGCAACGTCAATCCTGAATCCTGGAGAAATCCGCGACCGTGCGTGTCGCGGCGCGAATTTCGTTGAGCAGCTTGAGGCGATTTTCACGGATCTCGGGCTTGTCGTCGTTGACCTTCACCTTGTCGAAAAAGGCGTCGACTGCGGGGCGCAGTGTCGCCATGGCCTCCATGGCGGCGGCGAAGTCCTCGTTGGCCACGGCGGCACTCGCCTCGCGCTTTGCTCCATCGACGGCCTTTGCGAGCGACTTCTCTTCGTCGAGCCTGTAAAGCGAGGCGTCCGGCGCGCCGTCGAACGTGCGCTTATCCCGCTTCTCCTCGATGGCGAGGATGTTGGACGCGCGCTTGGTGCCGGCCAGAAGATTCTTGCCGTCGTCGGTGTCGAGGAATTTTCCGAGCGCCTCGACGCGGCGGACGATCATGAGGAGGTCGTCCTGAGCATTTTCCAAGACGGGATTACCTTCGGCATCCCTATTGCCAAGCGCAAACACCGCATCGACCAGATCGTGCCGCGCGCCCTGCTCGCGAAGCTGAACTTTTAAGCGATCGGCGAAGAAGGCGAGAAGGTTTGATATCAGCTCTGGCTCAACCGGAACCGATCTCGGATTCACCAGATCGATATCTCCTTGGCTATCCTTGACGGTATCAAAGACAGTCTTTGTTCCGTGCACTTGCTCATGGATGATACTCTGGTGTTGTGAGAGCAATGGAGTGAACGAAAGCCGTATCCCATTTTCCAGCACCAGCCTGATTACGCCAACCGTTGCCCTTCGCAGCGCATAGGGATCCTTCGATCCCGTCGGCTTTTCATCGATCGTCCAAAACCCGACCAGCGTGTCGATCTTGTCGGCGAGCGCCACCGCGATCGAGACGGGATCGCTCGGCACACGGTCGTTCGGTCCCTGCGGCTTGTAGTGCTCCTCGCACGCCGCGGCGACGGATGCATTCTCGCCCTGCGCGAGCGCGTAGTATTTTCCGATCAGGCCCTGCAACTCGGGGAATTCGCCGACGACCTCGGTGAGCAGATCGGCTTTGGCTAATTCGGCAGCCCTCTGAACATCATTAAAGAAGTTTTTGGTTGTGTCTTGATAACGAGGACGAACGACCTGATCCCACTTTTGAAGCCGCTCACTGATCACGCGCGCCAAAGCCTTAATGCGCGCGATCCGCTCGGCCTGGGTGCCGAGCTTTTCATGAAACACGATTTGCTCGAACTTCGGTAGCCGGTCTTCCAACCTGGTCTTCAGGTCGGTCTCGTAGAAGAACTTCGCGTCCGACAGCCGCGCGCGGATCACGCGCTCATTGCCGGCGACGATCGCCTTGCCGCCGTCGCTCGCCTCGATATTGGCGACGAGAATGAAGCGATTGACGAGTTTGCCGGATTTCGGATCGTTGACGACAAAACACTTCTGGTTGTTGCGGATGGTGGCGCGGATCACCTCGCCCGGTATCGACAAAAATTCCTTGTCGAACGAGCCCATCAGCACCACCGGCCATTCAACGAGGCCCGCGACCTCGTCAAGCAGCGCCTGATCCTCGATCGGCTCATAGCCTTGCGCGAACGCCAGATCTTTCGCGTCGGCGAGGATGATGTCCTTGCGTCGCTGCGGATCGAGCACGACCTTCGCCGCCTGCAATTTCGCTTCGTAATCCTCGAAGCGGCGCACGCTGAATTCGTCCGGCGCCATGAACCTGTGACCGCGCGTTACCTGCCCGGCTTTGATGCCGGCGACCTCGAACGACACCACGTCCGGCTCCTCGGTCTCCATGCCGAAGGTGGCAACGATCGAATGCAGCGGCCGCACCCATGTCAGCGCGCCGGGCCTGGCCGAACGCTCGCCCCAGCGCATCTGCTTCGGCCACGGAAAGGTGCGCACGATCACAGGCAGGAATTCCGCGAGCACGTCGATCGCCGGACGACCAGGCTTCTCGATCAGCGCGACGTAGAAATCGCCCTTCTTCGGATCGCGCTGGATCTTGGCTTCATCCAGCGATTTCAATCCGGCCGCCTTCAGGAATCCCTGCACCGCAGCGTCGGGCGCGCCGACCTTCGGTCCCTTGCGCTCATCCTTGAGATCGGGTTGACGCAGCGGGACGCCGTGCACCGTGAGCGCGAGGCGGCGCGGCGTGACGAAGGCTTTCGCGCCTTCATAGACGAGACCCTCGGCGACCAGCTTGTCGGTGACAAGCCTGCGCAGGTCGTCCGCCGCCTTCGCCTGCATGCGCGCGGGAATTTCCTCGGAGAATAGTTCAAGCAGAAGATCGGGCATTCGCTACTCCGAGCGCAGAAGTCCACCCTCCCCTTGAGGGGGAGGGTCGTCTGCCGGAGGCAGGCGGGGTGGGGTGACATCAAGCGCCCGATAAATTGCTTCCATCACAGACTTCGGTTTGTTCATAACGTCGTTATTCCAGAACCTCAGCACACGATAACCTTCTGCATTCAGCCAGCGCGTTCTGGCATCGTCGCGACGTTTGCCGCCATCCGTTCCATGCTGTGATCCGTCGACCTCGATAATCAGCCGCGCTGCCAGACAGGCGAAGTCTGCAATGTAGGGACCAATCACGGCCTGCCGTCTGAAATGACTTCCTTTCACATTAAGCTGGCGAAGATGACGCCAGAGAACTGCTTCGGCATTCGTACTGTCGGACCGCAAGCGTCTTGCAGACTGGCGTTTGAAATCACTAACCGTCCTTTTGATCACGGAGTGCACCCCACCCCGGCTCGCTCATGCGCGCAAGAGCGCTGCAAGCTCGCCGACCCTCCCCCTCAAGGGGAGGGTGAAAGCCCACACCCCCGCTTCCGCTCATTCCGACTTCGATACAATTGCTCACCCCGCCCTGCCCGCTTCGGTATGGAGCCACGCCTCGCCGCAGGCCTTCGCCAGGTCGCGCACGCGCAGGATGTAGCTTTGCCGCTCGGTCACCGAGATCACGCCGCGCGCGTCGAGCAGATTGAAGACGTGGCTCGCCTTGATGCACTGGTCGTAGGCCGGCAGCGCCATCAGGTGCGCCTCGTGCTTGCCGGGCTGCTTCGGATCGTCCTGCCAGCCGGCGTCGAGGTATGTTTTGCACGCGCTTTCGGCCATCCTGAACTGCTCGAACAACATCGCGGTGTCGGAGTGCTCGAAGTTATGCCGCGAATATTCCTGCTCGGCCTGCAGGAACACATCGCCGTAGCTCACTTTGTCGGCGCCCTCGCGGCCGTTGAAGTTGAGATCGTAGACGCGGTCGACGCCCTGCACGAACATCGCCAGCCGCTCCAGCCCGTAGGTGAGTTCACCCGCCACCGGAGCGCATTCGACGCCCGCCACCTGCTGGAAATACGTGAACTGGCTGACTTCCATGCCGTCGCACCAGCACTCCCACCCCAAACCCCACGCCCCCAGCGTCGGGCTTTCCCAGTCGTCCTCGACAAAGCGGATGTCGTGTAGCGCGCTGTCGACCCCGATCGCGGCCAGGGATTTCAGATAGAGGTCCTGGATGTCCGGCGGCGACGGCTTGAGGATCACCTGGAACTGATAATAGTGCTGCAGGCGGTTCGGATTCTCGCCGTAGCGGCCGTCCTTGGGACGGCGCGAGGGCTGCACATAGGCCGCGTTCCACCGTTTCGGCCCCAGTGCGCGAAGCGTGGTCGCGGGGTGGAAGGTGCCCGCCCCCACCTCCATGTCATAGGGCTGCAAAATCACGCAGCCATAGTCCGCCCAGTAGCGTTGCAGGGTCAGGATCAAGCCCTGGAACGAGCGTTCCGGGCGCATGTGCGGAGGCTGGGTATCCATCGGACTTGTCGGAGATTCGGGTGAATGCGCGGGGACCGTATCGGCCGGAGAAACCCAAATCAAGCGATGGCGGAACAAGCGCTACCAAAGCCGGCATTCCAGCGATGACGGCGCGCACAACCCAGTCCGCCGGTCTCACCGCCGGACCTGTAGATATCGGTGCCCGCTTTTCATGGCGGTCCGGCCACGGGCAAAGCCGTTCGCGCGCCCGTCCCAGCCGGGTTTAGTCGGGCCGGTAGGCGCCGGTGCGGGAATCGCGCCGCAGGGTCGGAATGTCGCGGCGCGCCGGCTCTGCAACACGGGCCATCCGCGCTTCCTCAAGCTCCTGATTGATCCGTCTGGCGGTGTTGTAGAGCCAGCGGAACGCGACTAGTCCACCGAGGGTAGCTGCAAGTGCAATCAGCGGCGGCATCGGTCGATCCTTTTCCTTCGTTGTCGGACTCATATTTGTTTATATTCTTGCCCAACCTGATCGTTCCCGCAATCGCTGTTTCAAGACCAAATAGTGCAGAATTTCGGCGCGGCGGGCCTTAAAAGCCGAATTTGGCCCAAATCGCCCGGGTCTCAAGCGCGGAAATCAGATCGTCCGGCAGGCCTGCGATCCCATCGAACGAGGCCAGGGTCCCGGCTCCCGCCTTGCGGCCAAACAGTCCGGCCAGAAAACCGCTCGATGGCGCGATCAGCGGAGTCACGACCTTATCGCCGAAGCGCGCCCGCAGCGTCGAACGGAGATCGCCGATCGCGTCCGCAAGGCCGAGCGCAACGGCGCGCTCGCCTGCCCAGTATTCGCCCGTGAACAGGAGATCGTCCGATCCCTTCAGGCGCGTCCTGCGGCTTGCCTTGACCAGTTCGATGAAGGTGGCGTGAATCTCGCGCTGGATCGCTTTCAGCCGCGCCACATCCTCGGGATTCTCGGGCAGAAACGGATCGAGCGTCGCCTTGTGTTCACCCGACGTGTAGAGCCTGCGCTCGACGCCAATCTTCCGGATCAACTCGGTGAAGCCGAAGCTGCCGCCGACCACGCCGATCGACCCCAGGATCGAGGACGGATCGCAGAAAATCTCGTCGCCCGCGCACGCGATCATGTAGCCGCCGGAGGCTGCGACATCCTCGACGAATACCAGGACTGGAAGTTTTTTCTCCTTCGCGAGCTGCCGGATGCGCAGGTAAATCTGACGCGACTGCACCGGCGAGCCGCCCGGCGAATTGACAACCAGCGCCACCGCCTTGGCGTTGTCCACTGCGAACGCCCGCTCCAGCGTTCTGGCGACACCCGCAAGCGTCATGCCGGGCCTGAGCGGCGTGACGGCGCCGATCACGCCGGACAACCGTACTACCGGGACCACCGTCGTGCCGGGACGCCATCGCGCAGGAACTAGTTTCATCAACGCTGCTCTCATGCCGTCTCCTTCCGCTCCGGTGGTTCTGCATCATGCAACCGCCGGAAGTTACACAAGGATGTATGCAGCTGAGATGATTATCGGTAGTCTTCTCAAAGCCTTTTACCTCACATCTGCTTCAAACGGCCGCAAAGGATGCGCGAGCGCCGTGCACAACGGCTCATCCGCCGTCACATCGCCAAGACCTGCGCGCCGGCCAAAATCTCAAGGCTCTCTTCGCCCGGCAGGCCTGTCTCGTCGGCGAGCACCAAACCCGGGCAAAGCCGGAGCGGCGCGCGGCTGCCTTTGACGGCGCGAACCAGGATGCGGATCGCGGGCTTGCCGGCATCCGGATGCACCGGCCGTATCGCGACGCCACCGAAGCCGCGGCCGAGCGCGGCCAGCACTTCCGCCAGACCGTCGCTGCGCCAGATCAGGCTGAGCGCGCCGCCGGATTTCAGCACGCGCCGCGCCGCGTGGACCCACCTGTCCAGCGTGGCGGGCTCAGCGAGATGAGCCGCGCGACGATTCTGATCCGGCGACGGCCGGTGCCGCTCCGAATCGTTGAACGGAGGATTCATCAGCACCACGTCGGCGCTGTCGGGACCGAGACCGGCGTCTGAGAAAACCTCCGCCCCGGCTGTGACATCGAGGGTGCAGACCTGCGCCGCGATCCCGTTGAGAACCGCATTGCGGCGCGCCAGGTCGGCAAGGGCTTCGTCGCGTTCGACCAGCGTCAGGTCGATGCCGGCAAGGCGCGTGGCCACCGCTAATCCAGCCGCGCCGACACCCGCCCCGAAATCAACGATCCGATCGCCGCTCCTGCCCGGCGTCGCGGCGGCAAGCAGCATGGCGTCATGGCCGGCGCGATGGCCGGACAGGGGTTGATACAGCCGCAGCCGCCCGCCAAGAAATGCATCTTCGCGCACTTCAGGTCGTGTGCCGGTCATCGTCCGGAGTCGTCGGGCCGTAATTCATGGCCCAGCCCGGCTTCGGTGAGAAGCCGGCGTGCTTCGGCGTTGTCCTCGTCATGCACCAGAATGCGGCGCGGCAGGATGCCAAGCGAGCCCTCGACCACGCTCATGTTCTGGTCCAGCACCAGATGATGGATGTCGGCGCCGTCCAGCAGCGCGCCGATCGCCGACACCAGCACCACATCGTTGGTTCGGACCAGTTCGCGCAATCCCGCATTCTCCCGCGCCTCGCGCAGCTTCACGGCCCTGTGGCCCATGTCAACCGCGACATGTCAACAACTACCTGCGCTTGCCGCGCCAACCGCCTCTTTCTATTGTAACCGTCGCAAACGGCGCGGATAGAGTAAATTCGGAGATCCTTGCTTGGCGGTCATCGTCCCCTTCGAAAGCCACTCGACGGCTTCCATCGACCAGCTCGTCGAGCTCGTCGCCGCCGACATGGAACGCGTCAACGCCACCATCCTGTCGCGGACCGGGTCGGACGTGACGATGATCCCGGAGGTCGCGAACCACCTGATCTCGTCCGGCGGCAAACGGCTGCGCCCGATGCTGACGCTGGCGATGGCCCATCTCGCCGGCTATTCCGGCGAGGGCCACATCAAGCTCGCGGCGTCCGTGGAATTCATGCACACCGCGACCCTGCTGCACGACGACGTGGTCGATGAGAGCGAGCTGCGCCGCGGCAAGCTGTCGGCGCGCATGGTGTGGGGCAACGAGGCCAGCGTTCTGGTCGGCGACTTCCTGCTTGGACAGGCATTCCGCATGATGGTCGAAGTCGGCTCGCTGCGCGCCCTCGACATCCTGTCGTCGGCTGCCGCCACCATCGCGGAAGGCGAAGTCATGCAGCTCGCGGCGGCGAAGAACACCGCCACCACCGAAGACGAATACCTCGCGGTCATCCGCGGCAAGACCGCCGAGCTGTTCGCCGCCGCCTGCGAAGTGGGGCCGGTGCTCGGCGGCCGTCCGAAAGCCGAGGAGACGGCGGCGGCCTCCTTCGGGATGAATCTCGGAATCGCCTTCCAGCTCGTCGACGACGTGCTCGATTACGGCGGCAAATCGGCAAAGCTCGGCAAGAACGTCGGCGACGATTTCCGCGAGGGCAAGATCACGCTGCCGGTGGTGCTGGCGTTCCGCCGCGGCAACGATAGCGAGCGTGAATTCTGGGTGCGGGCGCTGGAGGAAGGCCAGATCGGCGACAACGATCTCAATCAAGCCATCGGGCTGATGACCAAGCATCGCGCCCTGGAGGATACCCTCACCCGCGCCCAGCACTATGGCGCGATGGCGGTGGACGCGCTGGCGCTGTTTCCGCGATCGCCGATGAAGATCGCACTGGAGCAGGTCGTGGCGTTCTGCCTGGCGCGGTCACACTGAAAAAAAGATCGGCAACTCCCCAATCGTCATTCCGGACGCCGCAAGGCGGCGATCCGGAATCCAGTATTCACGGATTTTCTCTTGTCGCCGGATTCCGGGTCGCGCTTCGCGCACCCGACCTGAAAGACTTTTCAACAGCCTTAACTCAGCACCCCCGCATGGACCCACCATTGCGGATGATCGCGTTCGATCGTCTGCGCGGCGCGAAGCGCGTCCGCCTCGTTGCTGAAGATCGCAAAGCACGTCGCGCCCGAGCCCGACATCCGCGCGAGCCGCGCGCCGGTTGCCCGCAACCTCGCGAGCACCTCGCCGATCACCGGCTGGATGCGGATAGCGGGCGCTTCGAGATCGTTGACGCCGTCCGCGAGTAAGGCGAGCCAGTCTTCTATCGGTGCGCCGGCTTTCGGCCACGCGATCGCTTCGATCACATCGGAAACGCCGGCGTGCAGCTCGCCTTTGCGGAGGCCAAGCGCGGCGAAGACGTCCTTCGTGGCGACGGCAATGCGCGGATTGACCAGCACGGCCGGCATCGCCGGCAAACCCAGCGGCTGCAAGGATTCACCGACGCCCGTCATCACGCAGGCTTCCGAGCGGACGCATACCGGCACGTCGGCGCCCGTCAGCCGCGCCGCCTCTGTCAATCGCGGATCGTCGATCGCGACGCCATTGGCCTCCGCGAGCAGCCGCAACGCCGCGGCCGCATCCGCCGAGCCGCCGCCGATGCCAGCCGCGACCGGCAAATGCTTGTCCAACGCGAAAACGCCCGTCTTCAGGTTTGCGACCCGCTCACTGAGCAGCCGCGCCGCCTTGAGCACCAGATTGTCCGCAACCTCGCCGCACTCATGCGCGCGCGGACCGCCGGCCGCGAGCGACAGGTTCGCGGCCGGCGTCAAAGTGAGGCGGTCGGCGCAATCGGCAAATGCGACCACGCTTTCGAGATCGTGAAAACCATCGACACGCCGGCCCAGCACCCGCAGGGTCAGGTTGACCTTGGCGCGCGCGGTCTCGCTCAACGCCGGAGCGGCCGATGTCATGCTGGTGGCGCCGGTGACGATCATGGCGGATGTCAAATCCAAAACCGCGCGCGAATCAAATGGTTTTTGCGATTGCGCCGCGCTCCGCGATTCGGCGGAGACTTCATCGAATGTGCAAAATCGACCGCACCGAAAACGCCGGGTTGAGCGGACCGAAGACGTCGGCCCCGTTGGTCCTCCGCTCAGCCGCCCTTGCCGTCTTCCTTCTTTTTGTCCGCTGACGCCGCGGACGGCGTGTCATCCGCCGGCAGGCCGTTTTCGATCTTGGCCTCGATCTTCGGCAGCTCTTCGGGCTCCGGCTTCAGGTCGCGCGCGTGCGCCCACTGAAATTTCGCCTCCAGCGTCCGGCCGACGCGCCAGTAGGCGTCGCCGAGGTGATCGTTCACCGTCGGGTCCTCGGGCTTGAGGTTGATGGCGCGCTCCAGCGTCTTGACCGCCTCCTCGTAATTGCCGATGCGGTAATAGGCCCAGCCGAGGCTGTCGACGATGTAGCCGTCGTCCGGCCGCTGATCGACGGCGCGCTTGATCATCTTCATGGCTTCGTCGAGGTTGAGGCCGCGGTCGATCCAGGAATAGCCGAGATAGTTCAGGACATGCGGCTGCTCGGGCTGAATTTCGAGCGCCTTCTTCATGTCGACTTCGGCCTTGTCCCAGTTCTTCGACCGCTCCTCGCAGATGCCCCGGAAATAATAGTAGACCCAGTTCGGCTTGTCCTTGGCCTCGGCGATCACGTCGATGCCCTTGGCATAGGTTTTCGCGCAATCGGCGAACTTCTTGTGGCCGCGCTCGACATTGCCCAGCGCCATGATGGCTTCCAGATCCTTCGGATCCTGCTCCGTGACATCCTTGAGAATCTTGATCGCCTCGTCACTGCGATCGACGGCGTCGAGGTTGGTCGCGAGTTGAATCTGGGCGTTGCGCTTCAGCGGCGAATCGGCGGGCATGCGCTGATAGACGCCGATCGCCATCTCCGGCTTCTTCACCGATTCATAGAGATCGGCGAGCGACAACAGCGCCATCGGATGGTTGGGGGCGAGATAGAGCGCGAGCTGCAGATAGACCAGCGCCAGATCCTCGCCGCCGCGCCGGGTCAGAGACGCGCCGATGCCGTAAAGAGCTTCGGCGGCGCCGGATTGCGGCGAGCTGACGAGCTGGGGCAGTTTCTTGCCGGCCTTGGTCTCCCTGATGCCTTCCAGAATCAGGGGGTGCCGCGCCAGTTTGTTGTCGAACGATTCGTACACGGCCAACGCCGCCGCATCGTCCTTGTTGCGCGACAACCATCGCGCATAGGCATCGGCCACGCGAAGCGCGGAATCGTCGAGCTTGTAAGCGCGCTCAAGGCGAACGCCAGCCTCCTTTTCCCGGCCGGCGAGATCGAGCAACATCCCCGAGTGCAGGTCCTTGAAGATCGGGTACCATTCCGGACCGGTGAGCTTGTCGATATTGGCGACAGCCCGCTTGACCTCGCCGGCGCCATAGTCGGCCCAGCTCGACAGCAGCGTCGCCACCAGATCGGTGATGGGGCCGCGAACGGACTGATCGATGTTTTTCCGGGCGGCGGCGTACTTCTTCAATTTGAGATTATGAACGCCGATCACCAAGCGGGCGACGCGATTGGATTTGTCGACCACGAGGATGCGGTCGGCGAGCTTCACGGCCGCATCGATGTCGCCCTCCGCCAGCGACGAAATGAACGCACGATCAAGAAGCTCGTTGTTTTTCGGGTCGGTCCGCAGCGCCGTGCGATAGAACGCCGCCGCGGACCTGGCGTCGCGTTCCACGCTGGCATGGCGCGCAGCAAGATAGCTGCCCGTCCTGGTCATGACGCGCAAATCGCGCGCGCTGGGAAACTGTGCGGTATCGGTCGGATGGTCGGGCGTCTGCGCCGCCAGCGGGCCCGCCAGCACGAACGAGGCCGCGGCAGCAATGGTGATCGCCAAGCGATTGAAACGAATTGACAACATCGGGATTCGCTCAGCTCCAGGTTTGACGGCGGCCTTTGGCAGTTTCGGATGCGGGTAGGCGGCCGGCTCGCATCGCGACGCCCGCTTCTAACATTCGCGCCGGCTTTGCGCGAGGGTCTTTGGGACCGCTGGGAATCAAGGGAGGCTTAAAAAGCGGCGTTGTCCAGACGTTCACGGAATCGTGGTCACATCGCCTCGTAGTTGGGACCGCCGCCGCCCTCCGGCGGAACCCAGGTGATGTTGCCGTTGGGGTCCTTCGCATCGCAGGTTTTACAATGGACGCAGTTCTGGGCGTTGATCTGGAAGCGCGGACCGTCGTCCCCCTCGATCCATTCGTAAACACCGGCGGGACAATAACGGCTCGAAGGCCCGGCGTAGACATCGTGCTCCGAGGTTTTTTGCAGGGTCATATCGGCGACCTTCAGATGAACTGGCTGGTCCTCCTCATGATTGGTGTTGGACAGGAACACCGAGGACAACCTGTCGAAGGTCAGCTTGCCGTCCGGCTTCGGATAGGCGATCGGCGCGTGCGCCCTCGCCGGATCGAGCGTCTTGCGGTCCGGCCTTGCGTGCGACCAGGTGCCGAACAGCGAGAACCCGAACAGCGTGTTGGTCCACATGTCGAGACCGCCCAGCGCCACGCCGACGATGGTGCCGAACTTCGACCACAACGGCTTGACGTTGCGGACCTTGAACAGGTCCTTGCCGACCGCGGATTCGCGCCAGGCATTCTCGTAACCGGCAATCTCGTCGTTGGCGCGCCCGGCCTCAAGCGCCGCCGCGACATGCTCGGCGGCCAGCATGCCGCTACCCATCGCGTTGTGAACGCCCTTGATGCGCGGAACGTTGACGAAACCGGCCGCGCAGCCGATCAGCGCGCCGCCCGGAAACGTCAGTCGCGGCACCGACTGATAGCCACCCTCGGTGATGGCGCGCGCACCATAGGCCAACCGCTTGCCGCCCTCGAACACGCCGCGGATCGCGGGGTGCGTCTTGAACCGCTGGAATTCCTCGAACGGCGACAGATAGGGATCGTCGTAATTCAGGTGCACGACGAAGCCAACCGCCACGCGATCGTCGTCGTAGTGATAGAGGAACGAGCCGCCGCCGGTGGAATTGTTGAGCGGCCAGCCGAACGAGTGCTGGATCAACCCGTTGCTGTGCCTGGCGGGATCGACCTGCCAAACTTCCTTGAGACCGATGCCGAATTTCGGCGGCTGGCTCGTTTTGTCGAGTCCAAACCCTGCGATCAACTGCCTGGACAGGCTGCCGCGGGCGCCTTCGGCGAACAGCGTGTACTTGCCGCGCAGCTCCATGCCGCGCACGTAGGAGCTTTTGTGCGAGCCGTCGCGCGCGATACCCATGTCGCCGGTCGCAATGCCACGGACCGCGCCGCTGTCGTCGTAAAGCACGTCCGTCGCCGCAAAGCCGGGATAGATCTCGACGCCGAGCGCCTCCGCCTTCTGCGCGAGCCAACGGCAGAGGTTGCCGAGCGAACCGATGTAGCAGCGATGATTGTTCATCAGCGGCGGCATGAGGAAACCGGGCAACCGGATCGCGCGGCGCGGCGTCATCCAGAAAAACCGGTCATCCTTGACCCGCGTCTTCAGCGGGCAGTCGGCGTCGCCGCGCCAGTCCGGCACCAGGGCGTCGAGCCCGGCCGGATCGATCACCGCACCGGACAGAATATGCGCGCCGACCTCGGAGCCCTTTTCGACAACGACGATGCTGAGACCGGCATCGAGCTGCTTGAGCCGGATCGCAGCCGACAGACCCGACGGTCCGGCGCCGACAATAACGACGTCGAAATCCATGGCTTCACGGGGCGGCAATTCGTCGCTGCTCATGATCTGTTTCTGCAACCGGCGGTCTCTGCGTCTGTCGAGCGTTCAAGCCTTGTTGTTTCCGATTTTTTGTTTGAGAACAACCATGGAAAGCGCCTTTCGGCGTTCCGCGCGGGGCGCCGCCAAGGTCGTCTCAAAACCCGTGGATGCCGTCATGAGTTCCGATCCCGCACCCACCGCCCGAGATCTCATCGCCTTTTATCTTGAGGCGGGGGTGGATTGTGCGCTTGAGGAGGAGCCGATCGATCGTCTGTCCACCTGCGACAGACCGACCGCCCCACTCGCCGAAACGCCTCCCGCTCCGGCCCGGCAGCCGCCCGACCGCGCGACCGCGGCGGCGCCTCGCGGCGCGATCGCGCCGCCGCCCGAGATTGCCATCGAATCCGCGCGCGAGGCCGCCCGCACCGCTCCCTCGCTGGAGGCGCTGCGGACGCTGCTCGACGGCTTCGAAGGCTGTTCGCTGAAATTCACCGCGTCGCGGCTGGTGTTCGCCGACGGCAATCCACAGGCGCGGCTGATGTTCGTCGGCGAGGCGCCGGGACGGGACGAGGATATCGAAGGCCTGCCGTTCGTCGGCCGTTCAGGCCAGCTACTCAACCGGATGATCGCGGCGATCGGCCTCAAGCGCAGCGACGTCTACATCGCCAACGTCATTCCATGGCGGCCGCCCGGCAACCGGACGCCGACGCCGCAGGAAACCCAGATCTGCCTGCCGTTCATCCGGCGCCAGATCGAACTCGTGAATCCCGACGTTCTGGTCACGCTCGGCAATCCCTCGACGCAGACGCTGCTGCAGACCCGCGAGGGCATCATGAAGACCCGCGGCAAATGGTTCGACTACGACACCGGCACGCGAACGGTCCGCGCCATCGCGACGTTCCATCCGGCATATCTTCTGCGCTCGCCGTCCTACAAGCGCATGGCGTGGCTCGACCTGCGCGCGATCGCCAGGGTGCTGGAAGAGACGGCCTCATAGAAGCCTTTCCGCTTCTGATGAATCAGAAGCGAAGCCCTATGTTTTTGATTTGATGCGTTTTCTTCTACGCGAACCGGTAGCCACTTCGCTTGAAAACACTCCAGCTTTCTTTCGTCACGACGCTTTCGGCCGGACGATGCCCCAGCCGATCCGCAACGGGGGAAGCCGGCCGTTGACGAGACGGTCGAACGCCCGCGGAATTTCCGGAACGATGCCGGGAAACCGCTGCGCGATGGCAGCGGGCGGCGTGCCCGCGGTATCAGATGCACGCCAGACCACGACGCCGCCGAGTTCGTTGAATCTCTCCAGAGTGATCCAGGGTGTGCGCCCGGGAGTTGCATCGAGCAGGAGATGCGGCCGCGACGGACCAAGCGCGACCAATGCCGCGAGTTGCGGATCGCCGGCGACCGCCTGCAGCGGCCGGCTGGTGCGGCGCTGAAAATTCTCGCCGAAGAAACGACTGATCGCCGAGGCAGGAATGGACGTCGCGACCTCGCTGCTCGCGAACCACGGCTGAACGACGATGGTCGCGATCACCACAAACGCCGGGGCCACAACGGCGGCGAGCCACGCCACGCGCAGCACACGCAGGCGACGCAGATAAATCTCCTCGCCCGAGAGCAGGACGACCGCAAGCCCCGACATCGACAGCGCAATCGCCGCACCGCCGACGACGTGATCGATTCCGAACAGCGCCGCGACCAGGCTTCCGCCGAGCGCCGGCGCAAGCGCAAAGACATAGACGAAATTCCGCGCCAGCGGGTCGACCGGAGGGCGGACGATCACCGGCGCGTCTTCGGGTTTCCAGTTGACGAGATTCGAATTGAGGACGACCAGCAGGGCAAGCCCGGACATCGCGATGATAAGAGAGATGAGCAATTCACCCCAGCGCAACAGCCGCAGGTGCAACTCAAAAATGGGAGGCCAGGGCGGCTCGCCGAGCGCGTCGGCCCTCACCAGCCAGATCAGATAAGGCAGCGCGAGCACGGCAATCACCAGCAGCGCGAACAGCGGCTCGACGGATTCCAGAGCCTTTCGGCCGCGCGCCGTCGCCATTGCGAACACGGCCAGCAACAGCAATAACCCGGCAGCCGCCGGCGTGGTCAGCAGCAGCACACCGGCTTCGATCGACAGGGCGAACCACGCATTGCGGCGACCCTGGGCGATGATCTGCCAGGAATGCAGCAACAGCAGCGACCATAGCGGGAAGGCGAGCACCAGCGGACCGAACGTCAGGCCGGGCGCTCCGAACGCGGTGACCGTCATGGTCAGCAGGATCGCGAGAACCGCCTGCGGACCGCCGACGATGGTCCTGGCCAGCTCGTACAGAACGCGGAATGCAACAATGAAGCAGAGCTGCGACAGCAAGTAGACGCCAAACATATGGTTGCCGGCGGCGCGGTAGGCGATGTCGCCGAGCCAGAACGCCAGCGGCGGCCCGAGATCCGTTCCGACCCGATACTCACGGCCGAACGCCAGCGCGGTTGCGAGATCACCCGGCGGACCTCGATACAGCAGCAGCGGCACCGTGAGCCAGATCGCCTGAAACAGCACCACGATCCAGACCACCAGCAACGGCCGGGCGCGGATCAGTTCGACAACCAGCGAGGTAAAGCGCATGAAGGGCCTGATTGGCGGCGGGTCTTTGCGAAGTTTCCGGGTGCGCGAGTGAGGCGGGTGTGATTGATAAGGCGCGGGAGCCGGCGAGGCAACCGGCCCGACAGATCACATCGCCGCCTCGACGGCTGTCCCGGCCGATGTCTCGCTCGCGGGGGCGCTTTCCCCAATCGGCGCCGCGCGGCGGCGTTCGCGCGCCGCAACCACCGGCGCGAAGTAGCTGCGATGATGCGGGCTCGGTCCGAGACGGCCCAACGCATCAAGATGCTCGGGGACCGCATAGCCTTTGTGAGACTCAAAGCCGTAGCCCGGACAATCCTGCGCCAGCTTGCACATCAGCCGGTCGCGCGTGACCTTGGCGACGATCGAGGCGGCCGCGATCGACAGCACGAGGCCATCACCGCCGATCACCGGCTCGCACGCGCAAGCGATCTCGATCCGGTCGCGGCCATCGACGAATACGTGCTGCGGCATGTCCGGCAGCGCATGGACCGCGCGCCCCAGCGCCCACAACGACGCGCGCAGGATATTGTCGCGGTCGATCCGCGCGGTCGATGCGCAGGCCACCGCGAAAGACGCGGTCGCGGTGATCTCCTCGAACAGTTCCTCCCGCCGCGCCGCAGTCAGGCGCTTGGAATCGTCGATGCCTTTCGGGATTCGTTTCGGGTCGAGCACCACCGCGGCGGCGACCACCGGTCCGGCCAGCGGCCCGCGTCCAACCTCGTCGCAACCCGCGACCGGCCACACGCCGCGCTTGATGAGCGCACGCTCGCGCCGAAAGCTCGGCTGCACGACGGCGCTCGATCTCCCCGGCTTGTCCCTGGACGGATCCCGAATCATACGTGGATGGTGCGAAAACCAACCCGCCGGCGCAACCAGGAACCGGACGCCATGCCCGTTATTCCGGCGCCTCATTGCCGGACATAGCCGTTTGAAGAACGGCGTCGCTTCCACCAGCATGTGCGAAGAACAGCATCGCTTTCGCTTGCCCAGGAGCCCGGCAATCCATCCCCCTCCCTCTATTTCTCCCCGCTTGCGGAGGGGATGGGGCGAGGGTGATGCCCGGATCAAGTCCGGACATGACGATGATACTTCCATCAGACGCAGGAAGACTCTAAAACAGGCTCAACTGCTGTCCACTGCGTTCGGGCTTCGCAAAATGCTCCGTCGTCAGTTTTGAACGCTTTTTGTTGAGGCCAAGTTTTTCACAGGCGACCTCGAAGCGGCGGCCGATCATCCAGGCCATCGGCCCGGCGCCCTTCATCCGCGTGCCCCACTGCGAATCATAGTCGCGGCCGTTGCGCATGTCGCGGATCAGCGTGAAGACATGGCGATAGCGATCGGGGTAGTTCGCCATCAGCCATTCGCGGAACAGGTCGCGCACCTCTAGCGGCAGGCGCAGCAGCACATAGTTCGCCTCCCTGACGCCGGCATGGGCCGCAGCATCGAGAATCCGCTCGATCTCGCAGTCGTTCAGCGCCGGAATCACGGGAGCCACCATCACCGTGGTCGGAATGCCGGCCTCCGACAGCATTCGCAGCGCCTCCAGCCGCCTCATCGGCGTCGATGCGCGCGGCTCCATCGTGCGCGCCAGCCTGGGATCGAGTGAGGTCACCGAAATCGCGACCTTGACGAGATTGCGCTTCGCCATGCGTGACAGGATGTCGATGTCCCGCGTCACCAGCGCCGATTTCGTCACGATGCCGACCGGATGCGCCGCACGCTCCAACACTTCGAGAATGCCGCGCATGATCTTCCGGTCGCGTTCGATCGGCTGGTAGGGATCGGTATTGGTCCCGATCGCGATCATTTTCGGCTCGTAGCCGTCGGCTGCCAGTTCCTTCTCCAGCAAGGCGGAGGCGTCCGGCTTCGCATACAGCTTCGATTCGAAATCCAGCCCCGGCGACAGGCCGAGATAGGCGTGGGTCGGCCGCGCAAAACAATAGACGCAACCGTGCTCGCAACCCCGATAGGGGTTGATCGAGCGGTCGAAGCTGATGTCGGGCGAGTCGTTACGGGTAATGACTTTTCGCGCGGTGTCGATCGCGACCGTGGTCTTGAATGGCGGCAGTTCGTCGAGGCTCCGCCAGCCGTCGTCGAAGGCGGTGCGCGCTTCGATCTCATATCGGCCGCTGGCATTGGACTGCGCGCCGCGCCCCCTCCTCCGCTCGCGATCGATCGCGACCTCAAGCTCGACGAAGGAAGAAGGGGCGGCGTCTGCCGGCCCGGGAGACGACGTGACCGGTGGACGCCTGCGGGCGAGAGAAGACGCTCTGCTCATGCATGGACAATAACATGCAATTAGAACAAATCAAGAACAAAATCTCAACGTGTCCCCCGGCCGTGGCGCGCCGTCAGACCGAGGCGCCCCTGGCCTTCGGCCGGCGCAGATGTTCATCGAGCCTCGGCATGATCTCGACGAAATTGCAGGGACGGGTGCGGTAATCGAGCTGCGGCGCCAGGATGCCGTCCCAGCCGTCGCGACAGGCGCCCGGAGAGCCGGGCAGACAGAAGACGAGGGTCGAGCCCGCGGTGCCGGCGGTAGCGCGGCTCTGGATCGTCGAGGTGCCGATCTTGGCGTGACTCATCATGTGGAAGGCGACCGAGAAACCGTCCATCCGCTTCTCGAACAGCGGCTCGACGGCCTCGGGGGTGACGTCACGCCCGGTGAACCCGGTCCCGCCCGTGGTGATGACGACATCGATGCCCGCGTCGGCGATCCATCTTTTGATGACGGCGCGGATCGCCTCGACGTCGTCGGTGACGATCTCGCGCGCGCCGAGCTTGTGACCGGCGGCGGTTAACCGCTCCGCCAGCGTCGTGCCTGATTTATCATCAGCGAGCGAGCGCGTATCGGATACCGTCAGCACCGCGATGTTGAGCGGAACGAAGGCTTTTGTCTCGTCGATGGACGGCATGGCACTTAATTCCCCGTGTCCTGGACGCGGTGCAACGTCTCGTCGACGGTGCACCGCAGAGCCGGGATCGTTAAGGATCTGATCGCTCGCAACGGCTCCGGCTCTGCGAAGCAATACTCTGGTATTGCATCGCGTCCGGAGCACGCAACATTACAAACTATCCGCAGCGAAGGTGTTGCAAGCCTGCACGCTGCCCTGCTGATAGCCGATCATGAACCAGCGCTTGCGCTGCGCCGCCGAGCCGTGCGTGAATGAATCCGGCACCACGCGGCCGGTCGCCTGCCGCTGCAACGTATCGTCGCCGATCGCCGACGCCGTGGTCAGCGCGGCGTCGATATCGCCGGCTTCGAGGAAGCCCGGACGCTTCCTCTCCTCGCGGTTGACCCAAACGCCGGAGAGGCAGTCCGCCTGCAGCTCGACCTTGACCTGCAGCGCGTTCGCCTCGGCCTTGCTGCCGGCCTGCTGCTGCAACCGCGTCACCTTCGGCAGGATGCCGAGCAGGTTCTGGATATGATGCCCGGCCTCGTGCGCAATGATGTAGGCCGCGGTGAACCTGCAGGCGCTGCCCGAACAGCCATGGAAGCGCGTTTCCACCTGTTTGAAGAAACTGGTGTCGAGGAATATCTGTTTGTCCGGCGGGCAATAGAACGGCCCCATCGCGGACTGCGCCATGCCACAGCGGCCGCCATTGGTGGCGCCCCGGAACAGCACGATGCGCGGCCCCGAATAGCTCTGTCCGCTGGCCCTGAAGATTTCGTCCCAGCGATCGTCAATTTCGCCGAGCACGCCGGAGATCATGCTGCCCATTTCGTCGGTCGGCGCGCCGGTCTTGCCCTTCGACGAGGAGCTGTCGGTCTGATAGCTCGGCGCCGAGCCGCCGCCGGTCAGGATTTCCGCGCCTCCGATCAGGATGCGCGGGTCGATGCCGAAGGCATAGCCGACCAGGCCGAGGATCAGAACCGTGCCGATGCCGAGGCCGCCGCGCCGGCCGAAACCACCGCCTCCACCAAATCCCCCGCCGCCATCGCGACGGTCGTCGATGTTGTCGCTGCGGCGAAAATCGTCATCACGCATGGCGTCCGTCCTCGTCTCGACCGCGACATCACCGCGACCGGCGACGCCAACGTAAAATTTCCCCTTCGTTAATCAATAGCCTGCCCGGCAATAATTGCCTAGTGCGGTGGTTCAGTTGCCCAATCGAATCCGTCAAGCGAACTTCTGAATCGGGACACCAGTGCGGTTCAGGTCGGGACGTTCGCCCGACCGATCTATCGGAACATCGAAAACGAATGTCCGGACCGCGGCATTCGCGCATGATCGCGCGGCGTCGCGAAAAACCCCCGTGGCGCCGCCTCCACCGATTCTGCTTCCCGTCGCTTCAGTCCGATCGCATTGACGACGAAGGCTGTGGCCGCAACGCACGCATGATGCGAAAGCGATCGCGATTCTGCGCACCACATTGCGAAGCTCTGCGCGCCGCGTAGCAAAAACGTATCTGCAATCAACGAAAGGCATCCGCGATTAAGTCGATTTTTACTTTGGCAGGTCATTGTAGCGCCAGTCGGTTGTTTGGTCCCGCGTCGCCGACAGCGTCGCCTGAGTCAGAGTGTGTGAGTCATGGTCGTGTCGCGTCGCGGGGCGTCTGCAAAGGCGCCCCGCACCAAATTTGACTCCCCCACTTCGCGTATCATCGTAGGCGACTGCGTCGCCGGGATGTCGAAGCTTCCATCCGGATCGGTCGATCTGGTTTTCGCGGATCCCCCTTACAATCTGCAGCTCAAGGGCGATCTCAAGCGGCCCGACGAATCGCACGTCGATGCCGTGAACGACGATTGGGACAAGTTCTCGTCTTTCGCCGCATATGATGACTTCACCCGCGCCTGGCTGCTCGCCTGCCGCCGCATCATGAAGCCATCCGCGACGATCTGGGTGATCGGCTCCTATCATAATATTTTCCGCGTCGGCGCGATCATGCAGGACCTCGGCTTCTGGATCCTCAACGACATCGTCTGGCGCAAGACCAATCCGATGCCGAATTTTCGCGGCCGCCGCTTCACCAATGCGCATGAAACCATGATCTGGGCGGCGCGCGACGAGAACGCCAAGGGTTACACCTTCAATTACGAGGCGCTGAAAGCCGCCAACGAGGACGTGCAGGCGCGCTCGGACTGGCTGATTCCGCTGTGCACCGGCGACGAGCGGCTGAAGGGCCAGGACGGCAAGAAGGTGCATCCGACCCAGAAGCCGGAAGGTTTGCTGGCGCGGGTCTTGTTGTCGTCGTCCAGGCCGGGCGACCTCGTGATTGATCCGTTCAACGGCACCGGCACCACCGGAGCCGTCGCCAAGCGTCTCGGCCGCAGCTACATCGGTTTCGAGCGCGACCGAACCTACGCCGCCGCCGCCGAACAACGCATCGCGGCCGTCGAACCGCTGCCGGAAGCCACGCTGGCTCCGTTCATGACCGCGCGCCAGGCGCCGCGCGTGGCGTTTTCCGAATTGATCGAGCGCGGCATGATCTCGCCCGGCGCGAAACTCGTCGATGCGAAAAAGCGTCACGGCGCGCTGGTGCGCGCCGACGGCGCCATCATGCTCGGCGACAAGGTGGGATCGATCCACCGCATCGGCGCGGTGGCGCAAGGCGCGGGCGCGTGCAATGGCTGGACCTACTGGCACATCGAAACCAGCCAAGGTCTCAAACTGATCGACGAGTTGCGCGCCGAAATCCGCAGCCGAATGGCTGCCGACTGAGACGGTCCGTCGCATCCACCTGTCGACGGAAAGCTGTGCAGCCAACGCACAGCGGATCACGAAACGCGTCGGTTGCATTGGTCTGAAAATCCACGCATGAAATGGCCGTCCGCGGGCATCCTCCCTCTCCCGCGCGCTCCAGTTCAAACCCAGCCATCCCCAAGCACACCGACAGTGGAGTTTTCGATGATCAAGTTCTATTTCAACGGCGCGCCGAACCCGAACAAGGTCGCGCTGTTTCTGGAAGAAACCGGCCTGCCCTTCGAATTGGTGCCGATCGACACCCGCAAGGGCGACCAGTTCAAGCCGGAATTCCTGAAGGTGAACCCGAACGGCAAGGTGCCGGCGATCGATGACGACGGCGTGTTTGTATTCGACAGCAATGCCATCCTGCTTTATCTCGGCGAAAAGACCGGCAAGTTCATGCCGGCCGATACACCCGCCAATCGCGCGCAACTCTTGTCGTGGCTGATGTTCATCGCGAGCGGCCTCGGGCCCTATGGCGGGCAGGCCATCCATTTCAAGGACTATGCGCCAAAAGGCATGGACTACGCGGTCAACCGCTATCTGTTCGAGGCGCATCGTCACTACAAGGTTCTCGACGATCATCTCGCCAACAGCCGCTACATGGTCGGCGACACCTACACCATCGCCGACATGGCGTTCTGGGGTTGGGCGCGCATGGCGCCTCGCGTGATCGGCGAGAGCGCGGTCGCCAAATATCCGAACTTCAAGCGGCTGCTCGACGAGATCTCGGCGCGGCCGGCCGCGGCCAGGGCAATCGCGCTGAAGGACAAGTTCACCTTCAAGACCGAGAACGACGACGAAGCCAAGGGCTTCCTGTACCGCCACATGACGACCAAGGTAGCCTGACCTCCTGTCATCTTCGGCAACAAGGCCCTTCGGCGCACGCCGGAGGGCCTTTTGCTTGCGCGGCGCGACGACACGGCGACGACGTCAGATTTTTTCGCGCACTTTGGATTGAGTATGATCTTGTCCGAAAACCGGTTCCCGCTTTGCGCTGGCGCGGCCCTTGGGGTCAGGATCATGCCCTAACCCGTGCGCGATGACCTTGCGCATCAGGTTCGGCAAGGCTTCATCCTGCAGCGTTGCGATCGGCGTCCAGCGCATGCCATCGGGCGCGCGGGTACGCGCGGCGGCGGTCGCGGTGTAAACCGCAAGCTCCAGCGGGAAATGCGTGAAGACATGCGTCACGGTGCCGGCCTTGCGCCGCCAGCACGCGCCGCCGATTGACGGCGCCTGCTTCCGTGCGGTCGCATCGTCCTGCGCGGCGAGCCAGTCCGATGTCGGCACTTCCGTCATGCCACCGAGCAGCCCTTTCGCCGGCCGCGTCCGGACCAGCAGGTCAGCGCCGCGCCTCACCACGAAAGCCGCGCCGCGCCGCAACTCGCCCGCCTTCTTCGGCGTCTTGCGCGGAAAGGTCTCCTGGTCGCCGCGCAGTCGCGCGACACAATCATCGCCCAGCGGACACAGCGCGCAGGCCGGCTTCTTCGGCGTGCAGATGGCGGCGCCGAGATCCATCAGCGCCTGCGCGGAATCGCCGGAGCGGGTCTCGCCGAGCAGCGTCGCCGCAAGCTCCCGGATGCGCGGCTTCGCCTTCGGAAGCGGCTCATCCACCGCGAACAGCCGCGACACCACGCGCTCGATGTTGCCGTCCACCGGCATGGTGCGGCAGCCGAACGCGATCGCGGCGATCGCCGCCGCCGTGTAGGGGCCGATCCCCGGCAGCGCGCGCAAGCCCTCTTCCGTATCGGGAAATGCGCCGCCGTGATCGCGCCGCACCGCCACGGCGCAGGCATGGAGATTGCGCGCGCGCGAGTAATAGCCGAGCCCGGCCCACATCCGTAAAACATCGTCGAGCGATGCGTTCGCCATCGCATCAATGTCCGGCCAGCGCGCCAGGAACTTTTCGAAATAGGGCCCGACCGCCTTCACCGTGGTCTGCTGCAGCATAATCTCCGACAGCCAGACCCGATAAGGGTCTGCGGCCTCGCCCGGCAGCGCACGCCACGGCAGGCGGCGGCGGTTCCGGTCGTACCAGGCAAGCAGCCGCGCGGACCGGCTCCTTCGCTCATTGTTTTCCACGGACAGCGCCATGTATAGACTCTAGACGTTCGACGAAATCCTCTCCATGTCATGCCCGCGCTTGGTCCGGCCATCCACGCCTTTATTCATTCTGGAGCGGCAAGGCGTGGATGGCCGGAACAAGCCTAGCCATGACGGCATATTTTGAACCGCATCCCCAACCAGATGCCGACATGCTATAAGGCGCGGATGTCCAAGCCCGGCCCGATTTCGGCCAAGCCGTTGTCCGCGCTGCTCGGCGATGTCTTTTCCGACGCCTATGCGCGGCAGGGATTTGCAACGCGCGAACTGGTGACGCGCTGGGCGGAGATCGCGGGACCCGAGATCGCCGCGCATTCCGAGCCGATGAAAATCCAGTGGCCCCGCCCCGTCGAAGGACAACCCGAGCGACCGGCGACGCTCGTGCTGCGGGTCGAAGGCCCGGCGGCGCTGGAAATCCAGCACGCCTCCGACATCATCCTGCAACGGGTGAATCGCTTCTTCGGCTGGAACGCGGTTGGCCGGCTCGCTTTGCGGCAGGCGCCGCTGTCGCGCAAGACCCGGCAGCGAAAGGCCGCCCGACCGCCGGACGAGGCGGAGGTCGCCAGTGTCGCCGGGACGCTGTCATCGATCGAAGATGACGGCCTGCGCGCGGCGCTGGCGCGGCTCGGTGCCTCGATCAAGCGAAATTGACGCGACCATGGAATAGGCTTCCGACAGCGCGCCATTGCCACAATTGTGGTTTCAAGCTAGCGAACAAATGTCTTTCAGGCGCGCTTGCGCCGTTTCGGGAGCAAACCCCTTGATCATCACGCGCCGCGCCTTCACCGCCGCCCTCTCGCTGAGCGGACTCGCCGCCTTCGCAGGTCTCTCGCCGTGGCGCCTGATCGGTGAGGCCATGGCCCAGAGCGTCACCGCCGCCGACGTCGCCAAACCGGTCTCGCTGCCGGACATGGCGCTCGGTCCCAAGGATGCCGCCGTCACCATCACCGAATACGCCTCGATGACCTGCCCGCACTGCGCGCGCTTTGCCGAAAGCGTGTTCCCGAAGATCAAGGCGGAATACATCGACACCAATAAGGTCCGCTACGTGTTCCGCGAATTCCCGCTCGACATCAAGGCGGCGGCCGGCTCGATGCTGGCCCGCTGCATCGCCAAGGACGACGCGGGAAAATACTTCGCCGTCATCGACACGCTGTTCAAGTCGCAGGATGTATGGACCGGATCGAAGACCACGGAATCGCTCAAGCAGATCGGCAAGCAGGCCGGCCTTAGCGGTCAGGAGGTCGAAACCTGCCTCAAGGATCAGGCCCTGCTCGACAAGATCGCGGCCGACCAGAAATACGCCAACGAGGTTCTGAAGGTGAATTCGACGCCAACGTTCTTCATCAATGGCGAGATGGTGAAGGGCGAGACCTCGTTCGAGGAGTTCAAGAAGAAGATCGACCCGCTGTTGAAGGGCTGAAGCACCGCTCCTTCGGCGTGATTACCCGGAGGCGTCATCGTCCGCGAAAGCGGACGATCCGATAATCGAGGCGGCCGCGAGAGGATTTGGCTGACACGCCGTATTCAAACCGGCGCAGAGGATGTCGGAACTTTTCCGCAGCCGCGCCCCCGCGCGATCGACCGGATGTTCTGCCTAACTCCCGTAAAAGCCTCTGGAAAAGCCGGTCCCGGTGGTTGCCGGGACGCGACGCCCTCGTCATTGTCAGGTGTCCGCGGGGTGCGACTCAGGGGCCGCGTCAATACCGCTTATGGTATTGTCACTGCGGGCTGATTCGCGTCTTGCCAGCAAGCAGAGTGCCCATGAAACTCACGCGCCTTCGCCTTCACGGATTCAAGTCGTTCGTCGAGCCCACCGATTTCGTGATCGAGCCGGGTCTCACCGGCGTGGTCGGGCCGAACGGCTGCGGCAAGTCCAACCTGGTCGAAGCGCTGCGCTGGGCGATGGGCGAGACTTCGTACAAGTCGCTGCGCGCCGCCGACATGGACGCGGTGATCTTCGCAGGCTCGGGCAACCGCCCGGCGCGCAACCACGCTGAAGTGGTGATGACGATCGACAATACCGATCGCTCCGCCCCTGCGGCCGTCAACGATTCCGAGACGCTGGAGATCTCACGCCGGATCGAGCGCGAGGCAGGCTCGGTCTATCGCATCAACGGCCGCGACGTTCGCGCCCGCGACGTGCAGATCCTGTTCGCCGACGCCGCCACCGGCGCGCGTTCGCCGGCGCTGGTGCATCAGGGCAAGATCGGCGAGATCATCCAGGCCAAGCCCGAACAGCGCCGTCGCGTGCTGGAGGACGCCGCCGGCGTCGCCGGCCTGCATGCACGACGCCATGAAGCCGAATTGCGGCTGAAGGCCGCCGAAACCAATCTCACCCGCGTCGAGGACGTGATCGGCCAGCTCTCCGGCCAGATGGATGGCCTCAAGAAGCAGGCGCGGCAGGCGATCCGCTATCGCGACGTCGCGGCGAAAGTGCGCAAGACCGAGGCCATGCTGTTCCACCTGCGCTGGCTGGACGCGCAGGCCGAGGTGACGGAAGCCGCCAGAATTCACGATTTGAACGTTCGCGAACTGGCCGAACGCACCCGCGAGCAGGCGGAAGCCGCCCGCCTCCAGGCGGAACGCGCGTCCGAACTGCCGGCGCTGCGCGAGGCGGAAGCCCGCGCCGCCGCCGGACTGCAGCGCCTCACCAGCGCGCGCGAGGCGCTCGACCGCGAGGAGGAGCGCGCGAAGGAGCGCGCCGCCGAACTCGATCGCCGGCTGACGCAGCTTGCATCCGACATCGAGCGCGAGCAGCGGCAATCCTCCGATGCCGATGACGCCTTGCGGCGGCTGGAGGCCGAGGACACCGAGCTGAAGGAGGAGATCAAGTCGCGCGTCGAGACCCGCAGCGGCGTCGACGAGCGGGCGGCGCAGGCGGAAGCAACCCTCGCCGCGACAGAGGCCACGTTCGCGGAATTGACCCGCGCGCTGGCCGACCTCACCGCGAAACGTAACCAACTCGAATCGAACGTACGGACCCATCGCGACCGTCTGGCGCGCATCGATCAGCAGATCGCAGACGTGCAACGCGAGACCGAGGCGCTGGCGCAGCAGACCAGCGGCTTCGGCGATCTCGATGCGCTGAGCGCGGCGATCGAGGGCGCGCAGCAGGCGCTCGCGCAATCGGAAAGCCTGAGCCGAGAACGCGAGGCCGAACATGCCGCCGCGCGAGGGCAGCTCGAAGCTGCCCGCTCCGGCGTCGAAACGGCGCGCGGACCATTGCAGGAAGCCGACAAGCGGGCCCAGCGGCTCGAAACCGAAGCCAAGACCATCGCCAAGATCCTGAACGGCGAAAGCAAGAACCTGTGGCCGCCGATCATCGACGGCATCAGCGTCGACAAGGGCTATGAGAAGGCGATCGGCGCCGTACTCGGCGACGACCTCGACGCACCGGTGGACCAGTCCGCGCCGATGCGCTGGACCGGCGCGACCGTGACGACCGAGGACCCGGCATTGCCCGGGAGCGTGGAATCGCTTGCGGTCCACGTGCAGGCGCCGCCGGAACTGGCGCGACGTCTGGCCCAGATCGGCGTCGTCGCCAGGGAGCGCGGCGCGGAGCTGGTCGCGCATCTGAAAACCGGCCAGCGGCTGGTGTCGCTCGAAGGCGACGTCTGGCGCTGGGACGGCTTCGTGACCGCCGCCCATGCGCCGACCGGGGCTGCGCGCCGCCTCGCCGAGCGCGCACGTCTTGCCGATATCGAGAGCGAGATTGAGCGCGCGCGCGCTGAGGTCGCCGAGCGGCGGCAGGCGCTCGAGGCGGCCCAGCAGGTTGTCGCCGCCGCCGCTCACACCGTCACCGCTGCCGCCTCAACCGAGAGCGAGGCGCGCAATGCCTGGCGCACGGCGCAGCGCGAGGCCGATGCCGCGCGCGAGCGTCATGCCAGCGCCGAGCGCGAGATCAATCGCCATGCCGCGCGCCGCTCGGCGCTGACGGAGGCGCACAACCGCCTGGCCAGCGATCGCCTGGAGGCGGCCACTGCCCATGAAGCTGCGACGGCTGCGCTTGGCGAGTTGCCGCCGAGCCTCGATACCGAAACCAAGCTCGGCGACGTGCGGACCGAGATCGACGGCCATCGCCGGCTCGCCGCGCAGGTGCGCGCCGAAGCGCAGGCGTTGGCCCGCGAAGCCGAGCTTGCGGACCGCCGCCTGCAGGCGATCTCGGCCGAACGCAACGAATGGCAGACCCGCAAGCAGAGCGCGGCCTCGCAGATCGCGACCATCGAAGCGCGCGTCACCGATGTGAAGGCCGAGCGCGCCGAGCTCGAGAATGCGCCGACCCTGTTCGCCGAGAAGCGCAGCGCCATCATCAGCGAGATCGAGCACGCCGAGAAGGATCGCCGCGACGCGGCTGATACGCTCGTCGGCGCCGAAGCCGCGATGGCGGACACCGATCGCCGCGCAAAAATCTCGCTGGAGGCGCTGTCGAGCGCGCGCGAAGCCACCGCCCGCGCCGAGGAGCGCATGGACGGCAGCAAGCGGCGTCTGGAGGATACCGAACGGGAAATCCGCGACATGCTCGAGGTCGAGCCCGGCGTGGTGGCCTCGCTGGCCGAGGTCCAGGACGGTGTCGACCTGCCGCCGCTGCCGGAGATCGAGACGGAGCTGGAAAAGCTGCGCCGGGACCGCGACCGCCTCGGCGCTGTCAACCTGCGCGCCGAGGAGGAACTGCGCGGTGTCGAGACCCAGCACACCTCGCTCGCCACCGAGCGCGACGACCTCGTCGAAGCCATCAAGAAGCTGCGCACCGGCATCCAGAGTCTCAACCGTGAAGCGCGCGAGCGGCTTCTGAACTCGTTCGAGACCGTCAACACCCATTTCAAGCGGCTGTTCACCCAGCTGTTCGGCGGCGGCGAGGCGGCGCTGCACTTGATCGAGAGCGATGATCCGCTGGAAGCCGGGCTGGAGATCATCGCCAAGCCGCCCGGCAAGAAACCGCAGACGCTGTCGCTGCTCTCGGGCGGCGAGCAGGCGCTCACCGCGATGGCGCTGATCTTCGCGGTGTTCCTCACCAACCCATCGCCGATCTGCGTGCTGGACGAAGTCGACGCACCGCTCGACGACCACAACGTCGAACGCTTCTGCAACCTCCTGCACGAGATGACCTCGTCCACGGAGACGCGCTTCATCATCATCACCCACAATCCGATCACCATGGCGAGCATGAACCGGCTGTTCGGCGTGACCATGGCCGAGCGCGGCGTCTCGCAACTGGTGTCGGTCGATCTCGAGAACGCAGTGAAAATTCTCGACCAGAACGTGGCGTAGAGCGCCGCGTTCCCGAGTTGCGCAGGGGACAGTGCTGCCGAACCAGAATGGACGAATTCCTGTCACGCGCTTCATCGGTGAACCTTGCGGACGCGGGCCTGTCCAGCGATCCGAACCCGAATCCAGCCAGACTGAATGCGTTCTTTCAACAACCTGCCGACGCCGAGCCTGCTCTGGCGAGGCCGCCGGATAGCGAGTACCAGAACTCCGCCCCCGGCAGGTGTCGGTTTCGGTCGAAACCTGCCGGCCATGACGGGTTTTGTCGCATCCGGCGTCCGCCTCAAACATGATTCCGCCCTCCCTCCCCGCTGCATTGCGCGCCGCACTCGAACAAAAGGCACAGGGCCTCTCCCGCAGTGACGCCGCGGTTCGCGCGGCGACGATCTCGCAGACCTATCGCGGCGGCGGCGGCTCGGAGGCGATCCGCAGTGAATCCGACGCGCTCGCCTATGCGCTGGCGCGGATGCCCGCGACCTATGCGGCCGTCGTCGCCAGCCTCAATGCGATCCGCAAGATCCGTCCGGAATTCGCGCCGCAAGACCTGCTCGACGTCGGCGCCGGCCCCGGCACCGCGACGTGGGCGGCGGCGCAGGCGTTTGATTGCCTCGACGAATTCACCGCCATCGACGCCAATCCGGCGCTGCGGACGCTCGCGCTCGACCTCCTCTCCACTGAGGCGCGGCTGCACGGCGTCCGCTATATGCAAAGCGACGCAATCGCCGGGTTTCGCGACAGGACCGCGAGCGCCGATCTCGTCGTCGCAAGCTATGTCATCGGCGAGATGAACGCCGACCGGCTGGCCGCGCTCACTGATTTGATGTGGGCGGCGACGCGCGACACGCTGCTGGTCGTGGAACCCGGCACGCCCGCCGGCTACCGACGCATCCTCGACCTGCGCCGCCGCCTGATTGCGCAAGGCGCTCATGTCCTCGCGCCTTGCCCACACGACCGCGAATGCCCGCTCATGACATCTTCAAACGAGGCAGGCGCCGTTCCGCATGAAGAGAACGCGTCAAAACAAAAAGCCGCTGCGGACTGGTGCCATTTCGTGCAGCGGCTGCCGCGGTCGCGCGCCCACAAGCACGTCAAGGGCGCGGAGCTTCCCTTCGAGGACGAGAAGTTCAGCTACGTCGCGCTGGCTCGAACGCCCGTCCGGCAACGTCCGGCGCGCGTGCTGGCGCAGCCGCTCGTCAGTAAGGCCGGGATGCGGATCAAATTATGCCGCGCGGACGGCAGTGCCGGCATCGTGACCATTCCCCGTCGCGACAAGGCCGCCTATGCCGGGATGCGCCGGATCGGCTGGGGCGACACCGTCGCGCCCCGCGCGAGCGGGTAGCTCCCGAAGACTATGACGGCCGCGTGAAGACGTAGACCAGCCCGGTCAGCATCAACAATGCCACCGCCGCCATGAGCCATGGCCCGGGATGGCCGCCGAGCCAGAACAGTACGAAACCGAGCGCCGTGCCGCCCAGCGCCATCAGCTTGGCCTTTGGCGGGATCGCGCCGCGCTCGCGCCAGCCGCGCAGCAGCGGACCGAAACGCTGATGCTGCAACAGCCAGTTTTCCAGCCGCGGGGAAGAGCGCGCAAAGCAGGCGGCGGCCAGGATCAGGAACGGCGTCGTCGGCAGCACCGGCAGGAATGCGCCGATAAAGCCGAGCGCAACGAAACAGACGCCCAGCACCAGAAACACGCCGCGCATCATCCGCGGCGTGGTGGCGCGCGGTTCAACGACACCGGCCGCCCCTTCGTCAAAAGACTGCTCGTCCGCGATCATTGCCTCGCCATTCTGGTCAGTCACAAAAAATTTTCCTGCAAAGTTATGCTTCCACAGAACAAGGTACCCGACAACTTGAACTTTTCTAAGGATTTTTCACGCCAGAAGATGCTCTTCCCGAAGGTTCCCACCGCTCGCCACGTCATTTTCGCGCTTGCCCACCTTTCGCAAGAGGCCGCGTTTTCCCAACGCCATGACGAATTTCACCGGATTCAATATATCGAATTGAATTCTCCCTCGTTTCTGCCATGGTCGCGCCCCAAGCAAACATCGGGGATATGCCGCACGCGCGACCATGCGCGGTTTTCGGCTTTCAGCTTGCTTAAAGGGGTCTCATGGCGAAGCCAGCAGTAATTGTGGTGGGTGCGGACAAGGGCGGGGTCGGCAAGACCACGGTCTCGCGCACCGTGCTCGACTATTTCAGTGCCAACAACGTGCCAACCCGGGCGTTCGACACCGAATCGCCGCGCGGCACGCTGAAGCGCTTTCACCCTGACATCACCGAGATCGTTGATATGACGACGACCGCGGACCAGATGAAGATCTTCGACACGCTGAACACGGCCAAGGCCAGCGTCACGGTGATCGACGTCCGCGCCGGACTGATGTCGCCGGCGCTGGCCTCGCTTCGCGACATCGGGTTCCTCGATGCGGCAAAGTCCGGGCAGATCACCTTCGCGGTGTTCCATATTCTCGGTCCCTCGATCGCCTCGCTCGACGAGATCGCGGAGACCGCGAACTTCATGTCCGGCGCGAAATATTTCCTCGTCAAGAATTTCATCAACAACACGAACTTTTTCGAGTGGGATCAGGCGACCTACAACGCCTACTTCCGCAAGATCAAGGACGCGACCGAGATCACCATCCCGAAACTCAACGAGATGGCCTACGAGCAGGTCGAGGTATCCTCGGTGCCGTTCCTCAAATTCGTGGCCAACAAGGGACACAAGAACGAGTCCGCCAATTACTCGTTCGTCCTGCGCGGCTACGTCCGTCACTGGCTCGCGAACGTCTGGAGCGAATTCGACCGCATCAAGCTCACCGACATCGTCACCTCGAAGGAGAAAGCCAGCCGCGCCTCGGCCAAGTAACCGGTCGTTTGAACGAAGCGCGCGAGGGAAGCCCTCGCGTTAGCGCGGATCGCGCAGACGTGCATGCGCGTCGAGAATGACGGTGGAGAGTTTTTCGACATCCTGCTAGATCGGGATGCCCTCTCCAATATATCGGTCATGCCCCGCACGCCCGTCTACATCATTTGCTCGCCACGGCCGCAAGTCGGCAAGACGCTGATCGCGCGGCAACTCAGCGAGTTTCTGCGCCTGCAGCGGGGCGATGTCCTGGCGTTCGACGTCAACATCCAGGAGCCATCGCTGGTCGACTACCTGCCGCGTCTCACCGAGACCGCCGAGATCGACGACACCTACGGCAAGATGGCGCTGATGGACCGGCTGATCGTCGATGACGGCCTCGCCAAGGTGATCGACCTCGGCTACCACGCGTTCGACGAATTCTTCGGGATGATCGCGGAAATCGGTTTCATCAAGGAAGCCGCCCGGAGCAACGTGGCGCCCGTTGTCCTGTTCGTGGCCGACAGCGACCGCGTGTCCACGCGCGGCTATCACACCCTGCGGGAAACACTGCCGCCCAACGCGCTCGTCATCGTCGACAACGAATACGTCCTGCGCGGAGACCTGCCCGAAACCTTCATGCACGGTCAGTTGATGCGCGTCGCGGTGCTTCCGGCGTTCCTCAAGAGCTACATCGAACGGCTCACCTTTTCCTTCACCAACTATCTGCGAACCGAGAAGGATACCTCAACCGAACTGCATCAGTGGATCCGCAGCAACTATTTCAGCTTCCGCGAGATCGAGCAGCGACTGGCGCAACAGCAGGATTGAGCGTCCTCCCCGCCTTGTTGCGGGGATGAGGTGAAGAAAATCCTCAGTGTCCGCCGAACGCCATCAGCGTCCGCACCGGAACGTCCATCGCGCGCAGCTTGGCGGCGCCGCCGAGGTCCGGCAGGTCGATGATGAAGCAGGCCGCCACCACATTGGCGCCGATCTGGCGCAGCAGCTTCACCGCGCCCTCCGCCGTGCCGCCGGTGGCGATCAGGTCGTCGACCAGAATGACGCGCTCGTCCTTGGCGATGGCATCGACGTGCATCTCCATTTCATCGGTGCCGTATTCGAGCGCGTAGGCCATCCGCACGGTCTGATGCGGCAGCTTGCCCTTCTTGCGGATCGGCACAAAGCCGGCGGAGACCTGATGCGCCACCGCGCCGCCGAGAATGAAACCCCGCGCCTCGATGCCTGCGACCTTGTCGATCTTCGAGCCCGCCCAGGGATGCACGAGCTGATCGACCGCACGGCGGAACGCGCGGGCATCTCCAAGCAGCGTGGTGATGTCGCGGAACATGATCCCCGGCTTTGGATAATCCGGAATGGTGCGGACAGCGGCTTTCAGATCGTCTTCAAGGACCATGAGTATTCACATCCGATCGTGTTGGCATTGCCCCTCAGTTCCCTGCCCCTTATGGGCGAGGGTCACGGAGGGAATGAACGGCGAGCACTGCCTTCGTGGTAACCCCACCCCCAACCCCTCCCCACAAGGGAGAGGGGAGCAGTCCATGCTTCGTCGCGTTCGCTTTCGCGACGACAGCGTCAAACAGTCAGCTATCTCCCTGCCCCAGCCGGAACGCATTCTCCACGATCCGCAAGCCCACCTCGCCGCCGAGCGACATCAGCGATTCGGGGTGAAACTGCACGCCGCCGACCGGCAGCGTCCTGTGCTCGATCGCCATCGGCACGCCGTCGTCGGTGGTCGCCGTCACCTCCAGCACGTCGGGCATGCCGTTGCGCTCGACATACAGCGAATGATAGCGGCCGATCACGATCTCGTTCGGCAGATTGCGCATCAAGCGTCCGCCGCGATTCTGCACGCGTGAGGGACGGCCGTGCGCCGGTTGCGCGAGCTGGCCAAGCCGGCCGCCGAAATACTCGCCGATTCCCTGCACGCCGAGGCAGACGCCGAACACCGGCAGTTTCTTCTCCAGCGCGGTGCCGATGGTTTTGGCCATGCCGAAATCCTCGGGCCGGCCGGGACCGGGCGACAGCACCAGCAGGTCGTAGGTCTGCGTGTTCAGCATGTCCTGCGCGTGGACGTAGCGCACCACCGTGACGCGTGCGCCGACCTGACGGAAATAATCCGCCAGCATATGCACGAAACTGTCGTCGTGATCGATCAGCAGCACGCGCTTGCCGGAGCCGGTCGCGTCCGGAGCCACCGCCGAAAGCGGCTTCGGCGCGTCGCCGCGCAACGCCTGGAACAGCGCGGCCGCCTTGGTCTGGCATTCGCGATCCTCAAGCTCCGCCTTGCTGTCGAACAGGCAGGTCGCGCCGACGCGCACCTCGGCCAGTCCATCCTTCATGCGGATGGTGCGGATGGTCAGGCCGGTATTGATCGAGCCGTCGAAGCCGACGACGCCGAACGCGCCGGCATACCAGCGCCGCGCCGAACGCTCGTTGTCCTCGACGAACTGCATCGCCCACTTCTTGGGCGCGCCGGTCACCGTCACCGCCCAGGCGTGGGTGAGAAACGCGTCGAGCGCGTCAAAACCGGGCCGCAAAATGCCCTCGACGTGATCGACGGTGTGAAACAGCTTCGAATAGGTCTCGATCTGGCGTCGCGCCAGCACCTTGATCGTTCCCGGCATGCAGATGCGTGCCTTGTCGTTGCGATCGACGTCGGTGCACATGTTGAGCTCGAACTCGTCCTTCTCCGAGTTGAGCAGCTCGCGGATCTGCTCGGCGTCGCCGATGGCATCGGCGCCGCGCGCGATGGTGCCGGAGATCGGACAGGTCTCGATCCGGCGGCCATCGCTGCGTACGAACATTTCCGGGGAAGCGGAAACCAGGAATTCCCCGTCGCCGAGATTGACAAGACCACCATAGGGCGACGGATTGATCCGGCACAGCCGCTGAAACACTTCGGCCGGCGAGCGTTCGCAGGGCTCGGCGAACAACTGCCCGGGCACCGCTTCGAACAGGTCGCCGCGCGCGAACGCGGCGCGCGCCGTCTCCACCGTGGCCTGATATTCGCCGGGAGCGTGATCGGTGAAACCCTGCCGTCCCGTCCTGGCGTAGACGCTTTCCGGCGTGTCATGCGGCAGGCCCGCGGTCGAGCGGCCGTTCCACGCGAAATCATAGGACAGCACGACGCCGCGGCCGGTGGCGCGGTCGTAAGCCAGCAAACGGTCGGGCACGAACAACACGATGTCGCGCTGGTCGGCCTCGCGCGCGCGCTTCTGCACCAGGTCTTCCATCTGGAACACGAGGTCATAGGCAAACGCACCGTAGAGCCCGAGCATGGGATCGGCGTCTGATGCGAACGCCGCGACCAGCGCGCGCACCAGCGACATCACGCTGGCGCGCCGGGTGCGCTGATCCTCCTCCACCGGCGCATCGCCGCGCACGATGTGGCCGGCGATGCGGAGCGCGGTGCTTTCGGTGACAACCACAAAAGGCTCGCTCAGGGCCTCGCCCAGAAAGGCGATCAGCACCTCGCCGCGGGCATTGGTGGCTTCAATGGAAAAATTCAGACCCGTGGTTTCGATCCTGAGCGGCGGATCCGCGAAACCGAGGTCGAAACTCTCATAGCGTCCCGGCACCGTGGTGCCCGACGACAGCACCAGGCCGCGACGGCGGTCGAGCAGGTCGATCAGGTCGTCCAGCCGCCTGCCGCCGGTAAAATGCTCGATCGACCTGCTGACGGCGAGACCGCCGGCGGTCGCGTACTCGCTTTGCGCGGGAAGGGAAAAGACGGTCCTGTTCATGGAGTCCTCTTACGAGACCTGAGGAAGAAGCGCCACACAGGACAAACGAAAAAGGCCGTCGTTTCTGCATGACGGCCTTCGACGATCGGAATTGAAACAAAATCGCACCGGCCACCTTAGAAGGTGGACCACCAGAGACGGAACGGGCGGACGGCGCTGATCATGGCCGCAAAATCATCATTCCGATGCGGCGCTGTCAAGGGCGCTCGATCCGGGATCCGTGCCAAGAGCCTGTTTGAAAAGTTTGCTTTCCAGGTGTTCCGGGCGCGCCGCGGCACGAAGTGACGCTGCGCAGACCCGGGATCGTTGCAGAAAACCTCGCAAAGACCCCGGCTCAGCAGCGCGCCGTCTCATGCTGCGCTGCCTCCGGGAGACGGCCGGGAGATGCCCGGTGACTTTCCAAACAGCCCCCAGAGGGGCTCGATCCGGACGATATTTCACCTCTCCCGATCGGGTGAGGGGGCATTCGAGCATCCTTGAAGGTGTAACCCCCTCGCCCTCCTCTCTCGCTCAAGTCGGATATATCCGACTTCAGAATCATGGATGCCCAAACGGGCAAACCCGAGCGTGGATAGAAGAGGGAGCGCGCGTCGTTTCGTGGCAGGTGTTTCCATCAAAATCGAAAAAGCGCTAGATTCCCCTGACCTGAACCGGGAGAACAACATGGCGTTCAAGGTCGTGAGCGACAGTTTCAAAGATGGCGACTACCTCGCCAAGGATCATATCCTGTCGGCGGATTTCGGTCACGGCTGCGCGGGCGGCAACCTGTCGCCACACCTGCGCTGGAGCGGCGCGCCGGCGGGCACCAGGAGTTTCGCCGTAACCTGTTACGATCCGGATGCGCCGACCGGCAGCGGCTTCTGGCACTGGGTTGTCATCAATATCCCGCCATCGGTGACGGAGCTTGCGCTCGACGCCGGCAATCCCGACAGCGGCAAGCTTCCGAGGGGAGCGCTGCAGACCCGCACCGACTTCGGCTCCGCGTGCTATGGCGGCCCCTGCCCGCCCGAAGGGGATCACCCGCACCGCTATTTCTTCACCGTGCACGCCGTCGGAGGCAACATCAACGCGACCGCCGACACCTCGGCGGCGGTGATCGGGTTCCAGCTTCATTTCAACACACTGGCGAAGTCGGCGATAATGGGCCTGTTCAAACGCTGAACGACGTCAGTCGGGCGAATGCGAGAGGCGAGCGGCAATTCACTCCACCACCGTCATGGCCGGACCTGTTCCGGCCATCCACGTCTTGGCAATCGACAAAAAAGAAAAAATGTCCCTTCGCTGTTTGAACAGGCTTGGTTGCAAACAAAAAAGGCTCCCTCGCGGGAGCCTTTTTGACTTGGAGACGACGGCTGCGCCTCAATGCGCGTCGGCCCAGACCGCCCTCTTGGTGAAGTAAAGCAGCCCGGCAAAGACGACCATGAAAATCATGACCTGAAACCCGATCCGCTTGCGCTCCTCAAGCTTCGGCTCGGCCGCCCACATCAGGAAGGCGGCGACGTCCGTCGCGTATTGATCGACCTTCTGCGGTGTGCCGTCGTCGTAGGTTATCTGATCGTCCGACAACGGGTTCGGCATCTTGATGGCATGACCCGGGAAATATCTGTTGTAGAACGAGCCCTCCGGCAGCGCGAACCCTTGCGGCGGGGTGTCCTCGAAGCCGGTCAGGAGCGCGTGGATGTAGTTGGGTCCTTTTTCCTGAAACTGGGTGAAGGCGTCGAAGATGAATTGCGGAAAGCCGCGCTCGTAGCCCCGCGCCTTGGCCATCAATGAAAGATCGGGAGGCGCCGCGCCGCCATTGGCCGTGCGCGCGGCGTTCTCGTTCGGAAACGGCGACGGAAACCTGTCGGCGATCCGCCCGGGCCGCTCGAACATGTCGCCGGCGTCGTTGGGACCATCCTTCACCTGGATTTCGGCAGCCAGCGCCGCGGCCTGGGCAACCGAGAAGCCTGGACCGCCGGGATCGGTGAGGTTGCGATAATGCACCAGGTTCATCGAATGGCAGGCCGAGCAGACCTCCTTGTAGACCTTGTAGCCGCGCTGCAACTGGGCCTGATCGAATTTTCCGAACGGGCCCGCGAACGACCAGCTCAGCGACGGCGGGGTCGGCGAATGGCCCGCCGCCTGAGCCCTGGAACCGCTATCCCACACCAGCAGCGCCGCGACAGCGAAGATAGCCGCAAGCGAGGCCACGACGCCTTTCTTCCCCAGCACGTCGTCGGCGATCGAATTGGGCACGGGCCGCGGCTTCTCGATGCGGCTCAGAACCGGGAGCACGATCAGGAAATAGGCGAAGTAGCACGCCGTCAGGATGCGCCCGGCGATCACATAAATGCCTTCCGGGGGTTGCGCGCCGAGATAACCGAGACCGAGACACACGCCGACGAAGATCCAGAAGAACTGCTTGGCGAGTGGACGATAGCGCATCGAGCGGGTCTTGGCGGAATCGAGCCAGGGCAGGAAGGCCAACACGAGGATCGCGCTGAACATCGCCACCACGCCCAGAAGCTTGTTCGGGATCGAGCGCAGGATCGCGTAGAACGGCAGGTAGTACCATTCCGGCACGATGTGCGCGGGCGTCACGCCAGGATTGGCGGGAATGTAGTTGTCGGGATCGCCGAGATAGTTCGGGATGTAGAAGATGAACCAGCAATAGAACAGGATGAAGCAGGCGATGCCGAACCCGTCCTTGATGGTCGCGTAGGGCGTGAACGGCACCGTATCCTTCGCCGTCTTGGGCTCGACGCCGGCCGGATTGTTCTGACCGGCGACATGCAGCGCCCAGACGTGCAGCACGACCACGCCCGCGATCACGAACGGCAGCAGGTAGTGCAGCGAGAAGAAGCGGTTCAGCGTCGGATTGCCGACCGAATAGCCGCCCCACAGCAGCGTCACGATGCTTTCGCCGAAATAGGGAATGGCTGAGAACAGATTGGTGATGACGGTGGCGCCCCAGAAGCTCATCTGGCCCCATGGCAGCACATAACCCATGAAACCGGTCGCCATCATCAGGAGGTAGATGATGACGCCGAGGATCCACAGCACCTCGCGCGGTTCCTTGTAGGAGCCGTAATACAGGCCGCGAAGCATGTGGATATAGACGGCGATGAAGAACATCGAGGCGCCGTTGGAATGGAGATAGCGCAGCAGCCAGCCGTAATCGACATCGCGAACGATGGCTTCGACCGAGTTGAATGCGAGGTCGGCGTGCGGCGTGTAGTGCATCGCCAGGATGACGCCGGTGACGATCTGCACCCCCAGCATGAAAGAGAGGATGCCGCCGAACGTCCACCAGTAATTCAGGTTGCGCGGCGTCGGATAGGCGACGAACGAGGAATGGACGAGGCCGAAGATCGGCAAGCGCCGCTCGATCCATTTAAGGACGGGATTTTGCGGCTGGAAGGTGGATGGTCCGCTCATGATGCGATCCTGACGAATGAAACGACGCGTTCGGTTCGGGTCTTTCGGGCCTTATCCGATCTTGATCCTGCTGTCGGAAACAAAGGCGTAAGGCGGGATGGGAAGATTAAGCGGCGCCGGCCCCTGACGGATACGGCCCGAGGAATCATACTGCGAACCATGGCACGGACAGAAAAATCCGTCGTAGTTGCCTTCGTGCGCGATCGGGATGCAGCCGAGATGGGTGCAGATGCCGATCACGACGAGCCACTGGTCATGACCTTCCTTGACGCGCGCCGAATCCGGCTCCGGATCGGGCAGGCTCGACACGTTGACCGCTTGCGCTTCCTTAATCTGCTTGGCGGTCCGGTGCATGATGTAGATCGGCTTGCCGCGCCAGAACACCTTGATGTCCTGCCCGTCGGCGATCGGGGAAAGATCGACCTCGATGGGCGCGCCGGCGGCGACCGTGGAAGCATCCGGGTTCAGTTGGGCCACCAGCGGCCACGCCACGGCGGCCGCACCCACGGCGGCGACGGCGCCGGTTGCCACGAAAAGGAAATCACGGCGGCTATGTCCTGCCGAAGACGATGTCGTCACGATTCCAACCCTTTCTTATCCGCTGCCGGTCTTGTCTATTGGTGTAGCCACTCCGGGGATGCATCTTGCGAGCGGCCGTTCTATTGGCATCGTCGCAGAGTGTGCGCAAGTGCGCTATCCGTCTCATTCGTGCAGTGCACAAATCCGCGGCGGCCGCGAAGTCATATCATGAGAGCCTTGAGTTGATGCGGATCGCGCTCTTTCAACCCGATATCCCGCAGAACACCGGGACCATTCTGCGGCTGTGCGCCTGCCTGGATCTCCAAGCCCATATCATCGAGCCGGCCGGTTTTCCGGTCTCCGATCGCCATTTCCGCCGGGCGGGAATGGACTATCTCGACCAGGTGACCATCGTGCGTCACGATTCCTGGCCGAAATTCCAGGAGTGGCGCGCCGGAGACGGCGGACGGCTGGTGCTATTCACGACCAGGGGTGCCCTGCCCTATCTGGACCATTGCTATGCGGCTACCGATATCCTGTTGTTCGGGCGCGAAAGCGCGGGCGTCCCGGACGCCGTCGCCGCGGCCGCGGACGCGCGTCTGGTGATACCTGTAAGGTCCGGATTACGGTCGCTGAACGTCGCGGTGGCGGCCGCCATGGCCGTGGGCGAAGCCCTGCGGCAGACAGGATCAGCCATCCAGGAAAGGGTTTCGTGAGCTACGCGGTCAAAGAGATTTTTCTGACCCTGCAGGGCGAAGGCGCCCATGCCGGTCGGGCTGCGGTATTCTGTCGCTTCTCGGGCTGCAACCTGTGGAGCGGCCGTGAGGAAGACCGCGCCTCGGCCACCTGCCGGTTCTGCGATACCGACTTCGTGGGTACGGACGGGACGCTCGGCGGGCGCTACGCCACCGCCGACAGGCTCGCCGACACCATCGCCACGCAATGGGCTGGCCCGCCCGCCCGGCGCTATGCGGTGTTGACGGGGGGCGAGCCGCTGTTGCAGGTGGACAAGGCGTTGGTCGACGCGCTGCATGCCCGCGGCTTCGAGATCGGCATCGAGACCAACGGCACCATCGCGCCGCCCGACGGCGTCGACTGGCTGTGCGTCAGTCCCAAGGCCGGCGCCGATTTGCGCGTCACCAGGGGGCAGGAACTCAAGCTGGTCTATCCGCAGGCGGACGCGCGGCCCGAGGACTTCGCAGACCTCGCCTTCGAGCGGTTTTCGTTGCAGCCCATGGACGGACCGGACGCGGCCGGCAACACCGCGCGCGCCATCGACTACTGCCTGCGGCATCCGCAGTGGCGGCTCAGCCTGCAGACGCACAAAACGCTGGGAATAAGGTAGGAATGCCAGAGCGGCGCCATCAACGTTGCGCAGACGCAGCGACTCCCTCCGCGCGGCGCATTACGCTGCCGACAGTGTGGCGGGCTGCCGATCCGGACCGTTATGAAGGGAGCGCTTGGAAGCGTCCCGGCTCTGCGAAGCGGCATCGAAGATGCCGCATCGCGCCCGGGGCAGGTTGTCAGGAGCCGGTTTGACGAATGTGGGAGTTGACGAAATCATTCCGTTTCGAGGCTGCGCATGCGCTGCCTGGAACGACGTTGGGGGACGCGAGCATGGAAATCCACGGCCATTCCTTCCGCGCCGAGGTGAGCGTCCGCGGCACGCCCGAACCCGCCACCGGCATGGTGCTCGATCTCGGCCTGCTCGCACGCAGCATGGACGAGGTCCGGAACAAGCTCGATCATCGGCTCCTCAACGACGTGGATGGTTTGGGCCTGCCGACGCTGGAAAACCTGGCGCGCTTCATCTGGGGGCATGTCCAGCATGCGGGCCATGTGACACGCGTCAGCGTGCATCGCGACAGTTGCGGCGAAAGCTGCACTTATTTCGGACCGCGGAAATGATCGGGTCTGTCACCTCAAAGCGCAAACGAAGCCTTGCCGAAAATCAGGCGTCATCATCCGCGAAAGCGGACGATCCGGTAAATCGGTATGCCGACCGTAGACCCACCGATCTTTCCCACCACACGCATTTGTCAGGAACCGGGTATGGATACCTCCTCTCTCGACGACCGCAAGTCCCGTGCTCGAAACTGGTTCGAACAACTGCGCGACGATATCTGCGCGGCTTTTGAAAAGCTGGAGGACGACGCGCCGGCCGGGCTCTATCCCGGCGAGGCCGGCCGCTTCGTGCGCACGGCGTGGGAGCGCACCGATCACACCGGCCAACCGGGCGGGGGCGGCGTCATGTCGATGATGCATGGACGGCTGTTCGAGAAAGTCGGGGTGCATTGCTCGACCGTGTATGGCGAATTCGCGCCGGAGTTTCGCGCGCAGATTCCGGGGGCCGAGGCCGATCCCAAATTCTGGGCCTCGGGGATCTCCCTGATCGCCCACATGCGCAATCCGCATGTCCCCGCTGTCCACATGAACACGCGCTTCGTGGTGACGACGAAAGCCTGGTTCGGCGGCGGCGGCGACCTGACGCCCGTGCTCATGCGGCGGCGCACCCAGGAAGACGCCGACAGCGTCGCATTCCACGCGGCGATGAAGGCCGCGTGCGATGGCCACGCCGTGGCCGACTATGATAAATATAAAACCTGGTGCGACGAGTATTTCTATCTGCCGCACCGCAAGGAAGCGCGCGGCATCGGCGGCATCTTCTACGACTGGCACGACAGCGGCGACTGGGATGCCGACCTCGCCTTCACGCAGGATGTCGGACGGGCGCTGCTCAAGGTCTACCCCGAACTCGTGCGCCGCAACTTCAATACGCCATGGACCGCCACAGACCGCGAGGAGCAGTTGATCCGGCGCGGACGCTACGCCGAATTCAACCTGCTCTACGACCGCGGCACCATCTTCGGGCTGAAGACCGGCGGCAACGTCGAGTCGATCCTGTCCTCGATGCCGCCGGAGGTGAAGTGGCCGTGACTATAGCGTTTTCGAGCGGAGTGGATACCGGTTCGCGTGACAAAAACGCGCCAAAGCAAATTCATGAAGCCCCGCTTCTGATCTCGTCAAAGGCGGAAACGCTCGAGCTATCCCGCGACCGCGCTCACAGCCGGTGATCGCGCGTGAATCGCGCGACGGTCTGATCCGCAATCTCCGAAAGTGCCGCCGAACCGAGCGGGAAATCCGCCGCCAGCCAGGCATCTTCCGCGATCGTCAGGACATGACCGAGCGCCGGACCCGCCGCTATTCCGCGGGCGGTGAAATCCTCCGCCTTCAATGGGAACGCCGGCGGCTGCCAGCGTTGCGGCAGGGTTGCGACGTTTAGCCACGGCGCCGGATCGGCCCCGAGACCCGCCCGCGCCCAGCCCTGCATCAGCCGGTCGCGGAAGCGCAGTGCGCCAAGCCGGTACAGCCGCCGCCGCGCGGTCGCCTCATCCATGCCGCCCAAACGCCACCAGCGATGGCCCATCGAATCCAGTTGCTTGGCCTCCGCATTGGAGAGCCGCAGCCGCTGCGCGATCCGCCGCGCATCCTCGGTGACCGACACCGCAAGCGCCGCGAGCCGACGGACCGGATCCGGCGCGAGCCCGAGCGCGTGCTCGGCGGCGATCATTGCCGCTAGCGGCCCGCGATAGGCGACACCGCCGAGAATAGCCAGCAGCAGACCCCCATCCTCCATCGCGATCAGCGCCTCCACGGCGCCCTCCGCGACCAGCAGTTTCAGCATTTCCGCCCGCAGCCGTTCGGCCGACAGCGTGGCAAGTCCGGCGCGGCCGCGAATGCAGGCAAGATAGCCGGCCCGATCGGGCTCGCCGGCGCCATAGGCGGCATGGATGCGAAAGAATCGCAGGATACGCAGGTAGTCCTCGGCGATGCGCCGGTCCGGATCGCCGATGAAGCGCACCCGCCTCGCCGCGATGTCGTCGAGCCCGCCGACATGGTCGTGCACGGCCCCATCGCGGTCGACCGACAGGCCGTTGATGGTGAAATCGCGGCGTTCGGCATCTCGCGCCCAGTCGCGGCCGAACGCGACCCGGGCCTTGCGGCCGAAGGTTTCGACGTCTTCGCGCAGCGTCGTGATCTCGAAGGGTTTGCCCTCGACGATCAGGGTGACGGTGCCGTGCTCGATGCCGGTCGGAATGCTCTTGATGCGGGCGGCGGCCGCGCGGCGGACCACCTCCTCGGGAAGCGCGGTGGTGGCGATGTCGATCTCGCCGACCGGCAGGTCCATCAAGGCGTTGCGCACCGCGCCGCCGACGACCCGCGCCTCCTCGCCCTTTTCATCGAGCAGCGCAAGAACATGCGCCGCCGGACCAGATTTCAGCCAGCCCGCCTCACGCAGCGAGCGGACCGTGGTCACCTCTCGGCTCCGGGTACGAGCCTGCCGTTCTCCATATGCGCCGGAATGTAGGTCGAATCCGGCGGCGCGCCCGAAAAATGCGCCAGCAGGATGAAACTGACGACGACCAGTACCAGCGCCGCAAGCGAGAGCCTCAGGACGATGTGCGCCGGCCACGAGGCGGCGATCATGAAGTCGACGCGGTTGGCGATCAGATACGCAACATAGATCGCGAACGGAACCAGGAAGATTCCGATCTCCATAAGAACCGGACGTATCATTTGAGATAGACTCGCTCATACAGCACGCGCAGGATACCGGCGGTAGCGCCCCAGATATAACGCTCCTCGAACGGCATCTCGTAGAACGAGCGCATTCTGCCGCGGGATAGCTTCCAGCCCTGTTTGTGATTGTCCGGGTTCATCAGAAACGCCAACGGCACTTCGAACGCCTCCTCCACTTCCCCCACATTGAGGCGAAGGTCAAATCCCGGCTTCACCAGCGCCACCGTGGGCAGGATTCGAAAGCCAACGCTCGTGCCGTAGAGGTCGAGATAGCCGATCGGCTCGACGAAGTCGCGGGGAAGGCCGACCTCCTCCCATGCCTCTCGCAGCGCGGCATCGACCGGAGAGGCATCGGCCGCGTCGATCTTGCCGCCGGGAAACGCGATCTCGTTGGCGTGATCGCTGAGATGGGCGGCGCGGCGCGTCAGCAGCACGGTCGGCTCCTGCCGCGCCACCACCGGAATCAGCACCGCCGCAGCCCGCAGCGGCTCGTCCAGGGCAATTTCCTGAACTATGAAATCGCGGCCCTGATCGCCGGTCGAGGGGGCGATGCCGGCGTCGGTCAGCCCGGCGGGGATGTCAAAGCGCAGCCGCGCCCGCGCGCGGACGAAAAAATCTCCGGAGCCATCATCGGTCGCGGGGCCCGTTTCCTCCACCGGCACGTTCAACCTGCGTCCCTCACCTGCTCCGCATCCGCCATCGCAAAAAACTCTCCGCCCGATTCGATACCGAACATCATCCGGCCATCGATCATTCGTTGCTCGCCGATGTCAACAAGATCGTAATACAACGCCCGCGTCACCTTTGCCCAGAGGCCGGCCCGGACGTGCAGATAGGGCTTCAACCCGCCCTTCTCCGAGGGCTCGAAGCGCAACTGATGCCCGGAATCGCATGGCACCCAGTCGCCGACATTGGTGCGGAACCGGAGCAGGCGGCCGTGTTCGTCCCCCTCCCCGGTCATCTCGACGGCGACAAACGGCGCGTCGTCGACGCGGATGCCGACCTTTTCCACCGGCGTCACCAGAAAGTGTTTGTCATCCTCCCGCTTCAAAATCGTGGAGAACAGCCGCACCAGCGCCGGCCGGCCGATCGGCGTTTTCATGTAAAACCAGGTGCCGTCGCCGGCGATTCGTAGGTCCAGATCGCCGCAAAACGGCGGATTCCACAGATGCACCGGCGGCAGACCCTTGCCGGCCGGGCCCGCGGCATCACGCGCCGCAGTCGCCAACCCGTCCAGCGTCCGGTGATCGGACCGCCCTTGCTTCGCCATGGTTTACCCCGACCTTGGTCGCTCTGTTCTGGCACAAAGAGGGACGCAAGCCCACTCGTCTGGTGGTTTCAGAAATTCGTTTCATCATGCCCGGCGGTCAAGCGAAGTTCTGAACCCGAACCGTACCGGCATCATAAAGTGGCCAGTGAAGTGGATCTGACCTTCGCCAAGCCGCATTCGCAGCGGCCAACCTGGAAAATCGGGCACGACCGCGGCTCAACTCCGGAACCAGCGAGATACTCGCCACTTCGTGATCCGATGGCTCGAATATCCGGTATTGTGTGGCAAGAGTTTAATTCTCGGAATACACGGCGCTCGCATATGTTTGACGGATATGACGACGCAAACGGCGTGGCCTCGCGCAAGGAGTGACGGATGGCTGTGGAAGCTGACAAGGGCGTCGAGAAGCTGGAAGACGTGATCGTCCGCTCGGCCGAGCAGGTCGCGGAGCAGATCCGTGCGGCGCGCGACGCGATTTCCACCGTGATCTTCGGTCAGGACCGTGTTGTCGAAAACACATTGGTAACCATCCTGTCCGGTGGCCACGCGCTCCTGATCGGCGTCCCTGGTCTTGCCAAGACCAAGCTCGTGGAGACGCTCGGCCTCACGCTCGGGTTAGATGCCAAGCGGGTTCAGTTCACGCCGGATCTGATGCCCTCCGACATCCTCGGCGCCGAGGTGCTGGACGAGAGCAGCGCGGGCAAGCGCTCGTTCCGCTTCATCGCCGGACCGGTGTTCGCGCAGCTTCTGATGGCGGATGAAATCAACCGCGCCAGCCCGCGCACGCAATCGGCGCTGTTGCAGGCAATGCAGGAGCAGCACATCACCGTCGCCGGCGCGCGTCACGACCTGCCGAAACCCTTTCACGTGCTGGCGACGCAAAATCCGCTGGAGCAGGAAGGAACCTATCCGCTGCCGGAAGCGCAGCTCGACCGTTTCCTGATGGAGATCGATGTCGACTACCCGGATCGCGACGCGGAACGGCGCATCCTGTTCGAGACCACCGGCGCCGAGGAAACACTGGCGAAGGCCGCGATGAGCGCCGATGTCGTCCTCGCCGCGCAACGGCTGGTGCGGCGGCTGCCGGTCGGCGACAGCGTGGTCGAAGCGATCCTGTCGCTGGTGCGCTCGGCGCGCCCCGGACCTGAAAGCGGCGACGCCGGAAAACTGATCGCCTGGGGACCGGGCCCGCGGGCCAGCCAGTCGCTGATGCTCGCGGTGCGCGCCCGCGCGCTGCTCGACGGACGTCTTGCGCCCTCGATCGACGACGTGCTCGACCTCGCCGAACCGGTGCTGAAACATCGCATGGCGCTGACGTTCTCGGCCCGCGCAGAGGGCCGCACCATTTCCGACGTGATCGGACAACTGAAAACGCGGATCGGTTGATGGTCGCAGCCGCCGACCATGTCAGGCAGGAAATCGAAGCAGTCAGACGTGCCGACGGTGAAAGCCGCACGCTGGCGGCGTCGCTGCCGCGTCTCGTGCTGGAAGCCCGCCGTATCGCCGCCAACGTGATTCACGGCCTGCACGGCCGCCGTCGCGCGGGCTCTGGCGAAAACTTCTGGCAGTATCGCCGCTTCGTGTCCGGCGAACCGTCGCAGAATGTCGACTGGCGGCGCTCCGCGCGCGACGATCATCTCTATGTCCGCGAGCGCGAATGGGAGGCTGCACATACCGTGTGGCTCTGGCCGGACCGCTCGGCCTCGATGGCCTTTGCCTCCCGAGGCGCGCGCGACAGCAAGCTCGAACGTGCCCTGATCGTGACCTTCGCGCTGGCCGAACTGCTGGTGGCCGGCGGCGAGCGGGTCGGCGTTCCCGGCTTGATGAATCCGACCGCGAGCCGCAACGTCATCGACAGGATGGCGCAGGCGATGCTGCACGACGACCTCGCGCGCGCCAGCCTGCCGCCATCATTCGTGCCGCCGGCGCGATCGGAGATCGTGATGCTGTCCGACTTCTGGTCGCCGATCGCAGATATCCAGACCATGCTCGCCGGACTGTCAGCCTCCGGCGCGCATGGCACGCTGCTGCAGGTGGTCGATCCCGCCGAAGAGACGTTCCCCTATTCGGGCCGCGTCGAGTTCGTCGAACCCGAAGACGGGCGTGTCATCACCGCGGGCCGCGCCGAGCGATGGGCCCACGACTACGTCGCGCGCGTCGCGCTGCATCGTGACCAGATCCGCGAGGAAACCGACGCGCTTGGCTGGCTGTTTTCGACCCACAGAACCGACCGCTCCGCCGCCGAATTGCTGCTGTTCCTCCATGCCGGCATGACGGCCAGCAAGAGCGGTATGGTGGGCTCCGTCAAAGCGGGGCACATGGCATGATGTCGGCGTTTCCGCTGTCGTTCCTTCAGCCGCTGATGCTGCTCGGCCTGCTCAGCCTGCCGCTGCTGTGGTGGCTGTTGCGGGTGATGCCGCCGCGACCGCGACGGGTCGATTTTCCGCCGACGCGGCTCTTGTTCGACATCGCCGCGAAGGAAGAGACACCCTCGCGCACGCCGTGGTGGCTGACGGCGTTGCGGCTTGCGGCGGCGGCGCTGGTGATCTTCGCGGCGGCCGGACCGGTGTGGAATCCCAAGGCCGGCGCGACAGGCTCGAGCGCGCCCTTGACGATCCTGCTCGACGATGGCTGGAGCGCGGCATCGAGCTGGGAAACGCGGATCAGGGCGGCGGACGAACTGATCACCGAGGCCGACCGCGACCAGCGCGGCGTCGCCATCGTTCCCTTATCAGAACCGACGCATGACATCACGCTGATGCCGGCCGGCACCGCGCGCGTGGCGCTGCGCCAGCTCGCACCGAAACCCTTCGCCGTCGAGCGCGTCGAGACGCTGCCGGCGCTCGAACGCTTCCTGAAGGCAACCGGCGACAGCAACGTCGTCTGGCTGTCCGATGGAATCGACAGCGGACGCGGGGCGGAATTCGTCGACGGTCTTCGCAAAGCGATCGGCGACCGTTCCCTCACCATTGTCGAGGGCGGCGCGCCGCCGGCGCATGCGCTGGTCGCAGCGGAAAATGCCGCCGCCCGAATGACGGTGAAGGTCTTGCGCAGCGCCGTAAATGGTCCGCAAGCCGGCGTCGTCCGGGCACTCGACCAGAAGGGCTCGCCGATCGGCGAGACGCGCTTCGCGTTTCCGCCGCAGGACCGCGAGACCGAAGCCGCGTTTGACCTGCCGCTGGAATTGCGCAACGACATCGCGCGGCTGGAGATCGCCGGCGAACGCTCCGCGGGCGCTGTGCAATTGCTGGACAAGCGCTGGCGCCGCCGCGCCATCGGCGTGGTCAGCGGATCGAGCGCGGATACGTCGCAGCCGCTGCTCGCCTCGACGTTCTATTTGACGCGCGCGCTGGGGCCGTTCGCCGATGTGCGGCTCGGCGACAAGGGCGCCCCGCAGCAGGTCGTCACCCAGTTCCTCGATCAGAAGCTGCCGATGATCGTCATGGCCGACGTCGGCGCGCTGTCGCCGGAGCTGCGCCAGCGCATCGACGGCTGGCTTGAGCGCGGCGGCGTGCTGGTGCGATTCGCGGGGCCGCGGCTGGCGCAGGCCGACGACGATCTGGTGCCGGTGAAATTGCGCCACGGCGGCCGCAGCCTCGGCGGCAGCATGACGTGGGAAAAGCCGCAGCATCTCGCCGCTTTCGCAGCGGACGGGCCGTTCGCGGGCCTCGCGGTGCCGAACGACGTCACCGTCAGCCGGCAGGTGCTGGCCGAACCGGATGCGGCGCTGGCGGCGAAGAGCTGGGCGTCGCTGATCGACGGAACGCCGCTCGTGACCGGCGAACGCCGCGGCAGGGGCCTGCTGGCGCTGTTCCACGTCAGCTCCGACATGCGCTGGTCCGACCTGCCGATGTCGGGCACCTTCGTCGAGATGCTGCGGCGGATCGTCGATGCCTCCGGCTATACGGCGAACACCGGCAAGACCGACACCGACACGAAGGCTGAAACAGTCGCGCCGCTGCGGACGCTCGACGGCTTCGGCGCTTTCACGCCGCCGCCAGCTACCGCCAAACCCCTGCCGGTCAGCTACCGCGGCCGCGGCACCATCGAACATCCCCCCGGATTCTACGGACCCGCCGATGGCCCGATCGCGGTCAATACGCTGGCGGCCACCGATCGGATCGTGCCGCTGGACACCTCGACACTGACCGCGCGCCGGGCGAGTTTCACCAATGCCGAACCGCACGACATCCGCGGCATCCTGCTGTCGTCGGCGCTTGCACTGTTTCTGGTCGACGCCGTGATCGTTGCGCTGCTTGGCGGTGGCCTCGCCATGCTGCTGCGTCGCCGCGCCGCCCCTGCCGCGCTGTTGCTCGCTCTGGCGCTGCCGACGATCGCAATGATGCCTTCGCCCGCGCGCGCCGACAGCGCGAAGGACGAATTCGCGATGAAGGCCACCTCCCAAACACGGCTGGCCTATGTCGTGACCGGCAATGCCGACGTCGACACCATCGTCAAGGCCGGGATGAGCGGACTTACTTTGTTCCTCGCGCAACGCACGGCGCTGGAAGCCGGCGATCCGGTCGGCATCGACCCGGCGCGCGACGAACTGGCGTTCTTCCCGCTGATCTACTGGCCGGTGGTGACGGGCGCGCCGAAGCCGTCGCAAAGCGCCCTCAACAAGATCGACGCTTACATGAAGCAGGGCGGAACGGTTCTGTTCGATACCCGCGACGCGATCGATGCGCTGCCGGGCGAGGGCGAATCGCAAACGCCGGGGATGCAGGAACTGCGCACCATTCTTTCATCACTCGACATCCCCGAACTCGAGCCGGTGCCGCACGAGCATGTGCTGGCCAAGACGTTCTATCTGCTGCACGACTTTCCCGGCCGCTTCACCACCGGCCAGACCTGGGTGGAGGCGCTGCCGCGCGACGAGGACGACGACGCTGCATCGCGGCCAGCCCGTGGCGGCGACGGCGTCTCGCCGATCATCATCACCTCGAACGATCTCGCGGGCGCATGGGCGATGCGTCCGGACGGCCAGCCGATGCTGCCGCTCTCGCCGGGCGAACCGCGGCAACGCGAATTCGCCTTTCGCGCGGGCGTGAACATCGTGATGTACACGCTGACCGGCAACTACAAGGCCGACCAGGTCCATGCGCCGGCGCTGATCGAACGGCTGGGGCAATAGCTATGCAGTCGCCATCACATTCAGCCGTCATGCCGGTTGAGAGGCAAGCCATATGACCTACGGCGTCGCCTTCACCCCGCTGGTTCCCGTGATCGTGCTGTGGGCCGCGCTCGCCGCGATCATCGTGATCGCGGTGCTGCTCGTGATCGCGCGCGCGCGGGGCGCTGCGGTACGCGTGGCCGCGCTGGCGCTGATCCTGCTCGCACTCGCCAATCCGTCATTCACCCGCGAGGAGCGCGAACCGCTGTCGTCGGTGGCCGCCGTCATCGTCGACAAGAGCCCGAGCCAGGATTTCGGCGACCGCACCGACCAGACCGCGAGAGCGCGCGAGGCGCTGGTCGACCGCCTCAAACAGATCAAGGGACTCGAGGTCCGGGTCGTCGATGCGGGCCAGGCGGACGGCGAGACCGACGGCACCAAGCTGTTCTCGGCGCTGTCCTCCACGCTGTCGGACGTGCCGACCGATCGCGTCGCCGGCGCGTTCCTGATCACCGACGGGCGCGTTCACGATATTCCGGACAACGTCGCCGCGCTGGGGTTCAAGGCGCCGGTCCACGCCCTGATCACCGGCCGCAAGGATGAGCGCGATCGCCGTGTCGCGATCGTGGCGGCGCCGCGCTTCGGCATCGTCGGCCAGAGCCAGACCATCACCTACCGCCTCGACGATCAGGGCGTCAGCGGCGAGCGCGCGAAAGTGGTCGTGCGCCGCGACGGCGAGGTCGTCAGCGAGCGCACCGTTCTGAGCGGACAGACCGTCAATGTCGATGTCGCCATCAAACACGCCGGACAGAACATCGTCGAGATCGAGGCCTCGCCGCTTGAGAACGAACTGACGCCGATCAATAACCGAGCCGTGGTGCCGATCGACGGCGTCCGCGACAAGCTGCGCGTGCTGCTGGTATCGGGCGAGCCGCATTCCGGCGAGCGCACCTGGCGCAACCTGCTCAAGTCGGACCCCAGCGTCGATCTGGTCCACTTCACGATCCTGCGTCCGCCCGAGAAGCAGGACGGCACGCCGATCAACGAGCTGTCGTTGATCGCATTTCCGACGCGCGAGCTGTTCCAGCAGAAGATCAACGAATTCCAGTTGATCATCTTCGACCGCTATGCGCGCCAGGGCGTGCTGCCGACCGCCTATTTCGACAACATCGCACGTTACGTGCGCGCAGGCGGCGCTGTGCTGGTCTCGGCCGGTCCCGATTACGCCTCGAACACCAGCATTTGGCGGACGCCGCTGGATACGGTGCTGCCCGCCGAGCCCGTCGGCGTCACCGAAAAGCCGTTCCACGCACGGCTGAGCGATGCCGGCAAGCGCCATCCGGTCACCCGCGCCCTCGAAGGATCCGCGAACGATCCGCCGCACTGGAGCCGGTTTTTCCGCGAGGTCGATACCCGCAACGTTTCGGTGCCGCCGGTGATGACCGGCGCGGACGGCAAGCCGCTATTGTTGCTGTCGCGCTATGACGAAGGACGCGTCGCGCTGCTGTTGTCGGATCACATCTGGCTGTGGGCGCGCGGCTATGAGGGCGGCGGTCCATATCTTGACCTGCTGCGGCGGACTGCCCACTGGCTGATGAAGCAGCCAGACCTCGACGAAGAGGCACTGCGGCTCGAAGTCCATGGCAAGGACCTCGTCGTGCAACGCCAGACCATGGCCGACAGCGTCACGCCGGTCGTCGTGACGTCGCCGTCCGGCAAGAAACGCGAACTGACGCTGAGCGCCGGCGAGCCCGGCCTGTGGCAGGCGACATTAACGGCGGACGAACTCGGATTGTGGCAGGCCACCGACGGGACGCTGAACGCGCTGGTCAATGTCGGTCCGGTCAATCCGAAGGAATTCTCCGAGGTGACCTCGACTGTCGAAGAGCTCAAGCCACTGGCGCAGGCCAGCGGCGGCGATGTCCGGCGGATCGCGGATGGTTCGGGCGTCGACATTCCGCGCATCGTTCCTGTGCACGCCTCGAGCGTGTTTCGCGGCGACGGCTGGATGGGCGTACGGATGCGTGACGCCAGCATGGTGCGCGGCGTCGGCGTGCTGCCGGTGTTCACCGGACTGATCGGCCTGTTGATGCTGCTCGGCGCCTTCGCCGCGACCTGGCTGCGCGAAGGGCGCTGACCCCGGCGCAACCGGCTTGATGTGACGCGACCCGCGAAACCGGTCCGCTCGCCCGAAAGGCCCCGACGACCGTGACCGCGATCCCACACTTCCCGGTCAATGATGTCGCCCGGCCTCGGCGCGGCAAACTCCGGTTGACATCCGCGGTCCAATGAGGCGATGTTACATTATAACATCTTGGGCGCGCCGAGGACGAACCTCCGCGGCGGGGGGGCTTGTCACTGCATGAAGTGGTTCCGGTCGAACATCAAACATGGATCGCGGCTCGCGCTGCTCGCGCTTGCGATCCAGTTGGTGCTGTCGTTCGGACATCATCACGGCACTGCCGCGCTCGCGTCACCGGCGGTCGCGATGCAGCCAAGCGGCGCATCCACGCCTCTCACGACCAAAGCCGCCGTCGCGAATCCCGCCGGGGCATCGGCCGAGAGTCCGGCCGGGCCCGCGACAGGCCACCATCAGGACAGCGACACCTGCGCCATTTGCGCCGTCATGGCGCTCACAAGCACGGTGCTGTTCACCGAGCCTGCGGTTTTGCTGCTGCCCGAGGCGTATCATTTTCTCTATCTGACCACTGACGCCGAGTTCAACCACATCAAGCCGCGGCACGTCGTTTCACAGCCGCGCGCACCTCCCGCCTCCTGACATCGATCACTCGGCGACGCCCGCGCGTTGGCGCGGCCGCTGCCGAGGAGTTTCGCCATCGATTTCGACGGCCGCCAGCCCCGCCACGGGTCAATCGGCCACGTCAGGACCAAACAGATGTCATTTTCTTCCGGTCGTTTTCTGGCGATCGCGCGCCTCGGCGCGGCGTCGCTTCCAGCCCTTGCCATGGCGATCCCCGATCAAGCCTCGGCTCAAACCGCCCTGCCCGGGATCGTGGTCAACGCGCCCAGCCCCATCGTGCACCGCGCGCGGCCTTCACGGACCAAACCCACGCACACGGTCCGCCGCGGCAGGACAACGCCTCCATCCACCGCGCGACAAACCGAGGAAGCTGCCGCTGCGCCGCCGGCCTCGCCTCCCGCTGATCTGCCGGGCACGTTGCCTATCGTGACCGATCAGTTCGCCACCGTGACTGTGGTCCCCAATGACGAGATCCGGCGCAACGGAGCCGCCACGCTCGGCGACCTGCTCAACAACAAGCCGGGCATCACCGGCTCCTCCTTCGCACCTGGCGCATCGAGCCGGCCCATCATTCGCGGACTCGACGTCAATCGCGTCGGAATCGTGGAAAACGGCGTCGGAAGCAACGGCGCATCCGATCTCGGCGAGGACCATTTCGTGCCGATCGATCCGCTTTCGACCAATCAGGTCGAGGTGATCCGCGGCCCCGCCACGCTGCGCTACGGCTCGACAGCGATCGGCGGCGTCGTCAGCGCCAGCAACAACCGCATTCCCGAAACCACGCCGTGCGCGCCGCCGCTGACGACGCAGACCTATGGCTACGACGTCAAGGCGCCGCAATTGTCGACGCCCTCCGGCTGCGCAAACTTTGAGACCCGGGGCGCGTTGTCCAGCGTGGACCAGGGTCGCGAAGGCGCGGTGCTGCTCGATGCGGGCGGCAACAACGTCGCGATTCACGCCGATGCCTTCGCGCGGCGGACCGATGACTATGCGATCCCCGGCGGCGTGCAGAAGAACTCCTCGACCGCCTCGAACGGAGGCTCGGTCGGCGGCTCGTACCTGTTCGACGGCGGGTTCGTCGGCGCGGCGATCACCCAGAACAACAGCCTGTACCATATTCCGGGCCGCGAGGGCGAAGAGGTCGGCACCCGGATCGACGCACACCAGACCAAGTTCACCGCAAAAGGCGAATATCGCCCCGACGCAGCGGCGGTCGATGCCATCCGCTTCTGGATCGGCGCGACCGACTACAGCCACAACGAACTCGGGCTTGCCGATGCGGCCGATCCGTCCAGCGACGGCGTACGCCAGACCTTCACCAACAAGGAGCAGGAAGGCCGGATGGAAGTGCAACTCGCTCCGTTCGACCTGCGCTTCGCCGCCCTGACAACCGCGATCGGCGTGCAGGCGTCGCATCAGGACCTGACCGCGCCGAGTCCTGACGATCCGGGCAGCCCGCTCAACGGCCTGTGGGATCCAAACAGCAACGCAAAGCTTGCCGGCTACATCTTCAACGAGTTCAAATTCAGCGAGACAACCAGGGCTCAGATCGCTGGCCGGATCGAACACGTGAACCTCAGCGGCTCGACCCCCAGCGTCATCCCCGAACTGTTCGATCTCACCACCGACCCCGGTGCGATCGGCGCCGCAATGCCGCGCGCGCTGAACTTCACGCCGGCAAGCGCCAGCATCGGCCTGATCCATGATCTGCCCTGGAATCTCGTGGCCAGCCTGACCGGGCAATACGTCCAGCGCGCGCCAAAGCCGGCCGAACTGTTCTCGCGCGGCGCGCATGATGCGACGGAAACCTTCGACATCGGCAATCCGAACCTCGGCATCGAGACCGCGAAGTCGATCGAGGCAGGATTGCGCCGTGCGGCCGGACCGCTGCGCTTTGAACTGACCGGCTACTACACACGGTTCAATGGCTTCATCTACCGGCGCCTGACCGGCAACACCTGCGAGGAGACGACTTGCGCAGCCGGGCCGGGTCTGGAACTGAACCAGGCCGTCTATTCCCAGACCGACGCCGTTTTCCGCGGCGGCGAATTCCAGTTTCAATACGATGTCCTGCCGGCGTGGGCCGGCCTGTTCGGCATCGAGGGGCAGTACGATATTGTTCGCGCGACCTTTACGGACGGCTCCAACGTGCCGCGAATTCCGCCGCAGCGTCTCGGCGGAGGCGTCTACTATCACGACGCCAACTGGCTGGCTCGCGTCAACCTGCTCCACGCCTTCGCGCAGAATGACGTCAGCGGCGTGGAGACGCCGACCCCCGGCTACAATCGGCTCCGCGCCGAGGTCAGCTATACGACCATTCTCGCCAAAAACGACTGGTGGGGGGCGCAGAAGGTGACCGTCGGTCTCGTCGGCGACAATCTGCTGAACGAGCAGATGCGCAACGCCGTCGCCTACAACAAGGACGAGGTATTACTGCCCGGGCTGAACGTGCGGCTGTTCGCGAACGTGACGTATTGAGTTCGTCCTGTCATGGCCGGATTTATTCCGGCCATCCAGGCGCGCGCGCCCGTCTTTTTCGTTTCTGCTGAAGTTAGCTAAAGACGTGGATGCCAGTGACACGCACGGGCATGACGACAGCAACAAACAGCAGACGCGGCAAAGGGTATCAACCTCAACTTGCCGTCGGCGTCTTCCGCGCGAACGTCCAGTCCGGCCGGATCATGCCGGACACGCCCTCGAACGCGCCGGGGACGAGTTCACACACCAACAGCCGCGCCCGATCGACCGGGCCCGGCATATCGACCTGCCCTTTCGGAATTACCTTGAAGCCGACGCGGCCGTAATAGGGCTCGTCGCCGACCAGAACCACGAGACGATGTCCTTTTGTTTTCGCCTCGCCCAGCGCGCGATCAAGCAGCGCGCGGCCGATCCCGCGACCGCGGAACGGCGGCTCGACCGTCAACGGGCCGAGCAGCAGCGCCGGCGTGTCGCCGATGCAGACCGGCAACAGCCGGACCGAGCCGACCAGCAGCGTGCCGATGCGGGCGGTCAAGGACAACTCAAGCAGGTGATCGACATGCTCGCGCAGCCGGTACGCGCTGAGCACGAAACGGCCGGGGCCAAAGGTGCGTTCGTGCAGACGCTCGATGGCCTGCGCGTCGTTGACGGTCTCGGTCAGGATGGTGAGGGACAGATCGGACATGGGAGAGGCGGATAGCACCTGCCACGGGCGCGGTCCATCGCCCGCCGCCGATATGGTGACTGACCCGGTCACCGACGCCAGGTCAGCGTCGGCGGCGCCTGATCAAGGACTTCAGCAATCCGCAGCCGCGTACCGACCGTGGTCTCCGCCGGCAGGGAATCGGGGGCGAAAAAGCCGCAATCGACGATCTCACGGTTTGGCTCCGGTTTGCGATCCTGCCGAAAGTCCCTGACGATGTAGACCGCGACATGGTCGCGCGGCGAGACGTGGCTATTGAGGAAAATGCCGTGCAACACGGGCTCGCCCGATATCTCGATTCGACCCTCCTCCATCAGTTCGCGTTGCAACGCCGTGCGAAACACCTCGCCGACCTCGACGCCGCCGCCCGGCAGATGCCAGCCGGACACATAGCTGTGGCGGACCAGAAACACCCGGTTTTCGCCGTCGAGCACCACGCCGCGCACGCCCAGCGTCATGCCGCGGGCAAACCGCCAATACAGGTGAAACACTCGCCGCAGCGCGCGCTCCAAACCGCGACGCTCCCCCCCGACAATCATGACCCGCGCGCCTCTCCGCCGCAGCGATTCGCGGCAATTCGTATTCTCATGATCCTTGCATCAAAGCGGTCCTCTTGCCAAAACCTTGGAACATTCCGGGGCACGAGGCAGTAGTGAAGCAGTTTGCGGATTTGACAGAACGCGAGATCCTGGCGCTCGCCATCTCCAACGAGGAGGAGGACAGCCGCATTTACCACGGATTCGCCGAAGGGTTGGCCGAGCCGTTTCCCGCCTCGGCCGCCGTTCTCTCCGGCATGGCGGAGGAAGAGATTCGCCATCGCGGCAGGCTGTTCGATCTCTACCGCGAAAAATTCGGCGACTACCTGCCGTTGATCCGCCGCCATGACGTCAAGGGCTTCATCAAGCGAAAGCCGCTATGGCTGACGCGGCCGCTGCACCTGGAGGATGTGCGTAAGTATGTCCTCGGCATGGAGAAGGAGGCGGCGCGGTTCTATCGCAAGGCTGCGGAAACCACGCGCGATGCATCGATCCGCGAGTTGCTGATCGGGCTGGCCGAGGAGGAAGACAGGCACGATTCGCTGGCCGGGCAGCTCATCGCGAAACACCTGACGGAGGAGACCAAGGCCGGCGAATCCGATAGCGAGCGCCGAGCGTTCATTTTGCAGTATGTGCAGCCAGGCCTCGTCGGGCTCATGGACGGCTCGGTCTCGACGCTGGCGCCGCTGTTCGCGGCGGCCTTCGCCACCCGCGAGCCATTCGAGACCTTTCTGGTGGGTCTGGCGGCTTCCGTCGGCGCCGGCATCTCCATGGGATTCGCCGAAGCGCTGTCGGACGACGGCAGCTTAAGCGGCCGCGGCTCGCCGTGGATTCGCGGCGGCGTCTGCGGGTTGATGACGGCGGTCGGTGGCCTCGGCCATACCCTGCCCTATCTGATTCCGGATTTCTACGTGGCAACAGTGCTGGCGATCGCTGTCGTGATCGTCGAACTCGGCGTCATCTCCTGGATACGCCACCGCTTCATGGATACGCCATTGTTGCAAGCGACGTTCCAGATCGCAGTCGGCGGCGCGCTGGTGTTTCTCGCCGGCATCCTGATCGGCAGCGCATAGTGTGGTGGTTCAGAAGTTCGCTTCAGTGCTCAATCAAGTCCGTCAAGCGAACTTCTGAACCTAAACCACACTAGTGGAATGAATTTGACATTCGCTACCCACTTTGCAGCGAACGTGTCAGGCGAATGTCAAATTCAAAACTCCACTAGAAACCTGATAGTTGCTAGTGGTCCTTTGATTCTAACATTTGCAGGAACTCCCTGCCGCAACGGGATGCAAATGTTAGAATTGGACCACTAGCGCATGATCCGGAAAAGTGGGCACCGGTTTTCCGGAGAGATCATGCGACAAGAAAAACCACGACGTTTGTCGGTTCGATAGCAGTAGTCATGATGACCGCATTCACGCTTGCACACCTCTCCGACCCTCATCTGGCGCCGCTGCCTCAGCCGCGGCTATATGAACTCGCGGGCAAGCGCGTGCTCGGCTATGTGAACTGGAAACGCTACCGCCATAAGATTCATCGGCGTGACATTGCCGACGCACTGGTCGCCGATATCAAGGCGCAATCGCCCGGCCATATCGCGATCACCGGCGACCTCGTCAATCTCGCGCTGCCGGGCGAATTCACCCAGGCGCGCGCATGGCTCGAGAGCGTCGGCGCTCCCGCCGACGTCACCCTCGTGCCCGGCAACCACGACGCCTATGTTCGCGTGACGACAAAACAGACCGCCCAATGGGCCGAATATATGCACGGCGACAGCGCCCGCGCAGGCGCGCCGTTTTCGTTTCCGTTCCTGCGCCGCCGAGGGCCGCTAACGCTGATCGGCGTGTCATCTGCGGTGCCGACAGGGCCGTTCATGGCCACCGGCCGGCTGGGGCCGAGCCAGCTCGATATGCTGGAGCAGGGTTTTTCACAGATCGCGGATGATCCGAACTTTCGCGTGCTGCTGATCCATCATCCGCTGTCTTCAAAAGCCTCGTACAAGCGGCTGACCGATGCGGACGCGCTGCTGGCGCTCATCAAGCGGCATCGCGTCGATCTGGTCCTGCACGGACACGATCATATTCATTCCACCATGTGGTTCGAGGGACCGCACGGCCGCGTGCCCGCTATCGGCGTGCCGTCGGCGTCCGCAACGGCATACCGGCACTATCCGGCCGCCGCCTACAACCTGTTTTCGATCTGCCGCGAAGACGACGCCTGGCGCTGCGAGCAGCGGGTGCGCGGTTTTGCCGACGGCGCGGCGGCCGAGCGCGCCGAGGTCACCGAATTGCAGCGGATACGGTTGATCTAGTGGTCCGATTCTAACATTTGCATCCCGTTGCGGCAGGGAGTTCCTGCAAATGTTAGAATCAAAGGACCACTAGGGTCCGTACTCAATAAGGATTCCCACGAGCGGGGCTATGTGATTCAAGCTTTCCATGATCTGGGGGCTTGGATGGCGAAGCAGGTTTATTGGCTGAGCGATGTGGAGTGGCGGCGGATTGAGCC
>Ga0209963_1000329_pt1 | contig 104154 bp, 91 predicted proteins | sample ThiBio_1000_biof_2_FD_183957 | JGI IMG/M metagenome (GOLD analysis project Ga0209963, IMG submission 183957) | Wastewater bioreactor microbial communities from Cape Town, South Africa - Thiocy_cont_1000_biof (SPAdes) | ecosystem: Engineered > Bioreactor > Thiocyanate-remediating >... | reverse complement strand
ACCCGGCAGGAATCAAGATCACTGACCAGCAGATGAAGACACTGCCGCTGAAACGCCACGACTTCCACGGCAACTGGAACTACACCCTGACACCCAAATAACGTTCATGTAATTTACGCGCAGGCCCTAAGGACTCGCGAAAGTCGGCGGCGATGGCCGCGGCCCGGGCGAAGACGGTGCGAACACGGTCGGCTGTCATGGCCCCGACGCTACCGTCCGGAACCGAAGGCATCTCGGGACGGCCCGGCCACGGAACAGCGTCATACCCGATCGGTCGATCCGGGCAGGGCGCACGTTGCCCGAATGCCGGTGCCCAGGCGATCCGGCATATGCGACTGTGCTCGTGCGGCAGCGCCCCTGCGATTACGCCTGTGCAGCAGCGTCCGTGCGAGAATGCCCGCGTGACAACCGGAACGCCCGCGCAGTGAGCGACACGCGCTGGGTGGCGCACCCGCCGCCAGGGCTCGGTCCGCAGCCGCGCGTGCGGCGCCTGCGCTGGCCGTACAGCGGACCGCCGTCCTACGGGCGTGCGCACCCGACCTGGGGTTTCCCGCCCGTGGCACGTCTGCGCGGCGGTCGGCCGGACGGGGAGTCCATCGTTGCGCCTCGGGCCACGGGTTTGGCCGCCGCCGCGGTCTTGTGCTGCGGTACGGCGTTCGCTGCGTGCGCGGCGGCGGTCGCGGAAACGTGGCGTTACGCCCTGCTGCTGCGCGGGCGAACCCTGGTGCTGGGGGCAGCGGAGGTCCGGGCCAGCGACCTCGCGGTGCAGTTCGGCGGGGCGCTGGCACTGCTGCTCGGCCTGGCGGCCGCCGTCGCCGTCACGGGCGCGGTCGGATCCCTCGCGCGCGCGGCCGCCTATCGCGGCGGCAGGCTCCCGCCTCGCTCGGCGGAGCAGATTGCGGCCCGGCTGCTGGTCCCGGGGTGGAACCTGTACGGCGCGGGGCAGGTGCTCGTCGAGACCTTCCGGCTGGTCCACGGATCCGGTAGTCCGGGGGCCGCAGACGACGGCCGCGTCCCACCCCCGGCCCGCCGGTTGCTCATCGCGTGGTGGGCGGCGTGGTGGGCCAACGGTGTGATTGCCGTTGCCGCGTTGGCGATCTCGTTCGGCACCAGCAATCAGCTCAGGGCGGATGCGGTGCAATGGCACATCGCCGTCGACGTGGCGGCGGCCGTGGTCGCGGCGTTGTCCACAGCCGTTCTGCTGTCGTTGCGCCGCGCGTGGCGGGGGCGTTCCGTGCGGCGTTACCGCGATTGGAACGTCGCGCCGCCGCGGTCGACCGCCGAGAATCGCACGGCTCGCACGGATCGGATAACGTCGCGCGCCTTCGTCGACGATGCTGCACACGACCATGACGCTGTTCTCGCCGAAACACCTTCGACCGGACCGGCCCCGGCGGGCGGGCCAGGCGAGCTACGCAAGCCAAGTGAACCAGGCACGCCGGCTCCGGCGGGCGAGCGCGATTCGTTGCTAGCCGATGCGGGAACTCACACCGGAAAGCACCGGCGTCGATAGCAGCGCCTCGACCACATCCGCCACCTGTGCGAGAGCGAAGTCCCGCGACCCGCCCGCGCCCGTGGTGACGACGCTGACGCCGATCCCGTGCGGCCCGAGTTCCCGCGCCAGATCCGTGCCGAGGCTGCTGATCGCCGCCCTGATCGCCGAAGCGGGCATGGCGCCCGTCGAGGCGCCGTCCCGGCCGTCGGCGACCAGCACGATGCGGCCCGCGCGACGCCGCGCCAAGAACGACCGGGCCGCGATGTGGGCGGCGCACGCGGCCGCCAGCACCTCGGTCGTCAGCGCCGCGGACCAGGTGTCGGCCCAGGCTGTGGCGTCTGCCTCGAGGGTGGTCGACGGGCGGTGCCGCGCCGGCAGCACGACGATCGCGTCGAGCCCGCCGAGGGTGACCTCCGCGCGCGCCACTGTATGCACGACCTCGTCGGTGTCGGACCGGTCGCCCGGCAGGGATATGGGCGATACGGACGGTATGACGGCAGCGGCCGGAGCCGCTGTCCGGTCCACGGAGCGCGCGGTTGCCGCACCTCCGAGGTCCGGATCGCCCGCGGGGAGCCGCACGTCGTGCACGGCCAACCGGTGACCGGCCGCGATCAGTCGCTGCGCGACCATGCTGCCGAGCGGCTCCGCTCCACCGATCATCACCACGCGCAGACGTGGTGGCGCCGCGTCCGAACCTGCGGGGTCCGCGACCGAATGGCGACCGACCAGCGCCCCGCCGACACCGCCCTCGTACACCGTGCCGTGAGCCAAACCTTCGCCTGCACCGATCAGCGTCGTCGGCGCCACGTCGGATGGTTCGCTCGTTGCGAGAACGTCCGGAACTGTTGGGTTTTCGATCACTTGCGGCGTGGAGCCGGTCGCCTCGATCGGCTCAGCCAACGGCTCTACGAACGGTGCGCCCAGCGCGGCGGTCGACCGAACGTCCCACGAGACGGGCCACGCAGCGGAAGCCTGTGGCGACGGCTGCACCGTAGGAAGCGGCGACGGTTGCAGGGGTGGCGGCGGTGACAGGGCCAACTGGGGTGACCGTGGCGATCCTTCGCGGTCCGTCGACGCCGCAGGCGGCGCGAACGTCGTCATGGGCGGTGAATCCGGTGGCTCCTGCCGTGCGGTGCGCGGATCGTCGATCGCGTCCCGTCGCTCGGGCCCCGCTGCCGGATGCCCGGCGGGCGGGGGAGGCGCGGGTCTCGTGGCGGCCGCGGCTGGCGTGGCGTCGGCATCGAGCTCCCATGGCGGCCGGGGCATCGGCGGCATCGGCCGGAGTGTGGGCAGCGGCTCCAATGTCGGCAACGGCGGCAGGTCCAGATCCGCGTCTGCGGCCCGTACGTAGTCGGCCAGACGCGGCTTCGCCGGCGGTGGAACCGGCCGTCCAATGGGATCTGAGAACGTCACATCGTCCCTGCTCTTGTCACGGCGCGTCGTGTGTGAACACTCGGCATCGAACCTGATTGTTACATGTAGTTCTGCCATGGCGAGACCCCGTGCTCGGCGCCTGCGGTCCGCCGTCGCCTACATCGTAGGGTCATCGGGCAGGTCTGCGGATCGGTCCCGCAGGAGCGGTCCCGAAGGCCGCCGGCCGAACCGTCCTCAGAACCGTCCACAGAACCGACGGCCGGACCGACGGCCGACAACTCGGCCAGAAGCTCGGCCAGGCCACCCCAGCCGCGCGGCACCGCGACCCCTCCGCGTCGGATACCGTGTCAGCCGTGGTGAAGAAGACCCGGCGCGTGCCCGCGCCCATCCAAGACGGCGCTCCCTCGACGGCCGTCGGGCCCCGGCAACCGTGCCCGTGCGGGTCTGGCCGCCGTTACAAGGCCTGCCACGGCGCCGCCGACGCCGCCGACATGATCGTCGCGCGCCCGTTCGCCGGGCTGGCGGGCGAGACCGAATTGATCGCCCTGCGCGAGTTCGTGCCGTCCGCGACCGCGACCCTGCACCTGCGCGCGGCGACCGCGGACACCCCGTCGATCACCCTGGGCAGCGTGCTTCCCGGCGCCGCCGCGGCGCTCACCCGGGCGGACGGCGCGATCCTCGTCGGCACCCAGGTGCAGACCCACTCCGGCGACCTCTCCCGCGACATCGCCTCGGCCATCGAATGGGCGCTCGCCGCGGAGCCGTCATCGGTCCTGGCGACCTACGCGCGGGCCAGTGTCGGCGCCCGTATGCAGGATCTGCTCGCACCGGAACCGTTCGAGGTCACGGTGCACAGCGATTTCGGCTGGTGGCTCGAGGAGGAACCGGAGGCCGGCAGCACGCTTGCCACGACGCTCGAACGGGCGAACGCGGCGATCATGCCGACCGCACGGCTGGCCGACCTCCCCGGTGCGTATTGGGTCGACACCGGCGAGAAGGCCCACCTGCGGTGGGTTCGCGGCGAGGAGGAGCCCGTGCTGATGGCCGCCCTCGCCCGGCTCGCGGCCGCCGATGGGCTGAGCCTCGGGGACGGGTCCCGATACGTCGGATCGTTCCGCGCGCACGGCTGCCTGGTGCCGGTGTGGGACCTCGACCGCGACGCCCACTCGTCCGAATGGGAGGCGCCGGCCGCTGCCTTCGCGGCCCGCCTGGACGAATCTCTCGCGGTGCAGGGGCCGCTGACATCGGCCGAAAGACGTGCCCGCGACGGCATTCTCGGGCGGCAGTTCACGCTGCGGTGATCCAGGCCCCCGTGATCCAGGCCCCCGTGAAAAGTGCTGCGACTCCCGGGCTGGTGTCCGCGCGTTCTGCGACGTGGCTGGCTGTCATCGCGCGGCTTGAGGTGGCGCCGGGCGACGTGAAACGGATATGACGATGTTCCCGCCCGCGCGCGTTCTGGCGGCGCCGGACAAGTTCCGGGGCACGCTCACCGCGCCCGCGGCCGCCGCCGCGATCGCGGCCGGGGTGAGGCTCGCATCGGCTGAAATGATCGGAAAGGCTGCGGTAGCCGGATCGGATGCGGTGCCGGTGGGCCCGTGCCATGAGGTACCGCTCGCCGACGGTGGTGAGGGGACCCTCGACGCACTGGGTGGCGCCAACCGCACCACCACGGTGACAGGCCCTCTCGGGCAACCGGCCTCGGCGCCGTGGCGAATCGACGGCCGGCGCGCGGTGATCGAGATGGCGCTCGCGTCCGGGCTGGAGCTGGCCGGCGGTGCGCAGGGCAACGATCCCATGGCCGCGACCACGCGTGGCACGGGCGAGCTGATCCTGGCGGCGATCCGCGCCGGTGCCCGGGACATCCTCGTCGGTGTGGGGGGTTCCGCGACCACGGACGGCGGCGCCGGGGCGCTGGAGGTTTTGGCGCCGGAAGGTTCGCCCTCGGTCGTGTCCGCCGACGTGACCATCGCGGTGTGCGCGGACGTGCGAACCTTGTTCCTGGATGCCGCAACGGTTTTCGGGCCGCAGAAGGGCGCGAGCCGGGAACAGGTCGGCGTGCTCACGGCCCGGCTGGAGCGGCTGCGCGGCGCCTATCGCGATCGATTCGGGATCGACGTGCAGACGGCGGTGGGCTCCGGTGCGGCCGGCGGATTGGCCGGTGGATTGGTGGCGCTCGGCGCGCGCATCGTCGGCGGGTTCGACGCGGTGGCCGAGGCGGTGGGGCTCGACGATGCCGTCGCGGAGGCCGATCTGGTCGTCACCGGTGAGGGCCGGTTCGATGCCGCATCACTGCACGGCAAGGTGGTCGGCGGCGTGATCCAACGAGCGCGCGCTCGGCGGCTCCCGGTCCTCGTGGTCTGCGGCGCCGCGGACCCGGCCGTTGCCGTCCCGAACGGCGTCGAGATCGTCCCGCTGGTGGACCGTTTCGGCCGCGATGCTGCGATATCGCGCACGGCGCACTGTGTCTCGGACGCGGTCCGCGACTGGCTCATCGCCCGCTACTAGGAGCGGCAGCGCGTTGCTCGCGGTTCTCTCCGCTGGCAGCGCCGCACGACGTGCCGTCCAGCGTTCGTAGGCGCGATGCGGGGCGGTGCTGTGTCCCTGTGCACCCAACCTCCGCGTGCTTCGAGATCCTGTGAGCTTTGAGATCCCGTGAGCGTGCCCATCGCGACGAACTCGATCCGGCGACCCCGGCACCGTCTGGGACCATGGTCGAGTGGCGACATCCTTTGCAGCGAAGGTTCTGGTGGTCGGCATCGACGGTGTGCGGTGGGACACCCTGCATCGCGCCCAGACCCCCGCCCTAGACGCGATCACCGCACGCGGCTTCCGCGCCCCCGTCCAGGTGCACACGGCCGGTCCCACCATCTCCGGCCCGTGCTGGGCGACGATCGCCACCGGCACCCTTGCCAGCACCCACGGCGTCCTCGACAACGAGAACCCGCCCGACGCCATGCCCGCCGACTTCCTCACCGCCGCCCGCGGCGCCGGATTCCGGACCTACGCCGGGGCCAGTTGGCCGGCGATGCTCAGCCCGGTGGACTGCGGCCCGATCTTCGCCCCGGACGCGCGCATGACGGTTGCTGCGGACCCGGGCCACCGCCTCGACGCATGGGATACCGCGGACCAACTCGTCGTGAACGAGGCGTGCGAAGCGCTGGCCGACGGCGAGATCGGTGCCGCGTTCCTCTATTTCGGCGTCGCCGACGAGGTCGCCCACGCACTCGGCGTCGGACCGGAGTATCTCGCCGCTATCGAGGCATGCGATCGGCGGCTCGGGGCCGTCATAGACGGGATCGGCGCGCTGAACGGGCAGGGCGAATGGACCGTGATCGCGGTCACCGATCACGGTCACGTCGATGCCGGCGGTCACGGTGGCGACACGCCCGAGGAACGCACGGCGTGGATCACCGCCTGCGGGCCGCGGATGCCGCGGGAATCGCCCGCGCGGCTGGAGCAGGCGGACGTCTACGCCCAGGCGCTGTCCGTGCTCGGGCTGCCCGTGGAGCCCGATCGGTTCGCGCGGCCCTTCGGCGCCCGCTGATCGACCCGCGCCCCACCCCTGCGCCCCACCCCCACGTCGCGCCACTTTCTCGTCTGTGCGCCACATGCTGGAGGCGCGGAGCGGAGAAAGTGGCGCGCGGTGTGGGGCAGGATGGGTCTATGCCCGAGACCGATACCGATGCAGATCTGACCACCGCCGCGCCCGCGGACCGACTCGCCGGGCCTGCCACGCCTTTCCACGATCTCGACGCGTATGTGGCGCTGCGGCGGCAGGGCGCGATCGCCCTCTCGCCGGACGGGTCTCGCCTGGTCGCCGTCGCCACCGAGCTAAACGCCGACAAGACCAAGTACGTGACCGCGCTCTGGGACTTGGACCCGTCCGGCGACCGGCAGGCCCACCGCCTGACGCGCTCCGCGCCGGGAGAGGGCGCGCCAAGGATCCTGCCGGATAACTCGGTGCTGTTCGTGTCGAAGCGGCCGGACCCCGCTGCCGCGAAACCGGCCGACGACGAGAAGCCGGCGCTGTGGCTGCTGCCGGCCGGCACGGGCGAACCGCGTCAGGTCGCGGCGAAGCCCGGCGGCGTCGGCGCCGTGCATGTCGCCCGGGGCACCGGCCGGATCGTCCTCACCGCAACGGTTTTCGAGCGCACCACCGGACCGGAGCAGGATGCCGACAAACGCACCGCGCGCAAGGACGCCAAGGTCTCGGCCATCCTGCACGACCGCTACCCGGTGCGCTACTGGGACCACGACCTCGGCCCCGAGCAGCCACGACTGTTCGCGTGCTCCTGGCGGCGCAGCGAGACCCCCGCGTCGTCAACAGGTTTCGAGTATGACGATGTTCTCGAGCTGAGCGACGTGACGCCGGATGCCGGGCGCGCGCTGGCCGATGCCCAACTGGACGTCAGCCCGGACGGGAGCTTCGTGGTCACCACCTGGAGCCGCGTGGACGGGCACACGGGCCTCGCCGACGGGCTGGTGCGCATCGACCTCGATACCGGGCAGCGAACGGAGCTCGCCGCGGCGCCCCGGGTGCACTTCGGCCTGCCCGCGATATCGCCCGATGGCAGCCGAATCGCCTTTATTCGCATGGACTATGGCACCGCCGACGAGCCGCATCGCGAGTCGCTGTGGGTGATGCCATCCGCCGGCGGCGACGCCCGGCGGCTCCCGCTGGACGGCGACCTCCGGCCCACCGAACTCGCGTGGTCGCCAGACGGTGCCGTGCTGTACGTCGCCGCGGACGAGAGCGGCCGCTCCCCGGTCTTCGCGCTCGACATGGCTACCGGGCAGCGGCGCAGGCTCGCCGCCGACGGCGCCTATACCTCCCTCCAGGTGCATCCCGACGGGCAGCGGCTCTTCGCGGTGCGGAGCAGCTATACTGATCCGGGAACCATTGTGGCGCTGGATGTGTTGCTCCAGGATCAGCAGTCGCGCGAGCTGTGTGGCCCCGCGCCCCGCCCGGACCTGCCGGGCACCCTCACCGAGGTGACGGCGACCGCCGCGGACGGCACCACCATCCGCTCGTTCCTGGCGTTGCCCGACGGCGCCGACGCCGCGCGCCCCGCCCCGCTGCTGCTGTGGGTGCATGGCGGGCCGGTGAATTCGTGGAACGCGTGGTCCTGGCGCTGGTGCCCCTGGCTGCTGGTCGCGCAGGGATATGCCGTGCTGCTCCCGGATCCGGCCCTCTCCACCGGCTACGGGGACGTCATGATCGAACGCGGTTGGGGCCGCTGGGGCGAGACGCCGTTCACCGACGTCATCGCCGCGACCGACGCCGTGCTCGCCGAGCGGGACGATCTCGACCCGACGCGCACCGCGATGATGGGCGGCTCCTTCGGCGGCTACATGGCGAATTGGATTGCGGGACATACGGATCGGTTCAAGGCCATCGTGTCGCACGCGAGCCTGTGGGACCTGCCCGCCTTCGGCGGCACCACCGACGAGCCGAGCTTCTGGCGCGACGAGATGAGCCCGGCCATGCGTGCCGGCCACACTCCGTCCGCGGCCGCCGCGGCCATCACGACGCCGATGCTGGTGATCCACGGGGACAAGGACTATCGGGTGCCGATCGGCGAGGGCCTGCGTCTGTGGTGGGACCTTCTCGACCACGCGGACCCGACATTGCCGCTGCCGCACCGCTTCCTGTACTTCCCGGACGAGAACCACTGGGTGCTCACCCCGAATCACGCCAAGGTGTGGTACCAGACGGTGCGCGCATTCCTTGCCTGGCATGTGCTCGGCGAGGAGTTCGTCATACCCGATCTTTTGTAGTCCGGTCCGTCCGCGTATGGCCGGCCGCTACGGCAGCCAGGAGACGTGCCCGTGCAGCAGCGGGTAGCCGACGAGCGCGACCGTGTCGATCAAGCCGTGCGCGATGACGAGTGGCCACAGCCGCCGCCAGCGCAGGAACACGAAGGCGAAAACCACGCCCATGACGACGTTCCCGGCGAAGCCGCCGTACCCCTGGTAGAGGTGGTACGAGCCGCGCAGGACGGCGGAGATCGCGAGCGCGAGCCAGGGGCGCACGTCGATCTGCCGCAGCCGCAGTACCAGGTAGCCGACGACCAGAGCCTCTTCCAGGAAACCGTTCTGGAAGGCAATCAGGATGGAAACCGGTGCGCGCCACCACACGTCGGTCATGGTGGACGCTGCCACCGTCAGCGAGATGCCGAGCGCGTGTGCGACGAGATACAGGCCCAGGCCGGGGATCCCGATGAGCGCCGCCAGCCCGACCGCCGCCGCGAGATCCCGGCCGGGGCGCGTCAGGTCGAGGCCCAGATGCCGCTTCAGGCTCGCACCCGCACGCCACAGCAGGTAGAGGCCGAGCCCGCCCCAGGCCAGCCCCTGGGCGATCGACAGGAGCTGCAGAATCAGGTCGATGGTGCCCACGGACGATCGTGGCGCCGCGACCGATACTTGCAGTTTGCCGAGCGAGATCTGTTGCTGGTGCGCGAGAATCTGCGATTGCACCAGCGACACCAGCGACCGCAACCCGCTCATGCCCAGCGTGATCGCGAAGACCACCACGATCTCGACGACGACCGACCGTCGCGTTTCCCGCCGGGCGTCCGCGCCGAGGGGCGGCAACGGATCGTCCTGCCAACGAAGCGTGAAGAGGGTTCCCATGATGCCTGGAAGCCTACGGCCGTTCGGTAGCGAAATCGTGACAAAGGTCCTGCAACCGGGCCCCGGGACGCGCGTCTACACCGGCATGAGGGTGTCGTCCGGCATCCGAGTGGCTCCAGATGGCAGGGGAACGACGATGAAGGTGCGCCGACCGGCGGCAGCGGCCATCGCGGCGATGGCGGCCGTGGCCGTGGCTGCGACAGGCTGTACGACGCCGCTCGGCCAGGCCGCGCTGGGCACGTCGTCCGGCGGATCTGCGTCTACCTCTTCGTCGGCCTCGTCAGGGCTCCTTTCTTCCAGCACGACCGGTGTGTCCGCCCCGCCACTGACGTCACCACAGACCTCGCAGCCGAGCGGGGTGGTGTCGCCGACCGTGCCGCCGAGCACGGCCGGGACCACGATGTCTCCGGTCACGACGGCCCCCACCACGATTCCACCGTCATCGACGGTCCCGTCGTCATCGGCCTCCGCGTCGACCCACCCGACGGCGCCCGCCTCGAATCTCGCCGCAGGCTACGTGGAACCCGACGGTTTCGTGCTGACCAAGCTGCAGCCCGGCGAGAAGGCGCCGCAGTTCGTCGCCGTCAGCTTCGACGGCGCCGGATGGCACGAGAAATGGGACTATTTCCGGGGTATCGCCGCCACAGTGCCGTTCCACTTCACGGCGAACCTCACCGGTCTGTACCTGATGGACGGGCAGCACCGGACCTATTACCACGGCCCGCATCACAAGCCCGGCGCCACCTCGCTGGGCTCCTGGAACACCCCGGCCGAGGTGAGCCAGCAGATCTCCGACCTGAACCGCGCATACGCGGACGGTAACGAGATCGCGACGCACTTCATGGGCCATTTCTGCGACGACAATCCGCCCGGCGCGGGAACCTGGACCACCGCCGACTGGAACTCGGACCTGGACCAGTTCTTCGACGTCTGGAAGAACTATCGGACCATCGACCAGAACGCCGGCCTGCCGACGCTCGCCGTGCCCGCCTCTTCCGTGAAGGGAGCGCGCACCCCGTGTCTGCAGGGGTCGAAGGAACAGCTCTTCCCGGCCCTCGCCGCGCACGGATTCACCTATGACCAGTCCTTCACCCGGCGCGGGATCAGCTGGCCGACCAAGTCCCCGCAGTACGGCATCTGGAACATGGGTATGGCCGAGTTCCCCATGCACGGAACGGTTCCCGGCTTCGGGGCGGGCCACGTCGTGATCACCATGGACTACAACTTCTGGTACACGCAGGAGGCCGATCCGAGGACCGGCCAGATGCGCACGGTGTCGCCGGAGAAGTCCGCGGCCGATTCGCGGCAGGTCCAGGCCACCTACCAGGACATGCTGGACGGGGCACTCGCCGGCAGCCACGCGCCGCTGCTGCTGGGCAACCATTTCGAAGAGTGGAACAACAATGCCTACACCGACGCGCTCGGCAACTTCCTGATCGCCAACTGCGGGCGCCCGGAGGTCCACTGCGTGCCGTTCCGCGACATCGTCGATTGGATGAGCATCCAGGATCCGGCTACCTTGGCCCGCTTGCAAGCCGCACCACCGGTTCTCGGGCCGCCGAACTCCGGATTCACGCAACCGTAACGGATATGACGCTGTTCCCATCCCTTCCAGTTCGGGATAGATCGAGCACATCGGGCGGTGCCACGCCGCACTTAGATGCCGAAAAGCGTTGGTAAGCAGCGGTTGTCGACTCTAACGAACCGCCGCGGCGAGTAGCGCCTCCAACTGGTCCACGCGGGAGGGGTCGACCACCCCGGCCGCGTCCTGCTCGACCGATGCGCTGCCCGCCGCGAGGCCGCGGCGTACCGCGTCCGGCCAATCGCGGCCGGCCGCGCGCGCCGTGGCCACTCCTGCCAGAAAGGAATCCCCGGCGCCGATCGGATTGCGCACCGCGACCCGTGGCGCCGGGAACCACATCGAGACTCCCGGCCCGGCCAGCGCCGCGCCGGCCGAGCCGGCCGTCACGACCGCCCAACGGGCCCCGCGCCCGAGCAGCGCGGCGGCGCTGGAGCGGGCGCGGTCCGGGACGTCGGCACCGCCGTCATCGACGAGTTCGCGTCCGCCCGGATGCGCGCGCTCCGCGGCGGGGCCGGCATCGCCGGGTTCCGCGCGGAGGATGCCCTCGGCCTCGGACACGTTGGGGCACACCAGATCCGCGCCCGCCTCGATGGCGCGGGCCAGCGGTGCGCCGGACGCGTCGACCAGAACCTCGCACCCAGCGGCCCGCCCGACGCGCACGATGTCTGCGTACCCGTCCTCGGGTGCGCCGGGCGGCAGCGATCCCGAGCACAGGACGATTCCGGGCCCGGTCGCGCCGCCAGGACCGGTTGCACCGCCATCGGGAGCACCGTCGCGCGCGGCGGTGTGACCCCGCAGATGCTGATCCACTGCCGACATGAGCCGGGCCCAGTCTGCCGATGCGACAACGGCTCCCGGCTCGTTGACGAGGGTGACCTCGCCGCTGTCCGCGATGAGCGCCGTGCAGGTGCGGACGCGCCCCGGCACCGGGATGCCGACCAGTCGGAAGCCCTCCGCCGCGTAGAGCGCGCGCAGGTGCTCGCTGCCGATATCGGGCACGAACGCCAGCACCGTCGGGTCCGCGCCGAGCAGCCGCGCGGCCCGGGCCACGTTCCCGCCCTTGCCCCCCGCCACGCTGACGCCGGAGCGGGCGCGCATCACCTCGCCCGGCCGCAGGTCGGCGAGGCGAACCGTGTGGTCGACGGCCGGGTTCGGGGTCACGATCAGCATGCGGCCATTGTCCACGGCCCGATCGGCGCACTCCCGCGCCCGGTGCCGGGCGTGCCACGGTTGGGATCCTCGCTCTCAGGTTCGGCCGGATAAGGTTTCGAGTGTGACGACCACTCCGCCGCGCTGGGCGTACCTCGGGCCTGCCGGCACCTTCACCGAGCAGGCGACCATCGACCTCGCCGCGCGCGGATCAGCGCCGATGCCGGAACTCGTTGCGGCAGCGTCGGTATCGGCGGCCCTCGCCGCGGTGCGCTGCGACGACGTGGACGCGGCGTGTGTCCCCCTGGAGAACTCGGTCGAGGGTGCCGTCCCGCTCACCCAGGACGAGTTGACGCACGGTGAGCCGCTGCTGATCACCGCCGAGGCGTATGTGCCGATCACGTTCAAGTTGCTGGCCAGACCGGGTATGACGATGTCCTCGGTCCGGGCCGTCGGCTCGCATCCGCACGGTCTGGCGCAGGTCCGGGACTGGGTCGCGCGGGAGCTGCCGCAGGCACGGACGGTGGTCACCGATTCGACCGCTGCCGCCGCCGAGGCGGTGGCAGCCGGCAGCCTGGACGCAGCCGCCGCCGCGCCGGTGGCCGGCACCCGGTACGGCCTTCAGGCGCTGGCCGACGATATCGGCCTGATGCGCGACGCCATCACGCGTTTCGTCCTGCTGCGCCGGCCCGCGCCGGCGCCCGAGCCCACCGGCAACGACCGCACATCGTTGGTCCTCTGGGTGGCGAACGAGCCGGGGACGCTACTGGGCCTGCTCACCGAGTTCGCTTCCCGCGGCATCAATCTCACGCGGCTCGAGTCACGGCCCACCCGTACCAGGCCGGGCGAGTACGTGTTCCTGGTCGACGCGGACGGGCACATCGCCGACCCGGCCATGGCCGATGTGCTCGCTGCTCTCACCCGCCGCGGCGCACTCCTGCGCTATCTCGGCTCGTATCCGCGGATGAGCGGACGATCCGTGCTGCCGCCTGACTTCGCCAGTGCCGCACGCTATCGGGAGGCCGACGAGGTGGTCACGGCGTTGCGCAGCGGACACTCGCCGACCGAGCCCGGGGGGTTGACGACCGACGAGGCCGTGGCGCGCGGTGCCGGGTCGCGCGGTGGCTGGGGCGTGCCGTGAAGCTGATCCTGGTGCGGCACGGCCAGACCCCGTCCAATGTGGCAGGGCTGCTCGATACCGCGCCGCCCGGCCCCGGTCTCACGGATCTGGGCCTTCGTCAGGCAGCGGCGCTCCCGGGCGCGCTAGGCAGGAAGCAGATCGACGCGATCTTCGCGTCGAACCAGCTGCGCGCGCAGCAGACCGCGGCGCCGCTGGCGACGGCGCGTGGTCTCGACGTCGGCGTGTTGGCGGGCCTGCGCGAGATCGCCGCCGGCGACCTGGAGATGGCCGCCGACGCCGACTCGATCCATCGCTACATCGGCACGCTATGGTCCTGGCTGGATGGTCACCTCGAGCGGCGAATCCCCGGGGGCCCCAATGGATTCCAGATGCTGGAGCGGTTCGATGCCGCCATCGACGAGATCGTCGCTGCGGTCGGCGGCAATGGTGCGGCGGTCGCGATGAGCCATGGTGCGGCGATCCGGGTCTGGGCGGCGAGCAGGGCTAGGAGCGCCGACTCAGACGTGCCGGACGGCCAACGGCTGGGTCGGCATCTTGACAACACGGGTGCCGTCGAATTGCGGCGCGGCGCGCGGGGCGCCTGGACGATCGTCTCCTGGCGCAGCGAAGCGATCGGCGGAAAGGCGCTCGACGCCGCGACCGATTCCGGCCCCACCACCTGACGCCGGCCGGGCGCTCAGTTTTCGCCACGGCGCATGGACGTCCGCACCGTGAGCGACGTCATAGGCGTTGCCGCATGCGGCCCGCCGTCAGCTCATGTTCCAGCCGAAGTACCTGTCGATCTGCACGATCATGCTCACGCGTTCTTTGTCGCGCACGGCGTAGGGCTTGCCGGTGTAGTGCTCGGAGATGGCGTCGATCACGGACAGGTCGGCATCGGTGTGCATATCGGTGACGCGGCCTTGGATCGAGACATGTTGGTACCACGTCTCTCCCAGTACGGTCAGCGCGATCCGTGGGTCTGCGGACACGTGCCGGATGCGCGCGCGGCCGGCCTGGATGTTGAGCAGAATCGTGTCGTCGTCCTGCAGCCGGAACCACGTCGCCGCGGTCACCGGCTGGCCGTGCTGCCCGAGCGTGCCGACCACGCAGGGGGCCGGTCGGCGCAGGAATTCACGGACGGCATCGGTCAACGGAGGGTTCGTCATGATCCGATACTGCCACCGCGGCCCCGTTGACCGCCGCATGGTCAGCCCCTAGCGTGGAACGGCACGATCAGAAGGAGGGGTAGGCGGATGAGTGACACCGGCGGGCTCGGCGCGATGCTGGAGGGCCTGTATCCCTATCGGGGGACGTACGAGAGTCACCACGAGGTTCCGGCGAGCCCCGTCGATCGGGCCGCTGTGCTGGACGAGATCACTCGGATGGCGAAGGAGGAGGACGCGCAGGGAGACCGCGGCACGGTGTCCGGCAGCCTCTACTGCGGCGACCACGAGCACTACGCGTTCCTCGGCGAGGTGTTCTCGGTGTTCTCGCACGCGAACGTCCTGCAACGCGACATGTATCCCAGCGCCACGAAGTTCGAGGGCGAGATCATCGCGATGACGTCGAACCTGTTGCACGGCACCGGAATCGGGGTGGTGACGAGCGGCGGGTCGGAGAGCCTGATCACCGCGCTGTATTCCTACCGCGAGCAGGCCGCGGCCGAAAGGGGTGTGACGCGGCCGAATGTCGTGCTGCCGACCACGGCGCACGTGGCCCTGCAGAAGGGCGCGCACTGGATGGGCATCGAGGTCCGCCGTGCCCCGCTCACCGAGGACTACACCGCCGACGTCGACGCGATGGCGGGCTTGATCGACGACCAGACGATCGCGCTCGTCGGCAGCGCCGGGGACTACGGCCACGGCCTGATCGACCCGATCGAACGCATCGCGGCCCTGGCGCAGGAGCGCGGCATCGGCATGCATGTGGACGGCTGCCTGGGCGGGTGGCTGCTGCCATGGGTCGAGCGGCTCGGGTATGACGTGCCGTCGTGGGACTTCAGAGTGCCTGGTGTCACAAGCATCTCGGCGGACACGCACAAATACGGCTACGCGCTGAAGGGTTCGTCGGTGCTGCTGTACCGCGACGCGGAACTCCGCCGGCGCCAGTACTTCACGGCGCCGGACTGGCCCGGCGGGCTCTACCTGTCGCCGGGCTTCGCCGGATCGCGCAGCAACGGCATCCTGGCGTCGACCTGGGCCGCCATGCTCGTGACCGGCGAGTCCGGCTACCTCGCCGCGGCCGAGAAGATCATGCGCACCGCGCGCGCCATTCGGGACGGGATTCGCGCGATCCCGGAGCTGGCGGTGATCGGCGACCCGACCTTCCTGGTGGCCTTCCAGGCGGCGGCCGACCTGGACATCTACCTGGTCAACGACTCGCTGGTGGCGCAGGGCTGGCGGATGAACTCGCTGCAACTGCCGCCGGCGCTGCACTTCTGCGTCACCCGCCCGAATACCGCGGACGGCGTGGCGGAGCGCTTCCTGGAGGCCCTGCGCGCGGCGGTCGACTACGCGACGCAGCACCGCGGGGAGCCGGCCGGCACCGGCGCGATGTACGGGTTCGGTGGCACGCCGCAGGGTGACGCGACCATCAACATGTTGATGTCCACCGTGCTCGATGCCATGCACGGCCTGGCGCCGGGCGCCGGCACCGACTGACCGGCGGGACCTAAGGGCGGCGTAGGCAGCATGGGCGGCACAGGCGGCGTGCGCGAGAAGTGGATCCTGGCAGTCGATCTGGGAAACGGCGGGCCCAAGGTGGCCAGGGTCGCGCTGGACGGAACGATCCTGGGTACGGCCTTTCGCCCGGTCGACGTGCACATCGGGCTCGACGGCTCGGCGACCCAGGACGCTGGCCAATGGTGGGACCGCCTGATCGAGGCGGCCCGCGAGGTGATCGACGGCGCGGATGCCGGCGCGCTGCACGCCGTCGCGATCACCGGCCAATGGGGCTCGACCGTGCCTGTCGGGTTCGATTCCGAGCCCGTCGGCCCGGCGTTGCTCTGGGCCGATACGCGCGCCCGCGACCTGGTGCAGCCGCTCATCGGCGGGCCGATCAACGTCGGCGGATACGCCCCGCACAAGGCGCTGCCCTTCATCCGGCTCGCGGCCGGCGCCCCGAATACCGACGGCGCGGACCCGACCGGGCACGCGCTGCTGCTGAAGACCCGATTTGCCGAGATCTACTCGCGCACCGCGACTTTACTGGAGCCGGTCGACTATCTCGGGCTTCGCTTCACGGGTCGGGTCGCCGCGACGCCGGCGTCCATGACGCTGTCCTGGCTCACCAACCACCGGCCCGGAGCCGAGCCCGGATATGTCGATGCGCTCATCGCCCGCACCCGCCGCGACCGCGCCAAGCTGCCGGAGCTGCTGCCCACCGGCTCTGTGCTCGGCCCGCTGTTGCCGTCGGTGGCTGAAGGGCTCGGCCTCGCGCCGGGCGCGCCGGTGGTGTGCGGACTCCCGGATCTGCACGCCGCCGTGCTCGGCTCCGGGGCCGTGGCGCCCTACGCGACCCACGTGGCCATCTCCACCACCGCGTGGATCGGTGCCCGCGTGCCGTTCAAACGTACCGACCTCTTCCACTCGATCGCCACGGTGCCGGGGCTCGACCCGACGCTTCCGATCGTCGCCAACAACCACGAGACGGGCGGGGCCGCCCTGCAGTGGTTGCGGGACCGGATCTTGAGGGCGCCGCCGGCCGAGCAGACCCCTGGCGCCGCAACGGGTTCCGGCACAACGGGTCCCGACATCGCGATGGCGTCGAACGGCGTCACACCCGGTCCGTCGTTCGAGGAGATGACCGCCTGGGCCGCGGGCGCCCCGGCCGGCAGCGAGGGGCTGCTGTTCACGCCCTGGCTCAGCGGCGAGCGCAGCCCGGTCGACGACAAACACCTGCGCGGCGGCTGGCTGAACCTCTCGCTCCGCACCGATCGCGCCGCCCTGGTCCGCTCCGTGATGGAGGGCGTCGCGTACAACATGCGCTGGCTGTTCGACCCGTACCAACGGTTCCTGCGGCGCCGGGTCGAGTCGGTGCGCATCCTCGGCGGCGGTGCCGTGAGCGACCTCTGGTGCCAGCTGCACGCGGACATCATGGGTTGCCACGTCGAGCGGGTTGCGGATCCGCAGCAGGCGCAGCTTCGCGGCGTGGCGCTGTGGGCGCGAATCTGCCTGGGGGAGTTGACGATCGACGACGCCCGGCGCCTGGTGCCGGTCGCCGACCGGTTCGATCCGCAGCCGGAGAATCGGGCCGTCTACGCGGCGGGCTACGCCGAGTTCCGAAGGCTGGCCGGCACTCTCAAGGGCTTCTACCATCGGACCAACGGACGATCACCCCACGGGTAGGGTCAGCGCAGTGCGGTGGCGTCGAGGGCGTCTCGCCGCAGGTCGTCCGGGAGTTCGTCGGCCCACGGGGAATCGGCACCCGGCCGGGAACAGGTGATCGCGGCGACGTGAGCTGCGAATATGACGGCGTCCCGGGCTGTTTCCGGTCCGAGGTCCGACAGTCGTCCGCCCAGCGCCCCGCGGGCGCCGAGTCGATGCAACAGGCCGGCGGCGAACGAGTCTCCCGCCCCGACGGTGTCCACCACGGTCGTCGCGACGGCCGGCACCTCGAACCGGCAGGGTCCGCTGGCGCACCGCAGCGAGACGGCCGCGCCGGCCGCACCCCTGGTGATGACGACGAGCCCGACGCCCCGATCATGGAGATGCGCTGCCGCGCCGTCGATGTCGAGATCCGGCCACAGTTCCGCGAGGTCGTCGTCGGACAGCTTCACGATGTCCGCGAGCGAGGCCCACCGGTCGATCGCACGGCGGTACGTGGCCAGCGGGACCAGCCCGGCGCGCACGTTCGGGTCGATGCTGACCGTGCATGTCGCGCGTGCCCGCCCCAGGAAAGACTCGATCGCAGCCCCCGACGGCTGCAGCACCAACGCGAGCGAACCGACGTGCACGGCAACGGGTGTCGGCCCGAGCGCGCGATCCAGCAACCGGTCGAGTTCGGCGTCGCGCCAGCCCCAATCGGCGGTTCCGTCGGTGTAGAACTCGTACCGCGCCGCGCCGCCGTGCTCGAGCGTCGCGATCGCCAGCGTCGCTGGCTGTGGAACGTCCAGCGAGGCCGCGAGGTCGACGCCAGAGGCTTCCAGCCGCGCCCGGCACAGCCGCCCCAGCGTGCCGGTGGACAGCCGCCCCGCGAACCGCGCCATCGAGCCGAGCCGGGCGAGCGCGACGGCGGCATTCGCCGGACCGCCGCCCGGATGCACAGTCAGCGACAGTGTTTCCGGCGACTGTGTTCCCGGCGACAATCGTTCCGCTGACAATGATCCCGGCGACAAGGTTTCCGCCGCGGATGCGGCGCGAGAAGCGTCATACTCGGTTCGGCGCGCGACGACCGCGTCGGCCACCACCTCCCCGATGACGGCCATCACCGGTGCGGTGCCATCAGATGCGGAGCCATCGGGCACGGCGCTGTCCGCTGCGGTCACCCCCACCCCCACTCGTCCAAATGGTCGTCATCGATGCCGAAATAGTGCGCGATCTCGTGGATCACCGTCACCGAAACCTGTTGGCGCACATCATCAACCGAATGGGCGTGCGCGAGGATCGGCTCCCGGTAGATGGTGATCGTATCGGGCAGGTGGCCCGCGTAGGAGGTGGTGCGGTTGGTGAGCGCGACGCCGTGGTACAGCCCGTAGAGGCTTTCCGTCGGGTGGCGCGGCTCGACCAGCACCACGATATTGTCCAGCGCTTCGAGGAACTGCGCCGGGATCGTGTCCAGCGCGTCCGCGACGAGTTCCTCGAACTCTTCGTCGGACATGGAAACCGCCATGCGTCCATCATGCCCAACGCCGGTGCTGGGCACGCGCTGCCGGCAGCGGGACGATACCCTCGGTGGGTGATCGACCTGCGTTTCGTCCGTGACGATCCGGACACCGTCCGTGCCTCTCAGCGTGCCCGTGGCGCCGACCCGGCGGCGGTGGATCGGCTGCTCAACGCCGATGCCCAGCGTCGCGCCGCGGTCTCGGCGGGCGACGAGTTGCGCGCCGAGCAGAAGGCGCTGGGCCGTGCGGTGGGCCAGGCGTCGCCCGAGGACCGGCCCGCGCTGCTGGCTCGCGCGAAGGATCTCGCCGCGCGCGTCAAGGGAGCGGAGGCGGCCGAGACCCGGGCGAACGAGGCGCTCGCGGCGGCGCACAAGGCGATCGACAACGTGATCGAGGCGGCGACACCCCCTGGTGGAGAAGCCGATTTCGTCGTGCGCAAGACCGTGGGTGAGATCCCGTCCCCAGATGGCCCGGTGCGTGATCACCTGGAGCTCGGCGAGGGTCTTGGAGCGATCGATACCGAGCGTGGGGCAAAGGTTTCCGGCGCGCGGTTCTACTTCCTCCGCGGCGTCGGCGCGCAGCTGCAGTGGGCGCTGCTGAACCTGGCTGTGACGAAAGCCGCTGCGGCAGGGTTCATTCCGATGGTTCCGCCGGTGCTGGTGAAGCCGGAGTCCATGGAGGGCACCGGTTTTCTCGGCGAGCACGCCGACGAGGTGTACCGGTTGGAGGCCGACGACCTCTATCTAGTGGGCACCGCGGAGGTCCCGCTGGCTGCCTACCACTCCGACGAGATCCTTGACCTGTCAGGCGATCCCGTGCGCTACGTGGGCTGGTCCTCCTGCTTCCGCCGCGAGGCCGGCTCCTACGGGAAGGACACCCGCGGCATCATCCGGGTGCACCAGTTCGACAAGGTCGAGATGTTCGCGTATTGCCGGCCCGAGCAGGCGGCGGACGAGCACCTGCGGCTGCTCGCATTCGAAGAGCAGATGCTCGCCGCGATCGAGGTGCCGTACCGCGTGATCGATGTGGCCGCCGGGGATCTCGGCAGCTCGGCCGCCCGGAAGTACGACTGCGAGGCGTGGGTGCCCAGCCAGCAGGCCTACCGGGAGCTCACCTCGACGTCGAACTGCACCACCTTCCAGGCGCGCAGGCTGTCCATCCGGTACCGCGACGCCGACGGCAAGCCGCAGATCGCCGCCACCCTCAACGGCACGCTCGCCACCACCCGCTGGATCGTCGCGATCCTGGAGAACCACCAGTTGCCGGACGGCTCGGTGCGGGTGCCGGCGGCGCTGCGCCCCGGCCTTGGCGGTCGCGAGGTGCTCGAACCCGCACGCTGACCCGGCGGTTCCGTCCGGCCGGATAGGCTGCGAGTATGACCCCGGCTATCACCACGTCCCCGCCGATGCACGCTCCGGCGATGGTGGTCTGTGACATGGACGGCACGCTGCTGGGCGCCGACGGCAGGGTGAGCGCCCGGAACGCGCAGGCATTGGCGCGGGCCGCCGAGGCCGGTGCCCGGGTCGTGATCGCCACGGGACGCCCGGTCTACAACCTCGCTCCGGTGGTCGACATCGGATTCACCGGGCTGGCCGTGTGCATGAACGGGGCCGTGATCTACGACATCGCCGCCGGGCAGGTGCGTTCGGCGACGATGCTGCAGCCGCCGGTGATGCAGTCGTTCGTCGGCGACATCGCCGGACTGGGATGGACTTTCGCGCTAGCCGTGGAACGCGCGATCGACACGGAGCGGGACTTCTGGGCGGAGAACGCCTACGCCCATCCGTGGGAAGACGTGGAACTGCAATGGGCGACGCGAGCCGAACTCATGACGGGGCCGGCGGTCAAGATGTACGTCCGTTACGGCGAGCGGTCCACGGATGTGCTGGGCACGGTCCGCGAGGTCGCCGCCGAGCGCGTCACGGTCACCGATTCATCAGGCGACGGGCTGATCGAGGTCGCCGCTGCCGGCGTCACGAAGGGAGCCGTGCTGGCGACGCTCGCCGCCGACTGGGGCGTCGACGCGGCCGACGTGGTGGCGTTCGGCGACATGCCGAACGACATCGAGATGCTCGCCTGGGCGGGCAGATCCGTGGCCATGTGCAACGCGCACCCCGACGTGCTCGCCGTGGCGAGCGAGGTCGGCGGGCATCACGCGGCGGACGGTGTCGCCGAGGTGCTGGAGCGCTGGTTCTAGCCGCACTCCGGGCATCATTCGCCGAGCAGTCGCCCGGCGACCGCGGCGACACGCGACGGCCGTCCGGTCTTGGCCTCGATCCAGTCGGCGGCCGTCATCACCCTGAGTCCGGCGTTCACCCCGAGCCACCGCAGCGGCTCCGGCTCCCACTTCCGTGATGTGTGACCGACCCACGGCAACGTGGTGAGCGCCGTCTTGTCGCCCATGACGAGGTTCGCGAGTGTGCGCCCGGCGAGGTTGGTGGTCGACACGCCGTCGCCCACGTAGCCCCCGGCCGACCCCATGCGCGTGGCCGGGTCGAAGAGTACGGAGGCGTGCCAGTCGCGGGGAGCGGCGACCGCCCCGCCCCACGCGTGCGTGAAGGCGACGCCGTGCAGCGACGGGAACATGTCCACGAGCTGGCGGCGCAGCCGGGCGAAGACGCGGAGGTCGCGGTCGTGGGCCGCGCCGAGGCTCGACCCGAAGTGGTACGGGGCGCCGCGGCCGCCGAACACGATCCGGCCGGAGGCCGTGCGCTGGCCGTAACAGATCACGTTGCCGTGGTCGGCGAAGGTGGGGCGGTCGGCCAGGCCCAGGTCCGCCAGCCGCTTGTCGCCGAGCGGCTCGGTCGCGACGATCAGCGAGTATATCGGCGCGAGATCCCTGCGGCGGCCAGGCAATTCGACCGTGAACGCCTCCGTCGCACGGATCACCGAATCGGCCGTCACCACCCCGCCGGCGGTCACCACCTGGTGCGGGGCTATCGACAGGGCCGGTGTCCGTTCGTACAGCGTCACCCCCCGTGAGACCACGAGGTCTGCCAGGCCGCGCACCAATTTCGCCGGGTCGATGGCCGCGCAATGCGGCGTGAACGTGGCGCCGAGCATGCCCGGGGCCCGCACGGCCTCGGCCAGCCGGGCGGAGTCCAGGAAACGAACGTCGTCATCTCCGCTGTCCAGGGACTCGGCCACCTCGGCGCGCGCCCGCGTCAATTGCGCCCTGTTCCGTACGAACGTGAGCGTGCCGCCGCGGTGGTAGTCGCAGTCGATGCCCTCGGTGCGGGCGACGTCGCCGACCTCGGCCACCGCGCCCCGCATCGCATCGCGCATGGCCATCGCCGCGGGCTTGCTGTGTTCGCGAGCGATGCGTTGCCAGGACGTCGGGAACAGCGCGGAGCACCAACCGCCGTTGCGGCCCGAGGCGCCGAATCCGGCGATCTCCTTCTCCAGCACCACGATCGTCAGCGACGGATCGGCCCGCTGCAGGTAGTACGCCGTCCACAGACCGGTGAAACCCGCTCCGACAATGGCGATGTCGGCGCGGATGTCACCGGCCAGGGCGGCACGCGGCGTCAGTGGTTCGGCGAGTTGGTCGAGCCAGAGGCTGACGGACCGATAGTCGGACATTGCCCGCTACAGGCTCTTCCAGGCCAGGGTGAGCGCGTCTCTCAGGACCTGCTCCATGAAGTCGAACTCGGCCTGGCCGGAGACGAGCGGTGGGGCCACCTGCACGACGGGGTCGCCGCGGTCGTCGGCCCGGCAGTACAACCCGTTCTCGAACAGCGTGGGGGACATGATGCCGCGCAGGATCCGTTCGGACTCCTCGCCGGTGAAGGTCTCCTTGGTGGCCTTGTCCTTGACCAGTTCGATGCCGTAGAAGTAGCCATCGCCGCGCACGTCACCGACGATGGGCAGGTCGAGGAGCTTCTCCAGCGTGCGCCGGAACGCGTTCTCGTTGCGCAGCACGTTGCCGAGCAGGTCCTCCTTCTCGAACACGTCCAGATTCGCCAGCGCCGCGGCGCAGCCGACCGGGTGTCCGCCCCAGGTGTAGCCGTGCCCGAACACGCTCTCCCCGGTCGCGAACGGCTCGTACAGCTTGTCGGAGATGATGGCCGCGCCGAGCGGCGAGTAGCCGGAGGTGAGCCCCTTCGCGGAGGTGATGATGTCCGGCTCGTAGCCGAACTTCGCCGAGCCGAACATGGTGCCGAGCCGCCCATAGGCGCAGATCACCTCGTCGGAGACGAGCAGAACGTCGTAGGTGTCGCAGATCTCGCGCAACCGGTCGAAGTAACCGGGCGGCGGCGGGAAGCATCCGCCGGAGTTCTGCACCGGTTCGACGAACACGGCGGCCACCGTGTCCGGGCCTTCGGCGAGGATGGCCTCCTCCACCCGGTTCGCGGCCCACTGCCCGAACGCTTTTTCGTCATCGGCGACGAAGGCGGGGGCCCGGTAGAAGTTGGTGTTGGGCACTCGGATGCTGCCCGGCACGAGCGGCTCGAAGTCCTGCTTGTAGCCGGGCAGACCCGTGATCGACAGCGCGCCCTGGGTCACCCCGTGGTAGGCGATGTTGCGCGAGATCACCTTGGTCTTCATGGGTTTGCCGGTGAGCTTGAAGTACTGCTTGGCAAGTTTCCACGCCGTCTCGACGGACTCGGCGCCGCCGGAGGAGAAGAACACCTTGTTCAGCCGGCCGGGCGCCAGCGCCGCGAGCCGGTCGGCCAGTTCGATCGCACCCGGGTGCGCGTAGCCCCAGATCGGGAAGTACTCCAGCTTCTCGGCCTGTTTCCGCATGGCCTCGGCGATCTCTCGCCGGCCGTGGCCGGCCTGGACCACGAACAGGCCGGACAATGCATCGAGGTAACGCTTTCCGTTGCTGTCCCAGATGTAGGCGCCTTCGCCCCGCTCGATGATCGCCGGCGGCTTGTCCGCGTAGGTCGACATGCGGGTGAAGTGCAACCACAGATGGTCGGTCGCGCTGCTCATGGTATTCGCTTTCCTTCGGTGACGTCAGCGATCTCGCTGACGTGCTAGGGGTTCTCGGGGGTTCTGGGGGCGGGCACCGTCAGCGGGTGCCCCAGGTATACGTCTGCTTGGCGAGCTTCAGATACACAAAACTTTCGGTGCTACGCACCCCCTCGATCGTGCGGATGCGCTCGTTGAGTAGGTGCAACAGCTCTTCGTCATCCCCGCACACCACCTCGGCCAGGATGTCGAGGGACCCGGCGGTGACCACCACGTAGTCCACCTCGTCCATGTCGCACAACTGCTTGACGATCGGGTCCAGGTTCCCCTCGGCGCGCACGCCGATCATCGCCTGCCGAGAGAAGCCGACCTGGACGGGATCGGTCACCGCGACGATCTGCACCATGCCCGACCCGATCAACCGCTGCACCCGCTGGCGGACCGCCGCCTCCGACAGGCCGACCGCGGCGCCGATCGCGGCGTACGGCCGTCGCCCGTCCTCCTGCAACTGCTCGATGATCGCCTTGGATACATCGTCCATGGCCGGAGCGCCGAGGCGAGTCCGCGCCCGGCTGGGCCGCAGTCGCGTGCCCGCAGTCGGTGTAGCCATGCGCCCATCATGACGGGCCTGCAGTCACAAAAGCAAGCGATATCGTGCCTCTGAGCGGAAAGAACCTGCGTAATCAGTCGTCGCGAGCCTGGTAAGCAACGGATTAGGTAGCAACGTTCCCGACGCGCTCGCGCACCGTCTGGACTGCCCGGGATTCGGTCCTGATCACCCGTCCGGCCTGGGCAGATGTGGCTCGGCCGCGCGGTGGCCGCACCATACACCTGATCACCGTCACATGTCATTTTCGTTGCGAATTTGCGGGTTGACGACGAAATCCCTTGCCATCAGGCCCCTGATGGTGTCAGGATCGCCGCTGATCCCAGTTATCACCCGCGGAGGTCATACGTGAACGAGCAGAACCCCACCATCCCACCCGCCCTCGCCGGCCGCGCGGGGCTGACACGCCGGAACCTCCTCCGCGGAGCGGGCCTGGCCAGCACGGCAGCATTCCTCGCAGCGTGCGGCATCAAGGGGACGAACGCCGGCGGACCTAGCGGATCGCCGTCCGGATCGTCGAGCTCCTCGTCTTCCGGGTCTTCGGAATCCTCCGGAGCGCCGAGCTCGAGTTCGTCATCGTCGGCCGAGGTCGCGGACCTGTCGGACACCGACAAGACGGTGACCTGGTCGAGCTGGCCGGAGTACCTCGACGTCGATCCGAAGGACGCCAACAAACACCCGTCCATCGATCAGTTCGAGAAGGCCACCGGTATCAAGGTCACGTACGTCGAGGACGTGAACGACAACAACCAGTACTTCGCGAAGATCCAGCCCGTGCTCGCGGCCGGCCAGAGCATCGCTGCGGACGTCTTCGTGGTGACGGACTGGATGGTGGCGAAGCTGATGCGGCTGGGCTACCTGCAGGACATCGACCACTCGCTGATCCCGAACTTCAAGAACCTGAATCCGGATTTGCTCAACGTCAGCTTCGATCCGGGACGCAAGCAGTCCATCACCTGGCAGTCCGGGTTCGCGGGCATCGCCTACAACCCGAAGGTCACCAAGCCGGTCGAGAGCATGGATCAGCTGCTGACCGATCCGGCGCTCAAGGGCAAGGTCACGCTGCTCACCGAGATGCGCGACACCATGGGCCTGGTGCTCCTCGACCTGGGCTACGACTGCAGCAACTTCACAGATGCCCAGTTCGACGAGGCGGTCGCCAAGGTGCAGAAGGCCGTCAGCGCCGGCCAGATCCGGCAGTTCACCGGGAACGACTACGCGCAAGGCCTGGTGTCCGGCGACATCGCGGCCTGTGCCGCGTGGACCGGCGATGTGGTTCAGCTCCAGGCCGACAACCCGTTCCTGAAGTACGTGCTGCCGGCGAAGGGCTGCACGCTGTGGAGCGATAACTTCGTCATCCCGAAGGGCTCGAAGCACAAGAAGAACGCGGAATTGCTGATCAACTTCTACTACCAGCCGGATACCGCCGCCGAGGTCGCGGACTACGTCAACTACATCTCGCCGGTGGTCGGGGCCAAGGAGGCCCTGCTGAAGAGCGATCCCAGCGTTGCGAACAACCCGCTGATCTTCCCGTCGGAAGACGTCATGAAGCGGGCGCACGTCTTCATGGCGTTGACCGAGGATCAGGAGAATCGGTACAACGCCGCGTTCTCCAAGCTGATGGGCTCATGACGACCGCTATGGCACCGGGGCGGGAGGCCCCGGTCACAGTCACCGGAACCGGCTTACAGGTCCGCGGTCTGGTCAAGCAGTACGGCACGTTCACCGCCGTCGACGGTATCGACCTGGATGTCCCGGAGGGCTCGTTCTTCGCGCTGCTCGGCCCGTCCGGCTGCGGCAAGACGACGACGCTGCGGATGGTCGCAGGCCTGGAGGATCCGACCGCCGGCGCGATCTACATCGACGGTGACGACGTGTCGCGGCGACGCGCCTACCAGCGGCCGGTGAACACCGTCTTCCAGAACTACGCGCTGTTCCCGCACCTGTCGATCTTCGAGAACGTGGCCTTCGGGCTGCGACGTCGCCGGCAGCAGAACATCAAGAAGAGCGTCATGGAGATGCTCGAGCTCGTCGAGCTCGCACACCTCGCCGAGCGCAAGCCGACGCAGCTGTCGGGCGGCCAGCAGCAGCGGGTCGCCGTGGTGCGTGCCCTGGTGAACAAGCCGCAGGTGCTGCTCCTCGACGAACCGCTCGGCGCGCTGGACCTGAAATTGCGACGGCAGATGCAACTGGAGCTGAAGAAGATCCAGACCGAGGTCGGCATCACCTTCATCCACGTCACCCACGATCAGGAAGAGGCCATGACCATGGCCGACACGATCGCGGTGATGAACGCAGGGCACGTGGAGCAACTGGGGCAGCCCGCGCAACTGTACGAGAACCCGGTGTCGGTGTTCGTGGCGAACTTCCTCGGTCAGTCGAACCTCTTGCGCGGCACCATCTCTGGACGGGACGGCGACTGGGTTACGGCGGCGACGTCTGCCGGGACTATCCGCATCCCGGCCGCGCGGTGCAGCGCGAACGGGGCCGACTGTCTGGTCGGGGTGCGGCCGGAGAAGATTCAGGTCGAAGAGATCGGCACGGCGGCGGCGACGGTGCCGAGCGGCCACAACTCGGTGACCGGGCGGGTGAGCGACGCTTCCTTCATCGGCGTGTCGACGCAGTACCAGGTGACGGTTGCCGGCGGCCAGGAGCTCACGGTGTTCAGCCAGAACACCGGCACCGCGCTGGTCCGGCCGGGCACGGACGTCGTGCTGCATTGGGACGCGCTGCACACCTTCGCCCTGGACGGCTCACAGGACGTCCGGTCGGGCATGGACGACCCGGAGGCTCAGTAGCCATGGGCACCGCAGCGATCTCTGGCGCGGCGATCCGTCTCGCGGCGACGGGTATGACGCGAGGCGACGTCCGATGAGCATCGCCGCAGCACTTCCGGCCGGCGGTCACCACGCGCCGAGCGCCGGGCCCGCACCGTCCAGCCGCAGCAAGTTCACCCCCTACTTCCTGCTCCTGCCGGCGGGGCTGGCGCTCATCGTCTTCTACGTCCTGCCGACGCTCACCCTGGCCACTACGTCATTGCAGACGGGTTCGCTGGAGCAGGGCTATACGCTGACCTGGCACTGGCCCACCTACGGCGAGGTGCTCTCGCAGTACTGGCCGCAGTTCGCGCGTTCCTTCGGATATGCCGCCGGCGCAACGATTCTCGCCCTCCTCATCGCCTACCCGCTGGCCTACACGATCGCGTTCAAGGCCGGTCGCTTCCGGACGCTGATGCTCACGCTGGTCGTCGCGCCGTTCTTCACCTCGTTCCTGATCCGCACCCTCGCCTGGCGGCAGATCCTCGCCGACGAAGGCCCCGTGGTCTCCTTCATGAAGGCCACCGGCCTGATGCACCTGACGGATGCCCTCGGCATGACGCAGGGCCGCGTGTTGGCAACGGGCCTGGCCGTCGTCATCGGTCTCGCCTACAACTTCCTGCCGTTTATGACGCTGCCGCTGTACAACTCGCTGGAGAAGATCGACCGGGGGCTGTTGAAGGCGTCCGAGGACCTGTACGCGAATTCCTGGACGACGTTCTGGAAGGTGACCTGGCCGCTGTCGCTGCCCGGCGTGGTCGGCGGCACACTGCTCACGTTCATCCCGGCGGCCGGCGACTATGTCAACCAGCAGTTCCTCGGCACCATCTCCAACACGATGACGGGCAACGCCATCGACAGCCTGTTCCTGCAGCAGCGTCAATACCCGCAGGCGGCGGCGCTTTCGCTGGTGCTGATGGTGGCCATCATCGTGCTGGTCTCGGTCTACGTGAAGCGGGCCGGCACCGAGGAGCTGGTCTAGATGACGACGACGGTGACGGCCGGCGCCCGCCGGCCGACGGCCCCACGGCAGCGCGGCGGCGCCGGGCGGTGGATTCGCGAACATCTCGTGACCATGTTCGGGATCCTCGCCCTGATCTACCTATTCGTGCCGATCTTCGTGGTCGTCATGTTCTCGTTCAACGATCCCACCGGGCGGTTCAACTACACCTGGGTGCGGTTCTCGTTCAGCGCCTGGGCCGATCCGTGCGGCATATCGGGCATGTGCGATGCGCTGCTCGTCAGCCTCAAGATCGGCGTCCTCGCCACGATCGTCGCCACGATCCTCGGCACGCTGGCCGCATTCGCCATGGCACGGCATCGTTTTCGCGGCCGGGCGGTCGCCAATCTGCTGGTGTTCCTGCCGATGGCAACGCCCGAGGTGGTCGCCGGCTCCAGCCTGCTGACCCTGTTCATCAACCTGGGCATGCCGCTCGGGCAGACCACGATCTTCATCGCGCACGTCATGTTCTGCGTGAGTTTCGTGATCGTCACCGTGAAGGCGCGCCTCGCGGGCATGGACCCGCGGCTCGAACAGGCCGCCATGGACCTCTACGCGAACCGGGTCCAGACCTTCACCAAAGTCACCTGGCCGCTGGTGCTGCCGGGCATCGTGTCGGGTGCGATGCTGTCGTTCTCGCTGAGCTTCGACGATTTCATCATCACCAACTTCAACGCCGGCCAGACCGTCACGTTCCCGATGTTCGTGTGGGGCGCCTATCAGCGTGCGCTCCCGGTGCAGATCAATGTCGTCGGCACGGCCATGCTGCTGGTCGCCCTCATCCTGGTGGTGCTGGGGCGGCTGATCAGCAAACTTCGGGCGAGGTGAGACGCTGATCCATGCTGACCCGGCGGGTGACGTGCCAGCCGCCGACCGGATCTGCCTCTGGCACACCTCTGACTCGAAGGAGCATCATGGCACCGCACCCGGCCCGGGATTCCCGGGCCGCAGCGGCATTGGCTGACGCCGAACCCACCTGCTGGTGGCTGGACGACACCGACCGGCCCGAAGCATCCGCGCCGCTCACCGGCACCATCCGAACCGACCTCGCCGTGGTGGGAGGTGGATACTCCGGGCTGTGGACGGCGCTTCTCGCCAAGCAGCGCGACCCCTCCCGTCACGTCGTCCTGCTGGAAGGCCGCACCATCGGCTGGGCGGCATCCGGGCGGAACGGCGGATTCTGCTCCGCTTCACTGACACACGGTCAGGCCAACGGGATGGACTGGTACCCGCGCGACGTCCCGCGGCTCGAACGACTGGGCCGCGAGAACCTCGCCGGCATCATCGAGACGGTCGAGAAGTTCGGCATCGACTGCAAACTCGAGAAGACCGGGGAACTTCTTGTCGCGACGCAGCCGTATCAGGTGGAGGACATCGAAGCGGACTACGAGCGCCAACTCGACTTCGGCGACGATGTGGTCCTGCTCGATCGTGACGGCATTCGCGCCGAACTCAACTCGCCGACCTACCTCGGCGGCACCTGGCGCAAGGACGGCACGGTGCTGGTGGACCCGGCGCGGCTGGCGTGGGGGCTTGCGGACGCCTGCCGGTCGCTCGGGGTCGAGATCTACGAGCATTCGCACGTCGACGCGCTGTACGCGGACGGCAACCAGATGGTGCTCACCACCTCCGCGGGCACGGTCCGGGCGGACCGAGTCGCGCTCGGCACCAACGCGTTTCCCTCGTTGCTCAAACGGGTGCGGCCGTACATCATCCCGGTCTACGACTACGTCATGGCGACTGAGCCGCTATCGCCGGCGCAGCTCGAATCGATCGGCTGGCAGCATCGGCAGGGGGTCGGCGACGCCGGAAACCAGTTCCACTACTACCGGCTCACCGACGACAACTGCATCATCTGGGGCGGCTACGACGCGATCTACCACTTCGCCGGCCGGATCGATTCGGCCCTCACCCAACGCCCGGCGACGTTCCAACGGCTGGCCGAGCACTTCTTCGACACCTTCCCGCAACTCGACGGGATCCGCTTCACCAATACCTGGGGCGGTGTGATCGACACGTGCTCACGGTTCTTCCCGTTCTTCGGATCGGCCTACGGCGGCCGGGTCGCCCACGCCACCGGGTACACAGGTCTCGGCGTCGGCGCGACGCGCTTCGGCGCGCAGGTGATGCTGGACCTGCTCTCCGGCCAGGAGACCGAGCTCACCAGCTTAAAAACCGTTCGGTCCAAACCGATCCCGTTCCCGCCGGAACCGTTGCGGTCCGCCGTCGTGCAGCTGACGCGATGGTCCATCGCGCGTGCCGACGCGAACGAGGGGAAGCGCAACCTGTGGCTGCGCACCCTCGATCGCTTCGGCCTCGGCTTCGATTCCTAACTGGAGGTTCACGTCATGTCCGACCGAATCATGTTCGGACCGGATTTCACCTTCCTCGGCGTGCCGCGCTGCGACCTCGGCGACCCCGGGACGCTACCCGCCGGGGGTGCCGTGGTGCTCGGTGCACCGTTCGACTCCGGGGTGTCCTACCGTTCCGGCGCGCGTTTCGGCCCGGGCGCGATCCGCGCGGCGTGCTATCTGCCGCACGACGGCGCCCGCCCGCATCTGGCGCTGCGCGTCGATCCGCTGACCGATCTCCCGGTGTGCGATGCCGGCGACGTCACCATGCCGCCCGGCGAGATCCACCGCGCGCTGGCCGCCTTGCGCGGCGCTGTGACGACCGTCCTCGGTGCGGGCGCCATCCCGGTCGTGCTCGGCGGCGATCACACCACCGCGATGGCCGATGTGCAGGCGCTCGCGGAACACTATGGGGCCGGCCGGATCTCGGTGATCCACTTCGACGCCCACGCCGACACCGGCGATGTGGAGTTCGGCTCGCTGTACGGGCATGGGCAGCCGTTCCGGCGGCTCATCGAATCGGGTGCGCTGGCCGGCGAGCGCTTCGTGCAGGTGGGCTTGCGCGGGTACTGGCCGGAGCCGCAGACGCTGGCATGGATGGCGCGGCAAGGCATTCGCTCCTTCGAGATGGCCGAGATCGGGGCTCGAGGGCTGGACGATGTGCTGGCCGAGGCACTCGAGGTCGCCGGTCGCGACTCCGACGGCGTGTTCCTGTCGGTCGACATCGATGTCGTCGATCCCGGCACCGCGCCCGGAACCGGCACGCCGGAGCCCGGCGGGCTGACCTCCCGGCAGTTGCTCGACGCGGTCCGCCGCATCGGGCGCGATTCGAACCTGGTCGGCATGGAGATCGTCGAGGTCGCCCCGTCCTACGACCACTCCGATGTCACCGCGCTGTTGGCGAACCGGGTCGTCGTCGAGGCGCTGTCCGGAGTCGCCCGCCGCCGGGCCGACGCCGTGAGCGGAACACGCTGGGACGAAACGGTTCCCGTGCTCTCGGGCCGATCCGGTATGGGGTCGGGTATGACCTCGGGGATGACGCAGCCCGCGGCCGGCAAGCCGGCCGGAAAGCTCCGCGTGCTGCTGGTCGGGGCCGGGGGAGTCGGTTCGGCGATCGCGGTCACGGCGGCGCGCCGGGACTACCTCGATGCCATGGTCGTCGCGGACTACGACCTCGGCCGCGCCCAGCACTGCGTGGACCGCGTGGCCGACGGCCGGTTCGTCGCGGCGCAGGTCGACGCGACCGATACCGACGCCGTCGCAGGGCTTCTCAAGCGGTACGAGTGCGATGTGCTGCTCAACGCCACGGACCCGCGGTTCGTCATGCCGCTCTTCGCGGCGGCCCTCGACTGCGGTGTGCACTACCTGGATATGGCGATGTCGCTGTCCCAGCCGCATCCCACCGATCCCTACCACGTTCCCGGCGTGAAGCTCGGCGACGAGCAGTTCGCGATGGCCGACGCCTGGCAGAAGTCCGGCCGGCTCGCCCTGGTCGGAATGGGGGTCGAGCCGGGCCTGTCGGACGTCTTCGCGAGATATGCCGCCGATCACCTGTTCTCGCGCATCGACGAGATCGGCGTGCGCGACGGCGGCAACCTGGAGGTGGAGGGCTATACCTTCGCCCCGACGTTCTCCATCTGGACGACGATCGAGGAATGCCTGAACCCGCCGGTGATCTTCGAGAAGGGCCGTGGGCATTTCACCACGGCGCCGTTCAGCGAGCCGGAGGTGTTCGACTTCCCCGAGGGCATCGGCGAAGTCGAGTGCGTCAACGTGGAACACGAAGAGGTGCTGCTGATCCCGCGTTGGGTCGACGCGGGCCGGGTGACGTTCAAGTACGGGCTCGGCCGCGAATTCATCGAGATGCTCAAGATGCAGCACACCCTCGGCATCGACAAGGTCGAGAAGGTTCAGGTTGGCGACGTGGCCGTGTCCCCGCGCGACGTCATCGCCGCCCTGCTACCGGACCCCGCGACCCTCGGCGACAAGATGCACGGCAAGACCTGCGCCGGCACCTGGGTGCGCGGCCTCGGCACCGACGGCGAGCCCCGCGAGATCTACCTCTACCACGTGGTGGACAACGACTGGTCCATGCGCGAATACGGCTCGCAGGCGGTGGTGTGGCAGACGGCGGTGTGCCCGGTGATCGCACTCGAGCTCATCGCGAACGGGACCTGGTCCGGCGCAGGCGTTCTCGGGCCGGAGGCCTTCCCGGCCCAGCCGTTCCTCGACCTGCTCGCCGAGCACGGCGCCCCCTGGGGCCTGCGTGAGGAATCCCCTCGCCCCGCGGTGTGAATGCTGCAGGAGAGTGTGAGTAAAACCGGGCCATTTCGGACAGAATGCTGCTGGATGCACACCGTTCGTCTTTCGGGTGTGAATCCTGCAGAAGAGTGTGAGTAAAACCGGGCCGTTCCGGACAGAATGCTGCAGGATTCACACCCTATCGCGCCATTCACGGCGCCGATGCCGCACCGGCATGAGAACCGGTGCGGCATCGGACGATCCGTCAGCGAACGGTGATCGTGGCGCTGATCACCTGATTACTCGTGGACAGGAACCACAGCCGGTGTTGCCCGCGCGAGACGGTCTTCGGCAACTGGACCTTCACCGTGGCCTTGCCGTCGAAGCCGGTCAGCGCGAGACCGATCAGGTACGGCTTGCTGTCCAGCGCGATCACGATGGGCGACAGCGGCCGGAACTTGGACAGCTTCACCGTGATCGTGCCACCCGGTGCGGCCACCGGATTGTCGATCGTGCAGGTGGCCGGCGTCCCCGTATCGGTGCACGTCACCGCCGACGATTCCACAGTGATTCCCACCGATGTCACGGTCCCGGTGTTGTTCCCCGCGACCGTGAGCGTCGCCGGACCGGCCGGTGTCCCGACCGGCACCGTCACCGTCACATGGGCGGTGCCGTACTCGTCGGTTGGCGCGCTGCCGTTGGCGTTGTCGACCGGGAACGTGCCCAGCGTCGTGCCGCCCAGCCTGACCGTGACGGTCGTGTCCTGCACGGTGCCGGTCGTCATCGCCAGCGACGATAGATCGAACTGCACCGACTGACCGTCCTTCACGGTGCTCCCGGCCGGGAAGCGCACGCCGACCGATCGTTGCGAATTGTCCACCGGCAGCGCCGCGGACGTCGTCATCGCCGCCATGTAGTCGACCATGCCCTGCAGGTCGGTCTGGCCGGTGTCCTTCTTGCTCGCGCCGTTCGCGAGTTCCAAAAAGTTGTCTCCGCCCGCGGCGAGGAACGAGTTCACCGTCACCGAGTATGACGCGGTCGGGCTGATCGGGGTGCCGCTCAGCCACATGTGCGTGACGTGGTCCCCGGCAGCCGCCCCCGGATCGTAGGTGTAGGTGAAGCCCTTCGAGATGCCCAGTTTCAGGAACGGCCGGGAGGCGCCGGCCGGCTGCCACTGCTGTTCCAGCACGGTCTTGATCTGCGCCCCGGTGAGTTTCATGTTCACCAGCGTGTTCGCGAAGGGCTGTACCGTAGCGGCCTGCTTATAGGTCAGCACGGCCGGATACCCGCTCGCGTTGTTGCCGACCATGTCGGCGCGCAACCCGCCCGGGTTCATGAACGCGATCTGCGCCCCGCCGGTGGTCGTGTCCCGGGTCGCCCAGCGCTGCGCCTCGGCCACCAGATTGCCCAAAGTGGATTCGCCGCCGCGATTCTCGGTACCGTCCGCCAGCTTCGCACGGTTGAACGGCCCCGCGATCTGGCCCAGTGGCTGCGCACCGAGTACTGCCGCGTCGGCGACGGCCTTCGACACGATCTGCCCGACGGTGCCGTCGGCCGCGTACTGAGCCGTCCACGTGCCGCCCACCTGCTTGGTCAGCGCGATGGTGTTGGACTCGATCTTCGTCACCTGGTGGGTGGCGGAGACCGTGAAGAGCAACTGGTCGAGGTTGTAGCCGTACTGGCCTGCCGACACCACCGGCCGTTGGGTAATCGGACGGTTCTCGGTCTGCCACTGCGGCACGTCGACCATGCAGTTGTACGTCAGATGCGTGTGACCGGAGATGACGGCATCGACGTTCTCGTCCAATGCGTTGACGATCTTTCCGAAGTCGTTCGAACCGTCGGTCACCGACGAGCAACTCGTATTCGGCGCCCCCTCGTGCACCAACAGGACGACAATGCTTGCGCCCTCGGCCTTCAGCGCGTCGGCCTCCTTGTTCGCGGCCGCCGCGATGTCCGTCACCGTGATGTCCGCGATACCGGCCGGCGAGACCAACTCGTCCAGATGCTCGGTCACCGCACCGACGAAACCGACGGTGACGCCGTTCATCTTCTTGGTCCACACGGCGGGCAATGCCGGATTTCCGGTTGCCTTGAACTTCACGTTCGCGCCGAGGTACGCCCACTCCGCGCCGCCGTACGGGTTGGTGGTCGCGTTGTACGGGGCCATTACTCGATTCACGAGATCGTTGTAGCCCTGGTCGAACTCGTGATTGCCCACGGCGGAGACCTCCAGGCCCGCCGCGTTGAGCGCGTCGATGGTCGGCTTGTCGTGGGCGATGAACGACTCGAACGTCGAGGCGCCGATCAGGTCGCCCGCCGCCGAGAACACCGTGTTGGGATTCTCCGCGCGCAATGAATTCACCGCACCTGCGAGGACGGCGGCGCCGGCTTCCTGCCCGTTCGCTTGGATGCGACCGTGGAAGTCGTTGATTCCCAGGATCTGCACGGTGGTCGCCGGTGCATTTGCTTTCAGGCCCACGACGACCGGGTCGTGATCGGACGAGGCGTACGGGTCGGGTTGGTAGAAGATCGTGCCGGAATAGTTGTACCGGCTGTACTCCAGGGCGACGGACTCCGGGGAGTTGATGTTCCAGATGTCCGCGCCGGTGGCCCGCGCCAGCGCCGCCGAGTTCAACAGCGCGTGATCGAGCGATCCGGAAAGCCCCGAGTACGAGTAGGAGTACTTGCCCAGTTCGAAGTGCTTCTCGGCGTCGACGTAGCCGGCCTGGTACAGCACCTGCATCGGGTCTTCCTGCCCATAGGAGTTGTAGTCGCCGACGGAGACCACCGCCTGCACACCGGTTGTCGTCTTGAGAGAGTCGAGCCAGGTGACGAGGGCCTTGGCCTGCGCGATGCGATCCGCGTTCGACGCGCCCTGCCCGTCGCCGGTGTCGGTGTTGCCCGGCCCGCTGCCGGAACCCTTCGACTTGAAGTGGTTGACCGCGAAGATGAAGGGGTCACCGCCGGCCGTCGGCGTGAAGACCTGGGCGATCGGCTCCCTCGCGTTGTCGAACGCCTGCCCGGCGGCGCTCTGGTCGGACAGCATCATGGCGGCGCCGTCGGGTGTGACGACCGCGGGCTGATAGATGATGGCGCAGTTGATCACGTCCATGTCGCCGAGCGCCGGCAGCGCCGATTGCGGCGGGGACGTGTAGGCCCAGACGGTCGACCCGGCCGCGGCGTTGAGCTGGTCCACCAGGAACTTCACCGTGGTGTCCTTCGCCTCGCCGAGCACCGCCGAGTTCTCCACCTCCATCAGGCCGACCACGTTCGCGCCGGAGGCGCTGATCGCGGCGACGGTCTTGTCGTACTGTCGCTTGAAGTTCGCGTCGTCCCAGGCGCCGCGCGGGCCCTGCCCGGGGCAGGTGTTGACGGTGATCGGGTTGCCAGCGCGATCGTTGTAGGACGTGCAGGTCACGGAGTTCTTCGTCTGATAGGCGGCGCCCGTCATGGTGAAGAAGTTGAGCACGTTGAACGACGCAACCTTGATGTCCGGGGCGCCGTTCTTCGCGATGGAGACCGCATCGGGCGTTGTGGTGCGAGTATTCGTCCAGGTGGCCGGGTATGCGTTGGCGTCCGCTGGGGTGACCTGGCTGGTCGGCTGCAGCTTCCACGTGTTGTTCCGGAAGTCGACGATGACCGGGCTGGTGAAGGTGACCGCCTCGCCGACGCGGACCGGCTTGCTCTGGGAGACGTATGGCGGCGTCAGGCTCTGATTCGCGGTCGACAGGAAGTTGGTGCTGGCGCCGTCGTCGAGAGTGACTGCGCGGGCGGCATTGTCGGCCTGAATGGCCGCGGCTTCGGGGGTGCCTGGCACGGCCTCATCGGTCCACTGGATCAACGGCTTGTTGCCGAACGCGAGACCGACCTCCCCGTATTGGTTCGTGGAGTAGGTGTTTGTGATCGTGTAGTTGCCGGATCCGGCGAACAGCATCGATTCGACGGATTCACGCTGCGCGTCGGTGCGCGGCCAGGCGGTGGTGATCGGCTTCGGCTCGGTGACGGCCTCGGTGAGCCTGGTCAGCTTGCCGGCGGCGACGGTCAGTTCCGTCAGGCCCTGATACTCGGACACGCTCCCGGTGACCTCTACGTAGTCGCCGATCGACACGGAGCCTACGGTGCCGGGGGAGAACACAAAGATTCCGTCGGACGCCGTGTGCGTGGCGAAGTCGACGTCGCCGCCCGTGCCCGGGGTTTGGATCACGTACCCGTTGAAGCCGCCGGTCGGGTAGGTCGCGGTCACGACGCCCCTCGTGGTGACCGTGTCACCGGCGATCGGCGAGGTGTCGCCCGTACCCTGGATCTCCGCGATGGTCTTGCTGCCCTGATCCACCGGCGGCGGTGCCGCGCAGGCGGCGCCACAGGCCGTCGGCGTGGGCGCGCCGGCGGTGAAGTCCGCCGCGTTGTCGGCGGTGTTGGTGTGAGAAGCGTTGCGGGACACCGAGGCCGTATTGCTCGCCCCAGGCGCCGGCTTGGTGCCCGCGAAGCTGGAGGCGGTGGGCCCGTAGCCCACCAGGTCGACGACGGCGTCGAGGGCCGCGCAGCCAGTGGCGCAGGTGAGCGGCGCGGTGCTGTTGACCAGCGCAACCTTGCCCGTGGAAGCGGACAGGTTCACGGTGCCGCCGGCAATGTCCGGGGTCGGCAGATCCGCGCCCGTGGTGCCACCCGCCTCGGCGATGAGGAATGTCGAATGCGGGGCGACCTGTCCGCTCAGGACTGTCAGGTTGGCCCACGAACTCCCCGTCGCCGAGGCATATTGGACCGACCAGCCGTCCAGGGACACGGCGGCGTCCCCCGGGTTGTACAGCTCGATGAAGTCGTTCTTGTACGGTGCGTTGGCGTTTCCGCCCCCGCCGAACACCTCGTTGATCACTACTGGCGCGTCGGTGGCCACCGCGGCATTGGCTGCCATCGGCGCCGTGAGGACCATCCCGGCCGTCAGCGCCACAGCGCCGACGACGGTCGTCGCCTTTCGAATGGAGTGTTTCACCATGATCCGTCCTTTTTTGGTTATTCGACCGCTCTGAGCCCGACGCACATCTCGCCGCGCGTTGCAGGGGGAGTCGGCGTGGAAAACGGAAATGCCGAGAACCTTATGTGAGGAACATTTGAAAGACAAATGTGAGGTAAATCACATCATTTGAAATCGGAATTGCGAACCTAATTCGGCGCAGTGAGAGGCGGGCTGCCGTGCTCAGCTGTTGAATTCCGACAGCATGACGCAATATGTATGTCAGCAGATGCCGATGCGCTCTTCAGAGAGTGAATGCGCAGGTGAGAGCGCTGTGCGCATCGAATGTATTGTCAGGATTACGCCAAATGTAGTGCGCGTCCGAATGCGCCTTCGGAGGCGAAAGGTGGCATCACGCTGTGCAACAATAGACGGCAAATGGGTGGCCCGCATATTGCGCGATAGTGCTTATTCCTGAATTCCCGTCGCGGAGGGTAATGGGTCCGGCGTGAGTCGCCCGCGCATAGTGTTCCCGTCGGCGCGGCTTCTGGGTGTGATTAAAACTGGGACATTCCGGGCAGAATGCTGCAGGATTCACACACTTCGAGAACGGGGTGTGCATCCTGCGGAAGAGTGTGCATGTAACTGGGACAAATGCGACACTTTCCTGCAGGATTCACACCCTGAGGTTCGCGGGGCTCGGGTCGGCGATTACCCCGCGAGCTCCGCGAGGCAGGCGTCGAACATGGCCGTGTGCGCGTCGACGTCGGCCTCCGTGGTCGCCGGGCTCATCAGCGCCATGTTATGGAACGGGGTGAGCAGGATCCCGCGATTGAGCGCGTAGAGGTGCAGGAACTGCTGCAGCTCGAAGTCGTCCGCGGCGGCCGCCTCGGCGCCGTCGTGCGGCAGCTCCGGCGAGAATGCATACTCCGCGCGGCATCCCAGTCGTGTCACACGCCAGGGCAAGCCGTGCCGCTCGATCCCGGCCGCGACCCCGTCCGCCCAGCGTTCACCGAGCGGGATCATGCGCTCGAACGCCGCCGGGGTGAGCACCGAGCCCAGCGTCGCCGCCATCGCCGTCATCGACAGTGTGTTGCCGGCGAGCGTGCCGCCGATGCCGCCGACGTCGATATCCTCCAGTGCCACGACCTTCTCGACGCGGGCGGCCACCTCCGCGGACATACCGAAGGTGCCACACGGGATTCCGCCGCCGATCGCTTTGCCGATCACCAGCAGATCGGGCGAAAGTGCGTGCGCCGCAGTGTATCCGCCCGGTCCGGTGCAGATCGTGTGCGTTTCGTCGATGATGAGCAGCGTGCCGAAGCGGGTGCACAGCTCACGAACGGCGTCATGGTAGCCGGCATCCGGCAGCACGATGCCGATGTTGGTGAGCGCGGGCTCGATGAGGACGGCCGCCACGTCGCCGGTCGCCAAAGCCGTTCGTAGCGCGTCGATGTCGTTGAACGGGACCACGATCGTGGTCTCCGCGGTGTCGACCGGCGGGCCGATGTTCGAGCGACGGTTGATAGTGCGCCCGCTCTCGTCGCGCGTGGCGAACGCCTCGTCGACGGACCCGTGGTAGCAGAAGTCGTGCACCACGATCTTGCCCCGGCCGGTGAGCGCCCGCGCGTAGCGGATCGCGTGCCGGTTCGCGTCCGTCGCGCTCAGCGTGAACTGCCAGAACGGCAGCCCGAATCGCGCGGACAGCTCGCCGGAGACCTCGATGGCCGGCGAGCCGGGCAGCATGGTCGTGATGCCGTGTGGCAGCGACTTCGTCACCGCCGCAACGGTTTCCGCGGGTGAATGGCCAGCCATCGCGCCGGTATCGCCGAGGCAGAGATCGATGTAATTGATGCCGTCCGCGTCGGTGAAATGCGCACCCGAGGCGCTCTCGACGAATACCGGGAAATCGCCGGGCCATTTCGCCATCCAGCTCATCGGCACGCCGTGTGGCATGTGCTCGGCGGCCCGGGCGAAGAGCTCCGCGGACCGCGGATGGTTGGTGACGAACTGCTCGCGCTCACGAGCGTGCAAACGGCGGAGGCGTTCCCGATCGACCATTCGCTCATCCTGCCAGACGGGCGGGCGCGCGATCGGAAGGGCATGGCCGGAGGCTGCGCCGGTTCCTACAGGTCAGCATGGCTACTGCCGCTACAGATATTGCCCGGTTCCGCGAGTGGGCTGGCCCTCCGTGGGCACGCCCATCCCGGGCGGGAGTTGCCCGCGCCGCATCTGCTCCAGCTGGACCCGGGCGGCCATCTGCTGGGCGAACAACGCCGTCTGCAGGCCGTGGAAGACTCCCTCCAACCAGCCGACCAGCTGCGCCTGGGCGATCCGAAGCTCGCCCTCGGACGGAACCGAATCGTCGGTGAACGGAAGGGAGAGCCGCTCCAGTTCGTCGCGCAGCTCCGGCGACAACCCGGATTCGAGCTCCGCGATCGACTTCGCGTGGATCTCCCTGAGCCGCACCCGGCTCGCCTCGTCCAGCGGTGCCGCGCGAACCTCCTCGAGCAGCTGTTTGATCATGGTCCCGATGCGCATGACCTTGGCGGGCTCGCCAATAGCTGCTGCGGCCTCATCATCCGTGTCGCCTGAGGGGATCGGCGCGACGGCCACCGGTTGCCCGTCCGGACCGATGACGACCACCTGCCGCGGGCCCTGCTCAGCCTCCGCTCGTCCGTTGTCGTCCATGCCTTCGCTCATCGCACCCATCCCCGATCTACCCGAAAACCGTTGCCGTCTTGCCGCTATTCTTCCGCATCGGTATCAGGCCGGTCGGGTGAGGACGACCTTCCCCACCACGTGACCCGACTCGAGCAAGCGATGCGCCGCACCCGCGCGGTCCATCGGGAAACGCGCTCCGATCACCGGTCGCACCGCGCCCGACGCGATGAGCGGCCACACGTGATCGCCCACGGCCGCCACCACTTCGGCCTTCGAGCCGGGTCCGGTCGCGGGGCGCGTACGCAACTGTGTCCCGATGACGCCGGCTCGGCGCGCCATGAGCGCGGAAAGGTTCAGTTCGCCGGTGGCGCCGCCCAACAGGCCGATGATGACGAGCCGGCCGCCGTCGGCCAGCGCCCGCACGTTGCGCGCCAGGTAGGGGCCGCCGACCACGTCGAGGATCACATCCGCGCCGCGCCCACTCGTCGCCTGCAGCGTCCGCTCGACGAAATCCTCCGTGCGGTAGTCGATCAACACGTCGGCGCCGAGTTCGCGGCAAGCGTCGAGCTTGTCGGTGCTCGACGCCGTTACGCCGACCCGGGCGCCGATGGCGCGCGCGATCTGCACGGCCGCGGTGCCGACGCCCGAACTGCCGCCGTGCACGAGGACGAAGTGCCCGGGTGAGAGGCCGGCAGTGAGCACGAGATTCGACCACACCGTGCAGACCGCCTCCGGCAAGGCGGCGGCATCCGCGAGCGAAACCCCTTGCGGCAGAGGCAGAACCTGCGTCGCGGGGACGGCGACCTGCTCCGCGTACCCGCCGCCGGCGAGCAAGGCGCACACGTGCTGCCCGACGGCGACGCCGCGAACGTCGTCATGGGCGGCGACGATCGTTCCGGAACACTCCAGACCGAGGATGTCGGACTCGCCGGGCGGCGGGTCGTAACGGCCGAGCCGCTGCAGGAGGTCGGCCCGGTTCACGCCGGCGGCGGCGACGTCGATCAGGACCTCGCCGGGCCGAAGCCGTGGTTCCGGGACCTCCCCCCAGCCCAGCACCTCCGGGCCGCCGGGCGCAGAGATCCGGGCCGCATACATGGTCCTACCGTAGCGCCCGGCGTCGTCCGCCTCGCCTTGCGCCGTCTGGCGAATCGCTACCTCGTGTTGGTGCGCCAGCGACATGGCGCCCAGGTGCTCAGTATCCGTTCGCGTCGCCAGCGGCCCGGCTGCCGCCCGTGACGATGCCCACCCCGGAACTGGTGCCGAGCAGAACGGCTCCCGCGTCCAGCAGCGAGACGGCCTGTGCCAGGCTGGTGATCTTCCCGGATGCCTTGACGTGCACGCCCTCTCGCGCGCGGCCGACGAGGTAGCGGATCGAGTCGGGGTTCGCGACCTCGACCGCGCCGCTTGACGCGTTCTTCAGGTAGGCGGCGCCGGCATCCATCGCCAGATCCACCGCGCGGTCGCGCTCGGCCGGCGTCAGCAGCGGAAGCTCCAGCATCACCTTGACGGGTATGCCGGCGGCCACCACGCCCGCGATGTCGCCGGCGAACTCGTCGTCCATACCGCTTTTGAGCCAACCGATCTGCACGCCCATGTCGAGCTGATCCGCCCCGGCGTCGGCGATCGCCCGGGCCTCGGCGGCCTTGCCGGCGGACGTCATCACGCCGACCGTCGGGAAGTCGAGCGCGGACGCGACCTTGACACCGGTGCCACCTAGCACGTCCACCGCGAGCGGCACCCAGCTGGCGGGCACCATGGCGGCGTTGAACCCGAACTCGGCGGCTTCATGGCAATGCGCGATGAGGTCAACGCGGGTCATCCCCGCCGAAATCCGAGTGTGCTGGATATAGGGTGCGAGCGATCTCGGATCTGTTGCACTGTAAGACATATCGTTTTCCTATGGGGTTGGGGCGGGCGGGTGCCATGCGCATGAAAAGGATCACCTGCCGGTGGCTGCTACCGGTCGTATCTGTCCTTGGGGATGAGTCCGGCGATCTCCTCGGGGCGGCCGAGCCCCGGGATCACCTCATGGTGGCTTACAGCGAACGCTCCGGCGGCCGCTGCGAGGCCGGCTGCGGCGACGGGCGACGCCCCCTGGCACAGCGCGACGGCGAGAGCCGCATTGAACGCGTCACCGGCGCCGGTCGTGTCTACGACGCGCGGTGGCGTGATCGCTGGAATGTGTGTGCGCGCGCCGGCCCGCGGGTCGTCGACGTAGGCGCCGTCACGGCCGGCGGTGAGCACGATGGTGGCGCTGAACAGCTGTCGCAAGCGATCGAGAATCTCGTCCACACCGGCAGTCTCGTCCAAGCCGGCGAGCACGCGGGCTTCGCCGAAGTTCGGTGTGAGGTAGTCGACCAGGCTGCGCGCGTCGGGCGGGATGTCTCGCGCCGGTGCCGGGTTGAACAGGGTTCGGACCCCGTGGTGGCGCGCGGTGCGCAGTGCCGCCACAACGGTTGCGGCCGGGATCTCGTTGCACACCATCATGAGATCTGCTCGGGCGATCGCGTCGGCGAACGCGTCCACGTGGCGCGGTGAGAGCACGTCGAGTGCGCCGGGTGCGATGACGATGCGGTTCTCGCCGTCCGGTTCGACGAGGATCACGCCCACCATGGTGGCGGCGTCGACGGTGACGACGCCGGAGTCGTCGACGCCCTCCGTCTGCCAGAGCCGGTGCGCCGCGGCGGCGAACTCATCGTCGCCGACCGCGGTCAAGAGGCTCGTGCGGGCACCGAGCCGGGCCGTACCGATGGCCTGGTTCGATCCCTTGCCACCGGCGCCGGCGGAGAACGAGGCTTCGGCGAGCGTCTCGCCTCGCTCCGGGACGCGCGCAAGGCGCATCGTCATGCCGACGCCGTAGCTGCCGACGACCGCGATCCGAGGTGCGACGGGCGCCGCACCTCCGGACGACGTCATAAAGTAACCCGCCGCGCACTAGACATGAACTCAACATATACGGGGCAAGGGTGGTCCGCAAGGCGGAGTAATGCGGCGATACGGCTAGAGTGTAGGGGAGGCCGGTCCCGTAGGAGCGGGATGATGCCTCGATGAATGTGCGAACATACAGTAGACATGACGCGTGCACCTCGCCTCGAGGACACCGTCATACCCGTTCGTGGAGGCCCACATGCCTGTCTCGCTGGTGATAGACACCGACACCGCGCAGGACGACTGCGTCGCCATCCTGACAGGCCTGCTCGACCCGGCCGCGGACCTCAAGGCGATCACCATGGTCGCCGGCAACGTCGGATTCGACCAGCAGGTGCGTAACGCTTTCCTCACCATGTCAGTGGCCGGCAAGCTCGGCACCGTGCCCGTGTACCTCGGCGCTCGGCAGCCGATCCTGCGCCCGTGGGTGAGCGCCGAGAATGTACATGGAGACGGTGTCGGGGGTCTTGCGATCGACATGTCCGGCCTGGCGCCGGAGACGGAGCATGCGGTCGATGCGCTTATCCGTATCGCGGCCGAGAATGCCGGCGAGCTCTGCATTGTCGCGATCGGCCCGCTCACCAACATCGCGTTGGCGGCCGCGAAGGATCGCGAATTCGTCCACAACGTCAAGGCCCTGTACATCATGGGCGGGTCGAACAACGGCCGCGGGAACATTACGGCAGCCGCCGAATTCAACTTCTATGTCGATCCGGAGGCCGCGAAAGCCGTGCTGGCAGCCGGTTTCACCACCGTCATCGTTCCGTGGGACCGACTCACCTTGCGGGACGCCGTGTTCGACCAAGCCCATCTCGATGAGATCGCTGCCATAGGCACGCCGATCGCGGACTTCTTCACCACGATCGTTGCCGCCACCCTCGATTTCGACCGGAGCGTCGGGATCGACGGATCGACGCACCCGGACTCACTCACCGCTGCCGTGCTGTTGCATCCCGAACTGATCACGGCGAGCGCGCCGTATCACGTGGACGTCGAGACAGGCTCGGACCTCACCCGCGGTTACTCCGCGATGTCCTGGGGGGTCCACGGACTCGCGCCGAACGCGACGGTGATCGAAGCTGTCGACGCGGACGCGTTCTTCCGGCACATCAAGGCCCTCGTTGCGCACTCGACCGCGCCCTCTCGCCCCATCCGACGCCCTACAGCCTGATATGTAACATTGCACCGGCGGGAGTAGCCGCGCGATCCCGCGGGCATGTTCGGAGGTGAGGATGGCGCGTGTCCTCGTGGTCGGAGCCGGCGTGGTAGGGGCCGCGTGTGCCTATTTCCTCGCGCGGGACGGGCATGAGGTGACGGTCGTCGACCGCGGCCCGGTCGGTGCGGGAACGACCAGCCGTGGTGAGGGCAACATCCTCGTCTCGGACAAATCGGCCGGCCCCGAACTCGCACTCGCGCTCCGTTCCGCCGAACTCTGGCGCCGGATCGCCGAGCGTCTCGGCGCGGATGCGCTCGAATGGGAGTCGAAGGGCGGGCTCGTCGTCGCGGCGACGGACGAAACGCTGGGCGCGCTGCGCGAGTTCGCCACGCTGCAGGCCGCGGCAGGCGTCTGGTGCGAACCGGTTGAACCCGGCAACTTATCAGGCTATGAACCGAATCTCGCGCCAGGCTTGCCCGGCGGCGTGTTCTATCCGGGCGATCAGCAGGTGCAGCCGGTCCGCGCTGCCGCGGCGCTGTTGTACGCGGCCCGCGTCGACGGCGCGACCGTGCGCCACGGCGTGGAGGTGCTCGGCGTGCGGAGGCGTTCCGACGGACCGGTACGGAGCGTCGAATGCCGCGTCGATGGCGCCGTGGTCGAGATCGATGCCGACGCGGTGGTCAACGCGACCGGCACGTGGGGAGGCGACGTGTCGGCCCGGATCGGCGCCCCGGTCCCCGTTCTGCCGCGCCGGGGGTTCATCCTGGTGACGGAACCGTTGCCCCACGTCGTTCGTCACAAGGTGTACACCGCCGACTACGTATCAAACGTCGCATCTGGAGCGGCCGGCTTGGAGACATCCGTCGTGGTCGAGGGCACGCGCGGCGGAACGGTGCTGATCGGCGCGAGCCGCGAGCGGGTCGGATTCGATACGGCCATCTCCTATCCGGTGCTGAGAACCATGGCGGCACAGGCTGTTCGGATCTTCCCGTTCCTGGATCGGGTGTCGCTGCTGCGGGTCTACACGGGGTTCCGCCCGTACTGCCCGGATCACCTTCCGGTGATCGGCGCGGACCCCCGGATCGCCGGCATCTACCACGCCTGTGGCCACGAGGGTGCGGGTATCGGTCTGGCGCCCGCCACCGGCGAGATGATCGCGGACCTGCTCTCCGATCGATCGACATTCGTTCCGGCCGAACCGTTCTCGCCGGCCCGCTTCGTCTCCGAGGCGGCATGACGATGGCCACGTTCACCTTCGATGGCAGGACGATCCCGTTCCGGCCGGGGCAGAGCGTGGGTGCCGCGTTGATCGCGGCGGGCATCTACTCCTGGCGCGTCACCCGCGTGGGCGCCCGACCGCGCGGCCTTTTTTGCGGCATCGGGGTCTGTTTCGACTGCCTCGTCACGATCGACGGCGCACCGAACCAGCGGGCATGTCGCGCTCCGGCCGCCGATGGCATCTCGGTGACGACACAACGAGGCACTGGCCATGACGATCTCGCCGTCTGAGCGCGGCCCGGTATGGGACGTGGCCATTGTCGGTGCGGGGCCGGCCGGACTGGCCGCCGCCGTCGCCGCGGCGGACCAGGGTGCGCGCGTCGCGGTGGTCGATGCCGAACCCGCGGTCGGCGGGCAGTTCTGGCGGCATCCGGCGCCGCGACACGAACCGAACCGGGTCCGCGACGCCGAGGTCGCGCCATTCCACCATGGCCTTGACCACTACTGGCGTCTGCGCGACCGGCTCGCCCAGCACGTGGCGGCCGGACGCGCGGAGCACCTGAGCCGGCACGAGGTGTGGGCGGTGCAGCGGGTCGACCCGACCGTTGCCGGATCCGTGCCAGATCCTGCGGGGCCTGCACGGAGTGCGGTCGGCTCGGAACGGGGTGCGGCGGGTGCATCGTCATCGACGTTTTTCGACGTCCTGGCGATCGACGCCGCCACACCGCTGCGGCAGGAGTCGACGGTGCGGGCGCGCACGCTGGTGCTCGCGCCGGGCGCGTTCGATCTGCAGGTCCCGTTCCCCGGATGGGACCTCCCGGGCGTGCTGACCGCCGGGGGCGTCCAGTCGTTGATCAAGGGCCATGGCGTGCTCGCGGGCAGGCGGGTCGTCGTTGCCGGGACCGGGCCGTTCCTGCTGTCCGTCGGCGCGGGGCTGGTGCGCCGCGGTGCCACCGTTCCCGCGATCGTGGAGGCAGCGTCGCTCACGCCCTGGCTGCGCCGTCCGGGCGGGCTGCTGAGTGCCGGAAGCAAACTCGCGGAGGGCGCCGCATACGCGAATACGCTGACGCGCCACGGTGTCTCGATCCTCACCAGGTGGAGTGTGCTTCGTGCGGACGGGCGGGGGAAGGTCGACAGCGTGACCGTGGCACCGATCGGCAGCGCCGGAGAACTCGATCCGGGTCGGGCTCGCCGGATCCCGGTGGACGTGCTGGCCGTCGGGTGGGGATTCTTGCCGCAATTGGAGCTGCCGCTGGCTCTCGGCTGCGCGGTCCGCACGGACGCGTCTAGCCTGCCGGTGGCCGTGGTCGACGCCGATCAGCGTTCCACCGTGCCGGGGGTGTACCTGGCCGGGGAGGTGTGCGGTGTGGGCGGCGCCGCCCTCGCGCTGGTGGAGGGCGAGATCGCCGGCCTCGCGGCGGCGCGGGCTGTGGGCGCCGCCGCGGCCGCCCGGGCCGTGGGCCGCGCAGGCAGGCCCGAGACGGCTTATATGCACGGCGATCTCGCGATGACGCGGCAGCGCATCCGGCTCGCGCGGCGCCGCGAGACGCTACGCACGTTCGCCGATGCCCTCGCCGAGGTCTATCCGATCCCCGGCTGCTGGCTCGGTGCGCTCACCGACGACACCGTCGTGTGTCGATGCGAGGAGGTCACGGCCGGGGCGATTCGCGAGGTCGCCCGCGACCACCGCGCCACCGACGCCCGCACCGTCAAACTCCTCGCGAGGCCCGGCATGGGCCATTGCCAGGGGCGAATTTGCGGCTACGCCGCGGAATGTGTTGCGGCGCACGAACTCGGCACGCCCGCCGCGCATCGGCCGGTGACGCGCCCGGTCGCCGCGCCGCTGTCGCTCGGCACGCTGGCCGCCGGTGCGTCGGCCATAATCCCGCCGACCGCGATCGCGCCGTACGAAGATTTGTCGCCGCAAGAGTAATGTGTAACATTGTACTGCCTGCTGGCGTTGCGACCGGATGAGGAAACAGGATGAGTGAGAACAAGCCCTGGCGGGGAGTGATCGTGGCGACGGCGCTGCCGCTGCACGACGACCTGTCCATCGACTATGACGGCTACGCCGAGCATGTCGCGTGGTTGGCGTCGCAGGGCGTGGACGGCGTCGCGCCGAATGGCTCCCTCGGCGAGTACCAGAACCTCACGCCGGAGGAACGTGCCAAGGTCGTCGAGATCGCCGTGCAGGCCTCGCCGAAGGGCTTCGTCGTGATGCCCGGCACCGGCGCGTACGGCGCCATGGAAGCCCGGCGGTGCGCGGAGCAGGCCGCCGAGGCCGGGGCGCAGGTGTTGATGTCGTTGCCGCCCAACACGTATCCGGCGGACGAACGGGCCGTTCTGGAGCACTACCGGGAAATCGCCAAGGCCGGGCTCCCGGTGTCGGCGTACAACAACCCGTTCGACACGAAGGTCGACCTCAAACCGGCACTGCTGGCCAAACTGTACGACGAGGGCTTGATCGTCGCCGTCAAGGAATTCTCCGGCGATGTGCGCCGAATCTACGAGATCGCTGAACTGGCACCTGGTCTGGATCCGATGATCGGCACCGACGACACCGTGCTCGAGGTCGCACTCGCCGGCGGCAAGGGCTGGATCGCCGGCTACACGAACGTATTCCCGGTATCTTCCATGGAACTGTTCCGGGCCTGCATGGCGCGCGACCTGGACACGGCGCTGCCGCTCTACCGGCTAATGCATCCGCTGCTGCGGTGGGATTCCAAGCCGGAGTTCATCCAGGCCATCAAGCTGTCGATGGACATGATCGGCCGCAAGGGCGGCCGGTGCCGCCCGCCTCGGCAGGTGCTCACCCCGGAGCAGGAGAAGGTCGTGCGCACCGCGACCGAAGCGGCTATCGCCGCCGGTCTGCACTGACATCGCCTGGAGTACGGTCGGTCTCATGCGGACGAGCAAGGTATTTCACGCGGTCGATTCGCACACCGAGGGCATGCCGACGAGGGTGATCACAGGTGGCGTCGGGGTGCTACCCGGCGCGACCATGGCCGAGCGCCGTCGGTGGTTCCTCGCGAACTCCGACAGCCTGCGGACGCTTCTCATGTACGAACCGCGCGGGCATGCCTCCATGTCCGGCGCCATCCTGCAACCGCCGACCCGTCCCGACGCGGACTACGGCGTGCTCTACATCGAGGTGTCCGGTTGCCTGCCGATGTGCGGGCACGGAACCATCGGCGTCGCAACGGTTCTCGTCGAGACCAGAATGGTACCGGTCGCCGAGCCGGTGACGACGATTCGGCTGGACACGCCCGCCGGGCTGGTCGTTGCCGAGGTGCAGGTCGCCGACGGCCACGCGGACGCCGTCACCATCCGCAACGTGCCGTCGTTCTCCGTGGGCCTGGACCGGCACGTCGACGTGCCGGGTCTCGGCGACGTGCGCTACGACATCGCATACGGCGGAAACTTCTACGCCATGGTCGAACTCGCCGAGATCGGGCTACCGTTCGATCGTTCCGCGAAGGGCGAGCTCCTCGACGCCGGCCTGAAGATCATGGACGCGATCAACGCGTCAGGCGAGCCCGTGCATCCGCGAGACCCGAGCATCCGCGGCTGCCATCACGTCGCGCTGATCGCGCCGGGCTCCGACGCCAGGCACTCCCGCCACGCGATGGCGATCTACCCCGGCTGGTTCGACCGCTCGCCGTGCGGCACCGGCACCAGCGCCCGGATGGCGCAACTCCATGCGCGCGACCAACTTTCGCTGGATACCGACTTCGTTAACGAGTCGTTCATCGGCACGCACTTCGTCGGCCGGCTGATCGGCACCGATCGCGTCGGCCCCTATGACGCCGTCGTGCCGACGATCACCGGTCGCGCCTGGATCACCGGCACCGCACAGTACATGCTCGATCCGTCCGATCCGTTCCCCGCCGGCTTCTTGTTGTAGCGAGCCTGTTGTAGCGAATATGACGCTGTTCGCCGGCTACAGGTCCGCCCGCGAGCCGATTGCCCGATCGGGCCGGCGGTCCAGCAGAGAGGTGATCTTCAGGTGGTTGCTGTTGATCCACACCTCGGAGTACTCCACCGCGTGGCCGCCCTGTGTATAGGACACCTGCTCCAGGTAGAGCACCGGGGCTTCCGGGGGAACGTTCAGCGCGTTCGCGCAGTCGCCCCGAGCGGGTTCCGCGCTGAAGGTCCTTCTTCCCTGGGCGATGGAGATTCCGTACTGCTTCTCCAGGGCCTGGAACAGCGAGGTGGTCGCGAAGTCGACGTCCTCGATTCCGGGGCACTCCTCGGCAAGCACGTAGTTGGTCAGGTACGCCAAGGGACCTTCGTCGCCGTGGAAGACACGGACTAGACGCAGCCCGGGAGAACTGGGCCGGGCATGGAGGATTGCCTGCACCGCCATGGGCAGCCGTTCCAGATGGGCCGAAAGCACCTCCACCCGGAATCGGTATCCCTGATCGCGTAGGTCTTCGGACAGCGAGCTCATCCGCTGGGCGATCGCGGGTTCGATGGCACCGGCGGTGACGAACGTCCCGCGGCCCCTGGTCTGGATCAGCAGACCTTCGTCGGCGAGTATGGCGAGAGCCTTTCGCAGAGTGCCGCGGTTGACGCCCATGCGGGCGGCCAGATCGGGCTCTGGCGGCAGCTTCAGGTGTGACGGCCAGCGGCCGCTGGCGATGTTCTCCCGGAAGGCGGCCGCTATCTGGACGAACACCGGATCGGATGACGAGCGGGAAATCTCCATGCCGACGAAGTCGTCGCTGGTCTCGCCGTCCGATGACGCCCGGTGCCGCGGGTCGGCCCGGTCGGAGGCCTGATCGGTCTGTCGCGATCGGCTGGCCGTCCCGCGGTTCATCGGTCCACCGCCGTCCCGGTCTGAGCACCGGCCGCGACGGCTATTCCGGCGCCGACATCCATGGCAAGGTGCACCGCCCGATCGCGTTCACTCGGTGTCAACAGAGACCGCTCGAGCATAACCTTGATCAACATTCCGGTGCCGGCACCATCGACTACGGCTACTCGCACGATCGAAGCCTCCTTCCGCTGCCGCGATGTGATCATCTCGGCGGCCATGCTGTCAATACATGTCTAGTAAACATGAACCATACAATCCTGGGTCGATCTTCGGTTTCGGGCGGGATGACCACACGATCAGGGTAAGTGCTTTTCATGCTGCCGCAAGGGGTCACAGCACAGTGATCTCGTGGTCGGGTCGGACGCGGGGGCGGATCGTCCGGAGAAAGTAGTAGACATTGATCTAGGCATGGGATATACATACGACATTCATTCCCGGTGTGACGCCGGGCGTGGACGCCCGAGCCCGGCCGAGCCATATCCCGGCCAGTGGCGCCCTAGACAGATTGGAGAATGCCTGTGCAGACATCGAGAGTCGGCCGTATCGCCGCGTGCGCTGTGCGGATCAGCCTTGCGGCCGCCGGGTGCAGCAGCAGTGGCACCGGCGGTTCGTCCTCGAGCGGAGCGTCGACGCCCTCCTCGACAGCGTCGTCGGACACCGGCTCCGGGAGCTCGTCCTCCCAGGCGCCAGACACATCGTCATCCGGCGGCGGCGATCAGACAACGACCGACGGCATTACCGACACGACGATTCTGTTCGGAAATTCCAGCCCGCAGTCGGGGGTCTTCGCTTCGGCAGGACAAGCCGACCGGTCGCTCAAGGCCTGCTTCGACGACCTCAACGCCACCAAGGGTGGTGCCGCGATGGCCGACGGCAAGACCCGCAAGCTCGAACTGAAGATCTATGACGACGCCTATGATCCCGCCAAGACATTGGAGAACGTCAAGAAGCTGGTCGAGCAGGATCATGTGTTCGCGGTGACCGGTGTGGTCGGGACGCCGACCAATACCTCGATCGCGCCCTACCTCAACGACCAGAAGGTGCCGCAGCTTTTTGCCCTGTCCGGGGCGTCGAAGTTCGGCGCCAGCCAGGCCACGTGGCCGTGGACCATCGGATGGAGCCCGTCCTACGCGACGGAGGCCGCGATCTACGCGAAATGGTTGTCGGACACCAAGAAGAACGCCACGGTCGCCATCTTGGCCCAGAACGACGGCTACGGAAACGACTACCTCAACTCCTTCACCAAGAGCATCGAGGGCACCGGGATCTCGGTGGTGGCCAAGGCCACGTACGAGCCGACCGACCCGACGGTTGATTCGCAGGTACTGCAGCTCTCCCGGAGCAACGCCGATGTTTTCTTCGTCATCACCCTGCCCAAGCAGGCAGCCCAGGCGTTGAAGAAGTTGCAGACCTTGAATTGGAAGCCGCTGCGTATCCTGGCCAATCCGGCCGCGTCCGTGCCCTCCACCATCGACCCGGTCGGGCGTGACTACTCGAAGGGGATCATCTCCACGAACTATCAGAAGGATCCGAGCGACCCGAAGTGGGCCGATGATCCCGCGATGCAGGAATACCTGCAGAAGATCAAGAAAGCGGAGAACGTGACTCCGCAGGAGCCGACGGCCGTGCAAGGTTTCGCCTATTGCCAGGCCATCGTCGAAACCCTCAAGAACGCGCAGCCGACCCGGCAGGGACTCATGGACGCGGCGCGGAATCTGTCCAAGGTTCGGATCGACCTGTTGCTGTCGGGGATCGTGATGAATACGTCGCAGACCGATCCCTTCCCGATCGAATCGACCTACATCACCGAGTTCGACGGGACCCGATTCGCGCCCCAGGGCGACGCGTGGGACTTGGAAGGCAAAACGCCGATCAGCACGAGCTGACTGCGCCGCTCCGGTCCGCTCCGCCGCGACGATCGGCGGAGCGGACCGGGGCCCGATGCTGGCCGCGATGCTTGAGCGGGTATGCCGCGTGGGTTTTCTAGTTGTTGACGATGTGGTCGTCACATTTGGTGGAGTGCGTGCTCTCGACGGTGCGTCGTTCGCCGTGGAGGTCTCCCAGATCTGCGGCCTGATCGGGCCGAACGGGGCCGGTAAGACCTCGCTGTTCAACGTGATCAGCGGTCTGTATCGACCGGACGCCGGCCGAGTGAGCCTGGCCGGACAGGACATCCTCGCGTTACCGGCGAATGGGGTTGCCCGAGCCGGGATCGCCCGCACCTTCCAGAACCTCGGTCTGTTCGCATCCCAGAGTGTGCTGGAGAACGTCATGCTCGGCGCGTATCACCGGACCCGGGCCGGGTTTCTGGGCGGAATGCTTCGGCTGCCCGCGGCGACCCGGGAGGGACGGCGCATCCGAGACGAGGCGCTGGCCATCCTGGATCTGCTCGGCCTCGGCAGGTATGCCGACCATCCGGCTCAGGGATTGCCTTTCGGGACGCTCAAGCGGGTGGAACTGGGACGCGCACTGGCGGCCCATCCTCGCTTGTTGATGCTCGACGAACCGGCCAACGGTCTCACCCACGGCGAGGTCGCCGAGTTCGGCGAGTTGATCCTGCAATTACGCGAGGAGTTGAGGCTCACCGTGCTGCTGGTGGAGCACCACATGGGCCTGGTGATGGGGGTGTCCGACACGGTGGTGGCCTTGAACTTCGGGAGAAAGATCGCCGAAGGAACGCCGGACGAGGTACGGCAGAACGATGACCTCATTGCCGCATACCTGGGAACCGCCGCATGAGCGAACCTCACGAAGCCACTGACCGCGCCGACGCTTCCGCGGGAGTCCCGACATGAGCTTGCTGGAAGTCACCGACCTGATGGCCGGCTACGGTCCGGCAAAGGTGCTGCACGGCATGACGTTCGCCGTCGACGAGGGCGAGATCGCGACCATTCTGGGCGCGAACGGAGCGGGCAAGACCACCACCCTCCGGGCGATCTGTGGCATGGTCGCGACCAGCGGCGGCATCCGGTTCGATGGCAGGTCGGTCCGCGGGCTCGCGCCCGCCCGGATGGCCCGGCTCGGGGTGGCCCACGTGCCCCAGGGCAGGGGCACCTTCGCCGGGCTGACGGTGCGCGAGAACCTGCTGGCCGGCGCCTATACCCGCCGGGACCGCGCAGGTGTGGCCGCCGACATCGATCGGATCTCGCAGTGGTTTCCGCGACTGGCCGAGCGACGGGATCAGCCGGCAGGCAGCCTGTCCGGCGGCGAGCAACAGATGCTGGCGGTCTCCCGGGCGCTCCTGCTGCGACCCAGGCTGCTGCTGCTCGACGAGCCGTCTCTGGGGTTGGCCCCGCTCGTCACCCAATCGCTGTTCGGCACGCTGACCGACATTCACAACCAGATGGGAACCACCATGCTCATCGTCGAGCAGAACGCCGGTCTTGCTCTGCGCATCGCCCATCGCGCGTTCGTCCTGGAAGCGGGGCGGATCGTCCGGGCCGGAGATGCGGCGAGCGTTGCTGCCGACGACTCCGTCCGGCGTGCCTACCTGGGCCTGGGGGACAGTCGATGACCTATTTCCTGCAACAGGTGGTCGACGGCGTTTCCACCGGCGTGATCTACGCCCTGCTCGGATTGGCCATGGTGCTGATCTTCCGCGCCACCGGGATCATCAATTTCGCCCAGGGCGAGCTCGCCACGATCGCCGCATTCTTCGCCTGGCAACTCAACCTGTGGGGGCTGCCGATCTGGCTGGCGATCGCGGCGACGGCGGTCATCGGCTTCGGCGCGGGTGCAGCGATCGAGCGTGTGGTGATCCGGCCCGTGGCGAACAAGGATCACTTCACCTTGATCATGGTGACCCTCGGCCTGTTCATGATCACCAACGCAGTCACCGGTCTCGTCTGGGGGTACACCATCCAGGCATTCCCCGACCCATTCCCGGTCGCTGCCTGGACCGTGCACGGAGTCTCGCTCTCGTTGGCCTCCGTCGGCACGATCGTCATCGTCTGTGTCGTCGGGTTCCTGCTGTACCAGTTGTTCCACCGCACGAGGCTCGGACTCGGGATGCGCGCCGCGATCTCCAACCCCGAGTCGGCGCGGCTCTCCGGTATCGACGTCGGGCGAATGCAGATGATCGGCTGGGGACTCGCGGCGATGGTGGGCACACTGGCCGGAGCCCTCGCCGCCCCCAAGCTCTTTCTGGAACCGAACATGATGCTGGGGGTGCTGACCTACGCCTTCGCCGCGGTGATCGTCGGGGGCTTGGACAGCCCGTTGGGCGCAGTCGTCGGTGGCCTGGCAATCGGCGTCACCGAGAACCTGGCCGGCGCCTATCTGTACGACTTCGTGGGGAACGATCTCAAGATCGCTGTCCCGCTCGCGTTGGTGTTCGGCATCCTCCTGGTGCGGCCGCAAGGTCTCTTCGGCAGGCGGGCGGTGGCACGGGCATGAGAATCAGTCTGCGCGAACGCGGGACATCCGTTTCCCCGTTCGCTACCTCCCCCCTGCGCACGGCGATGATGGGTGTGCTCGCTCTCGCCGCGGTGGTCCTACCGTTCGTGCTGTCCTCGTTCGTCACCTTCCAGCTCTCGATGGCGCTGATCTACGCGATCGCGGCGCTGAGCATCGTGCTGCTCACCGGAATGAACGGACAGATCGCCCTCGGCCACGGTGCCTTTTTCGGCCTCGGCGCCTACACCACCGCGATCCTGGTGCAGAACCATGGGTGGCACTTCCTGCTCACCATGCCGGTGGGCGCGCTGTTGTGCTTCGTCCTGGGGGTGTTGATCGGTATTCCGGCTCTCCGGTTGCGCGGCGCCTACCTGGCGGTCCTCACGCTGTCCGTGGCCTTCCTGTTCCCGTTGGTGATCAAGCGATTCAATGACTTCACCGGGGGATCATCGGGCATGACGATCTCCCAGGACCTGCTGGATGCCCCGGAGTGGTCGGGTCTGTCCAGGGATCGATTCCACTACTTCCTCGCGCTGCTGGTCCTGATGGTGCTGCTCGTGCTCACCCGTAATCTCCTGCGCGGTCGCACGGGCCGAGCGATCGTCGGCATCCGTGACAACGAGATCGCCGCGATCACCGTCGGCATCCACCTGCCCACCGTCAAGACGATCACCTTCGGGATCAGCGCGGCCTTCGCGGGCGTCGCAGGATGCCTCTACACCGTGACGATCGCATTCGTCTCATCCGACGCCTTTCCGGTACAGATGTCGATCAACTTCCTGATCGGCGCGGTGGTCGGCGGGCTGTACAACATCTACGGCTCGATCATCGGCGGGCTGGTGCTGGAGTTCCTGCCGCAGTACTCACAGTCGCTCAGCCCCTCCCTGACGGCGTTCGTGTATGGAGCGGCACTGATCGTCATCCTCTTGGTCATGCCGGGCGGCGCCGCTGCCCTGATAGGCAAGGCGCTCGACGGGGTCGGCCGGCTGGTTTCCGGGCGACGGCCGGGCTCGGGTGAGTCGACGGTCGCCGTCCCCGTCTCGTCCGAGCCGATCAGTTCCGAGTCGATCAGATCCGGCGATGACGATCCCGTTGCACCGGCCGGCAGTAGCCCACCGTGAACCGGACCCCGTTGATCCTGGTGCCCGGGCTGATCAGCGATGACGATGTGTGGGGCGGCCAGCTGGCAGCGCTCGGAACCGGTCGCGAGGTGCGAGTGTTCCGTTGCGGTCGTCAGGCCAGCATCGCGAGTATGGCCGAGGATCTGCTGCGCGGCGCCCCCGACCACTTCGCCGTGGCCGGCAGTTCGATGGGCGGATACGTCGCGCTCGCAGCGACATTGCAGGCGCCGCAACGCATCCTGGGTCTCGCGCTGGTGGCCACCTCGGCCCGCGCGGACGACGAGATCCAGCACACTGCCAGGGACGAGGGCATTTCTCGTGCCCGATCGGGCCAGTTCGCTCAGCTGATCCAGGACATGGCCATCGCCGCCGCCCACCCGCTGCCGCCGGACCATCCCCTGGTGGCGCACATCGTAACGATGCTGGGAAGGTGTAGCCCGCTGGATTACATTTCCCAGCAGCGCGCGATCGCCTCCCGACCCGACCAGTGGGCCCGGCTGCCCGAGATCCACTGCCCGACGGTGATCGTCTCCGGCGCTGCCGATTGTGTGGTTCCGTGCGCACGAAGCCAGGAGCTGCATGATCGATTGCCCGGCTCCACGTTGCACGTCATTCCGGACGTGGGCCACGCCGTCACTCAGGCCGCCCCGGAGATCGTCACCGAGGTCCTGCTCCGTTGGGTTGCCCACACAGACCCGCAGACCTGACCATCTGCTGTCTCGCCTCTTTCGGCGGCGGAGTCCACGACCGGAACTGCCATGGGGTGGACGGTGGGATCGGCGGGCTTGCAGCTCCGGCGGCGCGGTTGATCCGCTGCTATTGCCCGGCGCGGGGTACGAGCCGTTCGAGTTGGGTGACGTGCCGTGGTTCGAGTTCGGCAATGGTGGGTACTTGGAGCAGTTTCATGGTGCGGGTGATCTGGTCGGTGAGGATCTCGATGGTGCGGTCGACGCCGGCCCGGCCACCGGCCATCAGGCCGTAGAGGTAAGCGCGTCCGATCAGCGTGAATTTCGCCCCCACCGCGAGCGCTGCGACAATGTCGGCCCCGTTCATGATTCCGGTGTCCATGACGACCTCGACATCACGACCGACCTCGCGCACCACCGTCGGCAGCAGATGGAACGGGATCGGCGCACGGTCGAGTTGGCGCCCGCCGTGGTTGGACAGCACCACGCCGTCCACGCCGAGATCCGCGAGGTGTTTCGCGTCCTCGACGGTCTGCACGCCCTTCACGGCGATCTTCCCCGGCCACATGCCGCGGATGATCTTCAGGTCTTCGAAGCTGATGGTCGGATCCATCGCCGAGTTGAGCAGTTCCGCCACGGTTCCGCCCGTGGAGGTCAGCGAGGCGAACTCGAGCTTCGGGGTAGTGAGGAAGTCGATCCACCACCACGGCCGCCACATCGCGTCGACCACCGTCCGGACGGTGAGCTGCGGCGGGATCGAGAAGCCGTTGCGGGTGTCCCGCAGGCGCGCACCGCCGATCGGCGCGTCCACGGTGAAGAAGAGCGTGTCGAATCCGCTGGCCGCGGCGCGCCGCACCAGGTCGTAGGACGTCTCCCGCTCGCGCATCACGTAGAGCTGGAACCAGTTGCGTCCGTTCGGGTTTGCGGCCTTGACCGACTCGATCGAGGTGGTGCCGAGCGTGGAGAGCGTGAACGGGATTCCGGCGGCACCCGCCGCGGACGCGCCGGCGATCTCGCCCTCGGTCTGCATGAGCCTGGTGAAGCCGGTCGGCGCGATACCGAACGGCAGCGCCGACGGCCCGCCGAAGATGCTGGTGGACATGTCGACGTGCGAGACGTCCCGCAGGATCGACGGGTGGAACTCGACGTCCTCGAAGGCGCGCCGCGCGCGGGCCAAGCTGAGCTCCCCGTCCGCCGCACCGTCCGTGTAGTCGAACGCGGCGCGCGGGGTTCGCCGCCGCGCGATCGCGCGCAGGTCGTAGATGGTCAGCGCGCGCCGAAGGCGCCGACGCTTCAGGTTGAAGTCCGGCTTGCGGAACTTCATCAGCTCGAAGATCTCGGACGGGCGCGGTACCTGACGAGAAACCATGACCACCTACTGCCGTTCGCTGGATGACGGATGCTGCCGGCCGACCCGCCGGCGCCCCAAGTATGACGAATCCTGCCCGGGCGCGGCGACCGGCCGGCGCCATGCACCTGTGACGAGTTCCTGTTGGCCCGCGGAGATGTGTTGTGAAAGCACCGTGAATTCGATCAACCTCACCGGTATGTTCCTGCGCGCCGGCCACTTTCGCGGCGAAGCGTCGATCTACGAGATGACGATCAAGGCGACGGTCATGCCGTTCGTCGGACGAGGGTGGTGCCTCGTGGCATTCGCGAAGTTGTCGCACGGTCCGATCCCACCGGTTTCCGGGTCGTAGTCGCGGACGAATATCTGACGAATATCCGCTGCGACAGCGTGTCGACGCTGAACATCTGACGACCGTCGACTGACCAGGCGAGGCCGTTGGACAGCGTGAGATCGCTGTCGAGAACCGTGATGCCGCCGTCGCGGATGAGGCGCGCCATCACCAGTCGCCGACCGCACCGTCGGGGTAGAACACGCGCTGCAGCAGTTCCGGTTGGAACGGGTGTTTGGCGACTTCCTTCTCGTTGATCTCGATGCCTAGACCGGGGCGACTGTGCGGCTTGGCGTACCGGCCGTCATGGACGATCTCGTGGGAGTCCATGACCACATCGGCACGCCATGGCACGTCGGCGTGCACGGATTCGCAGATGACGTAGTTCGGTTGGCTGAACCCGAACTCCAGGGATGCGGCGGTACTCACCGGCCCTTGTGGGTTGTGCGGCGCGATCGCGATGCGGTATGTGTCGGCCATGGCGGCCACCCGGCGCGCCTCGGTGAGCCCGCCGACGTGGGTGATGTCGAACTGGCATACATCGATGGCTGCCGCCTCGAACAGGGCCCGGAACTGTTGCTGCCCGATCACCCGCTCGCCGCTGGCGATCGGTGTCTTCGTGGCCGCGTTGATGCGTGCCAGCCCCTGGACCGACTCCGGCCAGCACGGTTCCTCGAAGAACAGCAGGCCGTAGTCGTCGACGGCCTTGGCAAATCGCAGACCCATGGTCGGTGACGGGCGCGCGTGGCAGTCGACCATCAGATCGATGTCGTCGCCGACGGCCTCGCGCATCGCGGCCACGCACCGTTCCGCATGGCGCACGGCCGCGGTGCCCTCGATCGGCATGGTGGACGGCACCGCCATGGACTTCATCGCGGTGAAGCCATCGTCGACCGCGGCGGCGGCGAGCTCTCCGAATGCCTGGTAATCGGTCACCGAGGTCTCGTAGAACTTCTCCATCGACCCGCCGCCGAGGTGGCAGTAGAGCCGGACGTGGTCGCGCACTCGCCCGCCCCACAACTCGTGGCACGGAACGCCGAGTCGTTTGCCCGCGATGTCCCACAGCGCGATGTCGATGCCGCTGATGGCGGTGGACCGCACCACGCCGTTGCCGTGCCAGAAGTGTTGCCGGTACATCATCTGCCACAGGTATTCGATGCGAGTCGGATCCTCACCGATCAAGAGGTCCGCGATGTCCTGGATTGCACCGACGACGCTGCGGGTGTGCCACTCCAGGGTCGCTTCACCCCAACCGATCAGGCCCGGCTCGTCGGTGACGACCTTGACGAAGATCCAGTTGCGCATGCGGGCATGGCAGACGATTGCTTGAATATCGGTGATCTTCACGCGACATCCCTTTCCTGGTAACGAATATGGCGATCGCTTCGGTGACGTTCCGGCCGCGTCGCGGCGTCACTGTCTCCGCGGGAGGTGTCACGCCTGCCTGCGGGCGGACTCCTCCGGCGCGTCTCGTGCGAGCACGGCGGACCACCCGCCATCGACCGTGAGCACCGTGCCCGAGATGTAACTCGCTTGATCGGAGATGACGAACGCCACGGCGTCTGCGACGTCGGTCGCCAGACCGATCCGTTCCAGGGGCGGAAACATCTTCAGACGCTGTTCCGCGGCCTGCGGGTCGGGCGCCGATCGAAGCGATTGGCGCAGCGCGGGCGTCTCGATCGCGCCCGGTGCGATGGCGACGGCGCGAATCCCGGCGCGACCGTAGGTCACGGCGATGCTTCGGACGAGCGCCTCGGCCGCCGCCTTCGTCATCTCGTAGATCGGGTGCCGCTCGGCGGCATGCCTGGCGTGGACCGACGAGATCGCAACGGCCACACCCGTTTCGCCGCTCGACACCCACTCCGCCACGGCCTCGCTCGCACCCCAGAGCAGCCCGAACTGGTTGATGTCGACGACCTCTCGCACGCCGGTCTCGTCCAGGTCGGCGAGATCATGCAGCCGGGTGATCCCGGCGCACCCGACCCATGCGCGCAACGGTCCGTGCGTGCGTGCGGCCTCACGAGCACGCCGGTGCGTCTCGCGGTCGCGGACATCGCCGGCGACTGCTGTCGCCGACAGCCCCGCATCGCTCAGTGCGCCGACGGCGGCATCCAGGTCGATGGCCGTGCGGTCGACGGCCACCACGTGGAAGCCGTCCACCGCAAGCCGGCCGGCCACCGCGCGCCCGATCCCCGACGCCGCTCCCGTGACGATGACGCTTCCGGATACTGGCATCTCACGCGCCTTCCGCTCGTTTGCTGCCGGTGCGGGCGGCGGCCGGGTGAGGCACGAATCCGAGTGCCGTGGAGATCTCGGCGGCCCCGCCGACCAAGGAGGTGCCGAGGGCTGCGAGGCGCTCCGCGGTGAGGCCCGCCTTCAGCGTTGTGACGCTCAGCGCCGCGGTCGCCCGGTCCGTGTGGTCCCGGATAGCAGCGCCGATGCAGATGATGCCCTCGTAATCCTCTTCGTCATCGACGGCGTAGCCGCGCGCACGAATGGTGCCGAGATGCGCTAAGAGCGCATCGATGTCGGTGATGCTGTGCGGCGTGCGCCGTATCAGGGCGCGAGAACCGAGCATCGCTCTGGCCTCCTGGTCGGTGCCGGCCGCGAGGATCGCCTTACCGACCGCCGTGGTGTGCAGCAGCTCGCGGTCGCCCATGCGCAGGTCGATGCGCAACCCGCCCGGCGCGTCCACGCGTTCGATCACCGCGACGCCGTCCTCCAACAGCACCCCCAGACGCACGGACAGCCGCAGCTCCTCCGCCAGCCGGCGGAGCACGGGAAGTGCGATGTCCCGCAGCGGAGTCTGGCTGCGGGCGCGATCACCGAGCCGGGTTAGCGCCCGTCCGAGTCGGTACCGGCGGTGCTGGCCGACGCCGCTGTCCGCCACATACCCGTCGCGCAACAGGGTTTGCAGGATTGCGAACGCGGCACTCTTTGACACGCCGACGGTTTCGCCGATCTCGGTCACGCTGAGCCCGCCGTCGGCGGACGGTTCGGCCAACATTTCGAGCATGTGCAGCGCGCGCGCGACGCTGTGAACCTTGTACCGTTCGGCCGGTTCCGACGTATCGGCTGACATCGGCGTCATCCCTCCGAGATCCGCGAAATCTGCTGCGAGGCCGTGAGTACGGCAGTGCTTAATCTTGGGTGCTCACGGCGAAAGCCGCCATTTCAAGCCTTGCCCGAACCCTCCATGCGTTATACACTACCGCACAGCGTTCTGTCTAGCCGAACAGGGGATGTCATGTCTGGGATTGATCATCGGGGGCAGTCGCTGCCCGACAAGGCGAAAGTCTTGATCCCGGGCGGCGTCAACAGCGGCCAGCGACTGGTGCCCGGTCTGGAAGATCTTGTGATCACGTCGACGAAGGGTGGCACGTTCACCGACGCCGAGGGGCACGTATTCACCGACTTCCACGCGGCTTTCGGGCCCCCGCTTCTCGGGCACAACGACCCGGATGTGGTCGCCGCCATCGTCGACTCGGCGCACCAGACCGACCTCGCCGGCGTCGGTGTCACCGCGGGTGAGGTTCGGCTGGCCGAGCAACTCGTCGAACTGGTGCCCTCCATCGAGAAGGTTCTGCTCACGTCGACCGGGTCGGAGGCGACGTACCACGCGCTGCGCGTTGCGCGGGCCGTGACGGGCCGGCGCTATGTGGTCAAGTTCCAGGGCTGCTACCACGGATGGCACGACGCCGTCAGCCTGAACGTCATCTCGGCGGCTGACCGGATCGGCCAGCCGGATCCGATCTCGGCAGGTTCACTTCCCGACACCACGGCGGCCACACTCGTTCTCGAGTTCAACGACGTCGCAGGGCTTCTCGCGTTGTTCGCCGAACGGGGCGACGAGATCGCCGCGGTGATTCTCGAGCCCATCCCGCACAACATCGGCGCGGTGCTGCCGACGCACGAGTTCCTGGCCGCCGTCCGTAGCGAATGCACCCGGCACGGCGCGGTGTTGGTGTTCGACGAAGTCATCACCGGTTTTCGGCACGCGCTCGGCGGATACCAGTCGATCTGCGGTGTGACACCGGATCTCACGACCCTGGGCAAGGCGATGGGTAACGGAGTGCCCATCGGCGCCCTGGGCGGGCGCGCGGACATCATGGACAACTTCTCGTCCCGCCCCGGCGGGCCGGCGTTCTTCGCCGGGACGTACAACGGCCATCCGCTGGTGGTGTCGGCCGCGCTCGCCACGATCGAGAAGTTGCGTACCGAGCCGGTTCACGAGCACATCTTCCGACTCGGTGACCGGGTGCGAGCCGGGCTGGCCGAGATCTGCCGCCGGCTGGATGTGCAGGCGGTGGTGACGGGGTACGGATCGGTGTTCGTCACGTACTTCATGCCGGGAGACGAGCCACGCAACTACTCGGATCTGCTGCCGAACGACACCGGCATGTTCGTCGGCTACCGGCGAAACCTGTTGCAAGACGGCTTTTTCGAGCTGCCCCTCAATTTGAAGCGCAGCCACATCAGCTACGCCCATACCGACGACGACATCGACAGATACCTGCAGGCGGCCGAAAGGGCGATAGCCGCAGCCGCCACGAACCGTGTCACCGCAAGGAACGCCTCCACTATGGGGGGCATTTCTGCGGACGCCATAACGCGTTAACGCGGTCATCGACCGTGGACTACCTCGGCATTTCTCACCGCTAGGAAGGACCAACCATGCGACACCGCAAGGCCCTCATCGCAACCCTGCTCAGCGCCGCCATGGTGCTGGCCGCCTGCTCGTCGGGCGGTTCCGGGGGCAGTACGACAACATCAGGCGGTTCGAGCTCGTCTGACACGGCAAACCAGAACAGTTCAACCACGCCATCGGGCGGTAGTAGTGATACGGCTGCCGCCACGCCCACCGAGACTCCCGTTTCCGGCGGAAGTATCACGGTCGGCGAAGCAGGGGGGATCCCGCAACTCAATCCCGCGATCCGCACCTTCGCCGCGGAGGAGATCCTGTTTCCACTGTTGTGGAACGGCCTGACGAAGACCGATCAGGACGGTAAGGTGGTACCCGATCTTGCCACGTCCTGGAAGGCTTCCGACGATCAGAAGACCTGGACATTCACGCTGCGCGACGGCGTCACGTTCTCGGACGGAAGCGCCTTCACCGCCCAGGATGTCGTGGACACGTTTGAGTACTACCTCAAGCCCACGACGGCGACCCAGGAAGCCAACAAGATCGCCACGATAGAGTCCGTGAAGGCAACCGAACCTAACACTGTTACCTTCACGCTCAAGGCGCCCAACGCGTTGTTCCCGAGTGCGATCGTCTGGATCAAGATGATGAAGATGAGTGCTCTGTCGACCATCGATAAGGATCCGATAGGCACCGGCCCATTCGTCGTCAAGGACTTCGTGCCGAGCGATCACCTGACCCTAGTGCGCAATGACAAGTACTTCGGCGGCCCCGCGCCTCTGGACCAGATCAAGATCGTTGCAACCAACGATGCGGCTTCTGCGTCCAGTTCGCTGGCATCCGGCAACCTGGATATTTTATGGGCACTGCCTCTAAGCAATGTGGCGCAATACAAGAACAGTGACAAGATCTCGATTGTCTTGCCGAAGACGCCCAGCCAGTGGCCGTCCTGGGAGGTCGACACCACCTCACCACCATTCAACAACGTGAAGGCCCGCCAAGCTCTGGCGTATGTGGTCGACCGGCAACAAGTTCTCGATGCGGCGTACTTCGGTGAGGGAGAGCTTTCACCGACGAACGACCCGCTGGGCACTAGCAATCCGTGGTTTTCCGCTAACGGGCTCACCGACTACTCCTACAACCTGAACAAAGCCAAGGAGTTGTTCGCGGAGGCCGGCGTCAAGGCGGGCGACACGCTCACCTGGTGGGGCATCGCCGGGTCGTACCCAGAGTGGAACACTTCCGGGCAGATTCTGCAGGCCAGCCTGAGGCAAATTGGTATTAACCTGAAGATCGAGAATAATGACATCGCAACCTGGGTCGCCAAATTCTACCCTGCTGGCAAGTCCTACCCAGGATTGATTGTCCCCAACTTCCAGTCGACACCGGTGGAGCCTGCGTTCTCTATCAACTTCTTGCTCAAGGGACGCTGCGAGTGCAACTGGGATGACGCCAACTTCACCGCGGCCTACAACAAAGCACTGGCCGAGCCAGATGCCGACAAACGCAAGGCCGACTGGGCGGAAGTCCAGAAGATCGTCAACGAGCAGGTTCCGGTGATTGTGCCTCTACAATCCAATGTGGCAACGGCGGTGTCCAAGAAGATCACCGGCGTGTGGGTTGAAGGCGGCGGGCAATTGCATCTGGAATCCGTGTCTCTCACCAACAAGTAACGATATGGTTCGGATGATCTTGCGGAGGCTCGCGGTCAGCATTGCCATGCTGGCCGCGGTCTCTGCACTCATCTTCGTGGTGCTCCGCCTGCTGCCGGGCGACCCTGTGATCACGCGACTCGGCGCGACTCCGGGAATCAGCCCGGCGGCAATTGCGGAATTGCGGAAAGATGCTGGACTCGACGACCCGATCTGGGTGCAGTACGCCCGCTGGGTCGGCGGAATGCTGCACGGCGATTTCGGGCGCTCATATTTCAACCAGTATTCGGTGACGCAATTGATCGGCCAGCGGCTTCCGACCACGATCGAACTGACATTCCTATCGATGCTTCTCGCCGTGGTGCTGGCGGTTCCGGGAGCATTGCTTGCAGTTCGCCGGCCTGGTGGCATAGTCGACCGGTTGTTGACAACGGTCTCCAGCGCCGGCATGGCGCTACCGAGCTTCATTGTCGGCGTGTTGCTCATCGTGATCTTCGCAGTCAAGTGGGGCGTGCTGCCTTCGACAGGGTTCGTTCCGCTCGGACAATCGCTGGGCGGAAACCTGAAGACAATGATCCTTCCCTCGCTGACATTGGCGATCGCGGCGGCCCCGCTCCTGCTTCGATTCCTACGCGCGTCGCTGCTGGAAGTTCTGGCCGCTCCGTTCATCCGCACCGCCCGCGGTAAGGGAGCGTCCGGGCCACGAGTGCTGCTTGCCCACGCTCTGCGCAACTCCTTGACGCCGGCGGTGACGATGCTCGGCCTGATCATCGGCTACACGTTAGGCGGAACCGTGATCATCGAGAACGTGTTCGGGCTGCCCGGATTGGGCGCTCTCGCGGTGGACTCCGTGTCGAAACGTGACTACGCGGTCTTGCAATCCTGCGTGCTCCTCATCAGCTCGATGTTCATCCTGACGACACTTCTGGTGGATATTGTCACCGGTGTGCTGGACCCGCGATTGCGAGTAGGTCGGCGACATGGCTGATATTGCTGTGCAAACTATGGCCGTCGCGCCGGCCCGTCGCCGACGGGATCTCGTTGCGGTGGGTGCAGCCGTTGTGCTCGCGGTGATTATCGCGGGATGCATGCTCGCGCCTTGGCTCGCCCCGTACGACCCGACGGTGCTGTCCTCCGCCAGGTTTGCCGGTCCGGGCTGGGCGCACCTGCTGGGCACCGACGAGTTGGGCCGAGATTTGCTCTCCCGCATCATGTTTGCTGGCCGGACCACCATCGGTATCGCCGGAGGCGCGGCGCTTGTGGCGATGATTCTTGGACTCGTCTGGGGGTTGGGCGCGGCGTTCGCCCGCGGGCTGGTGGACGACATCCTCATGCGCCTGGCCGATGTGACGATGGCCGTGCCGCAAATGCTGTTGGCGCTGGTCTTTGTGGCGGGCTTCGGTGCCACGCCGGTGAAGCTGGCGGTGATCGTCGGTGTGCTGCTGACGCCCGTGACCGCCCGCATGATTCGGTCGTCTGTCCTTGCGGAGAAGGCGAGCGACTACTACATGTCGGCCGTCGCCAGCGGGATGGGCCGCACCCGCCTCGTGGTCACCGAAATCCTGCCGAACGTTTGGGCTTCGGTCGGCGTGCAGGCTGCTATCAATGTGGCCAATGCAGTGATCCTGGAGGCATCGCTGAGCTTCATCGGGTTAGGTATCCAGGATCCGGACATCTCCTGGGGGCTGTTGGTGCAATGGGGGTATCAGAACCTCAGCCAGTCACTCGGTTACGTGTCCTTTCCCGCTCTGGCGATTCTCGTCACCATCCTCATGCTCAACCTGTTGGCTGACCAGCTCGGCCGCACCGATACCAGGCGGCAGTCGTGACAACGCAACGATCGCTGTCGGCGGGGGCCGACGCCGTGCTTGAGGTGAAAGACCTAGTCGTACGGTTCGGACGTGTCGATGCCGTGCGCGGCATCTCGTTCTCCCTGCGCGCTGGCGAGCGGGTGGGCTTGGTGGGCGAATCGGGTTCCGGCAAGTCAGTGACGGCGCTGTCGATGATGCGGCTGACCGAGCGTGCGACGACCTCGGGGCGAATCACGCTTGATGGAACCGACCTGCTGACGCTCTCGGAGCGCCGGATGCGTGCGGTCCGGGGCGCCCGGATCGCGATGGTGTACCAGGACCCGATGTCCTCGCTGAACCCCGTGCACACCATCGGTCGGCAGATCGTCGAGGCCATCACGATTCATCAGAAGGTCGGTCGCAGGGAGGCTCGCGATCGTGCCGTGGCATTGCTCACCGAGGTTGGAGTGAAGCGCCCGGTCGAGCGATTGGACGCGTACCCCCACCAGTTCTCCGGAGGCATGCGGCAGCGTGTTGTGATTGCCATGGCGCTGGCCGGGAGTCCGGATGTACTCGTCGCCGACGAGCCCACCACCGCATTGGACGTGACGACGCAGGCCAGGATCATGGAGCTGCTCGAGACGATTTCCGTCGAGCACAGGACGGCGGTGCTGCTGATTACGCACGACCTGGGCGTGGCCGCGGGGTTCTGCGAAAAGATCCACGTCATGCAGCGCGGCGTGATCGTCGAAAGCGCGCCGGTCGACGAACTGTATCGGCAGCCGACGCATCCGTACACCAAGGGCCTGCTCGGCGCGGTCGTGGATCTCGACACCGATTTCACCAAGCCGATTCCCACCATGCCGGAGGGCGACGACACGGCGGACATCGGCGCGTCCGGTGACCGATCACCGGCCATCGTCACTGATCGTGTGGCGGGGGAGCCCGCGCCGGACGCCGCGGATCTGATCCGCGTCGAGTCCTTGGTCAAGTCGTTCGCCCTGGGTCGGGACACGGTCCACGCTGTCGACGACGTGAGCTTCACGATCAAGAAGGGCCAGACGTTCGGGCTCGTCGGGGAGTCCGGGTCGGGGAAATCAACGGTGTCGCGATGCCTGCTGGGCCTGACACCGGTGGATTCCGGACACATGCAATTCGACTCCATCGATTTACACGACCTGCACCGCGCCCGCATGCGACCGCTGCGCCGACGGATGCAGATGGTCTTCCAGGACCCGTTCGCGGCGCTGAATCGACGGCACTCGGTGCTGCAGCTGGTGACCGCGCCGTTGGCCGCCCACCACATCGGAACCCGACCTGAACGGCACGAGACTGCCGTGCGCACACTCGCTCTCGTCGGTTTGGGCCCGGAGTTCCACCAGCGGCTCCCGCGGGAACTCTCCGGCGGGCAGTGTCAGCGGGTGGCCATTGCGCGGGCGCTGGTGCTCGAACCGGAGTTCCTGATCCTCGACGAAGCGGTCTCCGCGCTCGACGTGTCGCTGCAAGCCCAGGTGCTGAATCTGCTGCGCGACCTGCAGTTGCGGCTCGGCCTGACCTACCTGTTCGTGAGCCACGACCTCGGCGTGGTCCGGTACATGTGCTCGGACATCGCCGTGATGCAATCCGGACGGATCGTCGAACAGGGTTCGCGCGCAGAGCTTTTCGCCAATCCGCAACAGGAGTACACGCGTTCGCTGCTGGCGGCTGTGCCCATCGCGGATCCCGCCGTAGAGCGGCGTCGTCACATGCAGAACGCCGCCGACACGCAACCCCATGTGCAGGCCGATATGCAGCAGATCGAATAGACCTATGAACGAGAGCGACCGGGTAGCCGCGCGGGCAGTCGGCATCCCCAACACCTCGAGCATCGGCGACTCGGCACGCATACCCGGATTCGACGGCTTCGCGGGTGTCGCCGCCCGCGACATCACACCGCCGGTCGGCATCCGGAATCGCAACTGGGGGCCCGCGACGACGGATATCGCCACCGGTGTGCATCGACCGTTTCAGCTCACCGCGCTTGCGGTGTCGGAAAGCGCCGATGACGAGCCGGTCGTCATCTTCGGGGTGGACGCAACCTGGTGGCGGCGCGTCGCAGACTATGCCGAACTCGAGGCCGCGTTGGTCACCGGGCTCGGCATGGACGCCGACCGGTTCGTATTCTGTTTGTCGCACACCCATGCCGGCGCCGTCCTCGGGGCGGGCGACGTGCACCTGCCGGGCGGTGAGTTCATCGAGCCGTATCTGCGCGCGCTCCGCGAGGCCGCGGTCGCCGCCGGTCGGGAGGCGATCGCCACCCGACAACCGGCCGCCATCGACTGGGCGACCGGGCGATGCGACCTCGCGGCGGATCGCGAATCGCAGGTCGGCGACCGCGCCGTCGTCGGATTCAATCCGACAAGGCCTGCCGACGACGCGGTGCTCGTCGGGCGGATCACCGCAGCGGACGGGCGTGTCCTGGGCACCGTCGTCAACTACGCCTGCCACCCGACGACCCTGGCGTGGCAGAACTCCCTGCTGTCGCCCGACTATGTGGGCGCCATGCGGGAACTCGTCGAGGATGCGACGGGTGCGCCGTGCCTGTTCCTGCAGGGCGCGTCCGGCGACCTCGCGCCGCGCGAGCAGTACGTCGGCGACACGTCCATCGCCGATCGGCACGGCCGGATGCTCGGCCATGCGGCGCTGTCAGCACTTGCGTCGATGCCGCCTGCCGGCGCGGCGCTGCAGCTCGTCGAGGTGGTGGAATCCGGTGCGCCGCTAGGGATGTGGACAGCCACACCGTCACCGCGCTCACATCGGGTCGTCGTGACGCGCGCGGAGGTCGAGCTCGACGTGCGGCCGTTGCCGACGCTGGAGGATCTCGCCGCCGAGTGGTCCGACATCGACCCGAAGAGCCGTGACGAGCGCCTGCGCCGCGCACACGACGTACGCGACGGTTACATCGACGGCCCGATCGTGCGGCACCCGCTGTGGACCATCCGGCTGGGCGACGCCGTCATCGTGGCGCATCCCGGTGAGGCGTACTCCGAGTTCCAGATCCGGCTGCGGGACCGGTTCCCGGACCGGGCGATCGTCGCGGTGAACCTGGCCAACGGCCCCGGATTCGTGTATCTCCCGACCGACGATGCCTATCAGCGAGCCGCATATCAGGCATGGCAGACTGTTCTCGCGCCGGGTGGGCTTCGGCGGTTGACCGACGCGGCCATCCGCCAGGTTGAGTCGATCCTCGACTGATCCGGTGATCTCTACCGAGTTTCGACCATCGACTGCCGCCACGCGGTCTTGACCCAGAGGAAGATCATGTATCTGCAACGTATCGGCGCGCCCGGCTCGGAACGGCCCGTTGCCGTCGCGGACGGCGTCGCGTTCGACATCGCCGGTCTCACCGCCGATATCGATGGCGCGTTCCTCGCGTCCGGCGGTATCGCGCGGGTGCGCGAGGCCCTCGCAGCGGGCACGCTCCCGCGCGTGGACGTCGACGGGCAGCGCATCGGTGCACCGGTGGCACGGCCGCAAGCGGTGTGGTGCATCGGCATGAACTACGCGGCGCACGCGGCCGAGTCCGGGGCGAGGCCGCCGGACGTTCCTGTGCTGTTCTTCAAGACGCCGAACACGGTCGTCGGACCCTACGACGACGTCGTGATCCCGCGCGGCTCGGTGAAGACGGATTGGGAGGTCGAGCTGGCCGTCGTCATCGGGCAGCGCGCCCAGTACCTTGCCTCACCTGATGACGCACCGAAATACATTGCCGGATATAGCATGTCGAATGACGTCTCGGAGCGGGAGTGGCAGTTGGATCGCTCCGGCGGCCAGTGGTCGAAGGGCAAGTGCGGCGCGACGTTCAACCCGCTCGGGCCGGCCCTGGTCCCCGCCGACGAGATGAACGCGGGCGCGGTGCGGCTGCGGTCCTTCGTCAACGGTGAGCCGCGCCAGGACTCGAACACCGCGGACATGATCTTCGACGTGAACTACCTGGTGTGGCATCTGTCGCAGGTGGCGGTGCTCGAACCGGGCGACATCATCAACACGGGCACCCCGCAGGGTGTGGCACTGTCCGGCCGCTTCCCGTACCTCAAGCCCGGAGACGTGATCGAGTTGGACATCGAGGGCGTCGGCCGGGCGCGGCAGGTCTGCCGGGCGGCCGAGTAGCGCCGCCAGGCAGCGTCGAAACACCAAGGGCCAGAAAGGATTCGCCATGGCGAACGGTGTGGACCTGCACGGCCGGCGCGCCGTCGTGACCGGCGCGGCGAGCGGCATCGGTCGCGCGTGCAGCCTCCGGTTGGCCGAGGCGGGTGCGACGGTCGTCGTTGCGGATGTTGATAGCCCCGCCGCCGACGCGCTCGCGCAGAGCATCGGCGGCGAGGCGTGGACGGTCGACCTGACCGATACCGCAGCGCTGGAATCGCTCGCCCTGACCGTCGACATCCTGGTGAACAACGCTGGCGTGCAATACGTCTCGCCCGTCGAGACGTTCCCGCCGCAACAGTTCGACCGGATCATCCGGCTCATGCTCACCGCCCCGTTCCTGCTCGCCCGGGCCGCGCTGCCGCACATGTACGAGCAGGGCTTCGGCCGGATCGTGAACATCTCCTCCGCGCACGGACTGGTCGCCTCGCCGTTCAAGTCCGCCTACGTCGCCGCGAAACACGGTCTCGAAGGCCTGTCGAAGGTGATCGCGTTGGAGGGCGGCCCTCGTGGCGTGACATCGAACTGCGTGAATCCCGCGTACGTGCGCACACCACTGGTGGAGAAGCAGATCGCCGACCAGGCACGGGTGCACGGGATCAGCGAGGCCGACGTCGTCGAGAAGGTCATGCTCACCGAAACGGCGATCAAGCGCCTCGTCGAACCCGACGAGGTTGCCGAGCTCGTCGTGTATTTGTGTTCCCCCGCAGCGTCTTTCATCAACGGGGCGTCGGTTCCCATCGACGGCGGGTGGACGGCGCGATAGGCGCATGTATCCGGCGCGGGCGTCATCGTCCGATCGGTGCCGTGCCGGTATTCGGGGCAGCGGATATGACGTTGTTCGCCGGCACGGCCGGGCGGCCCGGTTCGGGGCGCCTGAACTCCGGGGTACAACGTCACATATTGCTGCGCGTGGAGGCGATACCATCAGCGTTGATCGGTACGGAGGGGGCGGACGATTTCCGGGACGAACGAGGTCAACGTGAACGGGGGTCGCCCACCGGGGCCCGCCGCGCAGGCTGTCCCGTACCTCACCGCCGATGACGTCGCGGCCGTCACCTTCCCGGCGGCGGTCGACGCCGTGTATCACGCGCTCATGGGCGGACTCGATGTCGCGGCCGCCCCGGCACGCACCAACGTGCCGGTGCGGGCCGGCCACCTGCTGCTGATGCCGGGCGAGGTCGACGACTTCGTCGGCGTGAAGGTGGCGTCCGTCGCACCGGATAACCCGGCCCGCGGGAAGCCGCGCATCCAGGGCAGTGTCCTGCTGATGGATGCGGCGAGCCTCGCCCCGGTGGCGCTCATCAACGGCATCGCGCTGACGGCCCTGCGCACCCCCGCCGTGTCGGTAGCCGCGGTCCAGCAGCTCCGCCCGGTCCGGCCGGCGCGGGTCGTCGTCTTCGGTGCCGGACCGCAGGCCGCCGGGCATGTCACTTCGCTGCATCAGGTGGTGGGAATCAGCGAGGTGACGGTGATCGCCCGCAATCCGGATCACGCCGCGCAGCTTGTCGCGAAGGTGGCTGCGGACCTCCAGATCCCTTCTCGGGTAGGGAATCTCGCCGACCTCGAACATGCCGACGTCGTCGTGTGCGCCACGACCGCCCGCACGCCGCTGTTCGCGGCTGCCGATCTGCGAGCCGGCGCGATCGTCGTAGCGGTCGGCTCGCACGAGCCGGACGTCGCCGAACTCGACCCGGAACTGCTCGCCGGCGCACAGGTGGTGGTGGAGGACCCGGCGACGGCCCTGCGAGAGGCCGGCGACGTCGTCCTCGCAAGGTCGCGGTCCAAGCTCGATGCCGCGGACCTCGTTCCGCTGGCGAGCATCGTCCGCGGCGAGGTGGCCGTCGATGCCGCACGCGCGCGCGTGTTCAAGAGCGTCGGAATGGCCTGGGAGGATGTGGTTGTCGCGGCGGAGGTATACCGCTCCTGGGCGGGCCGGCGAACGGGGGTGGCTACGGATGGCTGAGGTGGCGACTGAGCCGAGGGGCGCGGAGCACGACCTCGTGGTGCCCGTATTCGGGCAACGCGCCAACCTCCGCGAACAGGTCACCGAGGTGCTTCGTGGCGGGATCATCACCGGCGTCATGTCGCCGGGCGCGCTGTATTCCGCGCCGACCCTGGCCGAGAAGTTCGGTGTCTCCGCCACTCCCGTGCGCGAGGCGATGCTCGACCTCGCGAAGGAGGGGCTCGTCGAAGCGGTACGGAACAAGGGCTTCCGCGTCACGGAACCGACCGATGCCGAACTCGACGACATGACGGCGCTGCGGATGCTGATCGAAGTACCCACCTGTGCGGACATCGCACGCCGGTACACCCCGGCCTGGGACGGGCACATCGCGGAGCTCCGCGTCGTCGCCCAAGAGATCATCGCGTCCGCTCAACGCGGCGATCTCATCTCCTATGTCGAGGCCGACCGCCGATTCCACCTCGGGCTGCTCGAACTCGCGGGGAACGGCCAGCTCGTCGCCATGGTGGGGCAGCTGCGGGCCCGCAGCCGACTCTACGGCTTGGACGAGCTCGCCAGGCGCGGGCAGTTGGCGAGATCGGCAGCGGAACATGTGCAACTGCTGGATCTCGTGCAGGCCGGTGATTCCGAGCAGGCCGGTGAGTTGACCCGACGGCACATCGGGCACGTTCGCGGCCTGTGGGCGGGGCGCACCGAACCGGCCTGACCCGGAACAGCGTCATACGCGAAAGGCGCGATAACCGAACGGGGTGCAGCCTTGCGCGTCGGCGGTCCCGCGATAGGCCCGCCCGGATCCGCGGACCGGGTTTCGCACACCCCTCCTGTGCGCGCCTTCACATTGGGCAAGATTGCGCAATGCGCAATCTGTCTGTTACCGTGGCGCTCGTGACCACGCAAGTCTCCCCCGCCACGCCGGGGCCAGCCGCCGTCGACGGTGCTGTCGTGGCGCCGGGCGATGGCGCGGCCACGCAGGGCGAGATCACGTTGCGCGAACGCAAGAAGGACGCCACGCGACGTGCCCTGGCCGAGCGCGCGCTGCAGCTCGCCGTCGAGCGCGGCTTCCACGGGTTCACCATCGCGGACCTGGTCACCGATGTCGGCGTCTCGCGTCGCACGTTCTCCAATTACTTTGCGAGCAAGGCCGAGTGCATCGCGGCCGTCACCGACGGTTGGCTGGATGATGTCCTCGACGCGATCCGCCGCGCACCGGCGAACGCGAGCCTGCTCGACATCCTGCAGACCGGCCTGATCGCCGTGGCACAGGAGGGCGTGAAACGCTGGGGCGCCCTGCAATCCGTCGCCGACACGGAACCGGAACTCGCCGCGCGCATGCTGGCGGGCGACGAGGTCGCCGCGGACCTGGTCAGCGGTGAAGTAGCCGCCCGGACTGGGCTCGCCGCCGACGATATTCGTGTCCGGCTCCTCGCCGGGTTCGCGGTGACCGCGGGCCGCGAGGTGCTCACGCGCTGGGCAGCGGACAATGGCCTACAAGGCCACAGCGGCGACAATGCCGAACTAGCGGCACTTCTCGAAACAGCATTCTCCATCCTGAACCCGGCGGGACTCACCGACCGGCCCGCGCACTAACCCCATCCCGACACACAGCCAACGGCGCGTGACGCCGATTGGCCGGATAAGCACTACCAGAAGAAGGTTGTCATGGCTCGTTTGCTGTACCGCATCGGACGTTTCGCCGCGCGCAAGCGCTGGGCGGTACTGGCGATCTGGCTGATCGCACTGGCCGGGCTGGGCGGTGCCGCACTGGCCGCGCACGGGACCATGACGGACTCCTTCTCCATCCCGGGCACGTCCGCGCAGCGAGCCATGGACCAGCTCTCCGCGAAGATCCCCGCTGTGGGCGGCGCCACCGGCCGCATCGTGTTCGCCGCACCGCAGGGTCACACCATCACCGAACCGCAGTACAGCCAAGCGATCTCGTCCATGCTCGCCCGGTCCGCGGATCTGCCCTCGGTGGTGACGGTCGTCGATCCGACGACGGCGAAGGCGATCTCGCCGGACGGCAGGGTCGCGATGGCGCAGATCATGTTCCGCGGGCAAGTCACCGAGGTTCCCGTCGACACCCAGAATGAACTGGCCCGGCTGGCGACGACGTACTCGGTCGACGGGATGACGGTCGACCTGTCCGGTGCGGCCGTCAGGCAGATGCCGTCGGTCGGCTCGACGGAGGGGCTCGGCGTCGTCATCGCGCTGATCGTGCTGCTCATCACGTTCGGATCCGTTGTCGCGGCGGGACTTCCGCTGCTGACCGCCCTGATCGGGGTCGGCGTGGGCATGGCGGGCATCCTCATCGTGTCCGGTTTCGTGCAGATGTCCACCACCGCGCCGATTCTCGCGCTGATGCTGGGGCTTGCCGTGGGCATCGACTATGCGCTCTTCATCGTCAACCGGCACCGATTGCAACTGCGCGCGGGCATGGACGTCGAGGAATCCATCGGACGGGCGGTCGGAACCGCCGGCTCCGCAGTGGTTTTCGCCGGGCTGACGGTGGTGATCGCACTCGCGGCGCTCTCGGTGGTCGGGATCCCGTTCCTCACGGTCATGGGTGTGGCCGCGGCGGCGACCGTCGTCATGGCCGTGCTCATCGCCGTCACACTCGTGCCGGCGCTCCTCGGTTTCGCCGGGACCAAGGTGCTCCGCCGATCGAGCCGCGCGCTCGTCGCGAACGACGTCACGGTACCCGCGCCGCGATCGAACCGCTGGGCGCGCCTCGTCACCCGGCGCCCGGTCGCGATGCTCGTGGCCGGCGTGCTCACTCTGGGAATCCTTGCCATACCGGTGTTCTCGCTCCGACTGGGCCTGCCGGACGACGGGACCGCGGCCCCCAGTTCCACGCAGCGGCACGCCTACGACATCATCTCCGGATCCTTCGGTCCCGGCGCCAACGGCCCGCTCGTCGTGACGGTCACCTCGGACAGCCCCTTGGCGATGATGACGGCCGTCAACACCGTCGCCGGTGAACTCGCACGCGTCCCCGGTGTGGTCGCCGCGGTGCCCAGCGGCATGAGCAAGGACGGCAGTCTTGCGATGCTGCAGGTGATCCCGGCGACCGGCCCGGGGGAGAAGGCGACCGAGGATCTGGTGCACACCATCCGCGCGGACGCCCCCGCTTGGGGCGAGAAGGCGCACGCCGAGATCGCGGTCACCGGCCAGACCGCCATGCAGATCGACGTGTCCGCGAAACTCGCTGCGGCCCTTCCGGTCTACCTCGCCATCGTCGTCGGGCTGGCGTTGGTCCTGTTGCTGCTCGTCTTCCGGTCCCTGCTGGTGCCGATCAAGGCCGCGCTCGGCTTCCTGCTGACCATCGCGGTGAGTTTCGGGCTGGTGGTCGCCGTCTTCCAGTGGGGCTGGCTCGGTGCGCTGTTCGGGGTGCACACGCCCGCGCCGATCATCAGCTTCCTGCCGATCCTGATGATCGGGGTGCTGTTCGGCCTTGCGATGGACTACGAGGTGTTCCTGGTGTCCGGCATGCGGGAGTCGTGGGTACACGAGGGCGTGGTCACCGGCGACGCGACAGCATCTGTGCGGCACGGCTTCTCGGCGAGCTCCCGAGTGGTGACGGCGGCGGCGATCATCATGACGAGCGTGTTCGGCGGGTTCATCATGGCCCCGGACACGATCATCGCATCGGTCGGCTTCGCGCTCGGCGTGGGTGTGCTGGTCGACGCGTTCGTCGTACGGATGACCCTGGTTCCCGCTGTCATGACGCTGCTCGGCCGGCGGGCCTGGTACCTGCCGGGGTGGTTGGCGAAGATCCTGCCCAACGTCGACATCGAGGGCGCCGCGCTGACGGCGGATGCGCGCGCCAGGGAGTTGACACCTGCCTGACCCGGGCGCGCGATCACCCGGCCGCGCAGTCGCATATCCGGGCCGTCTGGTCCTGGGTCGGCTCGATCGGTCGGTCGTGCCGCGTGCCAATGCGCGGCGCGAGCCCGGAAGCCGGTCGGCCGATCCGGGTCAGCCCAGCGACGCGGTCTGGAACGTGTTGCAGGCTGCGGCGTTTCCCGTGGTGTAGCCGGCTTCGAACCACTTCTGGCGTTGCGCGGACGTGCCGTGGGTGTAGGAGGACGGGTCCGGCCGCCCGCCGCCGAGGTGCGCTTGGATCCAGTCGTCACCGATCTTTCCCGCGGTGGCCACCGCGTTGCTGATGTCGGTGTCGGTGATCTGGGTGATCAGTACCTGGCCGTCCGGGCCGGGCACGGTGCTGGCATGCTTGGCCCACACCCCCGCATAGCAATCCGCTTGCAGCTCCAGGCGAACGGAACTCGACCCGGGGCCCTTGTCGGAGCCGACCTTGTCGGTGGTGCGCAACAGATCCTGGACGTGATGGCCGTATTCGTGGGCCAACACATACGCCTGGGTGAACAGTGAGTTGTCCGCGCCGAATTGGGTTTTCAGCTCGTTCCAGAACGACAGGTCGATGTACACCTTCTTGTCGGTGGGGCAGTAGAACGGGCCCATCGCGGCAGTCCCCTGGCCGCATCCGGTGGCCGTTGCGCCCGAGTAGAAGACGGTGGGGGCGTTGCGGTAGGTGGAGCCCGACGAGGCCAGTGCGCCCTTCCAATACGACTGCACAGAGTTCACGAACGCCACCACCGCGCAGTCGTCGTTGCTGGCGGCGTCGGCGCCCGTGTGGCATTCCTGCTCCAACGACGCGTTGTCGGCAGTGCCGCCACCGTTCGCCGTGAGTCCGCCGAGCAAGCCGCCGACGCTGCCGGCACCGCCATCGCCCCCGCCGGAAAACAGCATGTACAGCACAACCCCGATCACGACCACGAGGCCGATACCGCCGCCGGCGATGCCGCCGCGCCCGATGGTCCGCCCGCCGCCACCACCGCCCAGCACGCCGCCGATAACATCGCCGAGGCCGCCGCCGGGGCCCTCGCCGTCGCCACCGCTGCTACCGCGTTGGTCTTGCACCTGCGATGTGTCCAACTCGGCATTGTCGTTGAACTCCATGGTTCCTCCCTGACGGTGCCGATTCCCCCGATGGATATCCCGCCGAACGATCGCCGTGGGTCTCGAGGATATGCCACGCCGGGCCGACGATCACCCGGCCGCGCAGTCGCACGGTCGCGCCTCTCCGCCGGACACTGCTAGCCTGGCCGGCGGAGGCGTGTCCGAGTGGCCGAAGGAAGCCGCCTTGAAAGCGGCCAGGTGTCAAAGCCTCGGGGGTTCGAATCCCTCCGCCTCCGCCGGCCATCGCGCAGCGGGTATGACGTCCATGACGATGTTCGCGCGCCGAGCACGTCCGGAAATCATGTGCTTCCGGACACCGTTCCTTAAAAATTCTTCACGGGAACGTGCGCCCGATCGATATTCTTATGGGCAGTAACAGCGTCTCAGGGACCCTGGCCGGGTCGATGCAGGAGGCCGTACATGCGTATCGGAGTGCCGACCGAGATCAAGAACCGTGAGGGCCGGGTGGCGATGACCCCGGCCGGGGTTCATCACCTCACGCAGGCCGGGCATCGGGTGATGGTGCAGGCGGGCGCGGGAGCCGGATCGCACATCGCCGACTCGGAGTACTCGGAGGCGGGTGCGCTGGTCGTGGCCGAGGCCGAGAAGGTCTGGGGCGACGCGGAACTCGTCGTCAAGGTCAAGGAGCCGATCGCCTCGGAGTACCGCTATCTCCGAGACGATCTGGTGCTGTTCACCTACCTGCACCTGGCCGCGGATCGCCGGCTCACGGAGGTGCTGCTGGAGTCGTCGGGTACGGCGATCGCCTACGAGACGGTACAGCTGCCGGACCGGTCGCTGCCGCTGTTGGCGCCCATGAGCGAGATCGCCGGACGGCTCGCGCCGCAGGTCGGTGCCTACCATCTGATGGCGAGTGCTGGCGGGCGCGGCGTGCTGCTGGGTGGGGTGCCCGGGGTGGCCGGGGCCCAGGTGGTGGTACTCGGTGGCGGTGTGTCCGGGCGGCACGCCGCGGAGATCGCGCTCGGGATGCGCGCACACGTCACGGTTCTCGACATCTCTCCCACCGCGCTGCGGCATCTCGACGAGCAGTTCGACGGCGCGGTCACGACGGTGGCGTCCACCGCGCATGCCGTGGCGGAGCAGGTGACGCAGGCGGATCTGGTGATCGGGGCGGTGCTGATTCCCGGCGGACGGGCCCCGCACCTGGTCGGCAACGATCTCGTGTCGCGGATGCGCCCCGGCGCCGTTCTGGTGGACATCGCCGTTGACCAGGGCGGCTGCTTCGAGGACACGCATCCGACCACGCACGACGACCCGACCTTCCGGGTGCACGACACGGTCTTCTACTGCGTGGCCAACATGCCCGGTGCAGTGCCGCGCACGTCCACCTTCGCGTTGACGAACGCCACGCTCCCTTATGTTGCCGCTGTGGCGGAGGCCGGGTGGCGCTCGGCGCTCAAGTCCGATCCGGCGCTGGCGGCGGGCCTGCAGTGCCACGCGGGGACCCTGGCCAACGCCGCGGTCGGCGCGGCCCATGCCATCACCGCAGTCCCGGTGGCCAGCGTCCTCGGCTGAGATGCTGCGAGCATCGCCCGGAATCCGCCGATGACGAAGGTCGGCGGCCGCTCCGCGGCCGTGAAAGCCTGAAAGATACCGTTACCACTTGGTGGACATGACTGTGGTGGGTGCCTCCACGATCCGATCGCAAGTCCGGAACAATGCCCTCTCCGGCAGTACTTCGTTCGTCACGGGCTGGAAGCATTGCTGAATCCGGTGGAGAACGCTCGGAGATCGGTCGGCGACCCGCCGGCGAGTGTCTGGATTTCGTCTGCGAGCGGTTGGAACGGAGCACCAGTGCCGTTCTGCGGGTAGAACTCTGCATCACTGGTCACGATTCCGCCACACTGGGGAGCGTCGCCGCGACAGGTGAATACGACGGTGTGGTCGCCCAGGTAGAGGTGTATCAGATCGGCGGGACCGATGGAAACCCCGGACAACTGGTCGGCCGATTGTCTGGACTGGACGGAGGCAGGTCTTTGATCATCGCCGTGATCTTGGTCGCGGTTGCGACATTCAATTTCGTGTGGCGCATCAGCGGGCCCGGCCAGTCCGTGTCGTAGATGCACAGCAACCCCCCGGTCGCGGTGGGGAGTGCGCCGTCGTCCGACGCGGGCAGCGACCGTTTCAGAAGCTCGGTTCCCGAGGTGAGCGGAGTGTTGACAGGCATCAGCGGTGCCGTCTTGGGGCACGTGTCGCCCGTTGCTGCCGGTGACACCGCAGTATCTGAGGCAAGGCTCGCTGGACTGGCGGCTTGTCCGCAGGCAGCCAACGAGCCCACGATCAGGCCGCCCATCAACGCCGCGGCCACCGCGCGATACCGCAGGCTACGACTCATGCCTCAACGGTACGAGCAATTGGCGTCGGTGACGCCAGAACTCGCAAGGTCGAGCGAATTCTTGTGGTGACGCACGCGGGTGGCACATCCAGCGACGTCAACGCAGGGTCGGCAAGCCTCAGACCAGCAGCTTGACCACCGCGATGAGCCCGACCACCACGATCACCGCGCGCAGCACCGACGGCGAGAGCTTGCGGCCCACCTTGGCACCGATCAAACCGCCGATGACGGACCCGAGCGCGATGAGACCGGCAGCCGTCCAGTCGATGTGAGCACTGGCGACGAACACCACCGCCGCGACCACGTTTACCATTCCGGCGAGCAGGTTCTTCAGTGCATTCTGCCGTTGGATCGGCTCCGCCAGCAGCAGCCCGAACAGGCCCATCAGTAGCACGCCCTGCGCCGCGCCGAAATAGCCGCCGTACACCCCCGTGCCCAGCACCAGCACCCACAGCAGCGGGGTGACCGTAGCCCGCGGTTCATGGCCATGGCGCGCCGCGAGTACCGTCAGCCGCTTGCCGAAGAGCACCAGCAGGATCGCCAGGATGATGAGCACCGGCACGATCGCGTTGAACGCGTCGGCCGGGAGCGTGAGGAGCAGCAGCGCCCCAATCGCGGCGCCGACCGTGGACGCGACCAGCAGCTTGATCGCCCTGTCGCGCTGCCCGGTCAGTTCCCGGCGGTAACCCCAGGCTCCGACCAGCGAGCCGGGGAATACGCCCACGGTGTTCGACACGTTCGCCGTCACCGGCGGCACGCCGAGCGCCACCAAGGTGGGGAAGGTGATCAGTGTGCCCGACCCGACCACCGTATTGATGGTGCCCGCGCCGACCCCGGCGACGAAGATCAGCGCCGCATGCCACCAGATCACTCGCGCGCCGCCCACGAACGGGCGGCGACGAGGAAAGCGTCATTCTCGGTGACGGAGCCGATGGTGACGCGCACTCCGCCGGTGGAATCGGCGAACGGCCGGACGATCACCCCGTTCGCCTCGCAGTGTGCCGCGAACTCCCGGGCGCGCTCGCGCAGCGGCAGCCACACGAAGTTGGCCTGCGACTCCGGCACCTCGTATCCGGCCGCGCGCAGTGCCGAGAGCACCCGCCCGCGTTCGGACACCACCGTGGCGATCCGCGCGTCGAGCTCCGGTCGCGCCTCTGCGGACAGCGCCGCGATCCCGGCCGCCTGGGCGAGATCGTTGACGGCGAACGGAAGTCCGACCTTCCGGATCGCCTCGACGACCGCCGGCGCGCCGATCGCGTAGCCGACCCGCAGCCCGGCCAGTCCGTACGCCTTCGACAGCGTGCGCAAGCTGACCACGTTCGGCCGCGACAACGCGTCGGGCAGGCCGCGCGCCGCGTCCGGGTCGGTGACGAACTCGGTGTATGCCTCGTCGACCGCGACCAGCACGCGCTCCGGCACCGCGTCCAGGAACGCGGTGAGCTCGGCGCCGGTGACTACCGTGGACGTCGGATTGTTCGGCGTGCACACGAAAACCATGCGCGTCCGGTCCGTGATCGCGGCCGCCAGCGCGCCCAGATCCAAGCGGTGGTCCGCCGCGACCGGCACCGTCGTCGGCACCGCGCCCACCACCTTCGTCACGATGGGGTAGGCCTCGAACGAACGCCACGGGAACAGCACGGCATCGCCGTCATCGCAGGTCGCCTGGATCAGTTGCTGGCACAGCGCCACCGACCCGCAGCCGACGGCGATGTTCGCCGGATCCGCGCCGACGTGCGCGGCCAGCGCCTCGGACAGCGACACGGCCGCGTTGTCGGGGTATCTGTTGAACCCGCCGTTCGGTCCGGCCGCCACGACTGCCGCGATAGCCTCGGCGACGGAAGGCAATGGCGGGTAAGGCATCTCGTTCGACGCGAGCTTCACCGCGCCCGGCACCGTGCGCCCGGGGGTGTAGGCGGGCAGCTGCGCGAGAGCCTCTCGGGTGTGGACCATGTGCACCGAACCTCCGTCGTCCGCGGCTTCATGCCGAGGCTATCGTGGCCTTCCGGACGCGCGGCGCGGGCATTGCTCTGCACCGGCGCGCCCTGTTGCCGGCGGCGGACCTGTGATCGGATGGGGCTATGAGTGATTCGATTCGCCCGGCCGACGCGGGCAATGAACGGACAACACAAACCACCGGCGTCCACGGAGTCCCGCTGACAGCGACGGTGCCGGCCGGCGAGTTCTCCGCCGGGATCGTCGTGATCCAAGACGCCCTGGGCGTCGGCGACGCCCTCGCCTCGGCGACGGCCAGGCTCGCGGCGGATGGGTACCTCGCTGTGGCGCCACACCTGTACCACCGCGTCGCCGAGGAGCCGGTGACGACGTTCGACGAAGCGCGTCCGCTGATGGCATCGCTGAACGGCCCGGATATGACGCACGACATCGCCGACGCCAGAGGGTATCTCGACGCTGCGGGCATCGAGCCCGAGCACATGGGCATCGTCGGGTTCTGCATGGGGGGATCGGTGTCGCTGTGGCAGGCCGCCAGCGGCGACTTCGCGGCGTCCGTCACGTTCTACGGCGGGGGCGTGTCCAAGGCCCGCTGGAAGGGCGTGCCGTCGGGGCTCGAATCCGGCGCCGCGCTCACCTGCCCCTGGCTGGGCCTGTACGGCGACAAGGACCGCTCCATCACCGTCGACGAGGTTGAACAGCTCCGCGCCGTCGTCGGCGCGACCGGGCTGCCGACGAGCATCGTGCGATATGCCAACGCGGGACACGCCTTTGCGCTGGATCCGCAGTCGCCGAACTACGTGGCCGATTCCGCCGCGGACGCCTGGGGGCACGCGCTGAGCTGGTTCGACGCGCACCTTCGGTAGCCAGCGTGCCGGTGCGCCGGCGTACCCACCATGAGCGAGACACGCGGAGGAACAAGAGTATGAGCACACCGGAGATCTGTTGGCAGCCGTCCGCCGAGCGGATCGAGCAGGCGAATATGACGAAGTTCGCCGCCTTTCTCGCGTCGCGAACCGGGCGCTCGTTCCCGGATTACGGTTCGCTGTGGGACTTCTCGGTGAGCGACCTCGCCGGGTTCTGGGGCGGGCTCGCCGAGTACGCCGGGGTGCACTGGCACGAGCGGCCGACCGAGGTGCTGGCCGATGCGTCGATGCCCGGAGCGCGCTGGTTCCCGGGCGGCACGCTCAACTATGCGGAGCACGCGCTGGACTTCGGCGGCGACCGGGATCCGGCCGAGATCGCCGTGATCGAGACCGACGAATCCGGTTACGAGCGGCAGGTCTCGATCGGCGACCTGCGGGCGATGGTCGGTGCGGCCGAGGCCGGGCTCGTCCGGATGGGGGTGGGTGCCGGCGATCGTGTCGTCGCGCTGGCCCCCAACCGGCTGGAGGCGCTGGTGGCGTTCCTGGCGACGGCGGCGCTCGGGGCGGTCTGGTCGTCCTGCTCGCCCGACTTCGGGGCGCTGTCGGTGATCGACCGGTTCACGCAGATCTCGCCGAAGGTGCTGATCGCCGTCGACGGATATGTGTACGGCGGCAAGGAGTTCGATACGTCGGCCACCGTGGCGACGCTGCGGGAGGCGCTGCCGGACCTGGCCGGAGTCGTGCACATTCCGGCGCTCGGCAGCAGCGCGCCGGCCGGGGCGATCTCCTGGGCCGAGTTCACCGCGCAGGCCGCCGAGCCGCGCTTCACCCCGGTCGAGTTCGCCGCCCCACTGTGGGTGCTGTACTCGTCGGGCACCACCGGGCTGCCCAAACCCATCGTGCAATCCGTCGGCGGGATCCTGCTCGAACACGTGAAAATGCTTCGGCTGCACCAGGATCTGGGTCCTGGGGACCGGTTCTTCTGGTTCTCCACCACCGGCTGGATGATGTGGAACTACCTGGTAGGCGGTCTGCTGGTGGGGGCCACCGTGGTGCTGTACGACGGCAACCCCGGCACGCCCGACCTGATGACGCTCTGGCGGCTCGCGGCCAAACACCGGATCGGGACCGTCGGCGTGTCGGCGGCCTTCATCCACGCCTGCCGGGCGGCGGGCCTCACGCCCTCGGACGAGTTGGACGTGTCGTGTGTCCGGGTGGTCGGGTCCACCGGATCTCCGCTCTCCGCAGCGGGTTTCGACTGGATCATGGAGCACATAGGACCGCAGGTGCAGATCGCCTCCGTCTCAGGCGGCACGGACCTGTGCACGGCGATGGTCGGTGCGGCGCCCACGGTTCCGGTGTGGCGCGGCGAGATCTCGGTGCGGGCGCTCGGCGCGAAGGTCGAGGCGTACGACACTGCGGCGCGGCCTGTGGTGAATGAGGTCGGCGAGCTTGTGCTGACGGCGCCCATGCCGTCCATGCCGGTCTTCCTCTGGGGCGATGCCGACGGAAGTCGTTTGCGCAGCGCCTATTTCGAGTATTTCCCGGGTGTGTGGCGGCACGGCGACTGGATCCGGATCACCGACCGCGGATCGGTGGTGATCGAGGGCCGCTCGGATGCGACGCTCAATCGCGGCGGGGTGCGCATGGGCACGGCCGAGTTCTACCGCGTTGTCGAGGATGTGGACGGCATCACGGATTCGCTGGTGGTCGACACGTCGACGCCTGATGGGGAGGGCGACCTGCTGTTGTTCGTCGTGTTGGCGGACGGCGCGGACGTGGCGACTGCGGCTGCCGAGGTGAAAAGCGCTATCCGCAGCGAACTCTCGCCGCGGCACGTCCCCGGTCAGGTGATCCCGGTGCCGGCCGTTCCGCGCACCCTGAACGGCAAGAAGTGCGAGGTCCCCGTGAAGCGCATCCTGGCGGGAGCCGATGTGGCACAGTCGATCTCACGTGATGCGCTCGCCGACCCGGCTGCCTTCGACGCGTTCTTGGCTGCCGCCCGCGCGGCACGGGTGGGCGCGTGACGCGTAGCTCATCGCCGCGAAAGTTCCGGGCTCACGGGGTTCGCGTCGCGCGCGTAGCCGCCCTGTTTTTCGCCGCGGTGCTCACTGCGTTTCTCGCGGCCGCGTGCGGGCCGGCTCCCGGCGCGGTCGATGGGGTGGGTGATTCGGCAGTCACTTCGGCGAGGCCCGTCACGTCCGCAGCGCCGCCGAATATGACGAGGTTCACGCCGGGACCTGTCCCGGGATCGGTGCTCGTCACGGTGCCTGCGTTGACTTCGACTGGGGTGCCGGACGCCGGCACGGCTGCGGGCGGGAACACCGTCATGCCCGGATCGGCAGGTTCGACGGCACCTTCCGCAGTCGATACAACGGGCGAAACAGCCGATGCGGTCACGGATCTCGCCACTGGATCCGCGACCGGGTCCACCGGATCGGCGCCGGTCCGGCCGCAGCCGCCGGCCACATCGGCCGCAGCGCCGTCGGTGCCGACATCCACGCAGTCCGGACCACCGAAGCCCGTCACGGTCGACCTGACGCGCTGCTCGGGGTGCACCGTGATCGCGGTGCACGCCGACGTCGCCGGGTCGTTCTCCGCCGCACTGGCGACCACCCCGAACGGCGCCGTGCTACTCGCGGCGAAGCCCACCGGCACCGTCGCCGGGGCGATGAACGTGCCGTACGGCGTGACCTTCCCGGCGCCCGCCGGCGGAGTTCTTCCGTGCGACATGTCCGGCAGGTGCTTCGTTCTCGCGACACAGCATGGCGGGAACAGCGTCATCTCCGCGTTCGCTCTCGGCTCGGACGGAAGCTGGCGGGACGTCACCGCGTCCGGTGGATTCCGCTCCGACACGCTTGTCGGCGCCGTGGTCGACGTCACCGGGGACGGGCTGCTGGATGTCGCCGTGCAGGCATCGGTGGGGGGCAAGGCCGTCTGGCGTGTTCTCGTCTGGTCGGGGGACGGGTTCGCCGTGCTGGGCTGCGCGCCGGCGACGGACGGTGCGTCCACCGTGCCACCCGCCGCGCGGCTGTCTCCGGCCGCCTGCTCGGCCTGAGGTGAGCGTCATTTCCGGCCGAAGGTGACGGTGTGCACCGGGCTGATATCGAACTGGTCGACGTCGCGGAACCCCTTGCGCTGCAACAGGGCAGGGTAGACGGCGCGCGGTTGCAGCTGGTCGTCGATCTGCGCCTCGAAGAACTGGATGCCGCTCATCACCCGACCGGGGACACTCTGTAGCGCCTCGACTGTGTCCGGGAACGGGAAGTCGGAGATCACGAAGTACCCGTCGCTGTCCAGGAGGGCTCGGATCCGGTCGATCGCGCCGTCGATATCGCGGCACTCGTGCATCGAGATGTTATTGATGACAACGGCAATAGGCTCGTCGGCCGTGAGATCTTCCAGAGCCGAGTGGACGAGCCGTACGGACCCGGCCAATCCGGCTTCGCCGAGATTCCGCTGCGCGCGGTCCAAGGACTGCTGGTCGCCGTCGACGCCGGTGATCTCACACCGAGGGTATTCCCGCGCCAGGGCGATGAGGCCGCCTCCCGCTCCGCAGGCCGAGTCCAGAACCCGGCAGCCTGTACGAAGAAGTCCGGTGAGACCGGGGATGCGTTCCAGGCCTGATGGGATCAGCCGCCGGTAGAACGGCGCACCGGTGTCGGCGACGCTGTCGATCCATTCGGGGCGACAGTCGTTCCACCACATCCTGTTTCCCGTCACGAGCGACGACTCGAACCGGTCGAACACCTCCGGCTGCTCGAGCGCAAGAACGACGCCGCCCAGGTACGCGGGATGATCCCGGTCGGTCAGCAGCGTCGCGATGTGCGGGGCCAGCCGGTAGACGGTGGTGTCGTCCGGCCACGCCGTTCCGGAGGCGCGCCCGGAGAGAGTTGTACGTGGGTCTGCAGTCCCGTCGGCAGGCGAACCATCGGTGGGCGCTTCCGTCGCCACCTCACACAGCCGGGCGGCGAGTGCGGCGCGGCACCACACCCCCACGGGGAACGGATCGAGGCGGAGCCGGGCGGCCAGTTGGTGAACCGTGCAGCCGACTGCGTTGCCCTCCGGGTCCGCGAGTGCGCGGATCAGGCCGGACCGGAGTCCGATGGCCGCGGTGCGGTGTGCAACGTACCCGGCGACGTGGGTCAGCAGCAGCGGCGCCTGCTCGGCCAGGGTGGTTGACGGTCGGATTGCGGCCTGCGTTGTCGTCATGGGGCACCTCCGGTGTTTTTGACGTCATGACACATAGACGGAGGGTCGCGCGCGGCCTACAGTTCCGGATAGTCCTGGATGTGTACCGGCCCGGTACAAGATCTGTAGCGAGCCGTCCGGTCGACTGCCGTATTCCGGAGGCGCCCATGGCTGGTTACGGGCAGTTCTGCCCCGTCGCCAAGGCGATGGAACTGCTGGACGAACGCTGGACCCTGCTCGTCGTCCGGGAGCTTCTGATGGGCAGCACTCGTTTCAACGAGTTGCGTCGCGGGGTGCCGCGGATGTCGCCGGCGCTGCTGTCCCGGCGGCTCCGCCGCCTGTGCGACGCCGGCGTCATCGAGCGGCGCGGGCCGGAGAACCGGGCGAGCTACGTCGTGACGGACGCCGGTCGGGAACTTCTCCCGGTGGTGGAAGCGTTGGGGCGCTGGGGAACTCGGTGGATCCCGGAACTCGGTGACGCGGATCTCGACCCGCACCTGTTGCTCTGGGACATGCACCGCGGGCTCAATCGCACGGCAATGCCGCACGAACGGACGGTCCTGGCGTTCGAGTTCACCGATGTCGCGCGGTCGTCGTCTCGGTGGTGGCTGGTGGTCAACGCCGATGACGTCGACGTCTGCGATGCCGATCCCGGCTTCGAGGCGATCGTGACGGTGACGGTCGGATTGCGCGTCCTGACCCGGCTGTGGCGCGGCGACATCGACTGGGCGGCGGCGCAGCGAGCCGGGTTGCGGGTCGCGGGGCCGGCCTGGGCCCGCCGCGGGCTGCCCGACTGGCTGCAGATGTCGCCGTTCGCGGTGGTGCCGCGGCCGGGATGACGCTGGCAGCGCCCACGCGTGACCGTTGCCCGCTTTGCTCGCGAGCGCGTGCGGCAGGTACGCTGTCCGGGCGGCGTCTCCTGTGGTTTCGGGACCGGCCCCGCAGGGAAGCGTGCCAGAGCGGCCGAATGGGACACACTGCTAATGTGTTGTGCTCTTACCGGGCACCGAGGGTTCAAATCCCTCCGCTTCCGCGGTGCTAGTCTGCGAAGGCTGGCATGACACAACCGGATAGGCGCCCGTAGCTCAACGGATAGAGCATCTGACTACGGATCAGAAGGTTGGGGGTTCGAATCCCTCCGGGCGCGCCCTAGCTTGACTAGGCAAAATGCCTCTCCCACCTGCGGAGACATCATCGCCTTGCAGCCGCGTGCGCTGGACTCCTGCACCCCTTTTACGACCCGTTTTCCCGGGAGAAGCGGCACGCTAGCCATTCCCCGATGTTACGGACGACAACCGACCATGCAAGGGTGCCGGAGTCCCAGTTCTTTTCCGGCCGCCGGTGGCGTGCGGCTGCTATGCCGCGTGGTGCCGCGACGTGACCGCAACGGTCAGATCGGCATCGAGCGCATCGGCTATCCGATGCAACACCGGCAGGGACGGAACCGTGCCGCCTGCTTCGAACCTGGCCACAGCAGACTGCGTCATATGCGCCGCCTCGGCCAACTCCCGCTGACTCCAGCCCCGCTCGACTCGCAGTTCTCGGACCGCCCGGCCGAGCTCGTAGGCGATCGCTGCCGCCCGGTAGGCGTCGGCGGCCCCAGGTTCGGCCATGCGCTTATCGCGCAGTTCGCTCCAACTCGTTCGCTCGCTCATTGCTCGTCTCCTTCAGTGGTGTGCTTTTCCGCCAGACACTTGGCCAGCGCCCGTCTGGCGCGGTCGATTTCCCGTCCTTCGCGCATTCGGGACTTCACGAATGCGGTCAGCAGGATGATCCGTCTGCCCGATGCGATGAAGTACGTGATTCGGGCGGCCTGGCGGTCGAGGTGGAATCGCAGTTCTCGGAGTTTGCCGTCGAGTTGACGAGTGTAGGGCTCGTCGAGCATCACGCCCTTGTCCGCCAGCAGGTCGATGTAAAACGCGGCCGTCATGAACTGCGCGGTGCTGAGTCGCTCCAACCACTCTCGCACCTCGGGTTCAAGCTCAATCGCACCCCAACCCATAGCATTGATGCTATCAGGTCATGACGCTCGTGGCACGAGCAATCCTGGCGACTATGGTGCGACAATGGCGCCACGGCAAACTCTCGGACACGGAGGCACGCACATGGTCACGCTGACGGTTCTGTACGGCATGCCCGACGACCCGGCAGCCTTCGAGGCCTACTACGCGAACCACCACATGCCGCTGGTCGCAAGGATTCCCGGGATGGGACGACGCGAGGCGGCACGAGCCGTGGGCACGCCCGACGGGAAGGACGCGGCCTACTACCGGACCTTCACCGCGTGGTTCGACAGTCGAGAGGACCTCGAGGCCGCCTTCGCGACGTCCGAGGGCCGCGTGGTCGCCGCGGACGTGCCGAACTTCGCCACCGGCGGCGCGACGATGTTCGTGTCCGAGGTCGACAGCGCTTGATCCCGTCAGCGTGATCCCCTGGCTTGATCCCCTCGGCCTGCTTGCGTCCGCGCGATCGGATCTGGGTATGACGCTGTTCGCCGCGACCCCGGTCGCGGGCAGGCCGGTCCCCTCCGACCGCGACTATTTCCGCTCCACATAATCGATGATCATGCCGCGGAGCCGCGGAACATCATTCAGGACCGTCTTCCAGACGACGCCCACGTCAACCTCGAAATACCCGTGAGCAACCGCGTTTCGCATCTGGTACGCGGCCGCCAGTGGCAATTCTGGATGTGCCCCGGCGAACGCGGGGTATTCCGTTCGTATGCGATTGCTGGCTTCGCCGATGATCTCGATGTTCCGGATCACGGCATCCTGGGTGCGCGTGTCCTGGGCGAACTCGTCTTGGGTGAGACCGCTGGTGTATTCGAGGATGCGGTCTATCGCTGCGCAGATGTGGTCGAGGTAGTCGGTGAGTTGATGTTCCGTCACACTGGCACCGCCTGTTCGATCGCCGCGTCGCGGAACCGCACCGGCAACGCTTGGGGCGTGACCACGTCGACCGGCACCCCCAACAGGTCGAGCAATTCCTGGCGCATGGCGCCGATATCAAGCAGGGTCGTCTCTTCCGTCGGGTCGACCAGCAGGTCCAGGTCGCTGCCGTCGGTGTCATCGTTGCGGGCGACCGACCCGAAGACACGCGGGTTCGTCGCTCGATGTGCCAGCACGATGGACCGCACCGCGCTCCGGCGCGTCGCCAGCGCTTCCGACGGCTTCATGTCGCCCTCCTGGCGCCCATCATCCCATGGGCGGCGAGACTCGCCAGGGGCCGCGCACCGCGGTCTGCGCGCGGGCAGAGTGCTCCTACGCGTCGGTTCCTGATCGGGTATGACGCTGTTCGCCGCGACCCCGGTCGCGGGCGAGCCGGTCCCCTCCGGCCGCACGTCGCGACGAGCAATGTTCGGTACCTACCCCACCACCCCCGCGGTCCGCGCCTACCGCAGCGACTCGGCGAGCCCCGGATAGTCGGCGAGCACGCCGTCGAGCAATCGCCGCGCGATACGCGGCGAGCCCACGAGCGGATGCACGGCGAACGCGCGCAGCGCCAGCTCCCGCGAGCCGTACACGGTCGCGTCGATCACGGCGCGCTCGGCCGCGCGAACCGCGCACACCAGCCCGAGCTCGTGCAATGTCAACGGAGGCAAGGGAATCGGATGCGCGCCGCGCGCGTCGACGGTGCATCTGAGTTCGACGACGACATCGTCGGGAAGGCCCGCGAGGGCCGACCCGTTCGGCACGTTGACGATCAGCTCCGCTTCGGGCCCGCCGGTGAGCGCCGTGATGAGGTCCAGCGCCACCTCCTGGTAGCCGCCGCCGGAAAGGTCTGCCGCGTCACGCCTTTCGCCCTCATGGCGTGTTTCGGCGAGATACGTCTCCTCGCGGCGTGCCCGCGCGCTATCCCACAGCGCATGCGCTGCGGCCGGATCGGCGGATGCCGCCGCGTAGAAATCTCCCTGCTCGGCCGCGAGCAACTCCCCGCGGGTGTGCGTGGCCGCGAGCGACGCGGCAAGGTCGCGGTGCATGTAGTAGAACGCGAGGTACTCGTTCGGAAGTGACCCGAGTGCGCGCAGCAGCGGCCCGCCGAACAGCCTGCCCTCCTCGAATGTGGCCAACGCGGCGTCATCGGCCAAGAGTTGCGGCAGCAGGTCGTCGCCGCCAGCCGCCGCGCGCGGCCCCCCGCCGATCGGCCGGATCGCGCGTAGCCATCCGAGGTGGTTGATGCCTGCGTAATCGCACCGGACATCTTGCACGGCAACGCCGAGCGCGCGGCACGCGTGGCGGATCAGCCCGACGGGCGAGTCACAGATGCCGATGACCCGCTCGCCCAACACCGAGCGCATGGCTTCGGTGATCATCCCGGCGGGATTGGTGAAGTTGATGGTCCATGCGTCCGGAGCGAGATCGGCGATGCGACGGGCGATGTGCAGCGCCACCGGCACGGTGCGCAGGCCGAAGGCGAGCCCGCCGGCACCGACGGTCTCCTGCCCGAGCACCCCGAGATCCAGTGCGCGCCGCTCGTCCGCCGCGCGACCGGCGGCCCCGCCGACCCGGATTGCCGAGAACACGACGTCCACGCCGCGCAGCGCCGTGTCCAGATCCGTCGTCGCGCTCACCGGCGGCCCGGCATCCGCTCGAAGCACCGATTGCATGACGGCGAGCCGCGCAGGGTCGTCGTCATACAGCACGACCCGGTCGATGTCGAGTTCGGTGCGGGCGGCCGCCGCACGGTAGACGAGCGGCACCCGGAATCCGCCACCGCCCAGGATCGCCAACCGCACGACAGCCACGGTAGCGCGTGGCAAGCTGGGTTCATGCCCGGGCGGGAAAGCGTACCAGCGAGCGAGCCGGCGTTCGATGTGATCATGCAGGGCACCGTCTTCCTCGACATCGTGCTCACCGGCCTGCCGAACCTGCCGGTCGGCGGCACCGAGGTGTACGCGGAGGGCATGGGCTCCGCACCGGGCGGCGCCGCCAACATGGCGGTGGCCGCGAGCCGGCTCGGATTACGGACGGGCCTCGCGGCGGCGTTCGGCGACGATCTCTACGGCGATTTCATGTATCGGACGCTCGCCGACCAGGAGGGTATCGACCTGTCGATGTCGCGCCGCTTTGACGACTGGCACTCCCCGGTCACCGTATCGATGGCGGTCAACCGCGACCGCGCGATGGTGACGCACGCGCACCCGTCGCCGACGAGCTGCGAGTCGTGGGTGACGGACCCACCACCGGCGGCGGCCGCCGTGGTGAGCCTCGGTGGTGAAGCCTCGCCATGGCTTGCGGCCGCGAAGAAGTCGGGCACCCTGGTGTTCGGTGACGTCGGCTGGGACGCGTCCGGGCAGTGGGCACCCGAGACGCTGCAAGGGCTTTCGGATCTCTATGCGTTCCTGCCGAATCGGGACGAGGCGATGGCCTACACCCACCGGGACACGCCGCGCGATGCGCTGATGGCGCTCGCCGATTCCGTGCCGGTCGCCATCGTCACCTGCGGCGCGCAGGGATCGATCGGACTGGATTCCGAGTCCGACGAGGAGGAGTGGGTTCCGTCGCTGCCGGTGCACGACGTCGACCCGACCGGTGCCGGTGATGTCTATGTCGCGGCGTTCATCCTCGGCACGCTGCGCCGTTGGCCGCTTCGTCACCGGATGGGATTCGCGAACCTGTGCGCGGGCTTGAGTGTCCAGCAGGTCGGCGGGTCGTTGTCCGCGCCGGGGTGGGGCGACCTCGCCGACTGGCTCACCGGCGTTCGTCAGCAGGCCGCGGCGGGGTCCCGGATCGCCGCGGTCCTGGAGCGCACTTACGGATTTCTGGGGGAGGTGATCCCCGAAGGCCCGATCCGGCACGTGCGGCGTGCCACGGCGACCATCGCCCGCTTCTCGGACGCATGACGTCGTCCGCGTCGTGGGTCGTTCACCGTTTCGCGCGCTCGCCGGCGGCGGCCGGCCGCGGCCGGTTCTAGGCTGGTCGTGTCGCTTTCCGGTTTTGTCGCGCCGCCGACCAACGTGACGTCTGTACGCGATAGGAGAAAAGTCATGTTCAGCAGAAGTGTCTCGAAGCGCGGCGGGCGGACCGGTCTGGCCGTGCTCGGCGCATCGCTCGTCGCGGTGCTGGTCGCCGCCTGTGGCTCCTCGGGGTCCGGCGGCGGATCGAGCAGTTCGTCGACACCCCCGTCGGGGTCCGGCAGCTCCTCGAGTTCCGCGGCACCGACGAGCGGGAAGACAGTCGACCTCACCTACTGGACGTCGTCCAGCCAGGCGGAGATCGACTACCTCGACTCCCACTTCAACGACACGCACCCCGGCATCAAGGTCACCGGCCAATACATCACGAGCGCCGACAACACCACGGCGAAGGTCGTCGCCGCGCTCAAGTCCGGCACCGAGCCGAACATCCTGATCGGGCAGGACCCGTCCGCACTGCCGTTGTTCGCGCAGAGCGGCAAGGTCGTGGATCTGTCCAGCGCGCTCAAGACGGAGACCGACGCGCTGTACCCCGGTATCCGATCCGCCCTGTTCTACCAGGGCAAGCAGCTCGGCTTTGCGCTCGGTGGCGTCGGCAACTACCTGCTCTTCTACAACAAAGACGATTTCGCGAAGGCCGGGATCTCGGGCCCGCCGACAACGTGGGACCAGCTCGTCACCGACGCGAAGACGCTGACCGAGAAGCTGTCGACCTCCGGTAAACCGCACTACGGCATGTACGTTCCGCTCGGCTCCTCGGAGTGGATCAGCTACGCGTGGGAGGCGCTGCTGTGGGCGAACGGCGGTGAGCTGCTGAACACGGACCAGACGAAGGTCGCGTTCGACAGCCAGGCCGGCATCGACGCCCTGACCACCTGGTACGACATGGTCCAGCGCGACCACTCGGCGCCGACCACCAGCTACGCGCAGGGCGGAAGTTTCGACGGCGCGCCCGCATTCGCCGGCCATGCGGTGTCCATGATCATCGAAGGGCAGTGGGCCCTCGCGGAGTTCAAGAACATCAACTACGGCGTTGCGCTGCTGCCCGCCGGAACGTCCGGTAAGTCCGCGGCCAACATCGGGATCGGCGTGGCCGTGGTCTTCGACAAGGGCGCCGACGCGAATCAGGCGGCGGAGACGTTCGTCCAGTGGCTCGGCCAGCCTGAGCAGGGGGCGTACCTGACGTCGCAGTCGGGCGGTCTACCGTCGGCTCCCGACCAACTCGACCAGCCGCTGGTGAAGCAGCAGATCGCCAAGCAGCCCACCTACCAGATCTTCGCCGAGCAACTCAAGTACGGCCACACCCGGCCGACGGTCCCGGCGTACGCGGCGATCTCGCAGGCGCTGAGCGACAACATCAACAAGTGCCTCACCGGCAAGGAGACCCCCGCTCAGGCGCTGTCCGCCGCGGCGGCGGCCGGCAACGCGGCCATTGCCAACGCCGGCTCCTGATCGGCGGCCGACCATCGTCGCGGACGTGAAGGGCGGGCCCGTCAAGCGATGGGCCCGCCCGCGCAGTTCGATCGCACCGCCCAAGCCGACGCGGCCGCGCGGGATCAGATTGCGCACATGGTCGACGGCGTATGCCTTCGTCCTCCCGGTGCTCGGCCTGACGGTGCTGTTCTCCGTCGTCCCGCTCGTCATGGTGATTCGGCGAAGCCTGTACAAGGGCAACATCTTCGACACGAACCTGAAATTCGCCGGGCTCGACAACTATCGCGCCGTGTTCGCGACCGGCGGCGGTCACTCCTTGCTCGTGACGCTCATCTACACGGTCGGTTTCGTCGCCGTGTGCATGATCGCCGGTATCGCGGTGGCTTTGCTGCTTGACCTGCCATTGCCCGGCCTGGGAGCGGTCCGCGCGCTGTTCATCATCCCGCTGGTCGTCCCGGCGGTCGCCACAGCGTTCATCTGGTTCGCGCTGTTCCAGCCGCAGACCGGACTGTTCAATCGCGTCCTCACCGCCGTCGACCTGCCCCAGGTCACGCTCAGCGATCCGACCATCGCCGTGCTTGCGATCATTTCGTTCGGCGCCTGGCAGTTCTTCGGCGAGGTCGTCATCTTGTACCTGGCGGCATTGAAGACGCTGCCCAGGGACGTCGTCGAAGCGGCCGTCGTCGACGGGAGCAACGCCTGGCAGCGCCTGCGGTACATCCGGCTGCCGCTATTGCGTCCGCAGACCGCGTTGATCGCGGTGATCTCGACATTGACCGGGCTGCAGGCGTTCACCCAGATCTTCGTGCTCACCAACGGCGGGCCGAACGGCGCGACCCAGACCGCGCTGTACTACGTCTACAACCAGGCGTTCGGTCTCGGAGCCGGCGGTTCGGTCGGCAACGCGGATGCCATGGCCGTGATCCTGTTCGTCATCTCGATCCTCGTCACCGTCGCCCAGGTGGTCGTCGTCGGGCGCGCATCCCGGGCGGTGGTCTGATGCACATCTCCTGGCCGGTCCGCGTCCTGGTGTATTTCGCGGTTGCGATCGCGGCGTTCGCCGTCCTCTTCCCGCTGCTGTGGATGTTGTTGTCGGCGTTCAAGTCTCAGGCGGACATCATCAATCCGGACGCGCCGATCTTCCCGACGCACTGGCACTGGTCGAACATCCGCGACGCGTGGACGGCCGCCCCGTTCGGCCGGTTCTTCATCAACACGGCGATCTTCAGCGCCGCCACCACCGTCGGCCAAGTCATCACCGGCATGATCGCGGGATATGCCTTCGCCATGTTCACCTTCCCGGGCCGGCGAATCCTGTTCTACGGCGTGCTGTCCGGTTTGATGATCCCCTTCCCGGTCGTCATCGTTCCGGTGGTCGAACTGCTCGCCGACTTCGGCTGGATCGACAGCTATCAGGGCCTGATCGTGCCCAACCTGGCGTCCGCGCTGGGCTGTTTCCTGTACCGCCAGTTCTTCCTCAGTGCCCCGGTCGATCTCGCGGAATCCGCGCGGCTCGACGGGGCGTCCGAATGGCGCATCTTCTGGTCGATCTACCGGCCGCTGGCCCAGCCGATGACGGCCGCCCTGACCACCATCGTCTTCCTGCAAAATTGGAACAATTTCCTGTTCCCGCTCGTCGTGACGAGCAAGGAGAGCCTGATGTTGATCTCGCAGGGGCTGACGATCTTCCAGGGCCAGTTGCTCGGCACGCAGTACAACCTGTTGATGGCGGGGTCGCTGATCGCGGTTGTTCCCGTCCTGATCGTCGCCATGTTCGCGCAGCGTCGCGTCGTGGCCGGACTCATGATCGGCGCCACCCGGTAGGCCAACGTCGCGTCGCCCGGTCGGTTTTCGCGACCCGTGCGCGTGCCATTCGTGATCCGGATATGACGCTGTTCGCCGCGACCCCGGTCGCGGGTGGGCCGGTTCGCTCCGGCCGCGCAGCGGTGCCCTACACCACCCCCGGCCCGGCGAAAACCTCGAACAGCAACTGGGTTTCGGTGTGCGAGACTCCCGGTTGCACGGTCACGTGTTCCAGGATCAGCGCGCGCAGCGCGGCCGGGCTCGTCACCGCGACATGCAGCAAGTAGTCGTCCGCCCCGGCGGTATGGAAAGCCGTGAGCAGCCCGGGGATCGTGCGCAGCGCCGTGTGGAACCGCCGCACCTGGTCCGGCACGTGGCTGGACAGCCGCACCCGGATCATGGCCTGGATCGGCAGGCCGAGCGCCGCGGGGTCCACCTGCGCGTGCACGCCGAGGATCACGCCGGAATCGCGCAGCGCTCGCACGCGTGCCAGGCACGTCGATTCGGCAATGCCTACCTTGGTCGCGAGCGCCGCGTTCGTGATGCGCCCTTCGGCGACCAGCTCGCGCACGAGCTCCCGGTCGACGGCATCGAGCACGCCCGTCCCGCTCGGCCCGATGGAGGCGTGCGGAATCTTCGGTCCGGCCATGGCTGCGACCTCCGCTCCTGCAGAATCAACGTCAACGGATCGAGTATGACGAAGATTCTTCGTCATACTCGATTCTCAGCGCAGGATACTGCCATCATGGTGGTATGGGCAGCGGTGACATGTATGGCAGTGACATGAAGAGCAGCGATCTCGACGTCGACTCGCTGGCGGTACATGCCGGCCGCGAGGATCTGGCCGCGCTCGGCGTGCACGTTCCACCGATCGACCTGTCCACGACGAACCCGCTGCCGGACATCGAATCCGGCGGGCTCTCCTACGAGTCGATGGCGACCGGCGGCCACCCGACCGACGGCGGGTTCGTGTACCAGCGGCTGTGGAACCCAACGGTGGCGCGCTTCGAGCAGGGCCTGGCCGCGCTGGAGGGTACCGCCGAAGCGGTGGCGTTCGCCTCCGGCATGGCTGCCGTGACCGCCACCATTCTGGCCGCGGCCCAGGCCGGACCGGGCCGGCACGTCGTCGCGGTGCGCCCGCTGTACGGCGGCACCGACCACATCCTCGACACGGGACTGCTCGGCACGACGGTGACATACTGTGGGGCGCACGAGGTTTCGCAGTCCATCCGGCCGGATACCTGCCTCGTCGTGCTGGAGACCCCGGCCAATCCGACGCTGGAACTCGTCGACCTCGCGGCCGTGCGAGTGGCCGCCGGCGGCGTTCCGATCATGGTCGACAACACCTTCGCCACACCGGTTCTGCAGAATCCGGCGGCCTCCGGCATCGACCTGGTGCTGCACTCCGCGACGAAATACCTTGGCGGACATGGTGATGTGCTCGGCGGTGTCGTCGCGACAACTGCCGAGTGGGCGTCCCGGCTGCGCTCGATCCGCGCCATCACCGGTGCGATCCTGCACCCGATGGGCGGCTACCTGCTGCACCGCGGGCTGGCGACGCTGCCGATCCGGGTGCGCACCCAGCAGGAGACCGCGCGCCGGCTCGCCGAATGGCTCACTTCCGTGCCGGCGGTGCGGAAGGTGTTCTATCCGGGCATCGCCGAGTGTGATCCCGAGGGACTCGTGGGCAGGCAGATGCGCGGCCCCGGCGCCATGATTTCCCTTGATCTGGCAGGCGGTTTCGCGGAAGCGACCATGCTCACGAAGAACGTGCGACTGTTCACGCACGCGGTGTCGCTGGGCGGGGTGGACTCGCTCATCCAACACCCGGCGGCGCTCACGCACCGGCCGGTCGCGCCGGAGGCCCGGCCCGGTGCCGGCATCGTGCGGCTGTCGATCGGGCTGGAAAGCGCGGAAGACCTGAAGGCGGACCTGGCCCAGGCTCTCGGCATCTGACGGCCCGGTCCGGGTCCTGCTCGGGGTGTGCGTAAAACTGGGACATTCCGGACAGAATGCTGCTAGACACACACCCTTATCTGTCTTGGAGTGTGAGTGTTGCAGCAAAGTGTCGCATTTGTCCCAGTTACATACACACTCGGGTTCGATGGTGTGGTCAATCGAAAAGCGTGGGCGCTTCGGGGGTCTCGAGATCCGGGTATGACGTAGTTCGGCGGCGGGCGGGTTCGTTGACCTCTGGGCCGGGGGACTGTGTGCCCGCTGGTCGCCCCCCTGTGAGCACATCGCGTGCAGTCCGGTCGGTGCCCGCGATGCCTGGCCCCGGATCCGGCACCCGCCCGGCCTGGTAGGCGGCAGCCGCGCCGTTGGCGAGTCGGTCGGCCTGCTCGTTCAGCCCGTGCCCCGCGTGCCCCTTCACCCAACGGAAGTCGATCCGCCGCCCCGCGGCGCGAGCCTTCGTCATCTCCGCATCCAAGGCCTGCAGCAGTTCGAGGTTCGCGACCGGCTTCCCGTCGGCCTTGCGCCAGCCGCGCTTCTTCCACCCGGGCATCCATTCCGTGATGGACTTGATGGCGTACTGACTGTCGCAGTAGATGACGAGATCCTCTGCCAGGTGCGATGTTTGGCGCAAGAGGTCCAGTACCGCGGTGAGCTCGCCCTGGTTGTTCGTGCCGTGCGGCCACCCGCCGGCCGCCCACCGATCGGCGTCGATGTACCAGCCCCAGCCAGCTGGCCCGGGGTTGCCGAGCGCGGAGCCGTCGGCGCCGGCGGTGATCGTCACGCGCACGATCCTGCCATGTGCTGGCCCGCGAGCGGTCCGCCGCCCCGCGGATCCCTGGTGGTGACTGCCGACCCTGGCGCGACACGGGCGGCGGGGTCATCATGGCGGAAGACGCCGTTGGAGAACCGGGCCGTCTCGCCAGGCCGGTTTGTCGGCCCGATCCGGCGGTGTCCGACGAAAGGGACGCCAACCGAAGGGAGCCGTGCGATGACCAGGATTCCGCCGACCGTCGATTGGTCGGCTGAGGTGCCGGATGCGGATGTGGCGGCGGAGTTTGCGCCGGACGAGCCCGCCGATCCGGAGGAGCCGGAGACCTTGACCCCGGATGCCGACGCGCAGGGACCCAGAGCCGAATCGGCCGAATCCGGTGAGGCAGACCCCGTCGATGTGGCAGAGCAGCAGGAAGCGGTCGGCAACGAGGACGACGACTACAGCCGCGACGAGTAACTGCCGAATCGAGGTGCGGCCGAATCCGGTGACGGCCGGCAAGAGCGCCCCGCCCCTTCCGGCTCATACCCGGAAGGGACGCGGAAGCGCCGCGCTGTCGAGCGGCAAGAATCCGGCGGTTACGCAGTGGGTACCCACCGGACACATGCCAGTATCGGAGCGCTCGGATGCGGAATCTGGGACCTTCGTCGGCGTGTCGCACGAACACGCCGGAGGGCTTCGGAATTGGTGCCGCTGACCTCTTGCCCGCCGCGTGCGGACCGGCTAGAAATATCTCTACACAGCGCGGATCGATGCGGAAAGCCGGGGCAACTCGACCATCTGCAGTCAGGACGCGAGGTGTGTCGGATGGCTCCGAGGCCAGCCTGTTATGGCGATCGCAGCGACGCGCGTCGTCTCCGGGAAACCGGGAGGGCTCGGACGAAGTGCCGTTCGGCTGCGCGGTACCCCGCGCTCGCGGATCTGGCTTCGGCTGGGGACGTAGAGCGTGAGCCGGGTGTCAAAACCCGGCGCCCGCCGCCGCTGCGGAATACGCCGGCCGGCAAGGCGAGGGAACGCGCACAGCGGGGCCTCTTTTCGACTCATACTCGAGAAGGGGCCCCGCACCTTTTTTCGGCCAGCACAGTTGACCAGCACGGTGGGGCAGTGCAAGTCGGGGCATCGGCTATGGGCCGGGCCGTCAGCGCGACTGTGCGGTCAGGGCGGTGAAGGCCTTGGCGACCTCGGCGCCGAGCCGCGCGTTGTTCTCGACGAGCGCGATGTTCGCGGTGAGCGACGCACCGCCGGTGATCTCCACGATGCGGCCGAGGAGGAACGGCGTCGCCTCCTTGCCGTGGATCGCCCGTTTCGCCATGTCCGCGAGGGCCTGCTCGATGATCCCGTCGATCTGGTCGGCCGGGATCTCGTCGGCCTCCGGAATCGGATTGACCACGGACACGCCGCCCGCGATGCCCAGGCCCCACTTCGCCTTCATCACCGCGGCCACCTCGGCGGGAGTGTCCACCCGCATCGGCGCGGCATGGCCGCTGCTGCGTGAGAAGAACGCGGGGAACTCGTCGGTGCCGTAGGCGAGCACCGGGACCTCCAGGGTTTCCAGCGTCTCCAGGGTCAGTCCGATGTCCAGGATCGACTTCACACCGGCGGAGATCACGGCGACGCTGGTGTGCGAGAGCTCGGTGAGATCGGCGCTGGTGTCGAAGGTCTGCTGCGCGCCGCGGTGTACGCCGCCGAGCCCGCCGGTGACGAACGTGGTGATCCCCGCGAGCGAGGCCAGTCGCATGGTCGCCGCGACCGTGGTCGCCCCGTGCAGTCCGCGGGCCATCACGTACGGCAGATCGCGGACGGACACCTTCAGCACGTTCTCGTCGCTGGCCAAGAGCTCCAGCGCGTCCGCGTCCAGTCCGATGTGCGGCTTTCCGCCGAGCAGCGCGATCGTCGCCGGGACGGCGCCGCCATCGCGGATGATCTGCTCCACCGTCGTGGCCATCTGCACGTTCTGCGGGTACGGCATCCCGTGGCTGATGATCGTCGACTCCAGCGCGACGACGGGCCGGCCGTCGGCCAGGGCGGCGGCGACCTCGTCGGTGAGGGCCAGGCTCGGGTGCGGGGTGCGGGCGGTACTCATGCAGTTCTCTCCTTGGTGCCCTTACGGTGCGATGTGGTGGTCCGACGCGGCGGGGCTGCCGTGGCGGGCTCGGTCGGAACGGCAGAAGGCGCCGAAGCGGCAGGCGCCGACGCGAATGTCGACCCCGACGCTGACACAGGCGCCGACGCCAGGGCGGACTCCACCAGCCGGGGGGTGAGGTCGTGGCGCACGGTCTCCTCGCTCGCGATGGACAGCGCGGCGGCGGCGTGGCCGAATCGGGCGGCCTCGACGGGGTCGGCGCCACCGAGCAGCGCGTGGCAGAACGCGCCGAGCAATGCGTCGCCGGCACCGGTCACATCGACCACCTCTGTCCGGCCGGCGGGGACGCGGCCGGCGGAGATGCGGTGCGTGCCGTCCGGCCCGCTGAGCAGCGAGCCCGCCGCGCCCAGGCGGATCCAGACGTAGGTGACGCCGCTCGCGTGCAGTGCCGCCGCGGCGGCGCGAAGCTCGGCGACGCTGCCCGCCGGCAGACCCGTCAGCGCTGTCACCTCGTCGCGATTGGGTGTGACGAGGTAGATCGGGTGTGCGCGGTCGAACAGGCCCGGGATCGCCGCGAGCATCGCCGCTTTGGGCACGCTCACCGGCTCGATCACTGTCCGAACTCCGGCTGAAGCCGCGAGATTCCGCGCGTAGCTGAGGGTTTCGGCCGCCAGGTTACCGTCCAGCACCAGCAGCTCCGCGCTGCAGATCACGTCGCGAGCGGCGTCCACCTGAGCCGGTCCGAGCTCGGCTGTGGCCGCCATATCGGAGACCGCGATCACGAGTTCGCCGTCCCGGTCCAGCACCGCGGTGTACGTCCCGGTAGCCGTCGCGGTGCGATGCACATGGTCGAGATGCACTCCGGCGTCGGCGGTCTCGCGAATCAGCATGTCACCCAAGGGGTCTCGCCCAACGGCCGCCACCAAGTACACGCGGGTGCCCAGCCGCGCAAGGTTTTCCGCGATGTTGCGCCCGACTCCGCCGGGGGACATGGCCGCCCGGCCGGGGTTGCTGGTGCCGGGCACCGCGCGAGAGGCGCTGCGCGCCTTGATGTCCATGTTCGCGCCGCCGACCACTACCACGCCTGGCTGCTCACCGAGCAGGTACCCGCGGCCGAGGATCACGCCCTTCTTGCCGAGGTTGGACAGGTGCACGTTCACGGCCGCCCGCGTCGATCCGAGCCGCTCCGCGATCGCATCCGAACTCATCATCGGATTGCCGCGCAGCAGTCCGACGATCTGCCGCTCTCGATCCGTCAACGCCATGCTTACTACAATAAGGCAGACTTATGTTGTTAAGCAAGGCTGTAGGTCAGAACCCGTGAACACCGTCATAGTCGACTATGACGCTGTTCACGGGCCGGGCCGTGACGGATCAGATGAGCCCCTGGGCCATCATGGCGTCGGCCACCTGCACGAACCCGGAGATATTCGCGCCCAGCGCGTAGTTCCCCGGCTGGCCGTACTCGTCGGCGGCGGCCGCGCAGCGCTCGTGCACCGCGACCATGATCTCGCCGAGGCGCTTGTCGGTGTAGTCGAAGGACCACGAGTCCCGGCCGGCGTTCTGCTGCATCTCCAGCGCGCTGGTCGCCACACCGCCGGCGTTCGCGGCCTTCCCCGGGGCGTACAGCACGCCCGCGGCCTGGAAGGCGCGGATCGCGTCGGGGGTGCAGGGCATGTTCGCGCCCTCCGCGACCGCCAGGACGCCGCCCTGGATGAGCGCTGCGGCGTCGGCCTCGGTGAGCTCGTTCTGCGTGGCGCAGGGCAGCGCGACATCACACGGGACGTTCCAGATCGAACCGCCGGGGACGTACTCGGCGTCCGCGCCGCGCCGGGCGGCGTACTCCGCGATCCGGCCGCGTTTCGTCACCTTGATCTCGCGGATTAGGCCGAGGTCGATTCCCTTGTGGTCCACGACGTATCCGGCCGAATCGGAGCAGGCGAGCACGGTCGCTCCGAGCTCCTGAGCCTTCTCGATCGCATGCACCGCAACGTTTCCCGAACCGGACACGACGACCCGGCGGCCATCCAGGGATGCCTTCTTCGTGCCGAGCATCTGCTGCAGGAAGTAGACGAGCCCGTAGCCGGTGGCCTCGGTGCGCACCAGCGAGCCGCCCCAGCCGATGCCCTTGCCGGTGAGCACGCCGGACTCGTACCGGTTGGTGATGCGCTTGTATTGGCCGAAGAGATAACCGATCTCGCGGCCGCCGACGCCGATGTCGCCGGCCGGGACGTCGGTGTACTCGCCGATGTGGCGATAGAGCTCGGTCATCAGGGACTGGCAGAAGCGCATCACCTCGCCGTCCGAGCGGCCCTTCGGGTCGAAGTCGCTGCCGCCCTTGCCGCCGCCGATGGGCAGCCCGGTGAGAGCGTTCTTGAACGTCTGCTCGAAGCCGAGGAACTTGATGATGCCCAGGTACACCGACGGGTGGAACCGCAGGCCACCCTTGTACGGGCCGAGGGCCGAGTTGAACTCGACCCGGAACGCGCGGTTGATGTGGATCCGGCCCCGGTCGTCGGACCACGGCACCCGGAAGATGATCTGACGCTCGGGCTCGCAGATCCGCTCGAGGATGGCGCGGTCGGCGTATTGCGGGTGCCGTGTGACGACGGGGTTCAGCGACTCGAGCACCTCGTGCACCGCCTGGTGGAACTCCGCCTCGCCGCCGTTGCGTGACAGGACCGTGTCGTAGGCGGACTGCAGCGCGGGGTGGAGTTCTGTCATGGGCGGGAGTTTACCGTGCTTCGGAACCGGTTCAGAGCCTCTGATACGCAGATTCGGTTAGCTTGCTTCGGGTAGTTGGCGTTCCTGGTGGGGTGTGAGAGTGACGTCGTAGCCGATTGCGCGGAGTTGGTCGATTGCGCGTCGGCGGGCTCGGTCGGGGTCGCGCC